>MLJW01000646.1_pt1 | contig 12381 bp, 13 predicted proteins | sample 888231 | NCBI WGS metagenome assembly MLJW01 (sample SAMN05788063, study PRJNA343431) | mine drainage metagenome | isolation source: sample collected from the inflow into an acid mine drainage treatment plant... | place: Germany: Lusatia, lignite mining district
GGATGACGGTTTTGCTTCTCAGCACGGCACCGCTGGCAAGTTCAATTTCGATCATGTCGCCCGCAGTCAGCTTTTCAGCGCGCTGCAAGTTCATGATGTCAACGTCATAGCTTTTCACGTGCTCTTCAAGCGCGGCAACCAGCTTCGGGCCTTCGGTTTCCTTGACCGAAATGAAGTTCTCGATCGCCATGGTATCCATGACCTGGCCGCCGAAGCGTTCGGCGACCACGCCGGTGCGTATGCCCTTGCGTGCCGCATAGACAACCGCTGCCGAACCAGCCGGGCCGCCGCCGACCACGAGGACGTCGAACGGCGCGCGGGCGCTGATCTTTTCGGCTTCCCGGGCAATGGTGCCGGTATCCAGTCTGGCGAGAAACTCCTCCACGCCCATGCGTCCCTGGCCGAAGACTTCGCCGTTGAGATAAATGGTCGGCACCGCCATGATCTGGCGTTCGTTGACCTCGTCCTGATACAGCGCGCCATCGATCATCGCGTGGGTGATGTTGGGGTTGAGCACGGCCATCAGGTTCAGGGCCTGCACCACTTCCGGGCAGTTCTGGCAGGTGAGCGAAATATAGGTCTCGAAATGAAACCTGCCCTTCAGGTTGCGGATCTGTTCGATGATTTCATCGCTGGTCCTGGGGGGGTGGCCGCCAACCTGCAGCACGGCCAGTACCAGGGACGTGAATTCATGGCCCATGGGGATGCCGGCGAATCGGATGCCGATGTTGCCGCCCGGGCGGTTGAGGGTAAACGATGGCGCCCGCTCGGAACTGTCGCGCCGCTCGTTGAGCGAAATCAGTCTGGACAGCCCGGCAATATCCATAAGCAGTTCGAGCATCTCGCGCGACTTGTCATGGTCGTCAAGGTTGGCGACGATCTCGACGGGCTGTGCGAGCTTGTCGAAATGGCTTTTGAGCTGCGACTTGATATTTGCATCCAGCATGATGTTCCGGTTCCAAGAGTTGGGGTTGGGATTGCCCGGGCACACACTGCCCGGGCATGTTGCAGGGTCAGATCTTGCCGACCAGATCGAGCGACGGCGCCAGCGTGGCGTCGCCTTCCTTCCATTTGGCCGGGCAGACCTCTCCCGGATGGCTGGCGACGTACTGGGCTGCCTGGATCTTGCGCTTGAGCTCCTTGGCGTCGCGACCGATGCCGCCGGCATTGATTTCGATAATCTGAATCCTGCCTTCCGGGTCGATCACAAAAGTCCCGCGTTCTGCCAGGCCTGCCTCTTCGATCATCACCCCGAAGTTTCGGGTAATGATTCCGGTCGGGTCACCCACCATCGGATACTTGATTTTCTTGATGGTGTCGGACGTGTCGTGCCAGGCCTTGTGGGTGAAGTGCGTATCGGTGGAAACGGAATACACTTCCACGCCCATGTTCCGGAACTCGGCGTATTCGTCAGCCAGGTCGCCCAGCTCGGTCGGGCAGACGAAAGTGAAGTCGGCTGGATAGAAGAACACCACCGACCACTTGCCTTTCAGGTTGGCGTCCGTAACCGGGACAAACTGGCCGTTATGGTAGGCAGTCGCCTTGAAAGGCAGAATTTCGGTATTGATGAGAGATGCAGCCATGTTTTGCTCCTTTTCGGGTTGATGGATGGACAACGGGAGGCAGTGTAGAAGAACGAATTTGATAGATCAAATTGATTGTTTAAAACTTAACGATAGTATTTTTAAATCATAAATGCTGCGGGGACGGGGATGGTTCACGGTACAGGGGCTGCGCAAAATGGCAGGGAAAATGATCGGTGACCGGGGGAGCTATAAGCGAGCTGAATCTGCAGGCGGATTCGAGAGCAACGCCTGATTCATCCCCGTCTTTTTCCTGGCGAGCTGGACGAGGGGTATGCCGGCCAAGTTATGCGAACAAGTGGGGGTCCGGTCAATAAACGAATTAGGCCGGCTGATTCGTTGGTGGGCGGGTTGTTCCAATAAATCGGCGCGTGATGTTTCTCGTGCCTGTCAATTGCTAAAGCTGGAGATCAAATAATCTACAAAAGTCTGCAACTTGGCTAAAGACTGCAGCTCTCCTGGATAGACTGCGTGTATAGGCCGCGAAGGTGGAATGTGCTTCTGCAGAACCTCAACCAGGGCGCCATTTTTTATATCGTTAATTATCAGGTCTCGTGGCATCAAGATCAGCCCTAGACCGCCTATTGCCGCTGAACGTAATGCTTGTGCGCTGTTGGACCTGAAGCGTGGAGGCGCGGCCTGAGAACGGCTTGACCTCTTATATAGCCGGCTCCAGCCTCCCTGGGTTGGCCAGTTGGTAAATTCCATGCACTGATGATTGATCAGGTCCTGAGGCTTTTGCGGAACGCCAAATCGCTGCAGATATTCTGGTGAAGCGCATATCGTTTCCTGAAAAGTGGCCAATCGTTTGGCAACGAAGGAGGAATCACTCAGTTCCCCAATGCGTATCGCAACGTCGAATCCTTCATCGACCAGATCGACAAAGCGGTCAGTCAGGCTCAACTCCACCTGCATTTCCGGATAAGCCGTCAGGTAATCGCTAATGATGGGGGCTAGGGTAAAGGAACCGAACCAGACCGATGCCGTGACTTTCAACAAACCTTTTGCTGAAGCATTCATGTCGGCAGCCCCACTTTCTGCCAGCTTGATGTCACGAAGAATTTGCTTGCAACGTTCGTAATAGTTCTGCCCGGCTTCCGTCAAATGCAGTCTTCGCGTGGTTCGGGTAAGCAGCATCGAACCCAATCGACGTTCCAACACCGAGATATGTTTGCTGACCATCGCCGCTGAGATACGATAGGCGCGGGCTGCCGCAGTAAAACTCCTGAGTTCCACCACGGAAACGAATATTTCCATGCCAAGCAATCTGTCCATTTTATTAAATACAAGTTAATAATATTTTTAATATTATGCTATTTATCTGAGAGTATACGAAGAGCACAATGCTGATATTCTGAAAAACAGGAGAGTATCTTGGCAAACAAAGCAATCATCGTTCAGCCCGGCGGTGGGTACGACAAAGTCGTACTCGGAACGCGCGAGGCTGCCGCACCCAACGCAGGCGAGATCACCGTCCGCCTGCATGCGAATTCACTCAATTATCACGATTTCGCCGTAGTCAGCGGCATGTGGGGGCCTGCCGAATCGCGTATCCCGATGGCGGATGGCGCCGGCGAAGTGATTGCCGTAGGCGCGGGCGTCACCGAGTTTGATGTGGGTGACGCCGTCGTCAGTACATTTTTTCCGACCTGGCAGTCCGGTGAGCCCCTGGTCGAAGGATTTGCCACGGTCCCCGGCGATGGCGTGGATGGCTATGCCCGTGAAGTCGTCACTGCGCCGGTGCACGCGTTTACCCTCGCCCCCAAAGGTTGGAGCCACGTCCAGGCTTCCACACTGACGACTGCTGCGCTCACGGCATGGCGCGCCCTGATGGCGGACGACAACCTGAAGCCTGGTGATACGGTTCTGGTGCAGGGCACCGGTGGCGTGTCGATCTTTGCATTGCAATTCGCCAAAATGGCCGGTGCCCGCGTCATCGCCACCTCATCCAGCGATGAAAAGCTGGAACGCCTGCGCGCCTTGGGGGCTAACCATGTCATCAATTATCGCACCCAGCAGAACTGGGGGGAGTTGGCGCGTGAAATTACCGGCGGTCGCGGTGTCGACCATGTCATCGAAGTCGGCGGACCTGCCACCCTGGAGCAGTCCATGAGTGCTTGCCGCGTCGGCGCCCACGTCTCGGTGATCGGCATTCTTACCGGCCTTGGCGGGGAGATCAACATCGTCACCGCACTGATCAAGCAGTTACGGCTTCAGGGCGTGCTGGTTGGAAATCGCAGCCAACAGCAGGACATGGTCAAGGCGATCGACGCGAACGGCATGCGTCCGGTCATCGACCAATGTTTCCCCCTTGAGGACATTGTGGCGGCATTCCGATATCAGGAAACCAACCGCCACTTCGGCAAGATCTGCCTGGAGATGTAGATGCGCCTTCATCACACTAGGCCAAGAGTGGGCGAACAACGTTCATGTGGCTATGGTGACGGTATGCAAATTCGTATCGCCGGATACCGAAGATGCTGGTGAAATTGCCCAGAAGTTCTGGCAACTGCATCACCAGCCCAATGGCGAATGGACTGCAGAAAACACTTATCCCGGCTGAGGCCTGCACATAGGCTAGATGAGCACTTTGACTGAAATAGTCCAAACCAAATTTGTGGAAGATAATGATGAAAAAAAGTATCGCGTACGCCGCTTATGAGTCGAACAAGCCACTTTCCCCGTTTCAGCTTGAGCGCAGAGAAGTGGGAGCCAAGGATGTTCAAATAGAAATTTTGTATTGTGGGGTTTGCCACAGCGACATCCATCAAGCGCGTAACGAATGGGGCAATTCCATTTATCCGATGGTGCCCGGACATGAAATTGTGGGTCGTGTCACAGAAGTGGGTAACGCTGTCAAAGGCTTCAAGGTGGGCGACCTTGCGGGTGTCGGTTGCATGGTGGATTCGTGCGGCCATTGCCCTGATTGCCAGGAGAATCTGGAGCAATTCTGCAATACCTGTGTTTTTACCTATAACAGCGCGGACAAGGCTGGTAAAAACACTTATGGCGGCTATTCAGACTCCATCGTTGTGGATGAGCGCTTCGTACTGCATATCTCCGAAAAGCTGAATCTGGCCGCAGTCGCACCTTTGTTATGCGCCGGCATCACCACGTATTCACCCTTGCGCCATTGGAATATAAAAAAAGGCGACCGTGTCGGGATCGTGGGGCTGGGCGGCCTGGGCCATATGGGCGTGAAATTGGCCCATGCCATGGGTGCTTACGTCGTGCTTTTTACAACCTCACCGGATAAGGCGGCTGACGCTAAACGCCTTGGTGCGGACGAGGTTGTCATTTCAAAAAACGCCGATGAGATGGCCGGAATGTCTGGCAGCCTGGATTTCATCCTGAACACCGTGGCGGCGCCACACAATCTTGACCAATTCATGGCGTTGCTGAAACGTGACGGTACTATGTGTCTGGTTGGCGTACCGGACAGTCCGCATCTAAGCCCGAGTATTGCAAACCTCATTTTCAAGCGCCGCAAGTTGGCGGGTTCTCTGATTGGCGGGATTAAAGAAACTCAGGAAATGCTGGATTTTTGCGCCGAGCACAACATCACTTCTGATATTGAATTAATTCCGATCCAGAAGATCAACGAGGCCTATGATCGTATGCTCAAGAGTGATGTGAAATATCGATTCGTGATCGATATGAATTCGCTGAGGGGTTAGGAGGTACAGTGTTCTGAAACCAAGCCCACTTGAGATGTGGGCTTTTTCATGCAGTTAACCGCAGTGGTTAGGATCCGCTTCTCTTTTGTCTCCTACGGTTCGCTTGGTGACCGTCAGCATTGAAGGCTGCTTCCAGGGGGGGCGGCCGATCTTGGTTGGGGGGGTAGGCAACTTTGAAATAAAGCCAGGACCGTTCATTTCTTGCCTGATTAAAGCGAACAAGACAGAATCCGATTATTTACGAGTTTGCAGAGGATGTATGAGCTATCACCAATTGATCTATAGCAGTCTGCCGGTGGTGGACGTCACGGAATCCTTACTTCTGGAAATCCTGGATTCTGCGCAACCAAAAAATTCTGATGTTGGCATTACGGGACTACTGGCATTTCATAATGGGCGGTTTATACAATTGCTTGAAGGGTCGGAAGAGGCTGTTAATCGCTTGTATCAGGTCATTCGGAGCGACCCGCGCCACACCGATTTGAAGCTTGAGCTCAATATCAAAACTGCCCAGAGGTCAGTGCCTTCCTGGAACATGGGATTTACATCATCAAGGAATTTTGATGTAACGATCACCGGAAGAAATTATTACTTCCCATGGAGTTTCGTCAAAGGCATGTGTGAAATGATGCGCGGTGAAGTAGATAAGAAATTTTTGCAGTTACTGAATGCGTAGATCTCAGCGAGGATCCTGATCTGCATTGCGAGATAACCAAGACCGGATCGTAGTCAGCCAAGGGCTCGATGCCCGTGCGTTGGCGGTATTCGGTGGGATTTAATGAGCGGCGTGTCTTTTCGCTAGGTCACCAAAGGTAGTCTTCTCCAGTGGACTGCGGTCGATGTATTCACCGCTGTCCATTTCCAAGTCAATCTGGTGTTCGAAAGTTCTGGTCTGCTCTGGGTAGCCGACACGCCGAATGTGTGTATGCCACTGGTATGGGCCTGTGTTGCTGATGGTCGCCATCTGGGCGGTGCATGAAGTGACTGTCGCGGAATTGCCGCCGAAAATCCCTTACTTTTGACTACCAATACTAAATTTTCGTTATGTCCTGCCATGCCCGATTACTTCGGTTGTCGCATTTAACCATCAGGGGTATTGTTGGCGAGAATGAAGTACATCCACGACCTCAGTGCGATCTGCTATGACGCGATAGACCAGCACGTAATTTGGGTGGGCTACGATCTCACGTGTTCCAGACACTCGGCCAGTGCGATACAAGTAAGGGTGTTCTGCGGCAGGCAGAATGGCTGACTCAAGCACTTCGCGCATACGGCGTGCCGCAGCGGGGTTTTGGTTTGATATGTGGAGGATGATGGATGCCAGGCTGTCTCGTGCCGCAGCACGCCAGAACACAGGCAGCATCGTTAGGTTTGTTTCAGGCCATGCCGACGCTCGGCCTCAGCGATAATTGCATCCATCTCGCCCATGACTTGGTCATGAGGAATGCTAGGGCGAGGATCATCAATGGATGCCTGCACCTTGGCGCGGAACCACCGGTCATGTGCATCGGCTTCTTCGGTCGTGGCAAACACTGACTCGATTGATGATAATGTAGTATTCATGCGCGTAGACTACACCTGTTTTTGTGGGCTATCAACTTGGTTATGGCTGAATTATCAAGGGCTTCTAGAGCAGCAATCCCCAAGTTGCCTGCATCATTTGGATGCCGCCACTTTGCAATTGGCATCTCTTAGAGTGCCACTGGCATGGGCCTGTGTTGCTGATGGTCGCCACCTGAGCGGTGCATGAAGTGACTGTCGCAGAATCTGGTTTGGATAAGCAAGTTGTGACAAAAACAAAGGGCATGGATTTCTCTAAGCCCTTGTATTTGATTTGATATTTTATGGTGCGCCCGACTGGATTCGAACCAGTGACCCCTGCCTTCGGAGGGCAGTACTCTATCCAGCTGAGCTACGGGCGCAAGCGCGGAATTATAGCAAAGCCGCACCTCCCTGTCCTTGTTTGCGCACGGTTAAGCGGTATAATCTGATGTTCCATTCCCTCTCGAACAGGAGCGTCGGCATGAGCACACATGATCAGGATTTCCCCAGGGCTACGGTTTCCCAGTTTTTGGCGGCGTTGCTGGCCTGCCTGATTGCTCCCGGCATTGCCATTTTTCTGATCATCAAGCTGATTCTGGCGATCCAGGCTACCCATATTTAATTCAGGAAGTTACACATGAGCGCGCACGATCACGATTTTCCCAAGACCACCACCACGCAGTTCGTTTTGGCCCTGCTGGGCGGGTTGTTTGCTCCCGGACTGGTGATCTTCATGATCATCAAGCTGGTGCTGGGCTTTCAGGCAACCCATCTGGTGGATAGCGATGCTGCCGTGGCGGCATCCAAGGTGGTCGAACGCATTCAGCCTGTCGCTCAGGTGACCGTGGCGGAAGCCAATGCCGGCCCGCACGTCGACAAGCCGGGTGATCAGGTGGTCAAGGAAGTCTGCTCTGCCTGCCATGCCATCGGTGCGCTGGGTTCACCCAAGATTGGCGACAAGGCGGCCTGGGGGCCGCGCCTGACGCAAGGCTACGATACCCTGATCAAGCATGCGCTGTCGGGTATCCGGCAGATGCCGGCACGTGGCGGCAATGCGGACCTGACCGATACCGAGGTGGCCGGTGCCGTGGCCTACATGGCGAACCAAGCGGGTGCCAACTTCAAGGCACCAGAACCCAAGGCACCAGAACCCAAGGCGGCGGAACCAGAGGCTAAGGCAGCGGCGGCTCCTGCGGCCGAACCGGCGAAGAAGTAACTTTCCGGAAGCCCGCTCTGAGGCGGGCTTTTTTCACTCGGGCACTCGATCATGGCAACCTATGCAATAGGCGACATTCAAGGGTGCTTCACCTCATTCACCCACCTGCTGGAACATGTCGGCTTCAGCGCCGAGCGCGACCGGTTGTGGCTGGTGGGGGACCTCATCAACCGCGGGCCGGATTCGCTGGCCGTGTTGCGCTGGGCCAGGCAGCATGAAAACTCGCTGGTTGTGGTGCTCGGCAACCATGATCTGCATGCGCTGGCGGTAGCCGAAGGCTTCGTCGAGGCGCATCGTCAGGATACCTTGCAGCCTTTGCTGCAGGCTCTGGATGGCCAGGAACTTCTGGCGTGGCTGCGCGGCAGGCGTATGGCCCATGCCGAAGATGATTACCTGATGGTGCATGCGGGCGTGCTGCCGCAATGGAGCGCCGCCCGAACCCTGGCGCTGGCGGGCGAAGTCGAGGCTGTGTTGCGCGGCGACGGGTACCGTGATTTTCTTGCCCACATGTACGGCAATCACCCCAATCACTGGCAGGATGACTTGCACGGCATGAGCCGGTTGCGGGTCATCACCAATGCGCTGACGCGTCTGCGGGTCTGCAGCCCGGAAGGCGCGATGGATTTCCGCTTCAAGGGTGAGCTGGCAGACATTCCCCCGGGTCTGCAGCCCTGGTTCGAGTTGCCGCAACGGTTGAGCAAGGATACGACCGTCGTATTCGGCCATTGGTCGGCGCTGGGATTGCTGGTGCGCGAGAGTCTGATCGCACTCGATACCGGCTGTCTCTGGGGCGGTCAGCTTACGGCGCTGCGGCTGGAAGACCGGCAGGTGTTTCAGGTGCCTTGTGCTCGGGAAGATGCAATAAAGAAGATATGGCATCCCTAGCCTGGGATGACAGCTGGCGACGTTCCTGGCCAAGCGCCGGCACCGGCGGCAAGAAATGCAGTTCCACCATGATTTCCCGCTGCCGGAGTATGGCATGCAGGGATTGCATCATGGTGACATCGCCGTAATAGGCGATGACGGTATTCGTGCTGCCGTCCGGATTCGGGTAGCGGATGGCGATGGGCGACACCATCACTTCAGCGTTGATGGCGGACTGCAACAGCCCGGTCTTGAAAGGCCTCAGTTCGGTGCCGTTGGTGGTCGTGCCTTCCGGGAAAAGACACAGGCATTTCCCGGCCCGCAGCTCCTGTTCCATGCTGCTGGCGGCGCGACCGGTATCCTGGCGCCGGGTGCGCTCGATGAACAGCGTGCCGGTTTTCTGCGCCAGCCAGCCGATGACGGGCCAGTTGCGTACCTCCGATTTGGCGACAAAGCTCACCGGCTGGACCTGCAAAATCGCCCAGATATCGATCCACGAAATATGATTGGCAATGAACAGCATGCTATGACGCGTTGCCGGCGGTAGCTGTCCGTAAACGGCGACCCGGACGTTGAGGATGGCAATGGTCTTCGCAGACCAGCGCTGGATACGCTGCTGTCGCTGTGCATGCGACAGTCGCGGCAGCAGGATTGCGGCAGTCAGAACCCCCTGGGAGACATGCAGCAACAGCCGCAGCAGGCGCAGGCTGCTGATCAGCGGGTGGGCGGCAGGATTGTTCAAAGCGGCTTTCGGGATCGGATCCGGTTGCGCGACTGGATTTTTCATTCATAACCCCAGTCGCGCAGCCGTGTGGGTCAGGACAGTGAGATTTCCGTCCCGAACGCCTGCCGGTAGCGCGCCTCGATGTCGGCCCGGGTCGGCCGGTGGTTCTGGCCGCCGCGGCTGGCGATCTTGATGGCGCCCATCACCGAGGCCAGTCGGCCGCTCGTTTCCCAGCCCCAGCCTTGCGCCAGCCCGTACAGCAGGCCGGCACGGTAGGCGTCGCCGCATCCGGTGGGGTCCAGCACGGCGTCCGCTGCAACGCATGGGATTTCGAAACGTCGCCCCTCCGCATAGATAATCGAGCCCAGCGCTCCGCGGGTGACGATCAGTGCTTCGACCTGCTGCGCCAGGTCTTTCAGCGACAGGCCGGTTTTCTCCTGCATGAGCTGCGCTTCGTAGTCGTTGAGGGCGATATAGTTTGCCAGGTCGACAAAATGCAGCAGCTCTTCGCCGTTGAACATGGGAAGCCCCTGGCCGGGGTCGAACAGGAACGGAATCCCCGCTTGATGGAATTCCCGCGCGTGCTGGAACATGCCGTCGCGGCCGTCCGGCGCGATGATGCCGAGGCTGACCGGCTGCGCATCCCTGACCGCGTTTTCGTGCGAATGGTTCATGGCGCCGGGGTGGAATGCCGTGATCTGGTTGTCATCCAGGTCGGTGGTGATGAAGGCCTGCGCGGTGTAGCTGCCGGCAATCGGCCGCACGTGCGTCATCGACAGCTTGTTCTCCTGCAGCCAGGAGGCATAGGCCGCGAAATCGTCCCCCACCGTCGCCATGATCAGCGGCTTGCCGCCCAGCAGGTTGAGGTTGTAGGCGATGTTGCCGGCCGTGCCGCCGAATTCACGGCGCATTTCCGGCACCAGGAAGGCTACGTTGAGGATATGGATTTTCTCCGGCAGGATGTGGCGCTTGAAGTGATCCGGGAACACCATGATGGTGTCGTAGGCGAGGGAACCGCAAATCAGGGTATGCATGGCGTTTTCGTTTTGGTTGATGTTAAAGATTAAAAAGGCTTGACGACCACCAGTATGACTACCGCAAACAGGATCAGTACCGGCAGTTCGTTGAACCAGCGGTACCAGACATGGCTATGCCGGTTGCGTCCATGCCTGAAGTCATCGAGCAGTTTGCCGCAGTATAAATGGTAGGCGACCAGTGCCGCCACCAGTGCCAGTTTGGCGTGCAGCCAGCCGCCGGTGATGCCGTAACCCAGCCACAGCCAGCTGCCGAACAGCAGCGCCAGCACGGCCAGCGGAGCCATGAAGCGATAGAGCTTGTATTCCATCATGCAGAGTCGCTCGGCGGTGGCGGCATCCTCCACCATCGCATGGTTGACGAACAGGCGCGGCAGGTAGAACAGGCCGGCAAACCAGCTGGTCACGAAGATGAGATGAAAGGATTTGACCCACAGCATGATTATTGACCCATCCGGTGCATCCGTTTCGGAAATTCACCTATTTTTCGCTGGTAGGTGAAGTAGCCCATGTCGGGGAGGGGCGCGGCGAACTGCTGCCGGTGCGGCCGGTTTTTCCGCGACAGGATATGGACCGATGCCGTCGACAGGGCGGGCAGCAGGAGCGGCAGGAGGAATTTCTTCAGCATGGTGCCATGTTCGGTTGGGCGAGTACGGCTATTCTGTAGCCTCGGCAGCGATTTGTCACCCGGCGCGACGGGAAAGTGGCTCCGGCTTCGCCAGGGTCGGGATGCCAGGTCATGGCCGGCCACGATCATGCTGGCGCCAACTAACGGGAATCCCGATCGTCTTCACTATCTCTCGGCGCCATGTTCACTTACTATAGTGCCAGCAACAGCTAGCGCTTCAGGGTGATGTCTGCTGAATTTTCAGCTTCTATGCAATTTCCGGCAGGAACGGGAGTTGCGGTTGAATGAGGATGCCATGAAATGAAAGAACTAGATCCCTGCACTATCGTTATTTTCGGCGCATGTGGCAACCTGTCGCGCATCAAGCTGATGCCGGCGCTGTTCAAGCTTGAGCAGATGGAAAGGCTGCCGGAGAAACTGGCGATCCTGTCCTGCGGGCTGGAGCAGTATTCGCGCGAGCAGTGGCTGGAAGAGGTTTCATCGATGTTACGGGCCAAGCACCCCAGCGGCCTGGATGCGGTGGTTCTGGAGAAATTTCTGGCCCGGCACCATTATCATGCGAATCCCCCGGACGATGCCCAGTCCTACATGCGTCTGAAAATGACCATTGAAGAAGATGCGGCTTTTCCGTCCAATGTCATTTTCTACATGTCGGTGCGCCCTTCCGAGTTTCCCGGCATCATCGACAACCTGGGCGATGTCGGCCTGCTCAAGCAGAACAGCGGGTGGCGGCGCGTGGTGATCGAGAAGCCGTTCGGCCAGGACCTGCTGAGCGCGCAGACCTTGCAGGCCGGACTCTACAAGCACCTGGACGAGCCCCAGATCTTCCGCATTGACCATTATCTCGGCAAAGGCACCGTGCAGAACATCATGGTGTTCCGTTTCGCCAATATCCTGCTGGAGCCGCTGTGGAGCCACCATTACATCGATCACGTTCAGATCACCCATTCCGAGAAGCTTGGGGTGGAAGGCCGCGCCGGATACTACGACGGGGCGGGCGCGCTGCGGGACATGATACAAAGCCATTTGCTGCAGCTGCTCGCGCTGGTGGCAATGGAGCCTCCCGTGTCCATGAGTCCGGAGCATCTGCGTGACGAGAAGGTCAAGGTGCTC
>MLJW01000647.1_pt1 | contig 12360 bp, 10 predicted proteins | sample 888231 | NCBI WGS metagenome assembly MLJW01 (sample SAMN05788063, study PRJNA343431) | mine drainage metagenome | isolation source: sample collected from the inflow into an acid mine drainage treatment plant... | place: Germany: Lusatia, lignite mining district
GCGATGCCATTTCCGCCGTCGGCGACCATCGCACCGACCCGCCGCTGCGCGCCCTGCGTCGGCTGCTGCCGCCGCTCACCCTCGGCACGATGCGGTTGGACCTGGCCTTCACCGTCCTGCTCCTGCTGTGCTGGTTCGTGCTTCTGCTGCTGAGCGTGCTCGGCAGCTGAAGCGTCCCGCACGATCATGTCCTCGTGCAGGTCCCGCGGCGTGGTCGTGCACTGGTCACGCGCGCGAGGGCCAATGTCCGCTAACGTGAACGGCGGCGGTCGGTGGACTGCCCCGGCCCGACCGAGCTCGATCGACAGAGGTGACACCGATGGCGCTGCTGACAGCAGATGACGTCTTGAACAAGAAGTTCCAGGCGACCAAGTTCCGCGAGGGGTATGACCAGGACGAGGTGGACGACTTCCTCGACCTCGTCGTCGGCACTCTCCGCGAGGTCCAGGGAGAGAACGACGACCTCAAGACGAAGCTGGCGGCGGCAGAGCGGCGCATCGCCGAGCTGAGCCGTTCGGGTGCGGCACAGGTCGCGCCGGTCGTCCCGGTGGAGGTGCCCGAGCCCACACCGGCCCCCGTGCCGGCACCCGCACCCGTCGTCGCCGCGCCGGTGGCCCCGGCGCCCGTCGTCTCGGCGCCGGTCCGCCAGAGCGAGCCCGAGTCGGCGACCGGGATGCTCGCGTTGGCCCAGAAGCTGCACGACGACTACGTGCGCAGCGGCCAGGAAGAGGGCGAGAGACTCATCGCCGAAGCGAAGTCTCAGGGCACCCGGATCGTCCGTGAGGCGGAGGAGACGTCGAGCCGCACGCTCGGTCAGCTGGAGCAGGAGCGGTCGCTGCTCGAACGCAAGATCGACGAGCTGCGCGTCTTCGAGCGCGACTACCGCACCCGCCTGAAGAGCTACCTCGAGAACCTTCTCGGGGACCTGGACAACCGCGGCAGCGCGCTCCAGGGCCGCACCGCACCCGGCGGTCAGTCGCAGGGCGACGGGCAGGGTCTCTGACCCGCTCGATCCCCAGCGAGACGCGCGTTCAGCGACGCCAGGACGCCGCTCTCCCGGACGGGAGGGCGGCGTTCGTCGTCGTATGGGCCGAACCGCGCCGCCAACCCCGACACGCACCGGACGGGGCCCTTGTGCGCGTCGTGTTGTGCGGACCGGCGCGGGCGCATACTCTCTCCTGACTTCCCCGGAGAGAGGGCACTGATGGTCGCCGACGATGCGATGACGACGGCTCAGCTGGTGGGCGATGACGGGCTCCCCGTGATCGAGGACCTCCCGGTCCGCGCCGGCGAGGAGCCCTGGACCGTGGAGGACGTTCGCACGCTGCGGGGAGAGCTCGTGAGCGAGGTCGACCGGCTGACCGCAGAGCTGACGAGCGCGGACACGGAGCTGTCCGACCTGCTGCGCAACTCCGGCGACGGGGCGGGCGACGACCAAGCAGACTCCGGTTCGAGCGCCTTGGAGCGTGAGCAGGAGCTGACCCTCGTCAACAACACCCGCAACCTCCTCTCGCAGACCGCGCACGCGCTCGGCCGGGTGACTGACGGGAGCTTCGCGACGTGTGAGTCGTGCGGCGACCCGATCGGCAAGGCCCGCGTGCTCGCCTTCCCCCGGGCCACCCTCTGCGTGACCTGCAAGCAGCGCGAGGAACGTCGCTGACCTCGAGTCGTGGGAGACTTCTTCCCGATGTCGACGACGCCTGAGCCTGTGACGAGCACTGACGAGCTGACGACGTCGTCCGCGCCGGAGCGCGCTGTGGTGCTGACCTCGGCGCGTCACCGGCGGCGACTGATGGCGCTGCTGACCAGCCTGACGGTCATCGTCCTGATCGCCGACCAGGTGGCGAAGGCCTGGGCGGTCTCCTCGCTGGTGCCGGGAGAGCGCACCCCGGTGATCGGCGACCTGCTCGGTCTGTCCTTGGTCTACAACCCGGGGGCCGCGTTGTCGATCGCGACCGGGATGACCTGGCTGCTCACGGTGGTCGCCGTCGCCGTTGCCGTCGTGATCGTGCGGGCGTCGCGCCGGATCGGCTCGACGGGCTGGGCTGTCGCGCTGGGCCTCCTCTTGGGCGGAGCTCTCGGCAACCTCATCGACCGATTGTTCCGAGAGCCGAGCTTCGGGCGGGGTGAGGTCGTCGACTTCATCGCCTACGCGCACGTGTTCGTCGGCAACGTCGCCGATGTCGCGATCGTCGTGGCGGCCGTGGTGATCGTGCTGCTGTCGATGCGTGGCATTCGGATCGACGGCAGCCTGGAGCCGGCACGCGTGCGGGTCTCGGAGGCGGACGACGAGCGCGGTGCACCTCAGGTCCCGGTCGCCGGGTCCGACTCGGATGGCGGCGCCGCTCCGGAGAACGACGCCCGAGGTGTGGCGGGGGACACCACCACCGATCCTGCGGATGCCTGAGCGGATGTCCGAGCTCCGCGCGCTGCCCGTCCCGGACGGGCTCGCAGGCGAACGCGTGGACACCGGGCTCTCCCGGCTCCTCGGGGTGTCGCGGACACGCGCGGCGGAGCTCGCCGAGACCGGTGACGTCCTGGTCGACGGGCACATGGTGGCGAAGTCGGACCGGCTGGTCCCTGGCGCGTGGCTCGAGGTCACTCTTACCGCGCAGTCGACGGTGGCCGTCGTGCCCGAACCTGTTCCGGGGATGCGGGTCCTCCATGACGACGACGACGTGGTAGTGGTCGACAAACCCGTGGGAGTCGCCGCTCACCCGTCCCCGGGTTGGACCGGACCGACGGTGGTCGGCGCGCTGGCCGCCGCCGGGTACCGGATCTCGACGTCAGGTGCGGCGGAGCGACAGGGCATCGTCCACCGCCTCGACGTCGGGACATCGGGTCTGATGGTCGTCGCCAAGAGCGAGCACGCGTACAGCGTCCTCAAGCGCGCGTTCAAGGAACGTACCGTCGAGAAGGTGTATCACGCACTCGTCCAGGGGCACCCCGAACCCACGACCGGGACGATCGACGCACCCATCGGGCGGCATCCGTCGGCGGACTACAAGTTCGCGGTGGTCGCCGGCGGCAAACCGTCGATCACGCACTACGAGGTGCTCGAGATGCTGCCCGGCGCCTCTCTCGTCGAGGTGCACCTCGAGACCGGCCGCACGCACCAGATCCGCGTGCACTTCGCCGCGCTGCACCACCCGTGCGTCGGGGACCTCACCTACGGTGCGGACCCCACCTTGGCGGTGCGAACGGGCCTGACGAGGCAGTGGCTGCACGCCGTGCGACTCGGCTTCGCGCACCCGGCGAGCGGCGAGTGGCTCGAGGTCACGAGCACCTACCCGGAGGATCTGGCCGCTGCTCTCGCAGCGCTCCGGGCCGCCTACGGCGACGACCGGTCGGCCGAGGGTGTGGGTGGCAGCGACCTAGACTGACGGTCATGGCATCGTCCGGAGGCACCGACTTCGTCCACCTCCACGCACACACCGAGTACTCGATGCTCGACGGCGCAGCGAGGATCGACGAGCTCCTCACCGAGGCGGAGCGGCTCGGTCAGAAGGCCATGGCGATCACGGACCACGGCTATCTCTTCGGGGCGTTCGACTTCTGGTCACGGGCCCGCGCGCACGGCATCAAACCGATCATCGGCATCGAGGCCTACCTCACCCCCGGCACGAGCAGGTTCGATCAGACGCGGGTCAAGTGGGGTGAGGCGCACCAGGCCGCGGACGACGTCTCCGCCCGTGGCGCCTACACCCACATGACTCTGCTGTCGCGGACGACCGAGGGGATGCACAACCTCTTCCGGATGGGCTCGCTCGCCTCTCTCGAGGGTCAGATGGCGAAGTGGCCTCGCATGGATCGGGAGCTGCTCAGCCGGTACTCCGAGGGCGTCATCGCGTTCTCGGGCTGCCCGTCGAGCGAGGTCCAGACGCGGTTGCGCCTGGGACAGTGGGACGAGGCCGTGCGAGCCGCCGGCGAGCTGCAGGACATCTTCGGCAAGGAGTACTTCTACGTCGAGCTGATGGACCACGGCCTGGAGATCGAGCAGCGCGTCCTGAAGGACCTGGTCCGCCTCGCCCGGGTCATCGACGCGCCACTGGTCGCGACGAACGACCTGCACTACACCCGCCATGAAGACAGTCACGCCCATGAGGTGCTGCTGTGCGTGCAGTCGGGCACGACGCTCGCCGACCCGGACCGGTTCAAGTTCGACACGGACAAGTTCTACGTGTGGTCGGCCGAAGAGATGCGGCGCACGTGGGCCGAGCTGCCCGAGGCGTGCGACAACACGCTGCTGATCGCGGAGCAGTGCGACGTCGAGTTCAACACGAACGCGAACTACATGCCCCGGTTCCCCGTTCCGCCTGGAGAGGACGAGGAGTCGTGGTTCATCAAGGCGGTCGAGACCGGCCTGCAGCGCCGGTATGCCGGGGCGGTACCCGACGACGTCCGGACCCAGGCCGAGTACGAGACCGGCGTCATCACGCAGCTCGGCTTCTCGGGCTACTTCCTGGTGGTCGCCGACTTCATCAACTGGGCCAAGGACCAGGGCATCCGCGTCGGCCCGGGACGTGGGTCCGCCGCCGGCTCGATGGCGTCGTACGCGATGGGCATCACCGAGCTCGACCCGCTCGAGCACGGGCTGATCTTCGAGCGGTTCCTGAACCCGGAGCGCATCTCCTGGCCGGACGTCGACGTCGACTTCGACGAGCGTCGGCGCGGCGAGGTCATCCGGTACGTCACCGAGAAGTACGGCGAGGACCGGGTCGCGCAGATCGTGACCTACGGGACCATCAAGGCGAAGCAGGCGCTCAAGGATGCGTCCCGCGTGCTCGGCTTCCCGTTCGCGATGGGGGAGAAGCTCACCAAGGCGATGCCTCCGGCCGTGATGGGCAAGGACATCACCCTCAAGGGCATCTACAACCCCGAGGACCCGCGCTACGCCGAGGCGGACGAGTTCCGCAAGGTCGTCGAGGCGGACCCTGAGGCTCAGCGGGTCCTCGAGACGGCGCGTGGCCTCGAGAACCTCAAGCGTCAGTGGGGTGTCCACGCCGCGGGCGTGATCATGTCGAGCGAGCCCTTGATCGACATCGTGCCGATCATGCGGCGCCCGCAGGACGGCGCGATCATCACGCAGTTCGACCAGCCTGCGGCCGAGGCGCTCGGCCTGATCAAGATGGACTTCCTGGGCCTGCGGAACCTCACGATCCTCGACGACGCGCTCGAGAACATCGTGATGAACGGCAAACCCGAGATCCGCATCGAAGAGGTGCCCCTCGACGACCCGCCGACCTACGAGCTGCTCGGTCGTGGCGACACGCTGGGCGTCTTCCAGCTCGACGGTGGTCCGATGCGGTCGTTGCTGCGCCAGATGCGACCCGACAGCTTCGAGGACATCTCCGCCGTCATCGCGCTGTACCGGCCCGGGCCGATGGGCATGAACTCGCACATCAACTACGCGCTGCGCAAGAACGGGCTGCAGGAGATCGAGCCGATCCACCCGGAGCTGGCCGAGCCGCTCGAGGAGATCGTCGGGATCACGCACGGTCTGATCGTCTATCAGGAGCAGGTGCAGCGCGCCGCCCAGAAGCTCGCCGGCTACACGCTCGGTCAGGCCGACCTGCTCCGCCGCGCGATGGGAAAGAAGAAGAAGGAGGTCCTGGAGAAGGAGTTCATCCCCTTCCAGGCCGGCTGTCGCGAGCGTGGCTACTCGGACGGCGCGATCCAGGCCGTCTGGGACGTGCTCGTCCCGTTCGCCGGCTACGCGTTCAACAAGGCGCACTCGGCGGCCTACGGCGTCGTGTCCTACTGGACCGCGTTCCTCAAGGCCAACTACCCGACCGAGTACATGGCGGGGCTGCTCACGAGCGTGCGGGACGACAAGGACAAGTCGGCCCTGTACCTCGGCGAGTGCCGTCACATGGGCATCACGGTGCTCCCTCCGGACGTGAACTCGTCGTCGGCCAACTTCACCGCGGTCGGCGTGGACATCCGGTTCGGCCTCACCGCGGTGCGGAACGTGGGGGCGAACGTCGTCGACGCGATCGTCAAGGCCCGCGAGGCGAAGGGCGCCTTCTCGTCGTTCACGGACTTCCTCGACAAGGTCCCGGCAGTCGTGTGCAACAAGCGGACGATCGAGTCCCTGATCAAGGCCGGCGCGTTCGACTCGCTCGGTCACACCCGCCGGGCGCTTCTCCTGGTGCACGAGCAGGCGGTCGACTCGGTGATCGGCGTCAAGCGCAAGGAGGCGGAGGGGCAGTTCGACCTGTTCGCCGACGTGTTCGCCGCGGATGACGCGACCGCGCCCGGCTTCTCCGTCCTCGTGCCCGATCTGCCGGACTGGGACAAGAAGCAGCGCCTGGCGTTCGAGCGCGAGATGCTCGGGCTGTACGTCTCCGACCACCCGCTGTCCGGTCTCGAGCACGTCCTCGCGCAGTCGGCCGACGTGTCGATCGCCACGCTGCTGGCGGACGAGTTCCGGCCCGACGGCTCGACGGTCGTCGTCGCCGGCCTCATCACGTCGCTCCAGCGCAAGATGTCCAAGCAGGGCAACCCGTGGGCGGCCGTGACGATCGAGGACATGGAGGGGTCCGTCGAGGTGATGTTCTTCGGTGAGACCTACCTCGCGTACTCGACCGTGCTCGCCGAGGACCAGGTCGTGGTGCTCCGCGGCCGCGTGCGGCGGCGCGACGACACGATGCAGCTTCAGGCCATGGAGGTCACGCTCCCCGACATGACGGCCGTCGCCGAGGCTCCGGTCGTCGTGTCGATGCAGGTCTCGCGCTGCATCCCACCCGTCGTCGAGCGGCTCCGGGAGATCCTGTGCACCCACCCGGGCGTCACCGAGGTGCACCTGCGCCTGACGAGCCCGGGCCGGGCGACCGTGATGCGCCTCGAGGAGAACCTCCGGGTCGAACGGTCCCCGGCGCTGTTCGGCGACCTCAAGGCGCTGCTCGGGCCGAGCTGCCTCACGTCGTGACGGGCCTCACCCGACGGTGGCGCGCTCGGGCCCGGTCGGCAGCTCGACGGACACGAGGTCCCCGTGGTGGAGCTGGCGTCCGCGACGCCGCTCGGGCTCACCGTTCACCCGGACCACGTCGTCCTCGAGCAGCTCGCGCGCATGGGCACCGGAGTCGGCCAGACCGGCGAGCTTGAGGAACTGGCCGAGCCGGATCACGTCGTCGGAGATGGGCACCGGGGTGGGGCTGCTGTTCATGCGGCCATTGTGTCGGCATCTAGACTTGAGCGGTGATCTCCCGCATCGACCTGCGTGGTCGCACCCTCACCGCCCGCGAGCTCATCGAGACCCTGCCTCGCGCCGAGCTCGACGTCGATGCCGCGAGCGCGCGCGTGGCTCCGATCCTGGCGCAGGTCCGCGAGCATGGCGCCGCGGCTCTTCGTGACCTCGCCGAGCAGTTCGACCACGTGCGGCCCGAGCACCTGCGCGTCCCGCAGAGCGCGCTCGAGGCGGCGTTGGCGACCCTCGACCGGGGCGTGCGGGCGGCGCTCGAGGAGACGATCGCGCGGGTCCGGACCGTGCACGCGGCGCAGCGGCCCGCCGACTTCACGGTCGACCTCGGGCCGGGTGCTCAGGTCCGGCAGCGGTGGATCCCGGTCCGTCGCGTCGGGCTCTACGTCCCTGGTGGGCTCGCGGTCTACCCGTCCTCCGTCGTGATGAACGTGGTCGCCGCCCAGGAGGCCGGTGTCGGGTCGCTCGCGGTCGCCTCGCCGCCGCAGCGGTCGGGCGGTGGGCTCCCGGACCCGACCGTCATGGCGACGTGCGCACTGCTCGGCATCGACGAGGTCTACGCGGTGGGTGGTGCACAGGCGGTCGCGATGTTCGCCTATGGCGCGGCGGGGAGCGAACCTCAGGACGGCGTGCAGCTGTGCGAGCCGGTCGACGTCGTGACCGGTCCCGGGAACGTCTACGTCGCCGCGGCGAAGCGGCTGGTCCGCGGTGTCGTCGGGATCGACGCCGAGGCCGGGCCGACCGAGATCGCGATCCTTGCGGACGCCGGGGCTGACCCGGTCCACGTCGCCGCGGACCTCATCTCCCAGGCCGAGCACGACCCGCTCGCGACGGCGGTGCTGGTCACACCCTCCGTCGAGCTGGCCGACGCCGTCGATGTCGCCCTCGCGCAGCGCGCGACCACGACGAAGCACTCCGAGCGCATCGGCGTGTCCTTGTCCGGGTCGCAGTCTGCGGTCGTGCTGGTCGACGACCTCGACGCCGGTCTCGCGGTGGTGAACGCCTACGGCGCGGAGCACCTCGAGATCCAGACGGCGGACGCGGCGGCGGTGGCCGATCGGGTGACGAGCGCGGGGGCGATCTTCGTGGGCCCGTACTCCCCGGTCTCGCTGGGGGACTACATGGCCGGCTCCAACCACGTCCTGCCGACCGGCGGGTGCTCGCACTTCGCGTCGGGCCTGGGCGTGCACAGCTTCGTCCGGTCGGTCCAGGTGATCGAGTACGACGCGGACGCGCTCCGGACCCTCGCGGACCGGATCGTGGCACTGGCCGACGCCGAGGACCTCCCGGCGCACGGTGAGGCGGTTCGCGCGCGCTTCTGACCTCGCCGGCCCGATCTGATCTGTCGGGCAATGGCGCTGGGCCCTCAGCCGACCCCGAGCACGAACGGGTGGACGGCGCTCGCCCCGGCGAGGCGCAGGAGGCGCGCGGCGACCGTGATCGTCCAGCCCGAGTCGATCCTGTCGTCGACGAGCAGGACGGCGCGTCCGGGGAGACCGGCGGCCGCCGGTTCCGAGAGGGCGAGCTCGAGCCTGCGGACGATGCTGGCCAGTCGCTGAGCCGAGTTGACGTCGTGGCGTCCTGCCTCGCTGCCCGATACCGGGCGGACCGTTCCCACGACGGGGACGCCGAGCTGTCGGGCGACACCCTCGGCGAGGTGCCGGACGAGACCCGGATGCGACTGGGACTCGACGTAGACGACTCCGGCCGGTGCCGGTTCCCGCGGCCACGCGCCGAGGACGTCCACCACCGGCTGACGCAGGGCCACGGGCAGCCCGTCGTCCGGAGCGCGCGCCGACGTGCCCGTCGTCGCACCGAAGAGGTCCCGCAGGAGCCCGCCCCAGCCGAGGGCGTCCAGCCTGGCCACGGCCCGCCCGGTCTCCGCGCGCTCGTCGACCGCGATCCTGCCGCTCAGCGCGACGCCGAGCCGGTTCATCCCGCTCGGCCACTGGCGGCGCGGCTCGACCTCGACGCCGGGCAAGGCGAGCCGCTCGCGTGCCGCGGTGACCTCGGCGGCCTCCGGTCCGGAGTCCCCTGCGACGTCCCCGCAGACGTCGCACCGACCGCACCGCCAGCCCGGCGTGAGCTCGGGGTCGTCGAGGGCTGCCCGAAGGTAGGCCATTCGGCACGAGTCCAGACCCACGTAGTCGACCATCGCCTGCTGCTCGGCCCGTCGGGTCGCCGCCACCCGCTCGTACCGCTCCGTGTCGTAGTCCCAGGGGCGTCCGGTGGACTCCCAGCCGCCCCGGACGCGCCGGACGGCACCGTCGACGTCGAGGACCTTCAACATGAGCTCGAGCCGGTTGCGCCGGAGGTCGACGCGCGTCTCGAGCGCCGCGGTCGACAGCATCCCCGCGTTTCCCAAAAGCGTACAAAAAATACTGGCCCTCACGCGTGATGTGAATTGTTCCCCCAAGGACCTGGTGCAAGTCATCGACAAAGACCCGGTGGTGACTGTGAAAGTCTTGCGGGTGGTCAATTCGGCTTATTACGGGCTGTCCAAACAAATCACCTCCATTGATCAGGCGGTGGTATTTTTGGGTTTCAATTCAATCAAGAATCTGGCCCTGAGCATTGCTGCCATTGGTATCTTGCCGGGCAGTCCGATGGCCGGTTTTGATGGTCAACGGTATTTGCTGCATTCCCTGACCTGTGCCAATATTGCCAGGCAACTTGCGCAACGCCTGGGCGGTGCTGACCCGCAAGACTGTTTTATCGCCGGGTTGCTGCACGACTTCGGTAAGGTGATGGTGGCGCAGTTCATGCCGGCCGAGTTTCGCAAGTCGATGGAATTGAGCCTGTGGAAAGAAGTGGCACTGCATGTGGCTATGCATGAAATCGTCGGCGTCGACCATGCCACCATTGGTGCCATGCTGGCGCAGAAATGGCGATTTGCCGATGACCTGATCCAGACCATCGAGTATCAGCACCGACCCGAATGTTGTGACACCGGTATGATGGCTTGTGTCTTTGCCGCCAATCAGATCAGCAAACAGCTTGGCATTGATTTTGGCGGCTGCGTCCTGGTTCCCGAGTTGGTGCCTACGGTCCAGGCGCGCCTGGGCTGTGATCTTGATACAGTGCAGGCTTCGTTGGGTGATCTGACAAGTTTGCTTGACGAAGCCCGGTTGCTGGCCAAAACGTAACAGACACTGAGTTACCACCCCGGGTGTCTTGATCATGATGAGACTGATATATGAGTGAAATTCTTAACCCAGGCAGCAAGGGTGTACCGGTGTCGTCCATTTTGTGTGTGGATGACGAGCCCAGCATCCTGTCGGCGTTGCGCCGCCTGTTTCGTTCCAAAGGCATGGAGGTCCGGCTGGCCGATAGCGGCCGTGCCGGGCTTGAGATGTTGCAAGCCCAAGGCGCTGATTTGGTCATCTCTGACATGCGTATGCCTGAAATGGATGGTGTGGCGTTTCTGGAGCAGGTACGTCAGCGCTGGCCCGGCACCATGCGCTTGTTGCTGACCGGCTATGCCGACGTGTCTTCAATCATGGGAGCAATCAACCGCGGCGAGATTTACCGCTACATTGCCAAACCCTGGGATGACAATGACATCATCCTGGTGGTACAGGGGGCATTGCAGCAGCGCGCCATGGAGCAGGAACAGCACCGTCTGCAGAACCTGATCGAGGTGCAGAACGAACAGCTCAAAGTGCTCAATACCGGCCTGGAGATCAAGGTGGCCGAGCGTACCGCTGAACTTGAGCAGGCCAACCATGCTTTGCAGGGAGCCAATGAGCGGCTCAAAAGCAACTTCATTACCTCGATCAAGGTATTTACCGGCCTGATTGAACTGCGCGCCAGTCAGGTGGCGGGGCATTCGCGACGCGTCGCCGATTTGTCCCGGCGCATTGCCATGCAGCTCAAGCTGGACAACAAACAGGTGCAGGAGGTTTTTGTTGCCGGACTGTTGCACGAAGTGGGCAAGGTCGGTTTTGACGACGAGATGATCAACACCCCGGTGGTGATGCTCAATAACCGGCAGTTGCAAGAGTTTCGCAAGCATCCATTGCGCACTGCTGCGCTGCTGATGCCTTTGACCGAACTCAAATCTTCGGCCGACATGATTGCCACCCAGCTCGAACGCTTTGACGGTGCAGGCTATCCCAACCGGCTGGCCGGGGAGCAGATTCCCTTGGGTGCCAGAATTTTGATCGAGGCGTGCGATTACGACAGCTTGCAAATCGGTGCGCTGTCGCAGCGCAAACTCAGCCCGGATCAAGCCAAAGAGTCCATCGTCCAAGGCCGTGGGCGGCGTTATGACCCGCAGGTGGTTGATGCTTTTGTTGTCTGCACCGAGCCGGTTGATGCTCTTGCCAGTGGCGAAAAAATACCCTCTGAAGTGTCACTCAAGGCGATGGATCTGCGTGTGGGCATGGTGCTGGCGCACGACCTGATGACACCCAACGGTTTGCTGATGCTGACCGCCGGCTATGTTCTTGACAATGCGGTGATCGACAAAATCATCGATTTTGAGAAGTCGATGGATTTGCGGTTAACGGTTATTGTGCAACGGGTGCCACCATGAAAACCATGCCGCTTGCCGCTTCATCCAGTGCTGCCAACCCAGTGCCCTCCAGATGCCACGCAGGAATTACACTCAGGCGTAACAGGTCACACGGGAGGCCTGTCAATCAGGCAGAACAACATGACATCCATTGCGGTTCAGGGTCCACAGAAGATACTGATCGTTGAAGACGAGCTTCTGGTGGTGCGCGACATCGAGCAGCAGCTCACTGTGCTGGGTTACAGCGTGGTCGGTGCCGCGCGTGAGGGCGAGCAGGCGCTGGAAATGGTGGCTGTCCTGCGGCCACACTTGGTGCTGATGGACATCCAGCTCGCCGGTGCCATGGACGGCATTGCGGCGGCGCAAACCATTCGCAGTCAATTTGCCTTGCCGGTGGTTTTCTTGACCGCTTTTGCCGCCGATGACATTCTGGCGCGCGCCAAGCTGGCCGAACCGTTTGGCTACGTGATCAAACCGTTTTCCGAGCGTGAACTCAGCACCGTACTGGCCATGGCGCTGTACAAACACCAGGCCGAGGCCCGTTTACTGGCCACGACACGCCAGCTACAGGCCCTGTCGCGGCGTGTGCTTGAGGTGCAGGAACAAGAGCGGCGCCGGGTTGCCGTTGAACTTCACGATGAGC
>MLJW01000648.1_pt1 | contig 12320 bp, 12 predicted proteins | sample 888231 | NCBI WGS metagenome assembly MLJW01 (sample SAMN05788063, study PRJNA343431) | mine drainage metagenome | isolation source: sample collected from the inflow into an acid mine drainage treatment plant... | place: Germany: Lusatia, lignite mining district
ATTGCGCGTCGGCCACCGCGGCTGCGATGCCGCCGAGCTCGCGCAGCCACGCGGCGGGGGCCGCGGCGATCTGGCTGGCCAGCGGCATCAGCAGCTCGTCGGCCGCGGCGTGCAGCACGGCGACCTGCGCGCCACCCTTGGCCGCGCGCCGCAGCTTCGCGGCCAGCAGCGGGTGATCCTTGCGCAGCGTCGAGCCGACGACCAGCGCGCCCTGCAGTTGCGCAACGTCGGTCAGCGCCAGCCCCAGGCTGGGCACCGCGTCGACGGTGGCGAAATCGCTGCGGCGCACGCGGAAGTCGACGTTGTCGCTGCCCAGCGCTCGCACCAGCTTGCTCAGCAGGAACAGCTCCTCGACCGTGCTGGACGAAGCGGCCAGCGCGCCGATGCCCGCCGGGCCGTCGACGTCGAGCACACGCTGCAGCGCCCGCGCGACGAAGTCCAGCGCGGTCGGCCAGTCGACTTCGCGCCAGCCTTCATCCTCGCGGATCATCGGCGCGGCCAGGCGATCGGCGGCGTTCAGGCCTTCGTAGCTGAAACGGTCGCGGTCGGCGATCCAGCACTCGTTGACCGCTTCGTTGGTCTGCGCCACCACGCGCAGCACGCGGTTGTTCTTGACCTGCATGACCACATTGGCGCCGAGGCTGTCGTGCGGGCTGACCGAGGCGCGGCGCTGCAGTTCCCAACCGCGCGCGGCGTAGCGGAACGGCTTGCTGGTCAGCGCGCCGACCGGGCACAGGTCGATCATGTTGCCCGACAGTTCCGAGTCCACCGAGCCTTCGAGGAAGCTGGTGATCTCCGAATGCTCGCCGCGGTGGGCCATGCCCAGCTCCATGATTCCGGCCACTTCCTGGCCGAAACGCACGCAACGGGTGCAATGGATGCAGCGGGTCATTTCCTCCATCGCGATCAGCGGGCCGGCGTTCTTGTGGAACACGACGCGCTTTTCTTCCTCGTAGCGCGAGGTCGACGCACCGTAGCCCACGGCCAGATCCTGCAGCTGGCATTCGCCGCCCTGGTCGCAGATCGGGCAGTCGAGCGGATGGTTGATCAGCAGCAGCTCCATCACACCCTGCTGCGCCTGGCGCGCACGCTCGGACTGCGTGCGCACGATCATGCCCTGCGCCACCGGCGTGGCGCACGCCGGCAGCGGCTTGGGCGCCTTCTCGACGTCGACCAGGCACATGCGGCAGTTGGCGGCGATCGAGAGCTTGGGGTGATAGCAGAAATGCGGTACGTAGACGTCGAGCTTGTGCGCGGCGTCCATCACCATCGAGCCTTCGGGCACCTCGACCTTGCGGCCGTCGATTTCCAGTTCAACCATGATGTCGTTTCAGTTTCCGTGGCGGCTGCTTAGCGCTTTACAGGTACGCCGGCACCATGCACGTCTTGTGTTCGATGTGGTACTCGAACTCGGCGCGGAAGTGCTTGACGAAGGATTTCACCGGCATCGCGGCGGCATCGCCCAGCGCGCAGATCGTGCGCCCGGCGATGTTGTCCGACACCGAGTTCAGCAGGTCCAGGTCCTCGGCACGGCCGCGGCCGTGCTCGATGCGCTGAACCACGCGCCACAGCCAGCCGGTGCCTTCGCGGCACGGCGTGCACTGGCCGCAAGATTCGTGCTGGTAGAAGTAAGACAGGCGCTCGAGCGACTTGACCATGCAGCGCGTGTCGTTGAGCACGATGACCGCGCCGGAGCCGAGCATCGAGCCGGCCTTGGCGATCGAGTCGTAATCCATCGTGCAGTCGTTGATGATCTCGGCCGGCAGCACCGGAGCCGACGAGCCGCCCGGGATCACCGCCTTCAGCGCGCGCCCGTCGCGCATGCCGCCGGCGAGTTCGAGCAGCGTGGTGAACGGCGTGCCCATGGGCACTTCGAAATTACCCGGACGCGCGACGTCGCCCGACACCGAGAAGATCTTGGTGCCGCCGTTGTTCGGCTTGCCGACTTCGAGGTAGGCCTGGCCGCCGTTGCGGATGATCCACGGCACCGCCGAAAACGTCTCGGTGTTGTTGATCGTCGTCGGCTTGCCGTAAAGGCCGAAGCTGGCCGGGAACGGCGGCTTGAAGCGCGGCTGGCCCTTCTTGCCTTCGAGCGATTCGAGCAGCGCGGTTTCCTCGCCGCAGATGTAGGCGCCGAAACCGTGCGACGCGTGCAACTGGAACGAGAAGCCGCTGCCCAGGATGTTGTCGCCGAGGTAGCCGGCGGCGCGGGCCTGCTCGAGCGCCTCCTCGAAGCGCTCGTAGTCGGCGAAGATCTCGCCGTGGATGTAGTTGTAGCCGACGCTGATGCCCATCGCATACGCGGCAATCGCCATCCCCTCGATCAGGATGTGCGGGTTGAAGCGAATGATGTCGCGATCCTTGAAAGTCCCCGGCTCGCCTTCGTCGGTGTTGCACACCAGGTATTTCTGTCCGGGGAACTGACGCGGCATGAAGCTCCACTTCAGCCCGGTCGGAAAACCGGCGCCGCCGCGTCCGCGCAGCCCCGAGGCCTTGACTTCGGCGATGACCTGCTCAGGCGTCATGCCGCCGTTGCCGCCGGCGCCGAGCACCTTGCGCAGCGCCGCGTAGCCGCCGCGGGCGACGTAGCCTTCCAGACCCCAGTTGGCGCCGTCGAGGTCGGCGAGGATCTGCGGATTGATGTGGCGGCCGTGGAAGCAGCCCTCGAGGCCGGTCGATGCGAAGTTCATTGGCCGCCTCCGGCTTGCGCGCGCAGTTCGTCGAGCAGAGCGTCGATCTTCTCCGCGCTCATGGTCGAGCACATGCGACGGTCGTTGACCAGCGCCACCGGCGCGTCGCCGCAGGCGCCCAGGCATTCGGTCTGCTGCAGCGTGAACAGGCCGTCGGCGGTGGTCTCGCCGACGCCGACGCCGAGCTTCTCGCTCAGGTACTTCAGCGCCTGCACGCCGCCGCCGAGCTGGCACGGCAGATTGGTGCAGACGTTGAGCTTGAAGCGCCCGACCGGCTGCGTGTTGAACATGTTGTAGAAGGTCACGACCTCGTGCACCGCGATCGGCGGCATGCCGATGTACTCGGCGAGTTCGCGCTCGGATTCGGGCGAGACCCAGCCGCGCTCCTGCTGCACGATGGACAGCGCCGCGATGATCGCCGACTGCCGCTGGTCGGCCGGGTACTTGGCCAGTTCGCGGTCGACGCGCTGGCGGGTGGATTCTGACAACATGGGATTGCTTTACCGATCGATTTCGCCGAACACGATGTCCATCGTGCCGATGATCGCCACCGCGTCCGCGATCATGTGGCCACGCGACATTTCGTCCATCGCGGCCAGATGCGGGAAACCGGGGGCACGGATTTTCATGCGGAAAGGCTTGTTGGCGCCGTCGGCGACCATGTAGATGCCGAACTCGCCCTTCGGGTGCTCGACCGCCGCGTAGGCCTCGCCGGCCGGAACGTGGAAGCCTTCGGAGAACAGCTTGAAGTGGTGGATCAGATCCTCCATGCTGGTCTTCATCTGCACGCGCGACGGCGGCGCCACCTTGTGGTTGTCGGTGATCACCGGACCGGGGTTGGCGCGCAGCCAGTCGACGCACTGCTTGATGATGCGGTTGGACTGTCGCATCTCCTCGACGCGGACCAGGTAGCGGTCGTAGCAGTCGCCGGTCTTGCCGAGCGGGATGTCGAAGTCCATGCGGTCATAGACGTCGTAGGGCTGGTGCTTGCGCAGATCCCAGGCGATGCCCGATCCGCGCAGCATCGGCCCGGTGAAGCCCAGCTGCAGCGCGCGCTCGGGCTCGACGACGCCGATGCCGACGGTGCGCTGCTTCCAGATCCGGTTGTCGGTCAGCAGCGTCTCGTACTCGTCGACGTAGGCGGGGAAGCGCTGCGTGAAATCGTCGATGAAGTCGAGCAGCGAGCCGTCGCGGTTGCCGTTCATGCGCGCGACGTCCTTCGGGCCGTGCACGGTGGACGCGCGGTACTGCGGCATGCTGTCGGGCAGGTCGCGGTAGACGCCGCCCGGGCGGAAATACGCCGCGTGCATGCGCGCACCCGACGCCGCCTCGTACATGTCGAACAGATCCTCGCGCTCGCGGAACGCGTAGAGGAAGATCGTCATCGCGCCGCAGTCCAGGCCGTGCGCTCCGATCCACAGCAGGTGGTTCAGCAGCCGCGTGATCTCGGCGAACATGACGCGGATGTACTGAGCCCGCAGCGGCACTTCGACGCCCAGCAACTTCTCGACCGCGAGCACGTAGGCGTGCTCGTTGCACATCATCGAGACGTAGTCCAGGCGGTCCATGTAAGGCAGCGCCTGGATGAAGGTGCGCGTCTCGGCCAGCTTCTCGGTGGCGCGGTGCAGCAGACCGATGTGCGGATCGGCACGCTGGATGACCTCGCCGTCGAGCTCGAGGACCAGGCGCAACACGCCGTGCGCGGCCGGGTGCTGGGGGCCGAAATTCAGGGTGTAGTTCTTGATCTCTGCCATGTCGAGCTCAGTGTTGCAGACCGCCGTAACCTTCTTCACGAACGACGCGCGGAACGATCTCGCGCGGCTCGATCGTCACCGGCTGGTAGACGACGCGACGCGTTTCGGGGTCGTAGCGCATCTCGACCGTGCCGCTGACCGGGAAATCCTTGCGGAACGGGTGGCCGATGAAACCGTAATCGGTCAGGAGGCGGCGCAGGTCGTCGTGACCTTCGAAGACGACGCCGTAGAGGTCGAACGCTTCACGCTCGTACCAGTTCGCCGCGCTCCACACGCCATTGACCGACGGCAGCAGCGGCAGCTCGTCGTCGTCGCACCAGACGCGAACGCGCACACGCACGTTGCGCGCCACCGACAGCAGGTGCAGCACGACGGCGTAGCGTCGGCCGCTCCACGGCGCGTTGGCATAGTTCAGGTAGTCGACCGCGCACAGATCGATCAGTTGCTCGAACTGCATCGAATCGCGCAGCAGCTGGCAGGTCGGCAGGTAGTCCTGCGCCGCGAGCTCGATCGTCAGCTCGCCGATTTCGAGCTTGCTGGCGCGGATGCGCTCACCGAGTTGCTGCTGAAGGTCCTGCTGGAGTGTTTCGAGTTTGCTTGACATCGTGCTCGGTTCGAAGCGTGGATCAGCGGAAGTCAGCGTGCGATGGTGTTGGTGCGCCGGATCTTGTTCTGCAGTTGCAGCAAGCCGTACAGCAGCGCCTCGGCCGTCGGCGGGCACCCCGGGACGTAAACGTCGACCGGCACGATGCGGTCGCATCCGCGCACGACCGAATACGAGTAGTGGTAATAGCCGCCGCCGTTCGCGCACGAGCCCATCGACACCACCCAGCGCGGCTCGGGCATCTGGTCGTAGACCCGGCGCAACGCCGGCGCCATCTTGTTGCACAGCGTGCCGGCGACGATCATCACGTCGGACTGTCGCGGGCTCGGGCGGAACACGATGCCGAAACGATCGAGGTCGTAGCGCGCCGCGCCGGCGTGCATCATCTCGACCGCGCAACACGCCAGGCCAAACGTCATCGGCCAGAGCGAACCGGTCCGCGTCCAATTGATCAGCTTGTCAGCTGACGTGGTGATGAAACCTTCGCTGAGAATGCCTTCGATACTCATGGTTCGATCCTTGTGGCTGAGACCAGACTACTCCCAGTCCAGCGCGCCTTTCTTCCATTCGTAGATAAAGCCCACGACGAGGATGGAGAGAAAGATCATCATCGCCCAGAAACCGGCCGCGCCGACGTGCTTGAGCGCAACCGCCCACGGAAACAGGAAGGCGATCTCGAGATCGAACAGGATGAACAGGATCGCGACCAGGTAATAGCGCACGTCGAACTTCATGCGCGCATCCTCGAAGGCCTCGAAGCCGCACTCGTAGGGGGAGTTCTTCGCCGCGTCAGGTCGGTGCGGGCCGAGCAATCTGCCCAGCAGCATCGGCGCAACGCCGACCCCGATCCCGACCAGAATGAACAGCAAGACCGGAAGGTACTGCTCGAGAAACATGTCGCTCGCCTCCGCAAATCCTTCGGCGTGCCGGCGTCGGCTCAAGCAGGATCGTTCGATCCTGCTTCACCCTTCCGCCCCGCGCCCTAGTGTGCCTAGTGTGCTCGCCGGGCTGCGGATCGATGCAGCGCGACGCCTTGTGAATCTTGTGAACTTTATTGTTGTAATGCAACAAAACCTGGTGCCGACGGCGAGACTCGAACTCGCACAGCTTTCGCCACTACCCCCTCAAGATAGCGTGTCTACCAATTTCACCACGTCGGCATAAGGAACCTGTTCGCCGTGCTTTCGCGCGGCTTTCAAGCCCCAGTGCAACTCAATATTCTAACCCTTCAGGACTACTCGAGGCAACGTTGATGACGGCGATTGCTCAGGAACAAAAATCGAAACCGCCCGTCCATTGACATGGCGCAGAACAAGTGTTGTGCGCTGCGGCAATCACTTGACGGGCGCGCTCGCCGGTGCCCCAGGAATCTGCGCCAGACCGGCCGGCTCGCTGGCCGCCGCCGGCTTGGGCGCCGACGCCGTGGCCGTCGCGGCCGGCTTGGCCAGTTCGCTCATCACACCGCCGCTCTGGTCGCCGGGACGCGAACCGAAATACGCCAGCGCCAACGTCGCGAGGAAAAATATCGTCGCGGCTGCCGCAGTGCTGCGACTGAGGAAGTTCGCCGAGCCGGTGGCGCCGAACAGGCTGCCCGACGAGCCCGAGCCGAACGACGCCCCCATGTCGGCGCCCTTGCCGTGCTGCAGCAGCACCAGACCGACCATCGCGACCGCCGCGAGCACCTGCAGCGCCAGAATCAGGTTCAGAAACACACTCATGTTGAATCCGTCAGATAGAAGAAGCGCCGTCAGGCGGCGCTGACGATGGCAAGGAAATCGGCGGCCTTCAACGAGGCGCCGCCGATCAGCCCGCCGTCGATGTCGGGCTGCGCGAACAGCTCGGCCGCATTGTCCGGCTTGACGCTGCCGCCGTACAGCAGCGGCACCTCGTCCGCGTCGACGCCGTGGTGCTGCAGCCGCGCGCGAATGAACGCGTGCACCTGCTGCGCCTGCTCGGGCGTCGCGGTGCGCCCGGTGCCGATCGCCCACACCGGCTCGTAGGCCAGCACGAGCTCGGTCATGCGCGCGCCGAGCAGATGCGCGACCGCATCGAGTTGCTGCCCGACGACGATTTCGGTCTCGCCGCGCTCGCGCTGCTGCAGCGTCTCGCCGACGCAGACAATCGGGCGCATGCCGGCGTCGAGCACGCGCAGCGCCTTGGCCGCGACGACCGCATCGGCCTCGCCGTGATAGGCGCGGCGCTCCGAGTGGCCGACGATGACGTGGCTGCAGCCGAACTCGCCGAGCATCGCCACCGACACCTCGCCGGTGTAGGCGCCGTGCTCATGCGCCGAGCAGTCCTGCGCGCCCCACGCCACCGCGCTGCCGGCGAGCAGCTGCTGCGCCTGCGCCAGGTAGGGAAACGGCGCGCAGACGACGACTTCGCACGCGGCGCGCGGCGCGGCAGCCAGCGCGCTCAGCAGCTCGGCGTTGCCTCGCAGAGAGCCGTGCATTTTCCAGTTGCCGGCGACGATTTTTCGACGCATCTGTGTTTCTCCTCGTGTCGATTCGTCAAGACCAGGTCAGCACGACCTTGCCGACGTTGGCGCCGCGCTCGAGCAGCGCGTGCGCCTGGACCAGTTCGTCCGCCGGCAGCACCGCGTGCAGTTGCGGGCGCACGCGCCCGGCGTCGAGCAGCGGCCAGACCTCTTGGCGCAGCTGGCGCGCCAATGCGCCCTTGAACTCGACGCTGCGCGCGCGCAGCGTCGAGCCAGTGATGGTCTGCCGCCGCACCATCAGGCGCGCGGCGTCGAACGAAGCCTGCGTTCCGCCCTGCACCGCGATGATGACGACGCGGCCGTCCTCGGCCAGGCACGCCAGATCGCGCGCGATGTAGTCGCCGGCGACCATGTCGAGCACGACGTCGACGCCGCGTCCGCCGGTGTGCTCGCGCACCACGGCGACGAAGTCCTCGGACTTGTAGTCGATGGCGCGCTCGGCGCCGAGCTCGACGCAGGCGCGGCACTTGTCGGCGCTGCCGGCGGTGGCCAGCACTCGCGCGCCGCGCGCCACCGCGAGCTGGATCGCCACGGTGCCGATGCCGCTGGCGCCGCCGTGCACCAGCAGCGTTTCGCCGGCGCGCAGCGCGGCGCGCTCGAACACGTTGTGCCAGACGGTGAAGAAGGTCTCGGGCAGCGCCGCCGCTTCGGCGTCGCTGAACGCGGCCGGCGCCGGCAGGCACTGCACGGCCGGCACCACGCAGTACTCGGCGTAGCCTCCCCCGGCGAGCAGCGCGCACACGCGCTGACCCGGCTGCAGCTCGCCGAGATCGCCGCCGACGACGTCACCGCAGACCTCGAGCCCCGGGATGTCCGAGGCTCCGGGCGGCGGCGGGTACAGCCCGCGACGTTGCAGCAGGTCGGGACGATTGACGCCGAACGCACGCACCCGCAGCAGCACCTCGCCGGGGCCGGGCTGCGGACGCTCGCGGTCGACCCAGCGCAGCACCTCGGGGCCGCCGGGCGCGGAGATCTCCGCCGCACGCATCGACACCATCGCGGATCAGTCCTGCGGCTGCGCGGCGCCTTCGCCGTCGCCCAGCAGCGCCTTGATCGACAGGCGGAAACGCCCCTTGTCGTCGGTCTCGATGACCTTGACGCGGACCTTCTGGCCTTCCTGCAAGTAGTCGCTGACCTTGTTGACGCGCTCGTTGGCGATCTGCGAGATGTGCAGCAGGCCGTCCTTGCCCGGCAGCACGTTGACCAGCGCGCCGAAGTCGAGCAGCTTGGTCACGCTGCCGTCGTAGATCTGGCCGACTTCGACTTCAGCGGTCAGGTCGGCGATGCGGCGCATCGCTTCCTTGGCGCGGTCGCCGTCGGTCGAAGCGATCGTGATCGTGCCGTCCTCGCCGATGTCGATCTGCGTGCCGGTCTCTTCGGTCAGCGCGCGGATCACCGCGCCGCCCTTGCCGATCACGTCGCGGATACGCTCGGGGTTGATCTTCATCGTGTACAGGCGCGGAGCGTACGGCGAGACTTCCTCGCGCGCACCGCCCACCGCAGTCTGCATCAGGCCGAGGATGTGCATACGGCCTTCGCGAGCCTGCGCCAGCGCGACCTGCATGATCTCGCGCGTGATGCCCTGGATCTTGATGTCCATCTGCAGCGCGGTGATGCCGGTGGCGCTGCCGGCGACCTTGAAGTCCATGTCGCCGAGGTGATCCTCGTCGCCGAGGATGTCGGTCAGCACCGCGAAGCGGTTGCCTTCCTTGATCAGCCCCATCGCGATGCCGGCGACGTGCGCCTTCAGCGGCACACCGGCGTCGAGCAGGCTCAGGCAGCCGCCGCACACCGAGGCCATCGAAGACGAGCCGTTGGACTCGGTGATTTCCGACACCAGTCGCATCGTGTAGGCGAACTCGTCCTTCGGCGGCAGCACCGCGAGCAGCGCGCGCTTGGCGAGGCGGCCGTGGCCGACTTCACGGCGCTTGGGTGCGCCCATGCGTCCGGTCTCGCCGGTGGCGAACGGCGGCATGTTGTAGTGCAGCAGGAAGCGGTCGCGGTATTCGCCGGCGAGCGCGTCGATGATCTGCGAATCCTGGTCGGTGCCCAGCGTCGCGACGACCAGCGCCTGCGTCTCGCCGCGCGTGAACAGCGCGCTGCCGTGGGTGCGCGGCAGCACGCCGGTGCGGATCGAGATCGGACGCACGGTGCGCGTGTCGCGTCCGTCGATGCGCGGGTCGCCTTCGAGGATCTGGCTGCGCACGATGCGCGCTTCCATGTCGAACAGGATCTGGTCGACCTTGGGCCCGTCGACTTCGACGCCGCCTTCGGCCAGCGCCGCGTGCACCGTCGAGTACGCCGCGCGCAGCGCGTCGGTGCGTGCCTGCTTCGAGGTGATCTTGTAGGCGGCGCGCAGCGCGTCACCGGCGAGCGCGTCGATGCGCGCGATCAGCGCTTCGTCGCGCTCCGGCGGCTGCCAGTCCCACGCCGGCCGACCGCCGTCGCGCACCAGGTCGTGGATCGCATCGATCGCGACCTGCATCTGGCGATGGCCGAACATCACGGCCTCGAGCATCACGTCCTCGGACAGCTGGTCGGCTTCGGACTCGACCATCAGCACCGCGGCTTCGGTGCCGGCGACGACCAGGTTGAGCTTCGAGTCGGCCTGCTGCGCGCGCGTCGGGTTCAGCAGGTACTGGCCGTTGGCGTAGCCGACGCGAGCGGCGCCGATCGGGCCGTTGAACGGAATACCCGACACCGCCAGCGCGGCGCTGGCGGCGATCATCGCCGGAATGTCCGAGTCGATTTCCGGGTTCAGCGACAGCACGTGGATGACGACCTGGACTTCGTTGTAGAAGCCTTCGGGAAACAGCGGGCGGATCGGACGGTCGATGAGTCGCGAGATCAGGGTCTCGCCTTCGCTCAGACGCCCTTCGCGCTTGAAGAAGCCGCCGGGAATCTTGCCCGCGGCGTAGGTCTTCTCGATGTAGTCGACCGTCAGCGGGAAGAAATCCTGGCCCGGCTTCGGCTTCTTCTGCGCCACCACGGTGGCCAGCACGACGGTGTCGTCCATGTTCAGCAGCACCGCGCCGCCGGCCTGACGGGCGATCTCGCCGGTCTCCATCGTGACCTGATGGTCACCCCATTGAAAAGTCTTGGTGATTTTGTTGAACATTGTGTTCTCCGATCGACGGGCGCGACGCGCCCAGGGCAACGGCCTTCAAGCTCGGCGGGTCCCCGGCGGGAAGCACAATGCCATTCCAGCGCGCGACGGCGCACCGTTCGCAGATGCGCGCTGGAATGACACAGCAGCACTCCCTCGCCAGCGGCACGCGCGCCGTTTCGCGCGCACCAGACAGCAACAAGGCGCCTGCACCGATGACTCGACGCAGGCGCCCGGTTTCATGCGCAGCTTACTTGCGCAGGCTCAGCTTGCCGATCAGCGCCTTGTAGCGGTCGACGTCCCGGTCCTTCAGGTAGTCGAGCAGCTTGCGCCGACGGCTGACCATCTTCAGCAGGCCGCGACGACCGTGGTGGTCCTTGGCGTGCGTCTTGAAGTGTTCGGTCAGCTGGTTGATGCGCGCGGTCAGCAGCGCGACCTGGACTTCCGGGGATCCGGTGTCCTTGGCGGCGCGTGCGTTGTCGGCAACGATTTGCGCCGTATTGGCTTTGTCGAGACTCATGAGTAAAGTTTCCAGTTGAAAAAACTTGCGGTCGCGGAAGAAACCGTTCCACGCCGTGCCTGCGAAAGCCCACAAGTGTAACCGATACGCCAAGCCGGGACGCCGCCGCGCCGCGCCGTGACCGATTTCACGCCGCGCGGCGATTTCGGCTGCGGCGCGCAGCACCAGGCGTCGGCCAAGCCGTTACAGTGCGCACTGATTCCCCGACGTCCGTCCCATGCGCCTGCAACTGCTGTCCGACCTGCACCTCGAAGCCGAGAGCTTCGCGCCGACGCCGGCACCCGACGCCGAGCTGCTGGTGCTGGCCGGCGACATCGACTCGAACCACCACGCGCTCGACACCTTCGCCGGCTGGCCGGTGCCGGTGCTGTACGTCGCCGGCAACCACGAATACGATCGCCGCGACTTCGACCAGGCGCAGGCCGCGCTGCGCGAGCGCTGCGCCGCGGCCGGCATCGTGATGCTCGAGCGCGAGCGCGTCGTGCTCAGCTTCGGGGAGCAGCGAGTGCGGTTCATCGGCACCACGCTGTGGAACGATTTCGAGCTGTTCGGCGAATCCGGGCGCGCGCGCAGCATGCGCGCGGCGCGCTATTTCGTCGAACAGATACAGCGCTCGACGCGCGGCGGCGCACCCTTCGATGTCGAGGCGCTGCGCCAGGAAGGCGTGCTCTGCCGCGACTGGCTGCGCACCGAGTTGCAGCAGCCGGCGTCGGCCCCGGGGCTGTGGGACCGCACCGTCGTCATCACCCACTCGGCACCGAGCATGCGCAGCACCGACCCGCGCTATCCGGTCGATGGTGCCACCGCCAGCTTCTGCAACGCCTACGACTCGATGATCGAGCGCTGCCACCTGTGGCTGCACGGCCACCTGCACTGCCGCCACGACTACCGCGTCGGCAGCGCGCGCGTCGTCTGCAACGCACGCGGCCGCGCCAGCCGCGGCGAATCGGGCGACTTCCGCGCCCGCGGCGTCTGGAGCGTCTGAGCCGAGCGCCCCCAGCGCCAGGCTGCGCCCGGCCTTCCCCCCGCCCTCACCCGTAGGCGCGCAGCAGCAGCCCGCCGACGCCGGCGACCAGCACGCCGACCATCCACTGCAGCAACTGCAGGCGCTCGCGCACGCCGGCCAGCGCCTGCACGTGCGCGGCAGCC
>MLJW01000649.1_pt1 | contig 12313 bp, 16 predicted proteins | sample 888231 | NCBI WGS metagenome assembly MLJW01 (sample SAMN05788063, study PRJNA343431) | mine drainage metagenome | isolation source: sample collected from the inflow into an acid mine drainage treatment plant... | place: Germany: Lusatia, lignite mining district
CCCCCGCTGCTCGATCGCACGCGCAAGTCCGCTCGTGATCTGCTCGGCGGCCTCCGGGCCGACGGCACGCGCCAGCACACCCTGTCGGGACCGCAGGACCTCGGCCGCGGCCCGGTTCGTCAGCACGCGGAGGCCCGCCTCCTGGCTCGCGTCGTGTGCGGCGTCCTCCCCGGACCCGAGCCCGAGCGCACGGATCACCCACGGGAGGCTCAGCCCCTGCATGAGCAGGGTGCCGATCGCCACGCCGTAGGCGACGAGCTGGAGCGTCGCTCGGGCCGGAAAGGGGCCGTTCCCGCTCGTCGCGGGAATGGCCGCGGCTGCCGCCAGGGTGACCACCCCCCGCATCCCGGCCCACGACACGACGGCCGACTCCCGCGCCGACAGCGAGTCCCGCGCCGGGCGATGGCTCCCGGGCAGGCGCACGTTGTCCACCCAGGCGGTCGCGAAGACGTACAGCGGGCGGACGACCACCGTCGTGGCGAGCACCCCGAACGCGGCGACCACGGCCGTCCGCACGCCCTGGTCCGCGACAACCACGTCCCGGACGACCCAGGAGAGCTGCAGGCCGATCAGGGCGAACGTGAACGACTCGAGCACCATGTCGAACGTCGTCCAGATCGGCCCCTCGTACAGGCGCGTGGCGTAGCCCGCCTCCGGCGAGGTGTGACCCAGGTACAGGCCTGCCGCGACGACGGCGAGGACCCCGGAGCCGCCGAGCTGCTCGGCGCCCCAGTAGGCCGCGAACGGGGTCAGCAGACCGAGCGTGGAGGCGACGACGGCGTCGTCCAGATGCACGCGGACTAGGTGCACGACGAAGCCCACGGCGAGTCCGAGCCCGACTCCGGCCACGACGGCCACCGCGAACACGCCGAAGCCGTCCGTCAGCGCCGTGGCCCCCGTCGCCACGGCCGCGATCGAGACCTTGTACAGCGTGAGGGAGGTCGCGTCGTTGATCAGGCTCTCGCCGGTGAGCACCGTCGTGGCGCGCCGGGGCAGACCGAGTCGACGTCCGACCGCTGTCGCGGCGACGGCGTCGGGTGGGGCGACCACGGCGCCCAGGACGAGTGCCGCCGAGAGCGGGAGGCCCGGGATCAGCCACGACGCGACCACTGCGACCGCGGCAGAGGTGACGAGGACGAGGCCCACGCCGAGCCGGGTGATCGAGTTGAGCGACGCGCGGAAGTCCTGGTAGGAGCTCGTCAAGGAGGCCGAGTAGAGGAGCGGGGGGAGGACGAGCCCGAGCAGCAGGTGCGGGTTCACCTCGATGCGGGGGACCGCAGGGACGAACGACACGGCGAGCCCGGTCGCGAGCACGAGCAGGTGGGCGGGCCAGCCGTAGCGGCGCGCCACGGCCGTGACGGCGACCGCTCCCGCCACCAAGACGAAGAATGCCGCCTCGGACACGAGCCCTCCTCGCCGCCGCGAGGTCGAACGGCCCGCCGCGCGGCGAGTCTACGGCCGGGCGCTGGGAGACCGCGATGCCGGCACGACCCGCGATGATCGGCGACGACGAGATGCTGGGTGCCCGCGAAAGGACTCGAACCTTCGAAGGCAACTATGACGCACGCGGACGGACGATGTCAGATATTGCCTCTGACCAGCCCTTCCGCTTGCCTTTCGCGAGGTGTAGGGTGACACGAAAGGACAGAATAGGACTCTCGTTGTGACACGCATGTGACACGACCATGGTCCCGTGAGAGAGGATCGACGTGGCAGGCCGCAACTCGTTCGGACAGGTGACCAAGCTCCCATCCGGCCGGTACCGCGCCCGCTACACGATCCCCGGAGCCGCCCAGCAGTGGGTCAATGCACCCTCGACGTTCGACGCGAAGATCGACGCCGAGGGGTGGCTCGCACGCCAGCGCACCCTCATCGCCGATGGCAAGATCCGCCCCGACGTCGTCCGCACCACGTTCGGGACCTACGCCGCCGGGTGGCTTGCCGGACGTGCCCTCAAGGAGTCCACCCGGGTCCTGTACCGCCGCCAGCTCGACAAGGCCCTCATGCCGACATGGGGGATGACGCCCCTGCCCGCGATCACCCCCGCGGCCGTCCGCGCATGGCACTCGACGCTGCTCCCGAACCGCCCCACCGAGCGCGCCCACGTCTACGCTCTATTGCGAACCATTCTCAACACCGCCGTGCAGGACGACCTCATCAACGCCAACCCGTGCCGGGTCCGCGGCGCCGGGTCCGTGCGACGCGTCAAGACGATCCGCCCCGCGTCCCTCGCCGAGCTCGAGATCCTGGCCAAGGCCACCCCGCCCGAGTGGCGGCTCATGGTCCTCCTCGGCGCGTGGTGCGCCCTGCGGTATGGGGAGGTCACCGAACTGCGCCGCAAGGACATCGACCTCACCAAGGGCGTCGTGCGCGTCCAGCGCGGTGTCACGTGGATGACTGGTGTCCCGGTCGTCGACACCCCCAAGACGGACGCCGGCACCCGTGACGTCGCGATCCCCCCGCACCTGACCGCCGCGCTCAAGGACCACCTGCACACGTACGTCGCCCGTGGCCGTGACGCGCTGCTGTTCCCCGCCGAGCCGGGCGGCACCGTCCAGCTCTCACCGCACCGGTTCCGTCAGCCGTTCGCCCGCGCCAAGATCCTCGCCGGGCGCCCGGACCTCACGTTCCACGGGTTGCGGCACACCGGGGCCGTCCTCGCCGCCGCGTCCGGGGCGACCATCGCCGAGCTCATGGCGCGCCTCGGGCACACCACCCCGGCCATGGCGATGCGCTACCAGCACGCCGCCGCAGACCGCGACCGCGTCATCGCCGACGCACTCTCGCGCCTCGTGACCGGGGGAGGTGACGGGTAGACCGCAGCAAGCGGCCCCGCCCGATGCGCGAACACCTGACGGGGCCAAGTCCAACACCTTCACCAGTAAGGAGTCAGACCATGACCAGCATGACAGAGCGTGCACCGCTCCCGACTCACCTGACGGCGCTGTGCTGCGAGTGCGGTACACCGCGCAGCGTCACTTTCAAGTTCGCGGGTGCCGTGGGTGACTGCAGGCTGAAGTGCGCGACATGCAAGACCACTACGACTCACGCCCCCGTCCGACCCGAAGGATGGGACTACCGCGAATCAATCAACCGGAAGATCACCCCCAACCTCGAAGGCGACGATGCAAAATCCGTCGTCTACGCTGCCGTTGAACAGCTCGAAACATGCGACGTGCGGGTCGAATGGGAAGACCGCCACGGCGACAGCCTCGTCGCTTGGCTGGAGCGATACCTCGACGATGGCGTGTACTTCATCACCCTGAACGAGAACGCTTCACCGGGCCTGCTGCTGGACGCTCTCGACCGCATCTGGTCCGCGATGGCTACCAACCCGGGGCGCTGGCACGTTGTCCCGCAGGAGGACGACGAGCCGGCGAGAGCGTGGATCGGCTACTACCGCAAGTAGCGGGCAGCCAACGCCTGACAACACGAGCGCCGCCCCTGCCGTCACGGTGGGGGCGGCGCTGTGCCGGGGGTAGTTCGGGGGTGCGATCCGCTCGCTATCACACGCTGCGCGTCACCCGAACGGGTGAAATTTCTTGCGCCAATGCCATGCGCCCGTTCGCATCCATTCGCGTTCGGGTGTGACTGACGTTTCCCGGATCAAGCGCACACACTTCCGCGGATCGCATTAGACGAGGTAGCGACGCGAGTAGACATTCGGTGTTCGCAACTCATAGGCGTCCGCGCAAGGCGTGAGGTCAGAGCGCCGGCGATCGGTGCCCAGCCTGCGCACGCAGTAGACGCACCGGTGGACAAACCTGTTGACACGTGTGGATAAGGCTGTTGGTGGGGGCCGTTTGGTGTGGACAACTGGTCACAGATAGGCAACAAGAGGCCTCTGAACTGCGAAGTTGCCTTGCGCGCGCGCCTGCTAGACCCGGTTGTCCGACGCCGTCGGTGATGGCGTTGACAGGTAGTATTCATTACGTCCCCATACGGCGGACAAGAGATATGCGGAACGGCCACCTGCAACCCCGAGTTGACGCTCGGGAGGTGACCGTCCGCCGAGCACCCGGCTAGGAGTCCTCGTGTACCCCATTCAATCACGCGCAGAACAGAACAGCGTGGCCGAGCTGTGGACCCTCGGCCAGGCGGCCGACTACATCGGCCTCACAGAGAGAAGCCTGCGCCGGTACATCGCCGACGGCGATCTGCCGGCGTACCGCCTCGCGGGCAAGAAGCAGATCCGCGTCCGGCGTTCCGACGTGGAGGCCCTGCTCAAGCCGATTCCCGCATGACCGCCCCCAGACAAGCCGACGCCCCCTCGAGGGAACGAGAGGGCGAGAGGCGAATAATCGAGCCGGGCGGGCTTGAATCCACAGTAAGGCACCAGGCACCCACTGTCACGGGCGCCGACCTCGCGGCGCTCAACGACCGGATCGTCGTGACCGTGGTCCGCAAGTACCGGGCCGACGACGACACCCTGCACACCGTCACCAGGACCGTCCTGACCCTCGCTGCCGCCCAGCGGGCCGTGCACCGTGCACACCAGCGCGGTGAGGCCGCCCAGGTCGTCCTCTGTGCCCTCCACGTCATCGGCGGTGCCCGATGAACGACAACATCCCCGCGCCCCACGAGCTCTCAGACCGCGGCTGGGAGATCGCCTCCGCGTACTTCGAACAGGGTCTCGTCGAAGGCATCGCACGCGGCCGCCAGCAAGCCGAAGACGAGTGGCGAGGCGTCATGACCGCCGGGGCCGCTGTCGCTCGCATGGTCGCCTCCGCCGGCCCGTACGACCAGCTCGCCGACCGGCGCGGCCAGCACGACCGCGCCACTGCAGCGCGCGCCCTCCTCGCCGAGCGTGGCATCACCACGGCGGTGAGCGCATGACCGTCGACCCGTACGCCGATCTTCCGTTCAACGACGTCGAGCCCGAGGACGAGCACGTCGTCCGCCTGATCGACGCCTCATGGCCGAGCGTCGCGGTGCCGGGCACACCGGTAAGCGCCGCGGCGGTTCAGGTGCGCGCCGCACCGACCCCGAGCGAACCGGAGCCGGATGAGTCGCGGAAGTCTGCCGCTGCCCAGCTCGTCGACCTCGCGCTCGAGCGGTACACGTTCGGCGTGACCCCCGAGGGTGACCCGTATGCGATCCCGCTGCCGGGCGGTCACGTCGTGCGGATGCTGCGAGGGGGACGCTCGTCGTTGCGTGGTGAGATCGCCGCTGCCTACCGGGCATCGACCAAGCGCATCCCGCCCGCTCAGGCCCTCGCCGACGCGCTGCTCGTGCTCGAGGGCATCGCTCAGGATGGTGTCCCGGTCGCGGTGCACCTGCGCGTCGGCGAGTCGCTCGGAGTCGTGTGGATCGACCTGGGCGACACCGACGAGGCTGTCGTCCGTGTCGACGGGCGCGGCTGGCGCATCGTTCACGAGGATGTGCCGGTCCTGTTCCGCCGCACCGCACTGACCGCCGCGATGCCGACCCCCGAGCGTGGGGGAACACTCGACGAGCTGTGGGCGGTCCTGAACGTCACCACCGAGGACCGGCCCCTCGTGGCTGGCTGGCTCGTCGCTGCGCTCGGCGCACCGAAGATCCCACACCCGGCGCTGTCCGTGTTCGGCGAACAAGGCACAGGCAAGTCGACCGCGAGCCGGTGTCTCGTGCAGGCGGTCGACCCGTCGCCCGTTCCGCTGCGCAAGCCGCCGCGCGACCCCGACGGATGGGTGACAGCCGCCGCCGGCTCGTGGGTCGTCGGACTCGACAACCTCTCAGTCGTCCCGGACTGGCTCTCGGACTCCCTGTGCCGCGCCGTGACGGGCGACGGGGACGTGCGCCGCCAGCTCTACACCGACTCCGGCCTGTCCGTGTTCTCGTTCCGTCGAGCCATCCTGCTCAACGGCATCGACCTCGGCGGACTACGCGGGGACCTGTCCGAGCGGCTCGTCGTGGTCAACCTCGACGTCATCGACGAGGACTCCCGACTCACCGAGGCCGATCTCGACGTCGCATGGGCGCGCGCCTGGCCGCGGGTGCTCGGCGCCCTCCTCGACCTCGTCGCGGGAGTGCTCGAACGGCGACCGCACGTGCGTCTAGCCAAGGCGCCACGCATGGCCGACTTTGCGCACATCCTGGCCGCGCTCGACGTGATCCTCGGCACCGATGGCGTCGGCCGCTACCTCGAGCAGTCGCGCTCACTCGCGGCGGACTCGCTCACTGCCGACCCGTTCATTGCCGCGCTGACGGCGACCCTGACCGAGATGTTCCTCGGCTCCGCTGCAGACCTGCTCGCCGAGGTCACCCCCGACGACCACGGTTGGCACCCCGGGCGGGACTGGCCCCGCAACGCCCGAGCCGTGACCTCGACACTGCGACGCAACGCACCCGCGCTGCGCAAAGCCGGATGGCTCGTCGAGGACCTGGGCGCGGGCAACCACGCCAAGGCGACGACATGGAGCCTCACACCGCCCGGGCGCGGGTCAGCGGGTGTCGCGGGGAACCGAAACGCTCAATCTCTGGGTCACTCGCCTGCTTCTACCTCTTCTTTCGACATTGCTTCAACAGAGGGAATAGGTGGGTCAAACCCGCGTAACCCGCAAACCCGCACGCCGCCACTCGACCTCCTCGGCGAGGCGACCTCATGACCACCACCACGACCGACCCCGTGCGCCTCACCCTGGCCCGACTCGAGGCCGTCCTCGACCGCATCCTCACCCAGCTCGACACCACGACAGGAGAACGACCGTGACCACCTACCCCTACCCCCGCCCCTTCATCGGCGACCCGTTCGACGTCGAGCCGGACACGGATCACCCGTCACCGGACGGCCACGACGACACCCCCCGCCTCGTCCTCGAGCGCCACATCCACAAGATGCGCCACGACGCCACCGACGCCTGGGACCACGTGCCCGTCACGGCCGTGTACTGGCCCGGCGTCGACCAGGTCATCGAGCTCGGGCCCTGGTCACTCAACGTCGAGGGCGCCCGACTCCTCGCCCAATCGCTCACCACCCTCGCCGACCTCATCGACGTCGACGGCCCGAACGCCCTCATCCACACCACCACCAAGGATCACTGACATGGCACTCCCCATCCCGTCCTACAACTCGATCTCAGGCAACGGCGACCAGAATTTCAAGGCCGTCGTCATGGGCTGGATCCGCGAGGAGATTGGTCGCGCCGCACAGGGCGGTGCGAACGGTGCGCTCCACATCGACGGGGCCACGAAGAACCTGATCATCGACCAGGGTGAGATCCAGTCCGGGAACTACGTCACCGGGTCCGCCGGGTGGGCACTACAGCCCGATGGCAACGCCGAGTTCAACGTCCTCACCCTGCGCTCCGGCATCATCGGACCCGACGCCCTCACCAACCCCGCCGACTTCGGAGCCTCCGGCACCTCCGAAACAGGCTTCGGCCTCACCTCCACCCCCACCAACCGCGCCGCAAGCACCATCGCCGTCCCCGCCGGATACACCCGCGCCGAAGTACACGTCACCGTCGACGCCACCGCAATCAACACGGCGCTCTCCGGGCTCCTCATCGTCTCCGCCTCAATCAACGGCATCACAGGCGGCGAAAACTCCGGCGGACCCGTCCCGAACAGCTACTACGCCAACGCCTCAGCCTCAGCCATCCGCACCCTCACCGGACTCTCCGGCGGCAACATCACGGTTGCGACCGCCGTCCACTGCGACGCCGGCACCTGGCCCGCCAACGCCAACAACATTGCAAACTGCAACGCCTCCGTGGTCTTCCTCCGGTGAACGACCTCATGGACACGGGCGACCCCATGGAACGGGAAGAGAACGACGAGAGCAGGGCGCGGCTGGCTTTGCGCGACGACCTTGCACGAAGCGTGACGACCGACGAGCGGGAAGGATGTGCGGCATGGACGATCGCGACGTGGTGGAGGCTGGCGAGCTGCTGGCTCGGGTGCTGGCTGCGGTCGAGCGCGGCGATCTCGAGGCCTCGCCGGCGGAGGTTGCTGGGCTGGTCGGTGCGATCGCGACTCTCAGAACCTTGCGTCAATCGACCGATTAACGTAAGGTCGGTCCTATGGGAACGACAGTCATCGCATACGTCAGGGTCTCGACGGACGAGCAGGCGTCAACCGGTCACGGTCTCGCGGCCCAGCGCAGGGCCATTGCTGACGAGTGCGAGCGGCGCGGTTGGACCCTGCTCGACGTCGTCGGCGAGGTCAAGGGCGCGAGCGGCAAATCGCTCGACCGTGCTGGTCTGCAGTCCGCTCTGGCCCGCATGGACGCACACGAGGCCGACGTTCTCCTGGTCGCCAAGATGGACCGTTTGTCCAGGTCACTGCTGCAGGGGACACAGGTCATGGAGCGCGCCAAGGCCCGCAGGTGGGCGCTGGTCGCCCTCGATCTGCAGGTCGACACCACGACGCCCGCTGGTGAGATGCTCGCCAATGTCGTCCTCTCCACAGCCCAATACGAGCGGCGTGTCATCGGCGAGCGGACCAAGGCCGGTCTCGCTGCTGCCAGGGCGAAGGGAACGACCAAGGACGGCCGTCCGCTTGTCCTCGGTCGCCCTCAGAAGCTCAGTGACGACCTCGTGGCGCGGATCGTGGCCGATCGTGCCGCTGGCCGGTCACTGCCCGCCATCGCACGCGCCCTGGACGCTGACGGCATCCCTACGGCCCAAGGCGGGGCCACGTGGTCCACGTCGACCATCGTCGCGGTCCTCAAGTCGCAGGCTGCCGTGCGCCTCGCCGCATGACGCGGTAACCGACACACGCGTCGCGGAATCCGTCGCGGTTCGGCCTGTTTCGCGTCGCGGTGTCGCGGTTGGCGGTGGTCCTCGTGGCTAACGCCTGTTCGATCTGCGCACACCCGAAGTCGAAGGCCATCGACCACGATCTCGTCGGTGGCGTTTCCCTGCGGACGATCGCGTCCAACTACAGCACGGCCCGCAATTCGTTCACGATCTCCGGGCTCTCGAGGCACCGTCAACGGCACGTGTCACCGGCTCTGCAGGCCCTCGTGCGCGCCGAGGTGGCCGACGACCACTCCAGGAGCCTCCTGGAGCGCCTTGAGGGGCATCTGGGCACCGTTGACCGCCTGCTGGCGACTGCGGAGGCTGACGGGTCGCTGACAACGGCCCTGGCGGGCATCCGTGAGGCACGCGGGCTCATCGAACTGGTCGCGCGCCTCAGTGGCGAGCTGGACACGCGGCCTCAGACCTTGGTGCTGAACCTGTCGACCTCCGCCGAGTGGGTGGAGACCAGGGGCATGATCCTGCAGGCCCTGAACGCCTACCCGGACGCTCGTCGCGCCGTGGTGGCTGCCCTGTCCGGTGCGGTCGTCGAGGGGCGGGTGATCGAGGCATGAACGCCAACCCTCTGGCCCTGGACCTGCTCGCGGCCGCGGATCCCGCGGTGCTGGCGCAGCGCATCGGCATCACCCCGGACGCGTGGCAGCTGGACGTCCTTCGATCGACAGAGGCGCGGTTGTGCCTGCTGTGCTCGAGGCAGGCCGGCAAGAGCACGGTGTCCGCGGTCCTGGCGTTGCACGCGGCCCTGTACGAGCCCGGGTCGGTGACTCTGATCGCGGCGCCGTCGCAGCGGCAGTCGATCGAAATGTTCCGCACGATCACCCGGTTCTACCGGGCTTTGGGGCGTCCGATCGCGGCTGAGGCTGAGAACACGCAGGCCCTGACGCTTGAGAACGGGTCGCGGATTGTGTCGCTGCCTGGTGACGAGCGAACGACCCGCGGATTCAGTGCCGTACGGCTGCTGATTATCGATGAAGCCGCCCGGGTGCCTGACGAGTTCCTCGACGCCGTCAGACCCATGTTGGCGGTGTCGGGTGGGCGCCTGGTGGCGTTGTCGACGCCGTTCGGGCGGCGAGGTTGGTTTCACCGTGCGGCCACGACTGGGCGCGGATGGAAGGTCGTGCGGGTCACGGCCGACCAGTGTCCACGGATCTCGCCGGAGTTTCTCGCTGAGGAGCGGGAAGCCATGGGCGACTGGCAGTTCAAGCAGGAATACGGGTGTGAGTTTGTGTCGGCGTCGGGGTCCTACTTCGACCCGGCGGATATTGCCGCATTGTCATGCTCGTCCGTGCTACCGCTCTTCGGAGGTGTGCTGTGAACCGCTGGATTTTGGGTGTGGACTTCGGCCAAAGGAGCGACAGGACGGCCCTGGCTGGGGTGGAGGTCGTGCCCTGCGAGGACGTCGACGTGGACGCGGACGGTCTGGTGACGACGGCACGGAAGCCGTATCTCGACGTGAGATACCTTCATCGGCTCCCGCTGAACATGGCATACCCGGATCAGTGTGCGTTCATCGCGAACCTTGTCGAGGGCACTCCCGAGCTGGCCCGTGCGGAGGTCGTCGTGGACGCGACGGGGGTCGGGGTCGCGGTCGCGGACTCCCTGCGAGAAGTGATGCGCCGCGGGTTCAAAGAGCTCTCGATCACCGGTGGTGCGCAGGCGACGCAGGACGGCAACCGGATCAGCGTCCCCAAGCGTGACTTGGTCTCGCGCCTCGCGGTGGCGATGCAGTCGCGGCGCCTGCGCGTGTCCCCGGGACTCCCAGAGGCGGCTGCCCTGTTCGACGAGCTCGGCAATTTCGGTGTCAACATCTCGGACACTGGCAGCGATTCCTACGGGGCGCGTACGGGGCATGACGACCTGGTCCTGGCGACGTCGTATGCGGTGTACCTCGCCGACCAGCCCGATCACGGGCTGGCCTGGTTGGCGTACTTGCGCCGCCAGGGTGTCCCGGTCTCCACAAACGCTCGCGACTGGCGGGACCGGGTTCCGGGGCGCCCGTTGTGAGCGGGCGTCTGCCGGCGGGTGCGGTGCTGGCCCTTTCGCGTGATGAATGTCGCCTTATCGCGTTTGCCGCATCCGAGATCGTGGCGAAGCATCGACGTGCGGGAATCGACTCCCCGGGTTTGCGTGCGGTGCTGGCGGAGATCCACGCCGCGGCCGTCGAAAATGGTCGTTCTGCCGATCTTGTCATATCGGAAGCCGATTCACGACCGATTCTCGCGGTTACCGGTGCGTCGGGCGATAATTGGGGTAGTGGTTGGATATCGACAAGGGCCGCCGCCGATCGGTTGGGAATGAGTCAGCGAGAAGTCGTGCGCCTGTTGCATGAGGGTCGCGTTACGGGCCAGCAACGGGACACGAATAGCGCGTGGCACGTTTCAGTGCAGTCGATCAAGGCATACCGGGCCGACCGACCCACACAGACGAGAAATGGAGTCCCACAATGAGCACAACGACAAGCCCGCCAGCGGACCTCGACCCTGAGATCGTCGCCGCGAGGACAGGTCTCGCACAGATCCCCCCCGACTGGGTCACCGAGGCGCTGACCGCCTCGGTCCTGCGCCGGGCAGCCCTGCAGGCCGCAGCCCGCAAGCTCGGCGACCGCGTGAACACCGCCCAGGTGGCCGCGTCGAACGCCGTAGCGGCCGTGGCGGCCGGTGACGTGACCGACACGGCACTGCAGACCCTGACCGACACGCACACCGCCGTGGTGGCCCTGGAGACCGCCAGGACCGTGCTGCCCGCACCCACACTCGACACCGCGGCGTGTGAGGCGGCCGTCGAGAGGGCCGGGCGTGAGGTCGCGGTGCACCGGCCCGTGCCACCTGCCAAGCCCGCATACACGGACGAGGTCGAACGGTGGCGGGCGTACTGCCAGTCGTCCGGGCGCGTGGTCGACCCACCGGTGGCGACCGACGCGGACCGCGCCGCTGAAGCGAAGTGGCGACCCGTGCAGGACCAGGTCGAGCAGTGGCAGACCGCGGTGGCCGGGTGGAACTCCCTTCGGCACCGACCCGGTGCCGTCGACATCCTGCCGCAGATTGGGGCCGCCGCCGCGTACCTCGAGTCAGCCGCAGCTCTCGTGCCCGTCATTGATGCCGTGAACGCGACCACGACCGCCGCGGACAACGCCCGCCGTGCGGCAGGACTGAACTGGAGCCCAGCATGAGCACACCGAAGACGTACAACTACACGCGCGGCGGGGTGCGGATCACCTCGGCCCGTCAGCTCACCGTCGCCCAGCTCAACACGGCGATCGTCAAGGCGAAGGCGAAGACCAAAACCCAGGTCGCGGTGTTCGACCAGGCAGGCAACCTGGTCGGGATCTGCGACCCGGACAAGATCGTTGCCATCGTCGCAACCCATGCCCCTGATCGCAATCTGCCGTTCTCCCCGCCCGACGCCGCGGCGAACGCCATCGCCGGGCATCTGCTGGAATTCCTGCGCCACGAGGTCACCAAAGGGCGCCTGCCGCCGTCGCTTCTGCCGCTTCAGTCCGGTGTCGGCAATGTCGCCAACGCGGTGATGACCGGGCTGGTGAACAGCCCGTTCGAGAATATGACGGCCTATAC
>MLJW01000650.1_pt1 | contig 12311 bp, 9 predicted proteins | sample 888231 | NCBI WGS metagenome assembly MLJW01 (sample SAMN05788063, study PRJNA343431) | mine drainage metagenome | isolation source: sample collected from the inflow into an acid mine drainage treatment plant... | place: Germany: Lusatia, lignite mining district
GGAGAACTGCCGCACCGCGCGGATGTAGCTGCTCTGTGTCTTTGGCGAAAACTTGCGCATCCGCATGTCGTCGATCATGCGTTGCCGCAGCGGCGTGATGCCTTGAGTCGGTGAGTCCATGGTTCTGTTCCTTTGGATGACGAGGCCGTTTGCCTCAGTTCCAAAATAGACAGAACCCTGTCTGAATCACATGCCTACGTTACAACGAAGCTCCCCTACCGCGCGAGCGGTTTAGTCCTGCGACCCTGAGCGGTCCGTCTAGACTATGAAATGTGGACGTTCAACGTTCAAGGTAACTGGCTCTCCACCGGCTTTTCGCGCAGGTCAGATTGAGCGCAATATTGTGCTGTATGATTACCGCACGCCCAACAGTACGACTTCTAAGTCCTTAAGTTCGACTTCTTGGCCACTACTGGAGTCGTTGCGCATGATGGCGACCATGCTCGTGAACGCAGTGCGCTGATCGGCCGTATTCATTGTGGCGCCAAGCCTCTCGAACTCAGCGAATGCCTGCACAGCAGTAGAAGAGCCATATAAACAGATGCGGGCTTTTGCATCAGCCGTGTTGGCAGAAAGCTCCCGTCCCTCCGTGGATTGCCGCTTTCCAAAATTGGCCAACTCACTTATGCACCGCAAGTAGTCTGTGTAGGCCATTGTCCTCAGTTCTCGATGATGCTTTTGATTGTCGAGGTGCCGCGTAAAGAAATACTGAAGCGAGGCACCGATAATGACTCCGAGAAAAGAAAATATCGCAGTACTCATTGTGACGTGGCCCTCTGTCGCATTACGAATTCACTGGCGCTGCGCGACTTTATCGCGCAGCGTCCGGTGGAACGGGTTGCGCATCATGTTTGGCGGGCATAGTTGAGCGCCCGGCAACGAGAAGGGACAGCCCATAGATTGCAGAGAAACCAATGAACGCTGCGATTGCTATGGGCTTGGCACAAGCCACGAGCGATACCCCACCGAACAGACGAATAGTTTCCCAAACGACAATGGCAAGCCAGAGGATGATGGTGTAATCGCTCAGCGCGATGGCGAGCTTGCTTACAGAGAACCGGCGGCCACGCAACCAAAAGTTCTTGTGAGCTTGAACCTCTTCAGGCTGGGCAAAAATAGCTCCCGTGACAGAAGGTTCAATGCGCTCAACCTTGGTTTCCCACGACTCCTGCCAGAACTTACCACCGCGATTGCCGAGCGACCAGGCGACGGAACATACAAAGCCAAAGCACGCGACGACGACCGATATGTCAGAGTTGTATCTTTTTAACATCGCATAGGCAACGAAAGCGGAGGCAATGAACCCCCAGAAGAACAGCGACCTGCTCCAGAAAAGCTCGATTTCGAGCTTTCGAGTTTCAACCGCAGTTTCGTAAGCGTTCATGAGCATTTGGAACTTGCGGTCGTCAACGAGCTGCGCCTGCGGATCGCCATAGCCATTGCCTTCGACGGTTAGCCGATTCAGTTCCTCGGAGATCGGATTACCGGCCATGGCCAGCGACGCTTTCTAATGGTAGATAGGGTGCGAAGCCACATCGTGACACCACTAAAACTGAATGGCAATAACGACCGGCCGCAATGGAGAAGAAACATCAGTGGCTAGTCATGGCCGCCCGCCGTCAAGCGACTGCCGGCATCAGGATAGATGGAGAAATCACCACGCATCCTGTCGGGCGCCTTCACCCGACGCGGATGGTGGCGACGCGCTCAGCAGCCTTCGCTGGCTACGAGCTTGCAGAAGCAGTACAGGAATTGCTGCCGGGAGCCGGACGGGGTTTCGTGGATCTCGGTCTGGCTCTCGATCAGGCGGAACTCGGCGCCGAACTGTCCGTGCAGCGCATCGGCGTCGTAGCGGACGACGTCGAGGCCGCTGCATTTTAGCGGCCCCTCGGGGCCGAAGGTGGCGACGATCACGTGGCCGCCGGGCTTGACCGCACGGGCGACCTGGCGCACGTAGGCGGCCCGCTGTTCGGGTTCGGTGAGGAAGTGGAAGACCGCGCGGTCGTGCCAGACGTCGTAGCGCCGGGGCGGCAGGTCGGCCTGGGTGACGTCGTCCGCCCACCAGGTGACTCCGGCCGATTGAGCGCCCAGGCGGCGCTGCGCGAAGGCGATCGCCGCCGCCGAGATGTCGAGCACGCTGACGTCGCGGTAGCCAGCCCGCAACAGGTCGTCGACCAGCGTCGATTCGCCGCCGCCGACGTCGATGATGGCCGCCGACCGATCCGGCGCCGCCCGCTCGATCAGTTCGATCGAGCGTTCGAGGTGGGGCCGGTACCAACTGACGGCATCGGGCGCCTTCTCCCGATAGACCTTCTCCCAGTGCTCCTGCTTGTCCATGGCGTCACCCGAGCGGAATGTTGTCCGCCCATGATACCGCTTCGGGACGGATCAGAAGAAGGCCTGGATCCCGGTTTGGGCGCGGCCGAGGATCAGCGCGTGGACGTCGTGGGTGCCCTCGTAGGTATTGACCACTTCGAGGTTCACCATGTGGCGGATGACGCCGAACTCGTCGGAGATGCCGTTGCCGCCGAGCATGTCGCGCGCCAGGCGCGCCACGTCGAGCGACTTGCCGCAGGAGTTGCGCTTCATGATCGAGGTGATCTCGACCGCCGCGGTGCCCGCGTCCTTCATCCGCCCCAGGCGCAGGCAGCCCTGCAGCGCCAGCGTGATCTCGGTCTGCATGTCGGCCAGCTTCTTCTGGATCAGCTGGTTGGCCGCCAGCGGCCGGCCGAACTGCTTGCGGTCGAGCACGTACTGGCGCGCCCGGTACCAGCAGTCCTCCGCCGCCCCGAGCACACCCCAGGCGATGCCGTAGCGCGCCGAGTTGAGACAGGTGAACGGGCCCTTGAGTCCGGTCACGCCGGGCATCAGGTTCTCTTCCGGCACGAACACCTCGTCCATGACGATCTCGCCGGTGATCGAGGCGCGCAGTCCGACCTTGCCGTGGATGGCCGGAGCGGACAGGCCCTTCATGCCCTTTTCCAGAATGAAGCCGCGGATCACGTCGTCCTCGGTCTTGGCCCAGACCACGAAGACGTCGGCGATCGGCGAGTTGGAGATCCACATCTTGGAACCCGACAGCGAATAGCCGCCGGACACCTTCTTCGCCCGCGTCACCATGCTGCCCGGGTCCGAGCCGTGGTTGGGCTCGGTCAGGCCGAAGCAGCCGATCAGCTCGCCGGTGGCGAGCTTGGGCAGGTACTTCTTCTTCTGCGCCTCGGTGCCGAATTCGTAGATCGGCACCATCACCAGCGAGGACTGCACGCTCATCATCGAGCGGTAGCCGGAATCGACCCGCTCGACCTCGCGCGCGATCAGGCCGTAGCAGACGTAGTTCAGACCGGAGCCGCCGTATTCGGCCGGGATGGTCGGTCCGAGCAGGCCCAGTTCGCCCATCTCGCGGAAGATTGTCGGGTCGGTGGTCTCGTTCCTGAAGGCATCCTGGATGCGCGGCGCCAGCTTGCCCTGGCAATACTGCCGGGCGGCATCGCGCACCATGCGCTCGTCCTCGGACAACTGGTCGTCGAGGAGCAGGGGGTCGTCCCACTTGAAGGAGGCGGCGTGCTTGGCGGTCGGTTTGTTCATGTTCGTTCCAGTAAGTTTGAGTGATAGTCCTAGGGTTGAAGCGGTGTCTGCGCCCTCTCGACCGAGAAACGGGCCAGCGCCATTGCGAATTCGGCGAGGTTCTCGGGGGTCACCTCGGCACCGCATTCGTGGCAGGTATTGCCGTCGGTGCGGTCGAACCAGCGACAGCCGCAGTGATCGCAGGCGAGTTCGGGAGCGCCGTGGGGATTCAGGAAGATCACCGGCAGGCCCCGAGAAACGCCAGACCCAGGGATTCGAGGAATTCCTCGTAGCCGGCGTCCTGCAGCTGGTACTTGTTCTTCATCACGTAGAACATGATGCCACCCTTGCGGATCAGCCGCTTGATCATGCTCAAGGCTTCGCCCGACAGCGCCTCGCGCATGCTCGTGAGCGCCTCGTCCTCGGCGACGAAGAGCAGATCCACCCGGGCGTCCTGGAAACCCGCGTAGCCCTCGATGGCGGTGCGCATGCCGGCCTCGCCGCGCTCCCAGGCCATCATGTCGCCGCTGCCATTGGCCGCCATCAGCCCGGCCAGGTGCTTTCCCGGGCTGACGCCGGAAGCCGAGCGGGCGATGAAACCGACGCGGGAGCCGGCGCTCATCTCCGAGAACAGTTCGGCGTGGCGATCGAGCATCGCCTGCCAGGCCGAGAGATCGCCGAATGCGTTTGCCATCGCGCTCAGATGCGCACGCCCATCCGGTAGCCCTCGTGGATGGCGGCGTCGAGGCCGCGGGCGATGACCGCATCGCCGGCGCCGTGCAGCTCATCCACCATCCACTGGAACTCGTGGAACAGGTCGTGATTGGACTTGCGCGGGCTGGAGACCAGCACCGTGTCGGCGGCGACGAAGCTCTCCTCGCCCTTGGCGTTTTTCACGGTGGCGCCTTCGGCCGTGACCTTCACCAGCCGCGAGGAGGTCAGCGTGCGTATGCCCAGCTCGTCGACCCAGGCGGTGTGGCGCCACTTGAAGGTGGGCATGACGTCGCCGGCGATGCGCTTTTCCTCCTCGACCACCACCACCTCGTGGCCCGCCTTGGTCAGCGACTCGGCGATGGTCAGGCCGATCATGCCGCCGCCGACCATCACCACGCGGTGGCCCGGCTTGATCCTGCCGTGGGCGACATCGAGCGCATCGACCAGGAGCTCCGCGCCTTCGAGATAACGGAAGGCGCCGAGGTCGGTGCGGGCGCCGGCGGCGACCAGGCAGACGTCGTACTGGTGCAGCACGCTCCTCATGAACTTGGCGTTGGCCTCGGTGTTCACGCGGATCTCGATGCCGAGCTTGTCGGCCATCACCCGGTAGTAGTCGATGACGCTACGCAGGTCTTCCGGGCGGGCCAGATCGTTGGCGGCGTAGGCGGCCAGATTGCCGCCGATGTGCGCCGACTTCTCGAACACGGTGACCTCGTGGCCGCGCTTTCTGGCGGTGATGGCCGCCTCCATGCCGGCCGGGCCGGCGCCGATGACCATGATCCGCTTCTTCTCGGTGGCCGGCGTGATCGCGTATTCGGGCTCGACCTCGTGGCCCAGCACCGGATTCATGGTGCAGGTGTAGGGCAGGTCGCGGAACAGCCGCGACAGGCAGTTGAGCGAGCCGATGCAGGGGCGCACCTCGTTCAAGCGGTCCTCTGCCGCCTTGTGGATCAGCTCCGGGTCGGCGAGCAGCGGGCGGCACACCTCCCAGTAGTCGAAGACGCCGTCCCCGATGCACTGGTCGGCCATCACCGGATCGGGCAGGCGGTTGCCGAAGGCGATCGGGGTATTGGGGAACAGCCGCTTGGCCTTGGCCGAGAGATGGTTCCAGTGGCCGGGCGAAACGTCGCGGCCGAAGGAGGACTGCGGCGCCTCCTGCCAGCCGACGGTGACCGAGATCATATCGACGCCGCAATCGACCGCCTGCTGCATCAGTTCGAAGCACTCGTCCTCGCTGTTGCCGCCCCAGCGGTCCATCAGCTCCGCGGCGTTCAGGCGGATCAGCATCGGGCTGTCGGGCGTGGCCTGCTTGACCGCGTCGATCAGCTCGCGCATGAAGCGGCCGCGGTTGTCGACCGAGCCGCCGTATTCGTCGCTGCGCTGGTTGGTGAAGCGCGAGTTGAAGTTGGCCAGCAGGTAGCCCATGAAGCTGGTCACCTCGGTGCCGTCGAAGCCGGCGCGGATGGCGCGCCGGGCGGCGTCGGCGTGCTGGGCGACGATGGCCTTGATCTGCTCCTTGGTCAGTTCGCGCGGCGGCCGGAAGTGGGGCAGGGTCTGCGGCACCACCGAGGGCTGGATGCAGTAGCCCAGATCGATGCCGCCGTAGCGGCCGGCGTGGAGGATCTGCTGGATGGCGACGGCGCCGGCGTCGTGGATGTAGCCGGCGATGGTCTCGAACTGGGGAATGAACTTGTCGTCGAAGATCGCCACCTGGCGGAAGTAGGCCTTGCCCTCGCCCAGCGGATCGGGATAGGCGCCCTGGTTGGTGATGATGCCGCAGCCGGTGGAAGCGATCACCCGCACCCGCGCCAGCTCGCGCGGCGTGATGAAGCCGTCGCGGCTGTTGTAGTTGGAGACGCAGCAGGCGCCGTACTTGACCATGTTCTTGGTCTTGAATCTGCCGATGCTCCCTGGCCGGAACAAGTGCTTGAGTTTCTGCTCTCCGGGTCTATTCACTGGCGCCTTCCTCCGTTGCGATTTGTTCGTATACTGTATACAAACACCCCCGAGGTGTCAATCGCCGCCCCTCGCGGAGCGGCGATGTGGCTGGGCTTCTCGCAGCTTATTTCGGTTTGGCCAGCACCTGCTCGGCGAACTTGTCGTCGAAGACCTGGCCCTCGGCGACCAGCTGGCGGTACTTGATGAAGTCGATCACGTCTTTGCCGGTGGCCTTCTTGGCGTCGAAGGCGCTGAAGCCCAGGTAGGCTTCGTGGTTCATGTTGGCCGCGAGCCAGTGGCGGTTGGCGAGCTTCATCTGGTCCCAGAAGAACTTCTTCTTGGCGCGGATGCCGTCGATCGACTTGATCAGGCAGCCCGGGAAGAGATTGGTGAACTTCCACACCAGGGCATTGACCTCCTTGTCCAGCAGCTCGAAATCGGTGGCGCATTGCGCCATCAGTTCCTTGGCCTTCGCCGCATCTTCCTTGCCGACCGGCTCGCCATAGACGATCTCGCCGTCATCGACGAAGCTGTCGGTGCGCACCAGCGGATTCTTCAGCCACTTGCCGTCCTTCTTCAGCACCGGCACCACCTTGGTGACCAGGCCCTTGGACTTCATCTTGTAGGCGCTCCAAGGCTCGCAGGAGATGCAGTTGTACATCGCGTCTTCCATCGACAGGAACCAGGGCAGGAAGTCGGTCGAGCCGCCGTCCGGCGCCGAGCCGTGCTTGGGGCCGGCCTGGCCGTAGATGGCCAGGTCCGAGGAGATGGTGATGTCGGTGGCCATGCCGATCTCCTGGCCGCCGCCGACGCGCATGCCATTGACCCGGCAGATCACCGGCTTCTTGCAGTTCAGGATGCCATCGACCATGGTGTTGAACAGGTCCATGTACTCGCCGTACTCGTTCGGCCGCTTGCCGTAGTAGGCGGCGTACTCGGCGGTGTTGCCGCCGGTGCAGAAGGCCTTGTCGCCGACCGCGGTGAACACCACGGCGACGATCTTGCGGTCGCTTGATGCGCGCTGGAAGCCGGCGATCACGCCCTTGACCATCTCGGTGGTGTAGGAGTTGTACTGCGCCGGATTATTGAGCCAGATCCAGGCGGAATAGAGACCGGCCGCGGCCTGGCCCTTGTCGTCCACCACCGGGCGCTCCTCGTACATCACGGTCGGCGCATCCTTGCCGAAGTGACTGTTGTCGAACAGCTGGTGATCCTTGAGTTCGTTGTCCCGCTTTAACCATTCCAAAGCCATGTCATTTCTCCTGTCTTGAATTCAAAAATCGGGGGTCAGCACCACGCGGCGGGAGAGCTTGCCGTGGTGGGCCTGGTCGAATACCTCGGCGATCTGGCTCATCGGCCGCGTCTCGACGAAGGGGGCGAGCGCGATCTTGCCATCCACGCACATGTCCAGCACCTGCGGATAGGACAGCGGCGGGCAGCCCCAGGTGCCGATGATCTCGGCGTCGAAGGCCATCAGCTTGGAGAGCATGTAGGAAGTCTCGTCGGTGCCGTAGCCGACCACGATCAGCTTGCCGACGAAGGACAGCAGGGCCAGCGCCAGCTCCTGGCCGGGCTTGGAGCCGGTGACCTCGAAGATCTTCCAGCCGAAGTTCGCGGGCAGGCCCTGCTCCTTGCAGTAGCCCTTGACCAGCTCCTTCACCTCCTTGGCGCTCTTGCCCTTGGGGTTGATGGTGAAGTCGGCGCCGTAGCCCTTCATGAACGCCAGTTTTTCCTCGTTGATGTCGATGCCGATCACGGCGCGCGCGCCCATGCCCTTGGCCACCTGGGTCATGAAGCTGCCGACGCCGCCGGCGGCACCGATGACCATGACCAGATCGCCGGCCGCAAGGTCGGCGCGCTTGGCGGCGTGATAGGGCGTGGTGACCGCATCGGCGACCACCGCCAGGTGCTCCAGCGGCAGTGTGCCGCGGTTGTGCACCACGCACAGGTCGTGGCCGGGAACCGGGATGTGGCTGGCGAAGCCGCCGTAGATGCCCATCGAGTTGCCCGGCATCTTCTGCTTGAGGCAGCGGTTGGGCCGGCCCATGTTGCAGATCTCGCAGTCGTTGCAGGGCAGCACCGCCGGCACGATCACCTCCTGGCCGACCAGACGCGCGTCCCCCGCCACCACCACGCCGGAAATTTCGTGGCCCAGGGTCAGGGGCGGCTTCTGGATGGTCGGCACGCCCATGTAGAAGTAGGACAGGTCGGTGTGGCAGACGCCGCAGCCCTTGATCTCGACCAGCACCTCGCCGGCCTGGAGCTCCGGCACCGGAATCTCGGTGCGCAGGAGCTTCCCCGGCTCGGTCATCTGCCAGGTCTGGATGGTTTTCGGTATCGTCATGATGCTTCCTTCACTTGTTGGTCCAGATTGGCTTGCGCTTTTCCATGAAGGAGTTCAGGCCTTCGACGGCATCGGCGGTGGCCATCAATTCCTTCAGGTAGATCTGCTCGACGGTAAACAGCGCCTCGAAGAAGGGCTTGCCCGAGGCTTCGCGGATCGCCCGCTTGGTGTACATCAGGGCGACGCGCGACAGCGACAGGAACTGCTCGATGAAGGCGCGCGTGTCCTGGGCGAAGCTCTCGCGCGGGAAGACCTTGTTCAGCAGGCCGTAGCCCAGCGCCTCCTTGGCGTCGATCAGGCCGCCGCCCAGCAGCAGCTCCATCACCTTGGGCAGCGGCATGGTCTTGGGCATCAGGATCGCCGCGATCGGCGGGAAGACGCCGAGCTTGATCTCGGGCTGGCCGAGCTTGGCGCCTTCGGCGGCCACCGCCATGTCGCAGGCGATCGCCAGTTCGCAGCCGCCGCCCATCGCCGAGCCGTTCAGGGCCGCGATCGTCGGCAGCGGAAAGACCATCAGGCGCTTCAGGATGCCGTGGAACACCTCGATCATCTGCACCACCTTGTCGGGGGTGTGGTCGAGCACATCGACGCCGGCGGAGAACACCTTTTCGCCCCGGCCGGTGATCATCACCAGCTTGGCGTCGCCCTCCTTGGCGGCGAGATCGAGCGCGTGGTTCAGCTCCTCCATCGTCGCGATGTCGAGCACGTTGTAGGGCGGGCGGTTGATGGCAATGGTCACCAGGCCCCCGCTGATGCTGTATTCGACGAACTTGAAATCAGTCATGGCTCCCTCTCGCTTTAGAACAAATCATCCATCTCGTCGGCGCCGACCCCGGGGGGCATGGCGCCGTATTGCTGCATGTAGGCCTGGACCAGCTGGTTCTCCCGCTGACTGAAGAAGGGGGCATCCTCGACCACGAAGAATTTGGCGATGTCGGCCTTGTCCAGCATGGTTTCGAGGCCGGCGCGCAGGTTGTCTACACCCTTGATCGCCAGCACCTTCTTGTCCGCATCCAGCAATTGATAGACGCCCGCCTCGGTGCCGACCGTCGCCACGCTGGCGGGATTGAACTCCAGCCACGACTCCGGCGGCAACACCATGTCTTCGATTTTAGCCGCGAGATTGCATTTCAGACAGCGCAGCGCCTCGGCCCGCGCGTCGCTCTGAGCGAGACCCAGTTCGACCTCGTCCCAGTTGTCGCGCTGCCCCGGGGCGATCATCAGCGGATGGAAGCGCTTCTTCTGATTGAAGCCCTCTTCGCGGCCGATGTGGGGATCGGTATCCCAGTCCTCGGGCAGCAGCGTCTCCTCGATGTCGCCGTCGCCGCCCAGGAAGGCGTCCATCGCGGCGGCGGCGATGCGCCCCTGGGCCACCGATTCGATCAGCGTCGAGGGTCCCAGGACGCAGTCGCCGCCGGCGAAGACGCCCGGCCGGCTGGTGAGCATGCTGTCCTCGCGCACCTGCAGCCGGCCGCCCTTGCCGGCTTGAACCAGGTAGCCGGGGTGCGCTTCGGGGTGCTGGCCGATCGCGGCGATGACCAGATCGACCTCCTCCTGGAATTCGCTGCCAATGACCTCGACCGGCCGGCGCCGGCCGGAGGCGTCGGCTTCGCCCAGCTCCATCCTGGCGTAGGTGATCAGCAGCCGGCTGGCGCCCGAAGGATTCAATTCTATCTTCTTGGGCGCGGTGAGGAAGCGCAGATTGACGCCCTCGTCGATGCAGCCCTGGATCTCGTCCTCGCGCGCCGGCATCTCCTCGTGGGTGCGGCGATAGACCAGGTCCACGAAGCCTGCGCCCAGGCGGCGCGCCGAGCGGCAGTTGTCGGTGGCGACGTTGCCGCCGCCGATCACCGCGACGCGCTTGCCGATCGCGGTGCCGTCGATCTTGCCCTGGGTGGCGGCGCGCAGGAAGGTCGGGCTATCGACGACGTTGGGCAGATCGTCGCCCGGTATCCCCAGCCGTTCGCCGCCCTGGGCGCCGATGCCGAGGAACACCGCCTGGTAGCCCTGATCGAACAGTTCGTCGAGCTTTTCGATGCGGGTGTCGAAGGCGAACTCGACGCCGAGCTTCTCCACCTCGGCGACCTCCTGGTCGATCACCGAGAGCGGCACGCGGTAGGAAGGGATGCCGTAGCGCGCCATGCCGCCGGCCGCGGGCAGGGCGTCATAGATCTTGACCGCGTGGCCCTTCTTGGCCAGGTAATAGGCGGCGGTGAGGCCCGCCGGGCCGGCGCCGATCACCGCGGCGCGACGGCCGCTGGGCGCGAGCTGCTTGGAGCGGTCGCGCCACAGGCCGGTGTCGTGGTCGGCGGCGATGCGCTTCAGGCTCCTGATCGAGAGCGGATCGTCGAGCTGTTTGCGCCGGCAGACCGACTCGCAGGGGGAAAAGCAGGCGCGGCCGAGGATGCCCGGGAAGGGCAGCTTCTCGCGCACCACCGCGACCGCCTCGGCGTACCTGCCCAGGCCGACCAGTTGCACGTAGCGCGGCACGTCGATGCCCGCCGGACAGGCCGCCTTGCACGGCACCTGGCTCGCCTCCAGGCGGGCGACGTCGAGGGTGCGGTCGGTCAGCGCCCCGGTCGGGCAGACGGTGACGCAGGCGCTGCAGAACTTGCAGCCGGATTCGATCAGCGTCGGGGCGATGGTGCCGACCCAGGTCCGGCCGCCGGTGTTCTTGACCTCCAGGCAGCCGACGCCGCGCACCTCGTTGCAGGCGACGAGGCAGCGGCGGCAGTCGATGCACAGGTTGTAGTCGCGGTCGTAGAAGGGCTCGTCCTTGATCACCGGCAGCGAGACCGGCTTGTAGGGCGGGGTGGTGGCCGGAATGCCGACGTAGTCGGCCACCTTGCGCAGCTCGCAGTTGGAAAAGATCGAACAGCAGCGCGCCTCCACCGGGTTGCCGAAGGAGCAGGTGGTGCGGCTGCAGCCGTCGCGTTGCGGGCAGGTGAGGCAGACGTGGGGGTGATTGCCGAGGATCTCGGCGATGCGCTCCCCGCGCAGCTTGGCGATGGCCGGCGACTGGGTGGTGACGCGCATTCCGGCGGTGACGGCGAGCGAACAGGCGCTCGTCAGGCCCGGCTGCCCCTCCACCTCGACCACGCACAGCTTGCAGCCGCCGTCGCCGGCCGAGCCCCTCTGGCTAGCCGGCGGCAGGTCGGGATGGGCGCATAGCGCCGGGATGTAGATGCCGGCGGCGGTGGCGACGGAGAGCAGCGAGGCGCCCTCGGGCGCCTCGAAGCTTGTGCCGTCGATCGTGACCGCGACCGGCGATAGCGCGGCCTCCCTGTCCTTCTTCCACCATCTGACCGCTTGAACCGTCATTTCCATGAGCCACCTTTTCCTGGCTGTTGAATAATGCAAAATAACGCATTGATAAACAACAACAGGTAATAAAATGCATTAGTGCGATTCTAGAGGAGCCAGGCGGTTCAGTCATTTGATCTAGGTCAAACTAGCCCACAAAAACGCTCCAGGCACCGGTGGCACGAGCTTCCGGCATTCCCCGTTTTATTGACCTAAATCAAAATGCGTCGCCAAAATGGTTTTTAGAATCGCCGCAAATGCAGTATTTTGCATTTGCCATTTTAAACAAGTATTATAATGCATCAACTGGATGAAGGGAACGACGATGAGTGGAATGTTTGACCAGTTCAAATCGTGGTACGAAAAGCGCCACGACTACGCCCGGGCCTGGAAGGCGCGCACCGGCGGCCAGGTGGTGGCGACGATGTGCACCTACACGCCGGAGGAG
>MLJW01000651.1_pt1 | contig 12295 bp, 10 predicted proteins | sample 888231 | NCBI WGS metagenome assembly MLJW01 (sample SAMN05788063, study PRJNA343431) | mine drainage metagenome | isolation source: sample collected from the inflow into an acid mine drainage treatment plant... | place: Germany: Lusatia, lignite mining district
GGTCTTCGCCGCCGTGACCGGCATCGATCGCGATGGTGACGAGACGCATGACATCCGGACCGGCTTTGTCGCCGGCAGCAGCTGCGTCCGCGTTCTGGGCGCTGCCATCTGCGGCGCCCGGCAGCGCCGCGGGCACGGCGGGTTTTTCTTCGGCAGGCAACGGTGCCGGCAGCATGGTCATCTGGAGCTTGCCGTCAGGCACGTCTGCCCGCGGCTGGGCGGCGGCAGCCGACTTGTCCTTTTCCTGCAGCATCACCATCAGCGGATCCTGCAACGGGTACAAATCCAGCACCAGCCGGTTCTGGTAGTCCCCGGCGGGCGCCAGATCAAACAGCGACGGCTTGACCTCGGCCTTCAGGTCGACCACCACCCGCACGATGCCAGGCTTGAAATTAGCGACCCGCACCTGCTTGATGTAGGGGTCGCTGGCAAGCACTTTCTGTGACAGCGTCTTGAGCGCATCGCCCAGGCTGACGCCCTGCAGGTCGAGCACCAGACGGTCAGGATTCTTCAGCAGCACCATGGTGTGCAGGATGGCCTGGGGCGACTCGAAGGTGATGCGCGTGTAATCCGCGGCCGGCCACACGCGTGCGGAGGTGATCCTGATCACGGCCTGGGCGGCCACGCTCAGACTCAAGCACAGCAGCGCTATCGAGATAAACGCTTTAAACATCGCAGCCCAATCTCTGTTGTTGCGGCAAGTACGGCCGATCGCCCGCCGCCGTCAGGCGCGAGGCTGATTTCGACGTCCGGCGCCGGCAACAGCCCACCAGCCTTGTCCGGCCATTCGACCAGGCAGACCGATTGCGGGTTGAAGTAATCGCGGAACCCTGCAGCATCCCATTCCTCTGGATCTACAAATCTGTATAAATCAAAGTGATACAAGTATAATCCAGAAACCACATAAGGTTCAACCAGCGTATAGGTAGGGCTTTTGACCTTGCCTGCATGCCCGAGGCCCCGCAACAGCCCGCGCACCAGCGTGGTCTTGCCCGCGCCCAGGTTGCCTTGCAGCCAGATCGTCATGCCGGCCTCGAGCACGCGCGCCAGATCCGCTCCCAGCGCCAGCGTGGCGGCTTCGTCGGACAGCGCGAGTGTTATATGATCAGGGCTATGCATAGACATCATTCATACGATACGCATCAGTTGGCGGCCGACATCAAGGTTTGGGGCAAGGAACTGGGTTTCAACCATATCGGCATCACCGATACCGACTTGAGTGCCGCCGAGCCGCAACATCAGGCATGGCTGGCGCAGGGATTCCATGGCGCGATGGATTATATGGCAAAACACGGCGCCAAACGCACCCGGCCGCAGGAACTGGTGCCGGGGACGATACGCGTCATCTCCGCCCGCATGGATTACCGGCCCCCGCAAGCGCGTGACGGCTGGGAGGTTCTGCAGGATCGCAGCAGCGCCTATATCTCACGCTACGCGCTGGGCCGCGATTACCACAAGGTGCTGCGTGCCCGACTGCAGCAGCTGTGCGACCGGATAGCGGCCCAGGCGGGCGATTTCGGCTACCGCGTTTTCACCGACAGCGCGCCGGTGCTGGAAGTGCCGCTGGCGGAAAAATCCGGTCTGGGATGGCGTGGCAAGCATACCCTGCTGCTCTCGGCGGACGCCGGCTCGTGGTTTTTCCTCGGTGAAATCTACACCGACCTGCCGCTACCCGTCGACACCCCCTCATCCAACCACTGCGGCACTTGCCGCGCCTGCATGGACATCTGCCCAACGCAGGCCATCGTGGCCCCTTACACCGTCGATGCCCGACGCTGCATCTCGTATCTGACCATAGAACTCAAGGGCAGCATTCCGGAGGACCTGAGGCCGCTGATGGGCAACCGCATCTACGGTTGCGACGACTGCCAGCTGGCGTGTCCCTGGAACCGCTTTGCACAACCCACCGAGGAAGGAGATTTTTTTGTCCGCCAGGGGCTGGACGACATCACGCTGGTGGAACTGTTCCGTTGGGACGAACAGGATTTCAGGCAGAAACTGGCCGGCAGCGCGATCTATCGCATCGGCCATGAACAATGGCTGCGCAATATCGCGGTCGCGCTAGGCAACGCTCAAGCTTCAACCGAGATCGTCGCCGCCCTGCAAAGTCGTGCCGAACATCCATCGACCCTGGTCAGGGAGCACGTCGCCTGGGCGCTGGCTATTCACGCTCGGCCCCGATAACATTTTCAGCCACCCTGGGCGGCCAGGCTGCGCGCCCGATGATGGCGACGTTGTCACCCAGGTAGGGCTGCACGTAATCGGCGTTCAAGTCGGCAAGCGACAACCGGCTGCTGAAATAGACGATGGCCCGGCCGTTCGGGTGGGCTTGAAACCACTGGCCCAGATCTCCCTCCGCCACGGTCTCGGGAGCCGCCTGCAGGCGGCCGAGAAACTGGTACTGGCCACGATACTTGCCCATATGCGCCAGCGGCACGCCGGCCACCTGCAAGGCTTTGAGGCGTGCGCTGATGGGCCGGACGTCATAGGCGAGCCCCGCGGTTCTGACCACGGCCAGATAGAGCAGCACCACGACCAGGCTGCTCAGCAGGGTCAGTTTCCAGACTTCGTGCACCACATTGCCGCATTGCCAGGCCAGCAGCGCAAACCCTGCGGCCACCAGCAGCAGGCCACCCCACAGCGGAATGTCGCTGATCCAGGGCGCGACATGATGGGCCTGGGCATAATGCGGCAGGTAAATCAGGATGCCCCCCGCCGCCAGCGTGCCCGCCATGGCAGGCAGCACATCCAGGCGCGAGACCTGTTTGATCGATGACAGCCCGCGCGCCGCGAGCAGGGCGAAGGCCGGGAAAATCGGCAGCAGGTAATGCATCTGCTTGCCGCTGATCAAACTGAACGCAACGAACACCGGCAGCAGCCAGGCCAGGCACAGACGCGTGCCAAGGTCATCCAGATGACGCCTTGCATCCAGCAGGGCGCGCCATACCGGCAGCCACAGCAGCCAGGGGAACAGCATCACCGGCAGCAGCGGCACATACCACCACAGCGCACGACGATGGGCGAAGGAATTCACCATGCGGTCGGCGGTCTGGCCCCAGAAAATGGCGTGCTGATAGGCTGCCCCGCCGTGCATGCCGGCTGGAATCGCCCACGCCAGCGCGATCAGCGCACCCATCAGCAGCGCTCCCATCATGCCCAGGTACCAGCGGCGCCAGGGTTGCGGCTCCGCCCTGCCCCACCACGGCGCCAGCACCGCGAGCGGCAGGATCTGCAGCAATATGGCCGGGCCTTTGGCCAGCAGGCCGCCGCCGATCGCCAGCCCGACCAGCAGCCAGCCTTGCAGCCTGTTCCCCTGCCACGCCACCACGATGCCCAGCACGCCCAGCAGGGTGAAGAAGGCCACCATCATGTCAAACATGGTGGCCGTGGTGAATACGGTCCACAGCACGCTGCCGAGCAGGATCATCGGGGCGATGCGGGGAACCTGCACATCCTGCGGCCACAGCCGTCGTGCCAGGTGCATCACCAGCGCGGCGCTGCCGAGCGAGAACAGCGACGGCACCAGACGCGGCCACCAGTCGTTGACGCCGAACACGTCCCAGCCCATGGCCATCAGCCAGAACAGCAGGGGCGGCTTGTCGCTGTAGGGGCCGCCGTTGAGGAAAGGCACCAGGTAATCGCCGCGCAGCCACATGTTCCAGGCCACCGTGACGTAACGCGTCTCGTCGATGGGAATATAGGAGCGGGAAAACAGCGAAACCAGGACCAGCGCCAGCCACAGAGCCAGCAGCGGCAAGGCGAGACGACGCTCGGACATCAGCGGACTTCCTCCTCGGTGATTTCGGCCAGCAGGTCGCGTTTTTCGCGGTAAATCAACATCAGGTTGCGGGTGTAAACGATGGTGCCCGGCAGCTGACCGAGAATGATGACCGGTTCGGCCCTGTGCAGGCCGTAAGCCAGCACGGTGAGGCCGCCGACCAGGCTCAGGTACCAGAAGCTCACCGGGATCACGCTCTTCTGGTGGCGCTCGCTGTGGATCCACTGCACCACGAAGCGCATCATGAACATGGTCTGGCCGGTCAGGCCGATCGCCAGCCAGGCGACATCGGTCGAATCCATGCCGGTAAAATAGTCATGCCACCTGGCGGCCAGATGGGCGAAAAAATAGCCGGGATCGTGGGGCACAATCACTCCTCCGAAACTACCGGACGCTTGGCACGGCGTTGCAGCCACATCACGCCGAACAGGTCGACCATGCCGACCATCAGGCGGTCCAGCGTGCCGTAGTTGGATACCCCGCGTTCGCGCGGGCGGTGATTGGCCGGAACCGAGACCACACGGCCGCCGCGGCGAATAACCAGCGCCGGCAGAAACCGGTGCATGTGATCGAAATACGGCAGATCGAGGAACACGTCACGGCGAAACAGCTTGAGCCCGCATCCGGTATCGGGAGTGTCGTCCCCCAGCAGGCGGGAGCGCACGCCGTTGGCGATCACCGAGGAAATGCGCTTGATCCAGGTGTCCCGCCGGGCGTGACGGCGGTTGCCTCCCACCAGTTCCACGCCGTCTTCCAGCGCGGCAACCAGCTTTGGAATGTCGGCCGGATCGTTCTGGCCATCGCCGTCCAGCGTGGCGATCCAGTCGCCTTTGGCGGCCTGGACGCCGCTGCGCACGGCAGTGCTCTGGCCACAGCTCTGCGCGTGGCGAAGCACGCGCAACTGCGGGCAGGTCTGGCGGATTTCGGCCAGCTTTTGCGCGGTGGCATCGGTGCTGCCGTCGTTGACATAGACGATTTCGTACGCCACTACCCCATCGAGCGCGGTACGAATTTCCGCAATCAGCGGCGCGATGTTGTCCTGCTCGTTACGCACCGGCACCACAACGGACAGCAGGCGGACATCGGTAGAATGGGTTGGCATGGGGGTTGGCGTGAAATAAATTTTTCGTATTATAGCGAAAAATCAACGGACGCCCTGATGCAAGTCGTTTATTTTGGCGTGCTCCTGCGCCGCAAGCGCGGCGGCCATCCAGCCGTACCGACGGTCGGCATCGCCGAACATGCAGTCAGGGCGCGTCTGCACCCATCTAAAGACGCCCGGCTTCCGTGACCGGCACAACGAAGTAATGCAGGCCGACCCCGGTGAATCTCTGCCGCAGGTCACCGACCAGGTGCTGCGCGATTTCATGACTTGTGCAGATCAGGAACTGCACCCGGCGCTGCCGCCCGGTGACCTGTTCCAGCTGGCTCAGGCCGGTTTTCCGGACACCGTGGCCATAGGCCTCGGCGCTGCTGAAACCTTCGATCTCATCGTGTTCCAGCAGCCAGTCGACCATGGTTTCTTCGACCGATGGCGGCGCGAATATCATCAGCAGGCATTGGTCCATGCTATTTCTCCAGCCCGAAGCGGCGGTAAAAGATCGGCAGCAGAATCAGCGTCAGCATCGTTGAAGTGACCAGACCTCCAATCACCACGATCGCCAATGGCCGCTGGATCTCCGAGCCCGGGCCGCTGGCGAACAGCAGCGGCAGCAGGCCGAAGGCGGCGATGGTGGCGGTCATCAACACCGGACGCAGCCGCCGCCTGGCGCCTTCCACCACCACACGGGAAACCTCCATGCCATGCGCCGCAAGCTGGTTGAAATAGCTCACCATCACCACCCCGTTCAGCACCGCAATGCCCAGCAGCGCGATGAAGCCAACCGAGGCCGGCACGGACAGGTATTCTCCCGAAATCCACAACGCGAACACGCCGCCAATCATGGCGAAGGGAATGTTGGACAGGATCAGCACCGACTGCCTGACCGAGCGGAAAGTGGCGAACAGCAGCAGGAAGATGAGCCCCAGGGCGATCGGCACCACCACCGCCAGGCGCGCGGCGGAGCGCTGCTGGTTCTCGAACTGGCCGCCCCATTTCATGGAATAGCCTTCCGGCATTTTCACGTCCGCAAGCACCTTGCTGCGGGCTTCCTCGACAAAGCCCACCAGGTCGCGCCCGCGCACGTTGGCGACCACGACCACCATGCGCAGCCCCCGTTCGCGATCCACCTTGACCGGGCCTTCGACACGGGCCAGCTTCGCTACCGCCGACAGCGGAACATTGCTGCCGTTGGGCAGGGTGAGCATGAGATTGGCAAAATCGGCCGGAGAGGCGCGCAGGCCGTCGGCGCCGCGCAGCAGCACCGGGGTGCGGCGCTGCCCTTCCTGCACGATGCCGACCTGCTTGCCTTCCAGTTGTGCCCGCAGCATGGCCTCGACTCCGGCAATGTCGAACCCGAGACGCCCGGCCGCCAGGCGGTCGATGTCGATGCGCAGATACTGCACCCCGCTGTTCTGCGGCGTATAAACGTCTTCAGCCCCCGGGATGGATTTGAGAATTTTGACAGTCTGCTGCGCCATGGCATCCAGCTGATTGAGGTCGCTGCCGAAAATCTTCACCGCCAGATCGCCGCGCACGCCGAGGATCATCTCGTTCACCCGCATTTCGATCGGCTGGGTGAACGCATAGGCCATGCCGGGCATCTCGTCCAGCGCACGGCGCAGTTCGTCGATCAGGGCGGCCTTGTCATGTGAACGCCATTCGGCGCGGGGCTTGAGCACCAGGAAATTGTCGGTCTGGTTCAGCCCCATGGGGTCGAGGCCGAGTTCGTCCGAGCCCACGCGCGACACCACGCCCTTGACATCCGGCACGCGGGCCAGGATCGTACGTTGCACCGCGAGATCGAGCGCGGTCGATTTTTCGAGATTGATCGAAGGCAGCTTTTCGATCTGCATGATGATGTCGCCCTCATCCATCACCGGCATGAAGGTCTTGCCTATCTGCAGATAGGCAAAAACGGTCGCCACCAGCATCAGTGCCGCTCCGGTCACGATGGTCTTGCCGTGTACCAGCGACCATTGCAATGCCGGTTCATACACCTTGAGCGCCCGGCGCACCAGCCACGGCTCTTCGTGGCTGACCTTGCCCAGCAGGAAGGACGCCAGCACCGGGATCACGCTGAGCGACAGCAGCAGGGACGCCGACAGCGCGAACACGATGGTCAGCGCCACCGGGCCGAACAGCTTGCCTTCCAGCCCTTGCAGGGTGAGCAGCGGCAGGAACACGGTGATGATGATGAGGATGCCGGCCGTCACCGGCACGCTGACTTCCTTGACTGCGCGGTAAATGAGATGCAGACGGGGCAGCTTGGATTTCTCGCCCTGGGCGAGGTGGGACACGATGTTCTCGACCACCACCACGGCAGCGTCGACCAGCATGCCAATGGCGATGGAAAGGCCGCCCAGGCTCATCAGGTTGGCCGACATGCCGAAGCGTCCCATCATGATGAAGGTAGCCAGTGCGGCCAGTGGCAGCACCAGTGCCACGGTAAGCGCGGCGCGCAGGTCGCCGAGAAACAGCAGCAGCAGGATCACGACCAGCACGATGGCTTCCAGCAACGCATGCGTCACGGTGCCAACCGCGCGCTCGACCAGGTTGCCGCGGTCATAGAACACCTTGATGCTGACCCCCTTGGGCAGGGTCGGCTCGATTTCCCGCATCTTGGCACGCACGCCGTTCACCACCTGCTGGGCGTTGGCACCGCGCAGGCCCAGCACCAGACCCTCTACCGCTTCGCCCTGGCCGTCCTTGGTCACCGCGCCATAGCGGGTCATCGCACCGATGCGCACCTGCGCCACGTCGCCGATGCGCACCGGCATCCCCTGCTCGCTCTTGATGACCGTATTGCGGACATCGTCCAGCGCCTTGAAACGACCTTCCGCACGCACCAGCAGCGATTCTTCGCCATCGCCCAGGCGGCCTGCACCGTCGTTCCTGTTGTTCAGCTCCAGTGCCTGCTGCAACATGTCGATCGTGACGCCGCGGGCGTACATGCGGGCATTGTCCGGCACCACCTCGAAACTGCGCACCAGGCCGCCCAGCGAGTTGACGTCCGCCACGCCCGGCACCGTCCTCAACTGGGGGCGGATGACCCAGTCGAGCAGGCTGCGCCGTTCCTCCAGCGACAGCTGACCGCCCTCGATGGTGAACATGAACATCTCGCCCAGGGGAGTCGTCATCGGCGCAATACCGCCGCTGGCATCCGAAGGCAGGTTGCCCCAGATGCTGCTCAGACGCTCGGCCACCTGCTGGCGCGCCCAGAAGATGTCGGTACCGTCCTCGAAATCCACCGTGATGTCGGTCAGTGCATATTTGGCCACCGAGCGCAGCATGGTCTGGTGCGGCAGCCCCAGCATTTCCACTTCGACCGGTGCGGTAATGCGGGCCTCAACCTCTTCCGGCGTCATGCCCGGCGCCTTGATGATGATCTTGACCTGGGTGGAAGATACGTCCGGGAAGGCATCGATCGGCAGGTTCCTGAAAGCGAAGCTGCCCGCCCCGATCAGCAGCAGCGTCAGCACAAGCACCAGCAAGCGCTGCGTAAGGGCGAACTGAACCAGTCTGGATAACATGATTATTCCGCGCCCGTACCGACCCAGGCCGCCTTGATCGCCACGGTGCCGGTAACCGCCACCTTTTCCGTACCGTTCAAGCCGCCCGAAATCACCACCCGGTCAGCCTGCTCCGAGGCGACGCCGACCTTTCTCGGCATGAATCCCGTGACTGTCTGCACGAACACATAGCTTTCCGCACCACTGCGCACCACGGCATTCCTGGGCACGCTGAACTGTCTGCCTGCCACTCCCTCGGCGACGATCTCCGCTTCGACAAACTGACCGGGCGAGAGCTTGTCGGCGTTGCGGGTGATTTCTGCGCGCACATGCATGGTCTGGTCGTTCCTGTTGACGTTGCGGATCACGGCAATGACTTTTCCTTCCGCCTGGTATTTCGGGATGCGCACCGACATGCCATTGGCGACGGTGCCCAGGGCCTCGATCGGCGCGTGGATTTCCAGCCACAACGGGTTGAGCCGCCCGATACGCAGAATCGGCATTGCCGGATCGATGCGCTGGCCGATGGTCACCATCTGCTCCAGCACCTGACCTTCGATCGGGGCACTGATGGTCAGTCCGCTGGTCAATTCGCCACGACTCTCCAGACGTGCAATTGCAGCCTCTCCCATGCCCGCCAGCTTGAGCGCCTGGCGTCGTTGGGCCAGCAGTGCGACAAGCTCCTCATGGCTGCTTTTGGTCGTCAGATAACGGCGTTCGGCAATGATGCCGTCCTTGTACAGCTCGGCATCCCGCTCCAGCGTGGTCCTTGCCAGCCGGTGCTGGGTCAGGGCCTGCAGATAGTCGCGTTGCAGCGCGACCAGTTCGGTGCTGGTGATGTGTGCCAGCGCCTGGCCTTTCCTGACCGACTGGCCGGCCGCCACGTACAGCGCATCGACCAGCCCGGCCTGCGGCGCGCTCACAACGCGCTCCTGCCCGACCGGCACGGTAATTTCACCCGGCAAACGATTGCTGCTCAGCGCCGAGGATGCACTGACCGGAGCGACCACGATGCCGAGCGCCTGTTGCTGCTTCTGCGTCATTGCAATCACATCCCCGCCGCCCGCGAAGGCGATGACCGCGTACATGCCCAGCACAACGAAGGTCGCGATATTCATATTCATGTTCTTGTTCACGGCAGCACTCCCACAGCCTGGTTGTAGCGGGCGATATCCCAATGCAATTGAATCTTGCGGCTGAGGAAAGCGCGCTCGGCCTCATAGGCCTGCGACTGCACAAGCAGCAGCCGGACCAGATCGGTTTCCCCCAGGCCGAAGGCCTTCTTGGCCAGCCGCAGGTTTTCCTGCGCAATCTCGTTCTGCTGGGTCGAAACTTCAAGCTCGGCACGCGTCACTTCAAGATTGTGCTCGGCTTCATGCAGCGCGGTTTCCATCTCGTTGAACAGGCGCTCCCGCTCCGTCACGTATTTGGCGACATTGTTTTCGGCTGCGGCCATCAGCGGCGCGGAGCGCACTTCGGTGTCGAACGGAATGCGCAGCTTCAGGCCGATGCTGTCGTTGGCCTGCGGGTCGTATGCGCCACGCAGGCTGCGGGCGGCCAGCATCAACTGCGGATTTTCACGCTTCTCCAGATGCACCAGATCACGCTCACTCTGCGCCAGGGCAGTTTTGGTGTCGGCCTCCCGCAACAGGGGATGCTGCTCGCTCAAACCGGTCTTTTCAGACTGGCGTTCGTCGACACGTGCCGGAATCTCCTTCAGGCCGGTCAGCACGGTATAACGGTGCTGCGCATGCTTCAGTTCGGCCTCCGCCCGCAGCAGCGCGGCCTGCGCCTGCAGGGTCTCGTTCTGCGTCAGCATGAAATCGGTTTTGGCCAGTTCGCCGGCTTTATAGCGGCGTTCGACATCATGCTGCAGGGCTTCCGCGACGCTCAGGCGATGCCTGATCAGCTCGACGCTGTTGGCATTCATGTCGATATCCCAGATCACGTCACGCAGCACGCCGGCAACCTGCAGCATGAGCCCTTCCCGGCTGGCGGCAAGGTCGGCCTGCGACCCGTTCGCAACGGCCTGGCGCGCCGTGCGCTGGCCAGGCAGCCAGACCGGGAGCTCCAGTTCGGCTTCCCATTCGCGTTCGCCGCGCCCGCTCCCGATGGTGTCGGTCACGTGACGAACCGATATCGCCGGCGAATTGGGCAGCATGCCGCGCGCATACGTGTAGCGGGCCTGCACCTCGCCATCCATGGCCTGCAGCACATGGCGCTGCGGGTTGCGATCCACGGCTTGCTGCAGCACATCGCGCAGCGTCAGTGCGGGGTCAGGGGTCAGCGTATCAACTTCCCCGGCCATGACCCATAAAGGAATCATCAAGGGGAAAATCCAAGCCAGTTTCATGCTCATGCCAGCCATCCCGTCATTTAGGAACCCGCAGCTCTGGAAAGACACAACAACGCCCGTCAAGAGATGCACATTGATCGGACCACACTGTAGCCCGCCTATCTTAACAGTTGCTTAAGGCGTTTTTTCCATCGCCAGCCATGACGCACCGATCATGCCGGCCTGGTCACCGGCCCGGGAGAGGGTGATGCGGATTTTCCCGCGCAACGCGGGGATCAGATCCAGATCGAGGCGTTGCTCGAACCCGGCCCTGAGCCACGGCCACGCGGCGCTCATGCCGCCACCGATGACAACCTGGCCGATATCGACCACCTTGAGGATATGGGCCAGCGCCTGTGCCAGCTTGGCTCCGGCCAGGGCGTAGGCGGCGATGGCATGGGCGTCGCCGGTTGCTGCCCGCTCTGCAATCTGGTCTGCCATCAGGCTGTTGCCGCTCAGCTCGAGATAGGTCATCGCGACGCCGCTGGCAGAGGCATATTGTTCCATGCATCCACGGTTACCGCATCCGCACAGCCTGCCATCCGGTTCCACGATGAGGTGGCCGACCTCCATCGCCACGCCATGCTCGCCGGAGTACGGTGCGCCGCCCGCAATCAGGCCGCCGCCAACGCCGGTGCCCAGTCCGAGATAAACCAGTCCGGCGTGCGGGCGCGCTTGTCCGTCCGGCGTGAGCGGGTTCAAGGACAGGGCCAGCCGGTATTCGCCGTAGGCTGCCGCCAGGGCGTCATTCTCGATGATCACCGGGCAACCGAGACTGATGCCGAGGGGCGCCACCAGGTCGACATCGACCAGGCCCGGCAAATTGGGCGACTGCACTACCCGCCCGGATACGATGAACCCGGGGAAGCCGAGCCCGACGGCGGTCACTGCAGGATATTTCCGCAGGCTTGCAGACAGGACGTCGACCAGCATGGCCTGGATTGCCTGCAACGCGCGGTCCGGCGTACTGCTCCTGCACAGGCCGGCGAAATCGGCATTGACGCGCTGCTCGTCGATCACCCTGAGCCCGTCGACCACCCCTACTCGCAGGTTGGTGCCGCCGACATCGACGCCGATCAGCATGCCTAGTCCACTGTCAGCGTGATGTCGAGCCCGCGGCCAAGCCCGTTCATGGCGAAAACCAGCTCCAGCGTCACCGCCTGCATGATTTTCTCGAAACCGGCCTCGGACTGGGACACGCTGAAATGCGGCCAGGCGTTGAGCACCCCGGGCACGCTGCAGGCAAGCGTGAGGCTGCCTCCCAGCACTTCGTCTTCCAGCATGATTTCGCTCATGGCTTCCAGATGCAGCGGCTGGCCGAAGCCGCCCGGAATATCGTCGCCGATGCGGAAGCGGCCGGCGGGGCCATCGCAGCTCGGCATGGCGAGGTTGATTTCGATCCGGAAAATGCCGCTGGCCGACTTGTCGAAACGGTATGCCACCTGCAGGCTGTTGCGCTCGAGGGAAATCTTCTTGCCGAGGCCGATCCGACCCGCCTGGCCTTCGAAGCTGGCCGCTGCCTTCCTGCCGCCGCTCGCCGCGCCGTAGTCCACGTCCTTGAAGTTCATCCC
>MLJW01000652.1_pt1 | contig 12264 bp, 11 predicted proteins | sample 888231 | NCBI WGS metagenome assembly MLJW01 (sample SAMN05788063, study PRJNA343431) | mine drainage metagenome | isolation source: sample collected from the inflow into an acid mine drainage treatment plant... | place: Germany: Lusatia, lignite mining district
GACGATGGCGGAAGTGCGCGACGGGATGGGGCTGCGGCTGGAATGACGGCGCGGAAGCGGCGCCGGCGCGCGCGCCGGCGCGCCAGCGCCCAGACCGCGGCAACCAGCACGAGCAGGGCGATCAGTCCGAGCTCGACGTGTTCTAGGCGCAGCTCGAGCATCCCCAGCGCCTGCCCGAAACCCCAGCCGGCGCCGGCGATCAGCGGCGCCCACAGCAAGGCGCCGAGCACGTTGAACAGCGCGAAACGCCACGCCGGCACGCCGGCCGCGCCGATCAGGATAGGCCCGGCGATGCGCAGCCCGTACAGAAAACGCACCGAGACGATGGCGCCGCGCGGGCGCCGCCGCAGCAGTGCGGCGACGCGCTCGAACTGCGCGGCCAGTCGCGGCCAGCGCAGCAGCAGACGCCGCCCCCAGAAGCGACCGATCCAGTAGAAGAACTGGTCGCCGGCGCTGGCTGCGAGCACCGCGACCGCGAGCACGACCCAAATGTCGAGCAGCCCGCGGCGTGCCGCGTACCCGGCCGCCAGCAGCACCGTCTCGCCTTCGGCGAAGGCGCCCAGCGCCACCGCCAGGTAACCCCAGTCGTGGATCCATTGCTCGACCATCAGCGGCTCCGGCGCGCGCACAAAAGCCCGATGATGCCAGGATCGACGTCAGAAAAACAAAAACCGGCCCTAAGGCCGGTCTGCAAGGTCGGAACCGCGAGGTCCCGACGTCGGGCTCGCCCGCCGCTGATGCGGCAGGAAGCGCCGTTTAGATCGCGCGGATCTGCGAGGCCTGCGGACCCTTCGGGCCGGCCTTCACGACGAACTCGACGCGCTGGTTTTCCTGCAGCGTGCGGAACCCCTTGGCCTGGATTTCGCTGAAGTGGGCGAACAGATCCTCGCCGCCTTCATCCGGCTTGATGAAACCGAAACCCTTGCTTTCGTTGAACCATTTGACGGTGCCGGTGGGCATGATCATCCTTTCGAAACGTGAACATTAAAGAAGAATGCAAATCTTCATCAAGCCCAGCCGGTTTATCGATAATCAATGAACCCAAACTGTGGACACGAACGTCCGTCTTGAAGCGACTGCAGGGACTACTATACACCGGTTGACGCAATTGCAAGGCCTTCGAGCTTGCCTTGCGAAAAATCTACAACAAGGATTGTCAAGGCTGTTGCCGGCGTGCAACGCCGCAGGCAAACCATCAGATCATCCGACTTCATGCAGGTATTCCGCGGCATCCACCACGCCGCGCTGGCCGCCCCCAGCGCCATCAGCATCGGCAATTTCGACGGCGTGCACCGCGGCCACCAGGCCATGCTGGCGCTGCTGGTCAACGAAGCCCGACACCGCGCGCTGGTGCCGTGCGCGGTGACCTTCGAGCCGCATCCGCGCGACTATTTCGCGCGAATGCGCGGCGGTGAGGCGCCGCCGCGCATCGCCACGCTGCGCGACAAGCTCGAGGAGCTGCAACGCTGCGGCATCGAGCGCGTCGTCGTGCTGCGCTTCGACGCGTCTATGGCCGCGCTGGCGGCCGAGGACTTCGTGCGCCGGGTGCTCGTCGACGGCCTGCGCGCACGCTACGTGCTGGTCGGCGACGACTTCCGTTTCGGCGCGCGGCGCGCCGGCGATTACGCACTGCTCGACCAGCTGGGCCTGCAGCTCGGCTTCGACGTCGCGCGCATGAACGCCTACGAGGTGCACGCGCGCCGCGTGTCGAGTTCGGCGCTGCGCGAGGCGCTGGCCGCCGGCGACATGGCGCAGGCCTACGCGCTGCAGGACCGCGCCTACGCGATCTCGGGCCGAGTCGTGCACGGTCGCAAGCTCGGCCGCGCGCTCGGGTTCCCGACGCTGAACATGCGCTTCGCGCATCCGCATCCTGCGGCGCAGGGCATATTCGTCGTGCGTGTGCACGGGCTGGCCGAGCGAGCGCTGTGCGGCGTCGCCAGCCTGGGGCGGCGCCCCAGTGTCGACGACGAAGGACAGGTGCTGCTTGAGACCCATCTGCTCGATTGGAGCGGCGACGCCTACGGTAAACTGGTGCGCGTGGAACTGCTGCACAAACTGCGGGATGAAGCTCGGTACGACACGCTCGAAGCGTTGACCGAGGCGATCGCGACCGACGTTGCCGCGGCGCGCGACTGGTTCGCGCGTCACGAACCGCACGACCGCTGCTCCCGAATTTGACCGTCGTCGCGCGCTCGCGCGCTGCGGCCGCACGGCCTCAGCGCCGAGTTCGAGTGCCTCTCCTCCCCTGCGTTCGTTCCCCTTCGCGCCGACCCCACCCGCGTCCCGCCCGCCATGACCGATTCTGCGAATCCGAAACCCGACTACCGCGCCACGCTGAACCTGCCCGATACCGCCTTCCCGATGCGCGGCGACCTGCCGCGGCGCGAACCCGGCTGGGTCGCCGAATGGGAACGCGACGGCGTCTATCAGAAATTGCGCGCGGCGCGAATCGGACGTCCGAAGTTCGTGCTGCACGACGGCCCTCCTTACGCCAACGGCCAGATCCACATCGGCCACGCGGTCAACAAGATCCTCAAGGACATGATCGTCAAGGCGCGCCAGCTCGACGGCTACGACTCGGTCTACGTGCCGGGCTGGGACTGCCACGGCCTGCCGATCGAGAACCAGATCGAGAAGCTGTACGGGCGCCAGCTCGGACGCGACGAAGTGCAGGCGCGCAGCCGCGCCTACGCCGCCGAGCAGATCGCCGGGCAGATGGCCGATTTCAAGCGCCTGGGCGTGCTCGGTGACTGGGACCGGCCGTACCGCACGATGGACTTCGGCAACGAGGCCGACGAGATCCGCGCGCTCAAGCGCGTGATCGAGCGCGGCTACGTCTACCGCGGCCTCAAGCCGGTGCACTGGTGCTTCGACTGCCACTCGTCGCTGGCCGAGTTCGAGATCGAATACGCCGACAAGAAGAGCCTGACGCTCGACGTCGGCTTCCCGTGCGCCGAACCCGAGCGGCTGGCCGCCGCGTTCGGCGTGGCCGCGCTCGCCAAGCCGGCCAGCGCGGTGATCTGGACCACGACCGCGTGGACGCTGCCGGCCAACCAGGCGCTGAACCTCAACCCGGAGCTCGACTACAGCCTGGTCGATACCGAACGCGGCCTGCTGGTTCTGGCCGCCGCGCGCGTCGACGACTGCCTGCGCCGCTACGGCCTGCACGGCGAGGTGCTCGCGACGGTGCGCGGCGAGCGCCTGGGCGGCATCAACTTCCGCCACCCGCTGGCCGCCAGCCACCCGGACTACGACCGCGCCAGCCCGGTCTACCTGGCGTCGTACGCGACCGCCGACGACGGCACCGGCATCGTGCATTCGTCGCCGGCCTACGGCGTCGACGACTTCAACTCCTGCGTCGCGCACGGCATGCGCACCGACCAGGTGCTCAACCCGGTGCAGGGCGACGGCGTCTACGCCGACGAGATGGCGCTGTTCGGCGGCCACAACATCTGGAAGGCCGCGCCACGCGTCGTCGACGCGCTGCGCGACGCCGGCAACCTGTACGCCACCGAGGAGATCCGCCACAGCTACCCGCACTGCTGGCGCCACAAGACACCGGTGATCTACCGCGCCGCGAACCAGTGGTTCGTGCGCATGGACGAAGGCGACGGCGTGTGCACGGTCGACAAGGCGGCGGGCACGCTGCGCGCCACGGCGCTGCAGGCGGTCGACAACACCGAGTTCTACCCGGCCGGCGGCAAGGCGCGGCTTTACGACATGATCGCGCACCGACCGGATTGGTGCATCTCGCGTCAGCGCGCCTGGGGCGTGCCGCTGCCCTTCCTGCTGCACAAGGCCACCGGTGCGTTGCACCCGCGCACGCTGGAGCTGATGGACCTCGCCGCCGAGCTGGTGCAGCGCGAAGGCGTCGAGGCGTGGTCCAGGCTGGACCCGCGCGAGTGGATCGGCGACGACGCCGAGCACTATGAGAAGAGCCAGGACATCATCGAAGTCTGGTTCGATTCAGGCACCACGCACTGGCACGTGCTGCGCGGCAGTCACGCCGACGCACTGCAGTGGCCGGCCGACCTCTACCTCGAAGGCCACGACCAGCACCGCGGCTGGTTCCACTCGTCGCTGCTGACCGGCTGCGCGATTGACGGCCGCGCGCCGTACAAGGCACTGCTCACGCACGGCTTCACGGTCGACGGCCAGGGCCGCAAGATGAGCAAGTCGGTCGGCAACGTGATCGCGCCGCAGGCGGTCAGCGACAAGCTCGGCGCCGAGATCATCCGGCTGTGGGTCGCGTCGACCGATTACTCGGGCGACCTGGCGATTTCCGATGCGATCCTGAAGCAGGTGGTCGAGAACTACCGCCGCGTGCGCAATACGCTGCGTTTCCTGCTCGCCAACTGCGTGGACTTCGACCCCGCGCACGATGCACTGCCGCCGGCCGAGCTGGTCGAGATCGACCGCTGGGCGCTGGCCCACGCCGCGGCGCTGCAGCGCGAGGTGCTGGCGCATTACACGCGCTACGAGTTCCACCCGGTGGTCGCGCGGCTGCTGCTGTTCTGCTCGGAAGACCTCGGCGGCTTCTACCTCGACGTGCTGAAGGACCGGCTGTACACGACGCCGGCGAAGTCGGCCGCGCGACGCAGCGCGCAGACCGCGCTGTGGCAGCTGACGCACGCGATGCTGCGCTGGATCGCGCCCTTCCTCAGCTTCACCGCCGAGGAGGCGTGGCGCCACTTCGCGCCGCGGCAGGCGGCCGAAGGCGGCTCGATCTTCGTGCAGACCTGGGCCGAGCTGCCCGAGCCGGCCGACGCCGACGCGCTGCGCGCGAAATGGGCGCGGCTGCGCGCGATCCGGGACGTGGTCAACCGCGCGATCGAGGACGTGCGCGCCAGCGGCGCGCTGGGCTCGTCGCTGCAGGCCTGGGTCACGATCGAGGCGCCCGCCGACGACCATGCGCTGCTGGCCAGCCTCGGCGACGAACTGGGCTTCGCGCTGATCGTCTCGCGCGTCGAGTTGGTGCGCGGCGAACGGCTGGCGGTGCGCGTCGAGCCGGCCGGCGGCGCCAAATGTGAGCGCTGCTGGCACTGGGAGCCACAGGTCGGCGCCGATCCGGCGCACCCGGGGCTGTGCCCGCGCTGCGTCGACAACCTGAGCGGTGCCGGTGAAAGCCGGCGCCACGCCTGAGACCATGGCCCGCGCCAACGTGCGCTGGCTGCTGCTCGCGGCCGCGGTGCTGGGCGCCGACCAGCTCAGCAAATGGTGGGTGCGCAGCGCGCTGCCGCTGGGCGGCGCGCTGCCGCTGACGCCCTTCTTCAACCTGGTGCACGCTGAGAACCCCGGCGCCGCGTTCTCGTTCCTGGCCGGCGCCGACGGCTGGCAGCGCTGGCTGTTCACCGCGCTCGGCCTGGGCGCCACCGTGGTCATTGCCGCGCTGCTGCGCAAGCCGCGGCGCGCGCTGTTCGGCGCCGGGCTGGCCTGCGTGCTCGGCGGCGCGCTGGGCAACGCGGTGGACCGCGTGCTGCACGGCCGAGTCACCGATTTCCTCGACTTCTACGTCAGCCGCGGCGCCACGCAGTGGCACTGGCCGGCGTTCAACCTGGCCGACAGCGCGATCGCGATCGGCGTCGCGCTGCTGCTGCTCGACGAGTGGCGCCAGTCGCGCGCAAGAACCTCGTAGAAACACCGACGCCGAAGTCTTGCGCGAAGCTGCGCCGGGCAATAGCCTCACTCCTTTAAAGGTTTTGCAAAAAGCAACCGGAGGAGTGCGGATGAGTCCTGAAGAAGCCCAGCGCGAGCCCCTGGCGCACGAGCGGCGGCAACGCGTCGCGGTCTGTGCACTGAGCTGGCGAGACCCGCTGCGCTGGCTGCGCGCCGGCTGGCACGACATGCTGCGCTGCCCGCGCGTGAGCCTGAGCTACGGCTTGATGTTCACCGCGGTGACCTGGGCGCTGGGACTGACCTTCCTGCGCGACCCCGAATACACGCTGATGCTGGCCAGCACGGTGTTGCTGCTGGGCCCGGCGCTGGCGATGGGGCTGATCCAGGCCAGCCGCAGCCACGAACGCGGCGAGCGCCCGCTGCTGCGCCCCTGCCTGGTCGTGTGGTGGCGGGCGCGCTCAAGCGTCGCGCTGTTCTCCGGGCTGCTGCTGGTCATCGAGCTGCTGTGGGCGCGCTCGGCGATGCTGATCTTCGCGCTGTTCTTCGACACGATGGCGCCGAGCGGCAACGCCTTGCAGATCCTGCTCGACCCGGCGAACCTGGAGTTCGTGCTCGCCTACGCCGTCGTCACCGCGCTGTTCGGCTCGATCGCCTTCGGCGTCGCCGCGGTATCGATCCCGCTGATGCTGGACCGCCCGGTCGACGCGATCACCGCGGCGCTGACCAGCGTGCGCGCCTGCCTCGAGCACCCCTGGGTGATGGCACTGTGGGGCGTGATGATCGCCTCGATCACGCTGCTGGCGCTGCTGCCGCTGGGCGCCGGGCTGATGCTGGCGTGGCCGCTGGTCGGCCACGCCAGCTGGCACGCCTACCGCGGCATCATCTGCCCTGACGCCGGCGCGCGGCTCGAGCGCCAGGCGGCCGCCTGACACGCCTGACACGCCGGCCGCCGCCCGGCGCCGGCGAGTCAGGGCTGCAGCACGATGCTGCCGGTGGTCGCGCGCGACTCCAGCGCGGCTTGCGCGGCGGCGGCGTCGCGCAGCGCGAAGCGCTGGCCGATGCGTGGCACGACGTGGCCGCCCTGCACCATCGAGAACAGCTCGGCGGCCATCTGCGCCAGCGTCTGCGGGTCGGCGACGTGGGTCATCAGCGTGGGCCGCGTCACGTACAGCGAGCCGCGCGCGGCCAGGTCGCCGAGCGTGAGCGGCGGCACCGGCCCCGAGGCATTGCCGAAGCTGACCATCAGCCCGAAGGGCTGCAGGCAGCTCAGCGAACGCTCCCAGGTGTCGCGCCCGACCGAGTCGTAGACCACCGAGACGCCGCGCCCGTCGGTGAGCTCGCGCACGCGCGCCACCAGGTCCTCCGTACGGTAGTTGATGCAGTGCGCGTAGCCGTGCTCGAGCGCCAGCCGGCACTTCTCGTCGCTGCCCGCGGTGCCGATCAGCTTGACCCCCAGCGCGCGCGCCCACTGGCCGGCGATCAGGCCGACACCGCCAGCGGCGGCGTGGAACAGCGCGACGTCGCCGGCGGCCAGCGGCCGCGTGCGGCGCAGCAGGAACTGCGCGGTCAGTCCCTTCAGCATCATGCTCGCCGCGGTGTCGAAGGCGATCGAGTCGGGGAGCGCGACCAGCACCTTCTCCGGCACCACGCGGACCTCGGCGTAGGCGCCGACCGGGCCGCTGCAATAGGCCACGCGATCGCCGACACGAAATCGCGTGACGCCGTCGCCGACCGCCTCGACGGTGCCGGCGCCTTCGAGCCCCAACCCCGACGGCAACTGCAGCGGATACAGGCCGCTGCGGTGGTAGATGTCGATGAAATTGACGCCGACCGCGCCGTGTCGCACCAGCACTTCGCCGGGGCCGGGCGCGCCCAGTTCCACCTGCTGCCACTGCAGCACTTCGGGGCCGCCCTGGCGTTCGATGCGAATCGCGTGGGTGATCATCATGGTTCTCCGTGGGTTTTGCGCAAAACCCGATTGTGCCGCCGCGGCGCCACGCGTGCAGCGCACGCGTTAAGGCGCGTCTAAGCGCCTTGCGCGATACTTCGCATCCATGCGACTGCTGCTGGTGGAAGACGACGTGATGATCGGCGAGAGCGTGCTCGACGCGCTGCGCGCCGAAGGCTATGCGGTCGACTGGGTGCGCGACGGCCAGACCGCGGCGTCGGCCTGGAGCACCGAGAGCTACGACCTGGTGCTGCTCGACCTCGGGCTGCCGCGGCGCGACGGGCTGCAGGTGCTGCAGCAGGCGCGCGCGCGACGCGACCGCACGCCGGTGCTGATCGCCACCGCGCGCGACGCGGTCGACGACCGCATCCGCGGCCTGGACGCCGGCGCCGACGACTACCTGCTCAAGCCCTACGACCTCAACGAGCTGCAGGCTCGTGTGCGCGCGCTGCTGCGCCGCGCCGCCGGGCGCGCCGAACCGGTGTTCAGCCACGGCGCGCTGCGGCTGAACCCGGCGACCCACGAAGCGCTGCTCGACGGCCAGCCGGTGCTGCTGTCGCAGCGCGAATGGGCGGTGCTGGAGGCGCTGATCGCGCGCCCCGGCGTGATCCTGTCGCGCGCCCAGCTCGAGGAGAAGCTCTACAGCTGGAAGGACGAGATCTCGAGCAACGCGGTCGAGGTCTACGTGCACAGCCTGCGCAAGAAGCTCGGTGCCGAGCTGATTCGCAACATCCGCGGCATGGGCTACGTGATCGCCCGCGACGACGGCGACGAGACGGCGTGAAGTCGCTGCGCGCCCAGTTGCTCGTGTTGCTGACCGCCGCGGTGCTGCTGTCGGCGCTGGTGCAGGGAGCGTTCGTGTTCAGCACCGCGATGCGCGAGGCCGGCGCGGTGTTCGACTACCACCTGCAGCAACTGGCGCTGTCGCTGACCAGCGGCGACCTCGGCCTGCCCGGTTTCGGCCCGCAGGGCCACGCGCGCGAAGGCGTCGACTACGTCGTGCAGGTGTGGGCCCCAGACGGGCGCCGCATCTACGTGTCGCGCCCGCGCATGGAAATGCCCGACCAGGCCGTGCTCGGCTACACCGACGCGATGGTCGACCACGAGCCCTGGCGGGTGTTCTCGATGCAGGCCGGCGGGCGCACGATCCAGGTCGCGCAGCCCTTGCACACGCGGCGTGCGCTGGCGCTGACCTTCGCCCTCGAGTCGATATGGCCGCTGCTGCTGATTGCACCGGCCCTGCTGCTGGTCGTGGCCTGGGTCGTGCGCCGCTCGCTGCGCCCGCTGCGCGCGCTCGCCGTCGAGCTGGAGAACCGCGCCGCGACCGCCGTCGACCCGATCGAGCCCGGCGGCGTGATGCTCGAGATGCAGCCTGTGGTGCGCGCGATGAACGGCCTGTTCGCGCGCACCCGTCAGGCCTTCGATGCGCAGCAGGCCTTCGTCGCCGACGCCGCGCACGAACTGCGTTCGCCGCTGGCGGCGCTGAAGGTGCAGGTGCAGATGCTGGGCCGCGCGCACGACGACGCCACCCGGCGCGTCGCGCAGCAGCGGCTCGCCGCGGGCTTCGACCGCGCCACGCATCTGGTCGAACAGTTGCTGGCGCTGGCCCGCGCCGACTCGGGCGCGCCGGAGGATTTGCAGCCCACCGAGCTGGCGCAGGCGGCGCGGCTGGCGCTGTCGGATACGCTCGAGCTGGCGCAGAGCCGCCGCATCGACGCCGGCCTCGAACAGGCCGACGCCCTCTCCGTGCTGGCGCCGCCGCAGGGTCTGCGGATGATGGTGCGCAACCTGGTCGACAACGCGGTGCGCTACACGCCGCCGGGCGGCCGCGTCGACCTGCGCGTGCGGGTGGAAGACGGCCGCAAGCTGCGCGCGGTGATCGAAGTGCAGGACACCGGCCCCGGCATCCCGCCCGATCAACTCGCGCTCGTGTTCGAACCCTTCGTGCGCCTGCCCGAAGCCGCGGGAGAAGGCAGCGGGCTTGGCCTGTCCATCATCCGCCAGATCGCCAAGAGGCTGGGCGGGGAGGTCGCGCTGGAAAACGCCAAGGGCGGCGGATTGATCCTGCGGTACAGCCAGCCGCTCAAGTCTGCCAAATCAGGTCAAAGTTGAAAGCGATACGGCATTTGCCCAGGTCGAAATCCACGGTTTCGTCCGCCACATCGGCCAGCTTGATGAAGCGGCCCTCGTGCAGATGGAAAATCTTGCAGGTGCGCGCGTCCACGTCGACCATGACGTAGTACCTCACGCCCTCCGTTTCGTAGATGGTGAACTTGGTGTGCTGATCCTTGAGCGCGGTGGATTTGGACAGCACTTCGAAAATGAGCACTGGTGCACGGCTGATGTAGGCGCCTTCCACCGGATGGCAGACCACCAGATTGTCCGGCTGCACCACGGTGTCGTCACTGACGCGCCAGTCCACGGGAAGCAGCGCGCGGCATTCGGCGCAATCCTTGAGCGCATCTTCCAATACCCACGCAATCTTGCTGCTCACCGCCTGATGCGCAATCGACGGCGCTGGCGACATCGCGTAGGCCGTGCCTTGGATCAGCTCCCAGCGGCCTTCCCACAACTTGTAGTCGTCGTAGGTGTAGTGCGGCGGGTCGAAAGAATGGGCTTGTGACATGGAGTCGTTCCTGGACGGAAACGGTGCAGGTCGATCTTACCGTTGTTTGCCCGTACCCAATCCGACAGTTTCGCTGCGCGTCGTGTCCAAGCGTGAAGACGGCGGAAAATGACGTCGAGGCCTGGCCGTTTTGTAACAGTTCGCTCATTTTGTCCTAAGTTGTGACACCGATCATTCACCCGTCGATCATTGATATGAAAGGAGTTTCGACATGAAACGCAAACTGTTGAGCATGATTGCGGGCACCGCGGTGGTGTTGGGCGGGATGGGCGCTGCGATGGCCGCAACGCAGCAAGGTCAGGGCGAGGACGACCCGAACATCGGTCAGGCCAAGGTCACGCTGACCCAGGCCATCGCTGCTGCCGAACAAAAAGCGGGCGGCCGCGCCGCCCACGCCGAACTCAATGACGAGAACGGCAAGCTGGTGTTCGGAGTCGAGGTGGTGAACGGCCAGCAAGCTACCGACGTCAAGGTGGACGCCATGTCCGGCCAGGTGCTGTCCGCGCAGGCCGACCAGGCCGACGCCGAGCACGAGGGCAAGGGCGAGGCCAACGACGACTGAAGGCGTTGACACCATGTGTCCAGGGGCGATTCGAGGCATCGGGTCGCCCTTTTTGTTTTGGTGGTTCGCTTTCCAATCCAGGGAGATCATCATGTTGGTCGAAGTGCGGGATTTGAAACTGTCGATCGGCCCGGTGCCGATCCTGCAAGGCGTGCAGCTCGGCATGGACGCGGGCGACATTTACGGCCTGCTCGGGCCGAACGGCGCAGGAAAAAGCACGACCTTGTCCGTGCTGACCGGATTGCGCCGGGCTGGCTCCGGCTCAGTGAGTGTGTTGGGCCTGGATCCGGCAACCCAAGCACAGGCACTACGCCGCCGCATCGGGGTGCTGTCCGAGGACTCTGGCTTTTATGGCTGGATGAAAGCGCGCGACTATCTGCGCTTCATGTCCAGCCTGTACGGCCTCGACCTTGCGATGCAACAGATCGAGGCGCAACTGGAGCGAGTCGGCCTTCCGGGCGCATCCGCTCACCCCGTCGGCGCGTTCTCGCGCGGCATGAAGCAGCGGCTGGGACTGGCGCGCGCCCTGCTGCACAAGCCAGAATTGCTCGTCCTCGACGAACCCACCAACGGCCTCGACCCGCGAGGGCGGCGTGAAATCCACGATCTGCTGATCGACCTCAGCCAACATCATGGCGTGGGGATTTTGCTGTGCACCCACCTGCTCGACGACGTCGACAGGCTATGCAACCGCATCGGCATCATCGCCGATGGGCGCTCGGTCGTGGAGGGCTCGCTGGCCGATCTACTCGCCACGCGCACCGGCGCGGGACGCTACCGGTTACGGCTGCGCGGCGATCACCCCCTCTCCACAGCCTTGCCCGAAGGTGTCGCGCTGATCGCAAGCGAAGGCGAATGGATGCACGTCGCCTTGCCCGCAAAAGCCGATCCAGGACAAGTCTGGGCCGCCCTGCTTGCGGCGGGATGGGACCTGGTCGAAATTCACAACGAGTCCGGCGGGCTGGAAGATTTCTATCTGGACCTCACCCACAAGGAGTTGACATCATGAATTCCATCCGTCTGATCGCGGCCAAGGAAACCGGGGAGTTGCTCGGCAGTGGCAGGGGATTGGGCTGGCTCATCACACTGGCTGTGGTGTTGTCGGCATTCTCCCTGCTGCTCGTGGGCAGCACCGAGTTGAGCCTGCTCGACAATGCGCAAGCGGTCTATATGGTGATGGGAACCATCACCGCGCTGGGCGGACTGCTGGCCGTGGTGGTCGGCAGCGACGCCATCGCCGGCGAGCGCGAACGCGGCACGCTCGTCCCTCTGCTGCTCACTCCGGTCAGCAGCACCGGCATCGTGCTGGGCAAGATGGGCGCGCAGCTCGCCGCATGGGTGGCGGCCTACGTCGTCGCGCTGCCCTATTTATGGGCGGTGGGCAGCAGCGGGCAGAACCTGGGCGCTGCAGTGCTGTATTTAGCGCTGTTCGGCACGCCGCTGGTCATCGGCTTCGGCTTTTACGCGCTGGGGCTGTCCGCCCGGCTGGGCAATGTGCGCAACGCCATGCTG
>MLJW01000653.1_pt1 | contig 12247 bp, 9 predicted proteins | sample 888231 | NCBI WGS metagenome assembly MLJW01 (sample SAMN05788063, study PRJNA343431) | mine drainage metagenome | isolation source: sample collected from the inflow into an acid mine drainage treatment plant... | place: Germany: Lusatia, lignite mining district
GCGCGGCGGTGCGCTGGTCGACGGGGTCGGCGAGCCCGACTTGGCGCAGTACCGGCGCCGCCTTGGCCGGGGCGTCGTGCAGCCGCGGATGCCGCAGCAGCGCGCCGACCATGGTGTTCTCCAGCACTGTCATGTCGCCGAAGTTGCGCGGGATCTGGAAGGTCCGGGCCAAGCCGAGGGCGGCGGCGTCTTCGGGGCGGAGACCGCGCATCGGCCGACCGTCGAAGCGCACCGAGCCCGCGGTCGGCGCATGGTTGCAGGCCAGGCCGTTGAACAGGGTGCTCTTGCCAGCGCCGTTGGGGCCAATGATCGCGAGCATTTCCCCCGCCTGAACACAGAGGCTGATGTCCTTGTTCGCGACCAGACCGCCGAAGCGCTTGGTCAGCGAATCAACCTCGAGCAACGCCATGGCGCCTCCAGATGGTCAACAAGCCGCCCGGCAGGAACAGGGTGACGATCAGGATCGCGAAGCCGTAGATCAGCACGTCCGCACCTAGAGCCGAACCGCCCCAGTAGGCGCGGGTGCCTTCGCCCAGCGGAATCAGGATGGCAGCACCCACCCACGGCCCGTACAACGAGCCCATGCCGCCGAGGATCGCGACCAGCACGATCTCCACGGAAAGTGACAGGCTGAACATCGAGTCGGGATCGATGAAGCCGACGTAGAGGGCGAAGAGGCCGCCCCAAAGCCCGGTCAGCGCCGCCGACAGCGTGAACGCCAGCAGCTTGCTGCGGTTGGCCGGTACACCCAGGCTGCGCGCGGCCGCCTCGTCGCCGCGGATCGCGCGCCAGTAGAAGCCCAGCCGCGAGTGCACCGCGAAGTAGGTGACGGCGAAGGTCGCCAGCGCGAGCGCCACGGCGATGAGGTAGTAAGGCACACGGCCGCTGAACAGCAGCATCCGCGGTGCGTTGCCGATCGGCACGTCCAGACCGCTGGCGCCGCCAGCCCAGGTCCAGTTGGTCATGGCGAGCAGGCCGATCTGCAGCAGCCCGATGGTCACCATCGCGAAATAGTGGCCAGACAGCCGCAGCGTCGGTCCGCCGATCAACCAGGCGATCGCCGCGGCCACAGCCGCGCCGACCGGGATCCCCGCCAGCGGCGACAAATGCAGGTGCAACAGCAAGAGCAGGGTGGTGTAGGCGCCCACGCCGAGGAAGAAGCCGTGGCCGAATGAGATGCGGCCGAGAAAGCCGCCGACCAGGTTCCACGCCGTGCCGAGTGCGCCGAACAGCAGCACCTTGAACACGATCTGCAGGATGAATGCGTCCTTGACGAACAGCGGGACGGCCGCGGCGCAGGCCGCCAGCACGACCGCGGCGAGCAAGGCGCGCAGCGCGCCGTCCGGTGTCCTGCGCGCAGGCGCCTCATGCGTCATCGAAATCGCTCCCATCTCACCATCGTCCGAACAGCCCACGGGGCCGCCACCACAGCACCGCGACGAAAATCACGAAAATGCCCAGCGTCTTGACCGCCGGCTCGAACACGAAGCCGGTGAACGACTCGATCAGGCCGATGAGCACGCCGGCCACCGCTGCGCCCAACAGCGAGCCGAACCCGCCCATGCACACAGCGACGAAGGCGAGCAAACCGAACACCGCGCCGACCGACGGGAAGACATAGAAGAAGGTGGTGAGCAGCGCCCCGGCCAGGCCGACTGTCGCTCCGCTGAGCATCCAAACCTGCGCTTCGACGCGGTCGGGCGAAATACCCACCAGCGAGGCAACATGCCTGTCCTCGGCGACGGCCTGCAGGGCATGTCCCCAACGCGTGCGGTAGACCAGCAGGAAGACCAGCCCGATCAGCGCCAGAGCGATCGCCGCCGTGACCACCTGGGGTTTGCCCAGATGGATGCCGGTGATGGTGACCGTGCCTGACACCAGGGTATCGTTGATACTGCGGTAGTCCGGCGTGAACGCGATCGACGCCAGCTGCCGCAGCACCAGTGCGAGCCCGAAGGTCGCCAGGATCATCGAGGACGCCGGCCCATTCCGTAGCCGCCGAATGATCAGCCCGTAAGTGGCGAAGCCCACAAAGGCGAGCAGCACTGCGACCAGCGGCGCCGACAGCAGCGGGTCGATGTGCACCAGGGTGTACAGCCAGTACGCGGCATACATGCCGAGCATCAGGAACTCGCCGTGGGCGAAGTTGATGACGTCGGTGATGCCCCAGATGAGCGCAAGGCCGAGGGCCACCGCGGCGTAGAGCAGACCGTTGAGCAGACCGGAATAGAGTGCTTCGAGCATGGTTTTTCCTTGACGCCGCGCGGGCGCCCGGCGTCTTGGCCGCTTATTCCGCTTACTTCCAGTGGAAGGGCAACTCGGGCAGCGCCGCGTCGTGCTTGTAGCGCTCCGGCCAAACGGTCTGGTACCCAGGACCTTCCAGTTGCAGGATCAGTCCGGAGCCCTCGGTGTTCTGGCCGTTGGAGTCGAACTTCACGCCAGCCCAAGGCATTGCGATCTGGTCCTCGCTCAGATTGGTTTCCACCAGCGCCTTACGGATGGCCTCGGGGGCGGTCGACCCGGCACGGTTGATCGCGTCCGCGAGCACCAGCACCCCGGCCATCGAGCGCGCGTTGTTGCCATTGAGGTCCTTGCCGGTACGGGCGTGGTACATGTCGTTGAGGCGCTTGAGCATCGGGCGGCTGGCTGCGATGTCGGTCGCCCACACGTCGCGTGTGAGCACGCCCTGTGCCTGAGGTCCGGCCTCCTTGACGAACGCCGAGTCGATGAAGCCGGCGTCGTTGGCCAGCAGCAGTGGCGGCGCGTACTTCATCTCGCGCATGGTGCGAACGAACAGCAGCGCATCAGATGTGTAGCTGGCGAAAATCGCCACATCCGGCTTGGCACCCGCCAGCTTGGAGACCTCGGCGGTGACCGACGGCGTGCCTGCGGAGTAGGCGATGGCGGCGATCACCTGGCGCTTGTGCTTGGCCGCGAACTTCGCAACCGCCTTGTTGGTGCTGACCCCAAAGTCGGTGTTCTCGTAGACGACCGCGATGCGCTGTGTGGGGACCTTCTTCACCGTGTCGAGAAACTGCATCATGTTCTCGATGAAGGTCTCGTCGTTCGGCGACGTGCGGAAAAACCACTTGTAGCCGCGCTCGGTCAGCCCCGGGCTGCTGGATTCGCCGTTGAGGTATGGGATGCCACGCTGCTCGGCCACGCGGCTGCAGGTCGCAGTGACGTTGGACTGGTAGGCACCGGTCAGTGCGATCACACCCTGCTCGTCGATCAGGCGTTGCGCGTCGGCCAGGCCGATGTCGGGCTTGCCCTGCGAGTCGGCGAACACCACCTCGAGCTTGGCGCCACCCAGGCGGGGCAGGCCGGAGCCCGCCGCCAGCGGCAGGGTCTTGAGATCGGGATGCGGGTTGTTGACGATGTCCACCGCCATTTCGATCGCGGTCTTGATGTCGGCGCCGGTGGAGGCCAGCGCGCCGGTCAGCGGGTAGATCGCACCGATCCGCACGGGCTTCGCCGCGGCCTGCGCGGGAATCACCCGTCCCAGGGCCAGGCCTGCGGCCAGCGCCGTGATCACTTCTCTTCTTTTCATGGTTCTTACTCCTAAGTCGCTGAGGTCATTGCGGCCGTTGGTCGTCCCGTGGCCGCTGGGGGAAGACCCCTGATGTTGGGATCAGAGGGTTGCGAAATGGCTGTTGCGCGCGTCGGTCACCAGCATGTAGCCCGGCGCGTGGGTGATGCAAATCCCGGGCCTTGCCTGTGCGATGGCGGCCTGCGGCGTGACACCGCAGGCCCAGAACACCGGGACCTCGTCCGCGTCGATTCGCACCGCGTCGCCATAGTCTGGTTGTGAGAGATCTCGGATTCCGATCTGCTGCGGATCGCCGATATGTACCGGAGCGCCATGCACAGCCGGAAAACGCGACGTGATCTGCACCGCGCGGATTGCGTCGGCCGGCTTGAGCGGACGCATCGACACGACCAGCGGGCCGCTGAACACGCCCGCGGGCGACGTCAAGAGGTTAGTGCGATACATCGGCACGTTACAGTCCTCCTCGATGTGCCGGATCGGCAACCCCGCCTCGATCATGGCCTGTTCAAACGAGAACGAGCAGCCGATGAGGAAGCTCACCATGTCGTCGCGCCAGTAACTGCGCACGTCACCGACCTCTTCGACGAGTTCTCCATCCCTGAACACGCGGTAGCGCGGGATGTCGGAGCGGATGTCGATATCCTCCCCCATCGCCGGCAGCGACGGATCTCCCGGATCTCCCACCGCCAGCAGCGGGCAGGGCTTGGGGTTGCGCTGGCAGAACAGCATGAAGTCCGCGGCGAATTCATGTGGAAGCACAACCAAGTTGCCCTGCACATATCCGGGCGCGAGGTCCGCCGTCGGTGCATCCAGCGTACCCGCCCGGGCTGCAAGCCGCACCTCGCGCGGGGTCGCACCTCGCAAGTTTTGTGGATAGGGGGATAGGGCAGTGTTCATGGAATCTCCGAATGGCGCCATTGCACCGCCGCCTCGAGGCCTTGTCCAATCACATGTTCGGATAAGGTCCGATCAATTTTATTGATCAGTAATTACCCTAAACCGTTGCTGCGTCTTCTCGCGCAATGCGCTGTGCGGCCTGCGCCACCACGCGCGGCAGCACGTCTGTAGGACATGTGCGCCAGCAGGCCGTGTAACGAAGCGGAGGAAGCGGCGCCGCGTCCACATCGAGCGCGATCAGGCTGCCGTCCTCGAGCGCGCGCTGCGCCGTGACAAGCGCGACGACCGCGGTGCCGATACCGTCCTGTGCCATGCGCACGATGACGCTGAGCGCCGCGCTTCCGTACATGCGCACGGGGTCGACCCCGACCGCGCGCATGCGCTTCTGTACTTCCTTGTGCGGATCGGTCGATGCGGGATAGGTAATGATCGGCCAGTCGCCGAGACGCTTGAGTGGCACCGGGCCGCGGCCGAGGTTCAGGCGCGGGCTGGCAAGCCAGTGCAGCGGGTATTCACACAAATCGAGGTTCTGCACGTGCGGCTCGGTCATCGGCCCCAGGAGAAACGCCAGGTCGAGTTGATGGCCGTTGATCTGCTCCTTGAGCAGCGTCGACGTGTCGACCTGGATATCCATAAGTAGTGCCGGGTAGGTCTCGTGCAGATACTCCATCAGCCGCGGGAGCCAGGTATGCACCACAGTCTCGGACACGCCCAGGCGCAGCGTGCCTCGGATGACATTGTCCTCCCGGGCGGCCTGCATCAGCTCGCTACGGGTGCGCAGCATGCGCTCGGCTATGGGAAGCAGTTCGATTCCCTTGACGGTGAGCGCGATGCCGCGATTGTCCCGCTCGAAAAGCCGGACGCCCAGTGACTCCTCGAGCGACTGGATGCGCTGCGAAATCGTGGGCTGGGTAGTGTGCAGCTTTTCCGCGGCGGCGTGGAAGCCGCCCAGCGTGGCGACCCAATAGAACGTCGTGATGTTGCGTAGATCGACCACGGAGATACCTTCTTGCGAATCGCGGTCCTGGGTAGGCGTATTCTCGGGCGGGCTATGCGGGCGCCTCGCCCGCGGCGAGTAGCGCAACAGCGCCGATGCTTAGCACCCGGCTTAGGCTGATGATCCCCAATTCCACCTCGTCTGGCAACGTCCATTCGGGCGACTGCGGCACGTCGTCGCGCCGCCGGTGCAGGCTTGCGGTCACAAAGGACGAGGCCAAGTTGGTGACGTAAGGCGCGCCGTCCGCGCGGACGCGCTGCGTAGAGACGCAGGGCTGACAGTTGATCTCAATATCTACCTCCCGACTGCATACCACCTATGGACAGAGCAGTCAAAGTGCGAACAGCGTCTTCACGGCAACTTAAAGCTCTGACAGCGCTGTGGGCGTCCTTGCCAATACGGCAATGGGCTCATCGAGGCCCTTGATCGCGTCATCGAAGCCGCCCCCAGCGAGCCTCTACGAAGCAACCAAGGCGCGTGAACGTCTGTTTACGACTTTAAAAAAACACCCCAAACTTCTCTACTCCACCGTGACGCTCTTGGCCAGGTTGCGCGGCTTGTCGACGTCGGTGCCGCGGGCGACGGCGGTGTGGTAGGCGAGCAGCTGCAGCGGCACCGCGTGCACGATGGGCGACAGCAGGCCGTAGTGCTCGGGCAGGCGGATGGCGTGCACGCCGGGGCTGGCCTCGATGCGCGTGCCGGCGTCGGTCATCACGTACAGCTCGCCGCCGCGCGCGCGCACCTCCTGAAGATTGCTCTTGAGCTTGTCGAGCAGGGCGTCGTTGGGGGCCACGGTAACCACGGGCATTTCGTCGGTCACGAGGGCGAGCGGGCCGTGCTTGAGTTCGCCGGCGGGGTAGGCCTCGGCGTGGATGTAGGAAATTTCCTTGAGCTTGAGCGCGCCTTCCTGGGCGATGGGAAAGTGCATGCCGCGGCCGAGGAACAGGGCGTTGTTCTTGCGCGTGAAGGCCTCGGCCCAGGCGATGATCTGCGGCTCGGTGGCCAGCGCCGCCTGCAGCGCCACCGGGAGATGGCGCAGGGCCTGGAGATGGTCGCGCTCGGCCTGCGCGTCGAGCCGGCCGCGCTGCTTGGCCAGCACCAGCGCGAGCAGGAACAGCGCGACCAATTGCGTGGTGAAGGCCTTGGTGGAGGCCACGCCGATTTCGACCCCGGCGTGGGTGAGAAAGCGCAGCGAGGCCTCGCGCATCATGGCGCTGCCGGCGACATTGCAGATGGCGAGCTGGCGGGTCATGCCCAGGGCGCGGGCGTGACGCAGCGCGGAGAGGGTGTCGGCCGTCTCGCCTGACTGGGACACGCCGATCACCAGGGTTTCGGGGTCGGGCACGCTGTCGCGTGTGCGGTATTCGCTGGCCGTTTCCACCTCCACGGGAATGCGTGCCAGGGCCTCGATCCAGTGGCGGGCGACGGCCCCGGCGTAGCTGCTGGTGCCGCAGGCCAGGATGAGCACGCGGCGCACGCCGGCCAGCGACCCCGCGGTATCGCCGAACAGCGCCGGATCGATGTGCTCGATGCCGCCGAGGGTGTCGGCCACCGCGCGCGGCTGCTCGAAGATTTCCTTCTGCATGTAGTGGCGGTAGGGACCGAGTTCGGTGGCGCCGCTGTAGGCCTCCAGCGGACGCCAGTCGCGCAGCGCAGGCTGGTCGGCGGCGTCGACCAGGCGGAAGGCGCCGGCGGTGATGCACACCACGTCGCCCTCTTCCAGATAGGCCACCTGATGCGCGGCGCCGGCCAGGGCCAGCGCGTCGGAGGCGATGTAGAAACCGTCGCCCCCCTGACCGAGAACCAACGGATTGCCGGCACGGGCGCCCACCACCACGCCCGGCTCGCCGGCGTGCAGCACGGCAATGGCGTAGGCGCCGCGCAGGCGGCGCACGGCCTGGCGCACGGCGGCGAACAGATCGCCCGCGTACAGGCTGTGGATGAGGTGGGCGATGACTTCGGTGTCGGTCTGGCTGTCGAACGCGTAGCCTGCCGCGCGCAGCTCGGCGCGCAGTTCGTCGTGGTTCTCGATGATGCCGTTGTGCACCAGCGCGACCTGATCGCGCGAAATCATGGGGTGCGCATTGTGCGTGGCCGGCGCGCCGTGCGTGGCCCAGCGGGTGTGGCAGATGCCGGTGACGGCCTGGAGGCCCTCGGCCTGCACGCGCAGGTCGGCCACGCGCTGGGTGGTGCGCAGGCGCGAGATGCCGCCGTCTTTCTGCACCGCCAGCCCGCAGGAGTCGTAGCCCCGGTACTCAAGCCGTTGCAGGCCTTCCAGCAAGGTCGGCACGATGTCGTGTTGCGCTGCTGCGCCGACGATTCCGCACATGGGTCAGCTTCCTTCGCTTTTTTTGGTCGGCCGCTTCCAGCCTTCCAGGGTGACGGCGCGGGCGCGCGCCACGGTGAGCTTGCCGGCCGGGACGGCGCGGGTCACGGTGGACCCCGCGCCGATGGTGGCGCCGGCGCCCACGGTGATGGGCGCCACCAGCACCGCGTTCGAGCCGGTGTGGGCATCGTCCCCGATGACGGTGCGGTGTTTGTTGGCGCCGTCGTAATTGGCGACGATGGTGCCGGCGCCGATGTTCACCCGCGCGCCCACTTCGGCGTCGCCGACGTAGGACAGATGGTTGGCCTTCGAGCCCTGGCCCATGCTGGCGTTCTTCACCTCGACGAAGTTGCCGATGTGCACGCCGTCGCCCAGCGTGGCCTGGGGCCGCAGGCGGGCGAAGGGACCGATCTGCGCCTGCGCGCCGATGGTGGCGCCGTCGAGGTGACAAAACGGCTGCACGACGCTGCCGCGGCCGACGCGCACGTCGCGCAGCACGGCGTAGGGGCCGACGCGCACGCCGTCGGCCAGTTCCACATGACCCTCGAACACGCAGCCCACGTCGATGAACACGTCCTGTCCGCAAGTGACCGCGCCGCGGATGTCGATGCGCGCCGGGTCGGCCAGGGTCACGCCGGCCTGCAGCAGGGCCCGGGCCTGCCGGGCCTGCACGATGCGCTCGAGCTGCGCCAGCTGGGCACGGTCGTTTACGCCCAGGGTTTCGTCCAGGTCGGCGCTCGCGAAGGCCTGCACGTCCACGCCCTGGGCGATGGCCTGCGCGACGACATCGGTGAGGTAGTACTCGCCCTGGGCGTTGTCGTTGCGCAGGGCCGCCACCCAGCGCTTGAGCAGCGCGGCCGGAGCGGCGAGGATGCCGGTGTTGACCTCGGCAATCGTTCGCTCGGCCTCGTTCGCATCCTTGTGCTCGACGATGCGCAGCACCTGCCCCGCCGCGTCGCGCACGATGCGGCCATAGCCGCCGGGGTCGGGCAGGGTCACGGTCAGCAGGGCCAGGTTTCCGGCGCGCGCCGCATCGATGAGCGGCCGCAGCGTGGCCGCCCGCACCAGGGGCACGTCGCCATACAGCACGAGGACCACCGCCGCATCGTCCACCAGGGGGGCTGCTTGCAGCACGGCGTGCCCGGTGCCGAGTTGGGGACTTTGCTCGCAGAACTGCGCATCGGCCTGGGCGAAGCGTTCGCGCACCTGCGCGGCGCCATGGCCGACGACCACGACGCGCCGCTGCGCCTGCAGCTGCGCGGCGGTGTCGAGCACATGGGCCAGCAACGGCCTTCCGGCCAGCGGCTGGAGCACCTTGGGATGGACGGAGCGCATGCGCGTGCCGCGGCCTGCGGCGAGCACGACGACCTGCAGGGCGGGAGTTGAGGTGGGTTCGGGCATGAGCGGATTCTAGGGTTCGGTGCCGGCCCACGGCCCCCTGCAGTGCGGGGATGGCGCGCAGGAAAAAGGCCGGCGCTGGCACCGGCCTTCGGGAGCAGACGGAGATCGCGGGCCTGGCTCAGGTCGGCTGCGGCTGCTGAGAAGAGCGCGAGCCGGGCGGCAATTCGGCCACGACGCGCTGCTGCAGGAAGCCGGGGAGACCGATCCACATATCGATCAGCGACACGCCCATCTCCAGCATCGCGATGGGGCAGGACAGCGCCCCGCCCACCAGCACCATCCAGGCGAAGTCGGGGTTCATGTGGGTAAGGAACCAGCCGGAATAATCGAGCAGCATGGCCATGAAGGGCGTGATCACCGAAATAGCCTTGATCTGGTTGTTCACCCGCGTCTGCAGGAAGATCCAGCCGGCGATCCAGAAAATGACCCCGAGCATGGTCAGGTGCACCATGCCGCCCATGAGCATGCTGCTGTAGGACATGCCGGTGTTGACCGCGGCGACCTTCTTCACGTCGTCGTAAGAGGCCAGGGGCGGGTTGTGCAACTGCTTGCTCATCGCCACGCTGTGGCACATCATGCAGTGCTGATCGATGATGGGCTTGATCTGCGATTCGTACTCGGCCTTGCTCTGGCCGCCGACCACCCAGTGGTCGATGGTCTGCGTGATCTTGGGCCACTGGTCCTTGGGCACGCCGGCGTTCGTGAGCATCGTGGGCAAAACGGTCTGCAATTTGCTCGACGAGCGGTCGCCGTAATAGGAAATCTGAATGTCTTTGAGCGTCACGCCCGACTTGCCGTCGAGCCCGGTGTGGGTCACGTAGAGGTAGGCCTCCGCAGCGAGCAGGCCAACACAGACCATGATGATGAAACCTGTATGCAACAGTTTTTCGGATAGAGAGAGTTTGTTCAGAAGGCGCATGATGGAGCTGCCGGCGGGTGTGAACGAGAAATGACAAGGATCAAAAATTGCTATTTTTTAAGTATCCTACTCCGTAAAAACCCTAGTCATCAAGGCTGGCATGGCGCCGGTGGGTATCAGCTTATTTCACAAAATCGGCGCAACACGGTTTGGGGCATCCGGCCGGTTCAAGGCGCGGAGGTGGGGCGCGAGGGGGCATCCGCCATGCGCTCGGCCCTGTCGTGCACGACGATCCTGCCGCGGAACACCAGGTACTGATAGGCGTTGTAGCCGATCATCACCGGCAGCAGCATGCCGATGCCGAAGAGCATGAACAGCAGGGTCGGCGCACTCGACGCGGCCTGCAGGATGGTGACGTGCCCGGGCACCATGGCCGGGTAGATGCTCAGCGCCAGGCCGCCGAACGACACGGCGAACAGCAGCACCGAGGCGCGGAACGGGCCGCGCACACCCCGGCGCAGGGCGTGGAGGATGTAGCCGAAAGCCGACACGGCCAGCAGCCCGAGCACCCCCAGAATCGGCATGCGGTGCGGATCGAGCCAGGCGTTGCGCACCTCGACGCTGGCGAATGGCGTGGCGAGGGTCAGGACGGCGGCCATGCCCACCGTCGTCCAGAGGCTGGCGCGGGCATGCCGGCGCGACGCCTGCCCGAGGCCCCCGCTGGTTCGCATGACGAGGTAGCTGGCCCCCAGCAGGGAGTAGCCGGCCACGACGCCCAGCGCGGCAACGGCCGAAAAAACCCACCCCACCCAACCCCCGCGCAGACCCGAAACGAGTTGACCGAGGATGGCGCCCTGCGCCAATGCCGCCAACAGGCTTCCGGCGCCGAAAACGCGGTCCCAACCGCGCTTGTCGCGCGCCGCATGGCGGAACTCGAAGGCGGCGCCGCGCAGGATGAGTCCGCCGATCATCACCATCACCGGCCCGTACAGCGCGTGCAGCACCATGGCGTACACGGCGGGGAAAGCGCCGAACAGCGCGCCGCCCAAGACCACCAGCCAGGTTTCGTTCGCGTCCCACACGTGGCCGATGGATTCGAGCATCGCGCTGCGGTGGGTTTCGCGCCGCGTGGCGAGGGACAGGATGCCGATGCCCAGGTCGAAGCCGTCGGTGATGACGTAGAACGCCAGGATCAGCCCCAAGATGAGAAACCATGTATTGGCGAGCAAGGGCTGCAAACTGTTGTCGATCATGATGGTCGTGCGCGATGCGTCGCTTGGCTCGGTATCGGATCAATGCTCATCAATGCCGCCCTTGACGTCGAGCACCCGTCGCGGGTCCTGCGGCGGCTGCAAGCTCAAGTCGGGTCCGGCACGCAACCAGCGCCGCGCGAAGATGCAAAAGGTGACGAGCAGGACCACGTAGAACACCGCGAACATGGCCATGCTGGCCGACACGGTATAGGGCGAGAGCGCCGACGCGCCCTGCTGCGTGCGCAAAAGTCCATAGACGATCCACGGCTGACGCACAACCTCGCGCACCAGCCAGCCCATTTCCACCGCAACGTAGGGCAGCGGGACCGTCAGCGCCCAGGCCCACAACAGTTTGCGATGCGCCAGCAGGGCGTCGACCTTGCCGCGCGCCTTGCGCCAGGCCCAGAGCGTCCAGAACGCCAGGAACACGAACCAGAAACCGATGCCCGCCATGATGCGGAAGGCGTAGAACAGCAGCGGCACCATGGGCGGCTGGTCGGCGCGCGGCATGTCGGCCAGGCCGATGACCCGGCTGCTCAGGCTGTGCGTGGCCAGCACGCTGAGCATGTCCGGCAGTTCGAGCGCCCAGTCGTTTTTCTGCGCGGCCTGGTCGGGCCATGCCAGCAGCGCCCAGGGCGCGCCCACGCCCGGCTCGTTGGTGTGCCAATGTCCCTCGATGGCCGCGCCCTTGGCCGGCTGCTCCCGGAACACCTCCACGCCGCTGGAGTCGCCGATCCAGACCTGCAGCGGCGCCAGCACCACCAGCGCCAGCAAGGCGATCTTGAACGACTTGAAGAAGAACTCCGGGTGGCGCCTGCGTAGCAGGTAGTAGGCCGAGGCTCCGGCCACGACGAACGCCCCGGTCTCCAGCGCGGCCACGTACATATGCGCCACGCCCCAGGGCATGTCGGGGTTGAAGATGGCGGCCATGTAGGGCCTGTTCACGCTATTTCTGCATCCGCGC
>MLJW01000654.1_pt1 | contig 12190 bp, 14 predicted proteins | sample 888231 | NCBI WGS metagenome assembly MLJW01 (sample SAMN05788063, study PRJNA343431) | mine drainage metagenome | isolation source: sample collected from the inflow into an acid mine drainage treatment plant... | place: Germany: Lusatia, lignite mining district
TGCGTGAAGAGCGCCTCGCGGACGTCACGACCGAACGACATCGCGGTCCGGGCACCGTAGTACACCGCCACGATCGCGCAGATGACCTGGACCAGGCTGATCCCCAGCATGACCGCGCCGGTCCGCATGATGTAGCCGGTGTCACCTGAGATCACGCCGTTGTCGATGATGTCGGCGTTGAGGCTCGGCAGGTACAGCGTGGCGATTGTCTGGACGAGCTGCAGGCTGAGCAGGATCACGATCGGCTGCACGTAGGGGCGGAGGTACTGCCGCAGCAGTCGCATCAGCATGGGCGGAGCTCCCGGGTTCGGAGAGGTGAGGGACAAGACGGGTGCGGCCACGGGGCCGACCGGGGTGACGACCGCATCGGGAGGTGCGGGAGGGTCATGGGGTGCCGCGATCCGTGAGGACGCCGCGGACGAGCACCGCCGCCACCTCCGCCGGGTCGAGAGGTGGGTGGGAGCCGATCCACGGGAGCTGCCCGGCCACCACGAGAGTCTGCATCAGGTCGACGACGCGGTCCACGGGAATTCGCAGCCGCGGCAGGTCGGGCCCGATCACCTCGGTGATCGTCTCGACGAGGAACGTGTGGCCCTCCTGGAGCCGGGCGTGGCGAGCCGCATGGTCGGGCGCCCCCTCGGCCAGCTCGGGGTGCCGCATGACGATCGAGCGCATCAGACCCATGAGCTCCACGATCGCGCTCATGCGGGCGTTGCTGACCGCGATCACCCGGCTCAGGCGTTCCTCGAGCGGGAGCGTGCGATCGATCTCGAGGAGCTCGCGACGACCCGGCCCCGGCGCGGTGGCGAGCTCGATGGCATGGCGGACGGCCGCCACGAGGAGCGCCGTCTTGTCCGGGAAGACCCGGAACAGTGTCCCCTCCGCGACGCCTGCCGCGTCGGCGAGCTCGCGGGTGCTGACGTCGACCCCGCGCTCGCGGATCAGCGGGACGACCGACGTGAGGATCTGTGCCCGTCGGTCGTCGGGCGTCAGCGGCGCGGCTCGACCGGACCTGCCGCGAGGGCAGATCGGGGCGTCGTCCGTGGTGGTCACACCGGAAGGCTAACTGAGTGAGCACTCACTCACAAATTGGACGCTCACGCACGCCCGGCGACGCGCCGATCGTCGCCGGGCCGGAGCCACTCCCCTACTCCGCGGGGACGTCGCCCTCGGGTGTCGACGGCTCCGCCGGGGTCACGGGCTCGACCGCTGGGGCGGCGGCGTGCGACGGCCCCTGGCCCGCCTCGACCGACCGGTCGAAGGGCCGACCGCTCAACGTCCCGGCGCTCGTCGCGTCGTCGGTCGCAGCCTTGAGCTCGCGCTGCGCCTGAGCGAGCGCCTCGGCCGGGTCGAGAAGGAGCGAGGCCGTCAGCAGGTCACCGCCGGCGTACACGCGGCGGCGGCGTTCGCCCCGGGTGGGTTCGGCGGTCGTCCCGCCCTCGGCCGCCGTCTCGACGAACGGGCCCGACCCCTCGCCGGCGAAGCCGCGGACGAGCTGACCGAGCGACCCGGTGAGCTCGGACGGAAGGATCCACACCTTGTTCGCCGGGCTCGAGGCGATCTTCGGCAGCGTCTGGAGGTACTGGTACGCGAGCAGCTTCGGATCGGCGTCGCCCTCGTGGACGGCGTCGAAGACCCGGAGGATTGCCCGCGCCTCGCCCTCGGCCGTGAGGATCGCCGCCTGCGCGGAACCCTCGGCCCGGAGGATGGCGGCCTGCTTGTCACCCTCAGCGGTCAGGATCTGGGACTGCTTGACGCCCTCGGCGGTGAGGATCGCAGCACGGCGGTCACGCTCGGCGCGCATCTGCTGCTCCATCGAGCCCTGGATGCTCTGCGGCGGGTCGATCGACTTGAGCTCGACCCGGTTGACGCGGATGCCCCAGCGGCCGGTCGCCTCGTCGAGCACCCCGCGGAGCTGCCCGTTGATCTGGTCACGGCTGGTCAACGTCTGCTCGAGGTCCATCGACCCGATGACGTTACGGAGCGTCGTCACCGTGAGCTGCTCGATCCCCATGATGTAGTTCGCGATCTCGTAGACCGCCGACTTGGGATCGGTAACCTGGAAGTAGAGCACCGTGTCGATGCTCACGACGAGGTTGTCCGACGTGATGACCGGCTGGGGCAGGAACGACTGGACCTGCTCACGCAGGTCGACACCCGCACGGATGCGGTCGACGAACGGGATCAGCAGATGGAGGCCGGGCTCCAAGGTCCGCGAGTACCGGCCCAGCCGCTCGATGACCAGTGCCGTCGCCTGCGGCACGATCCGCACGGCACGGACCAACGTCACCACGACGAAGAACGCGGCAAGGACCAGGACGATCAGTCCGAGGACCTGCTGCGGCGCGAGGTTCGTGGTCATGGTTCTCCTTCTCCCGGCGCCGGTCCGGCGCAGTGGACGTCCGTGCCCGACCGGGCACCGGACACGATCTCATCGTGGGGCTGCGCCTCGGGTGTCCTCGGTGGCCGACGACGCCGTCGGGCTCTGGTCGCGCACGATCGCCGTCGCGCCCTCGATCCGCTCGACCGTCACCTCGGCACCAGTCGGGTAGATGCACCCCTCGGTGAAGGCGCGCGCCGACCACACCTCGCCGTTGAGCTTGATCCGACCGCCGACGTCGCCGACTGTGGAGACGACGACGGCCCCACGGCCGACCAGCGCCCCGGCGTTCGTCTCGGGAAGCGGGACCCGCTCCCGCAGGTGGCGAAGCAGCCATGGGCGCAACCCGAGCACGAGCGCGAGCGCGACGACCGGTGCGATGATGAACTGGACCGCCGGAGACGCCCCGAGGGCGCTCGCGACCCCTGCGGCGAGCGCACCTCCAGCGAGCATCAGGAGGAACAGGCTCAACGAGAGCATCTCGGCCACGCCCAGGACCAGCGCGGCTGCCACCCACCACAGCCATTCCATGGGGGCTCCTCCTCCGTGCACCTGGACATCGACGGCCTGAGCACGACGATGTCGCCTGTACCGATCCTAGAGGTGTTCTTTGCCCGGCGACACGAGATTGCGTGCACGACCGCGGCAGTCGCGCCCGCCGATCGGCGGGCGCGCGGGACAGTCGCTCAGAGCGCCGCCCGCGCGGACCACCGGCCGTCACGATGCTCGACCACGAGGTCGAGCCCGAACGCACCGGAGAGGTTCGCCGCCGTCAGCGTCTCCCCGAGGGATCCGGATGCATGCACCGTGCCACCGCGCAGCAGGAGGGCGTGCGTGAATCCGGGCGGGATCTCCTCGACGTGGTGCGTCACGAGGCCGAGGACCGGCGACCGGACGTCGCCGGCGAGCTCGCTCAGGGCGGCGACGAGCTCCTCACGGCCACCCAGGTCCAGACCTGCCGCCGGCTCGTCGAGCAGCAGCAGCTCCGGGTCGGTCATGAGCGACCGCGCGATCTGCGCCCTCTTGCGCTCGCCCTCGCTCAGGGTCCCGAACGTGCGTGAGGCCAGGTGATCGATGCCGAACAGCGCGAGCAGGTCCGCCGCCCTCGACTCGTCGACGTCCTCGTACGCCTCCCGCCATCGACCCGTCACACCGTAGGCAGCCGTGAGCACGACGTCGCGCACCGTCTCCCCCGGCGGGATCCGGTCCGCGAGCGCGGCACTCGCCAGCCCGATGCGCGGTCGCAGCTCGAAGACGTCGACGCGGCCCATGCGCTCGCCCAGCAGGTCGGCGGTGCCGGACGTCGGGTGCATCCGTCCCGACGCGACCTGGAGCAGCGTCGTCTTGCCGGCGCCGTTGCGTCCGAGGACGACCCAGCGCTCCCCCTCGCGGACGGTCCAGCTCACGTCGTCGAGGATCGTCGTCGTGCCTCGTCGGATGGTCACGCCCTGCAGGTCGAGCACGTCGGTCATGACCACAGACCTTAGCCGTCCACAGGGGGCGGGCCCTGGCCGCCCCACGGACACGGCGAGTACCGGTTCCTCGGACGTCGTAGGTTGTGGTGGTGCGCACGACCGGCTCCGCCCACGACCTCCCGCGATCGGTCCTGCTCGCCGTCTGGCTCGACGCGCGACCGTCCGACGGCATCCCTCTCGACCGCGCCCTGAACGCGATCCAGCTCGACGACGAACCGCACACCGTCGCCGGGTGGGCCGAGGCGGAGATCTCGTTGCGCGACGCGCTGTCCGCGTGGTCTCGGCACCCGGTCGCGTGCGCCGCGCTGCTCCCCGCGCCAGGAGACGTCGCCGGGGTGCCCGCGGCGGTCAGCGCCGCGGCGGTCGAGGCGGGCGAGTGCGTCCTTGTCGAGACCGACGGACGGTTCCTCGCCGCGGTTCCCGTCGTCGAGCAGTTCGGCAACGTCTACGAGTCCGGCCACCTCGTCCGCTGGGACGTGAGCGACATCCCGTCCTGGCGTACCTCGGTCCTCGGCCAGGTCGGTTCGCTCGCGGATGCGGAGCGACGGCTACGCACCGGACTCCTCCAGGCGACCGAGGCCCTGGCGGCGCTCGACGTCGCTCGCTGGCGGCCCGATGCGGCCGAGGCGATCGCCGGGCTGCGTCGCACCACCCCGGCTGGTTGGGGGCCGCCGCCGTCCCTCGACGCGCGCCGCGCGAACGTCATCTCCACGGCGACGCGGCTGCTGGCCATCGTGCGGCTCGCGACCGAGGATGACGGCGGCGCCGTCAACCTCTGGCAGGCGGACCAGCGATCGACGGCGCTCCGGGAGGTCGACCGTATCGCCAGGCATGCGCTGGCGGCCGCGTCGACCTCGCCTCTCGGTGCATGAGCCGGTGCATGAGCCGGTATATGAGCCCGGTCACCCGAGGACGGTGCGGTACACCTCGACCGTGCGCTCGGCGATCGCCTCCCAGGCGAAGTGGTCCTCGACCCGGCGTCGCGCGGCCCGCCCCATCGTCGCGGCGCGGGTCGGGTCCGTGGCCAGGGACGTCAGGGCCTCCGCGAGGTCGGCGACGAACTGCTCCGGGTGCACGGGGGTGCCGGTGCCGTCGGTGAGCTGCTCGATCGGCACGAGCGTCCCGGTCACCCCGTCGTCGACGACCTCGGGGATCCCGCCCGTCGCCGTCCCGACCACGGGCAGCCCCACCGCCATCGCCTCGAGGTTCACGATCCCCAGCGGTTCGTAGACCGACGGGCAGGCGAACACCGTCCCGCTGGCGAGCACCGCGACGAGCTCGGGCCGGGCGAGCATCTGCTCGATCCAGACCACCCCGTCCCGCTTGGTCCGGAGCGCCTCGACGAGTCCCACGACCTCGGCCGCGATCTGCGGCGTGTCCGGCGCGCCGGCGCACAGCACGAGCTGGACCTCCGGCGGCAGCAGCTCGGCCGCGCGCAGGAGGTACGGCAACCCCTTCTGCCGGGTGATCCGCCCGACGAACACGACCGACGGTCGGTCCGGATCGATGCCGAGTCCGCGCACGACGGCGTCCGCACGGGCCTGGTCCTCCGGAGCGGACGGCCGCGCCCAGCCGGCGAGGTCGATCCCGTTGTGCACCACGTGGACACGCGCCGGGTCCACGGCCGGGTACGAGCGCAGGATGTCGTCCCGCATGCCCGCGCTCACCGCGATGATGCCGGCCGCCGCCTCGTAGGCCGTGCGTTCGGCCCAGCTCGACAGCGCGTAGCCACCACCCAGCTGCTCGGCCTTCCACGGTCGCAGCGGCTCGAGCGAGTGCGCCGACAGGATGTGCGGGATGCCGTGCAGCAGGCCCGCCAGGTGCCCGGCGAGGTTCGCGTACCAGGTGTGCGAGTGCACGAGGTCGGCCGGGCCGCGGCCGTCGTCGTCCCCCACCGCGTTCGCCATCGCGAGGTCGACGCCGAAGGTCGCCAGGGCGGCGTTCGCACCCGCGAGCTCGGCCGGAACCGTATAGCCGGTCACGTCGACCTCCGTACGCGGTCCGTCGAAGCACCGCACGCGCACGTCTATCGTCCTCCTGAGGACCGCGGCGAGCTCGGCCACATGAACCCCTGCGCCACCGTAGACGTGCGGCGGGTACTCGCGAGTGAGCAGGTCGACTCTCACGGTGATCCTTCCGACGCGGGCCCGGAACGAGCCGCCTTGCGCGACACGCTAGCGCGTCCGGCACGGGCACTCGCCCTCGGCCCGCCTGGGGCCTAAGGTCGGGGCCATGGCAGCGCCGCGAGTTCTTGCAATCGTCCTTGCAGGTGGAGAAGGCAAGCGGCTCATGCCCCTGACCGCGCACCGGGCCAAGCCCGCCGTGCCGTTCGGTGGCATCTACCGCCTCGTCGACTTCGCCCTGTCCAACCTGGTGAACTCCCGATACCTGCGGATCGTCGTGCTCACCCAGTACAAGTCGCACAGCCTCGACCGCCACGTCGCCAAGACGTGGCGCATGTCGACCCTCCTCGGGAACTACGTCGCGCCGGTACCTGCGCAGCAGCGGGTCGGCAAGCACTGGTACCTCGGCAGCGCCGACGCGATCTACCAGTGCCTGAACATCATCGAGGACGAGCGGCCCGACATCGTCGTCGTGGTCGGCGCAGACCACGTGTACCGCATGGACTTCTCCCAGATGGTCGACCACCACATCGCCTCCGGCGCCGAGATGACCGTCGCCGGGATCCGGCAGCCGATCGAGATGGCCGACCAGTTCGGTGTCATCGAGACCGACCCGGCGCACCCGGGCCGCATCTCCGCGTTCAGGGAGAAGCCCAGCGACCCGATCGGCCTCGCGGACTCCCCCGGAGAGATCCTCGCGTCGATGGGCAACTACGTCATCAACGCCGACGCCCTGATCCGTGCGGTGACCGAGGACGCGGAGAACCCGACGTCCCGCCACGACATGGGCGGCGACCTGGTCCCCGCCTTCGTGGCGCGCGGCATGGCCGGCGTCTACGACTTCATCGACAACGACGTCGCAGGCTCGACGACACGGGATCGGGACTACTGGCGGGACGTCGGCACGCTCGACTCGTACTTCGAGGCGAACCAGGACCTCATCTCGATCGAGCCGGTCTTCAACCTGTACAACGAGCTGTGGCCGGTCTACACCGGATACACGGGTCTCCCGCCGGCGAAGTTCGTCCACGCCGGCCCTGGTCGGCTCGGGCACGCCGCGGACTCGATCGTCTCCCCCGGTGTGCTCGTGTCCGGGGCCACCGTGTCGGGCTCCGTCCTCTCGCCGTGGGTGTACCTGCACTCCTGGGCGCAGGTCACCGACTCGGTGCTGCTCGACGGGGTCCAGATCGAGCGGTACGCCCAGGTCCACCGCGCGATCCTGGACAAGAACGTCGTGGTGCCCGAGCGCGCCCGGATCGGGCTCGACCACGACCACGACCGCGCGCGCGGGTTCACCGTGACGGAGAGCGGTATCACCGTCGTCCCGAAGGGCACGATCGTCTCGGTCGACTGACCGGGTCGCGTGCGGTCCGGCTCATGAGTGACCGAGATCCGGTCGCCCCTGAGCCGGACCGCACGCCTCGCACTACCCTTCCCGGCGTGAGCAACGCGATCCCCGACGAGCCCGGCACCCGGACCAGCCCCCGGAGCGCGCTGCTCGCGGGGCCACGGCGCCTGGTCGTGACGGACGTGGACTCGACCTTCATCACGGCCGAGGTGATCGAGCTGCTCGCCGCCCGTGCGGGCTCGCAGGACGAGGTCGCACACATCACCGAGAGGGCGATGCGAGGCGAGCTCGACTTCGCCGCCTCCTTGCACGAGCGCGTCGCGACGCTTGCCGGTCTGCCCGTGTCGGTGTTCGACGACGTCCTTGCCGAGCTACACCTGTCGCCCGGGGCCGTCGAGCTCGTCGCCGCGCTCGCCGAGGCCGGGTGGCCGCTCGCACTCGTCTCGGGGGGCTTTCACGAGGTCGTCGACAGGCTCGCAGCCTCACTCGGGATCACCCTCACGCGCGCCAACCGCCTCGAGGTCGTCGAGGGACGGCTCACCGGCCGCGTGCAGGGACCTGTCGTCGACCGTGCCGGCAAGGCTGCCGCACTACGCGAGTTCGCGGCGATCGAAGGGATCGACCTTGCCCACACGCTCGCGATCGGCGACGGCGCCAACGACCTCGACATGCTCGCGGCGGCCGGCATCGGCATCGCGTTCCACGCGAAGCCCGCCGTGCGCGCCAGTGCCGATCTCGCATGGGACGGTCCGCTCGACGAGGTCCTGGACCTGGTCGCGACCACGCTCCGCGACGTCAGTGCGCCGGGGCCACGACCCGGGTCAGTCGGCCGCTCTGCGCGTCCAACGACCGCCACGGAACCGCCGTCTCCACGACGCTGAACGTCGCCGTCGGGACACCCGCACGCGCACGCGCGACCGCGGCGGCGTCCGACCCGTCGCCGGCAAGCATGGCCGCGGTCCGCGACATCGTCGGCTCGTGCCCGACGACGAGCACCGTCCGCACGCTCTCGTCGAGCTCCCGCACCATCTCGAGGAGGTCGTCGACCCCGGCGAGGTAGACCGACTCGTCGACCCGGACCTCGATCTCGTCGGTCCCGAGCGCTCCCCTGCTGAGCTCCCAGGTCTGCCGGGTGCGCAGGGAGCTCGAGCACAGGACGAGGTCGGGTCGGAGCCCGGCGGCCGCCAACGCGAGGCCGACCTGGCCGGACTGGCGGCGGCCCACGAGCGCAAGGGGCCGCTGGGCATCGGAGTGGACGGCACCCCCGAGCTGCTCGGCCTTGGCGTGGCGGAGCAGAACGAGCCGACGGACGTCAGTGGAGGCTGGCACGCCTCCTAGAGTCCCATTGCATGGACGCCACCGTCGACATGCACGATCTCCCCGGTGGTCGCCGGGAACCAGTCGGACAGCAATGCGGCGACCGCCCGCGCGGCGGGCTCGGCATCGGTCATGTCCCACCCGAGCGGTGAGCGATCTGACCACCCGCCCTCGATCTCCTCGAAACCGGGGATCGACTTGGCAGCAGTCGTGCGGATCGGACCGGCGGACACGAGGTTGACCCGCACGCCCTCGGGGCCGAGGTCCCGGGCGAGGTAGCGCGCCGTCGCCTCGAACGCGGCCTTCGCGACACCCATCCAGTCGTAGACCGGCCACGCGTAGCGCGCGTCGAACGTGAGTCCGACGATCGACGCACCTCGCACGAGCAGCGGCCGGGTCGCCACCGCGAGCGACTTGAGCGAGTAGGCGGAGATCTCGAGCGCCGTGGCGACGTCGGGCCACTGCGCCGACAGGAAGTTCCCACCGAGAACCGACTGCGGAGCGAACCCGATCGAGTGCACGACACCGTCGAGATGGTCGACGTGCGCGCGCACTGCGTCCGCGAGCGCGTCGAGGTCGTCATCGGACGTCACGTCCAGCTGGACGACGGGGGCCTCGACCGGGAGCCGGCGGGCGATCGCCTGCGTCAGGCGCATCTGCCGGCCGAACGACGTCAGGACGACGTCGGCGCCCTGGCCCTGCGCGAGACGTGCCACGTGGAAAGCGATCGAGCCCTCGGTGAGGACTCCGGTGACGAGGAGCTTCTTGCCGTCGAGCAGACCCATGTGCTGACTTCCGTTCGGTTCGAGAGGGGATGAGGGGAGAGGACGAGCCGGGCCCGCGGTCACAGGCCCATCACTGGCCCATCAGTGGCCCATGCCGAGACCGCCGTCGACGGGGATGACTGCTCCGCTGATGTAGGCGGCAGCGTCCGACGCCACGAACTCGACCACGGCGGCGACCTCCGCCGGTTGGGCGAAGCGACCGGCCGGGATGGCGGCCAGGTACGCCTGACGGCGCTCCTCCGGGAGCGCACCGGTCATCGCGGTGTCGATGAAGCCAGGAGCGACGACGTTGGCCGTGATGCCCCGCGCCCCGAGCTCGCGCGTGATCGATCGGGCCATCCCGACGAGGCCGGCCTTCGACGCGGCGTAGTTGACCTGGCCGACGCCGCCGTACAGACCGACGACGGAGGAGATCAGGACGATCCGGCCGCGGCGCATCCGGATCATCCCCTTGGACGCGCGACGGACGCACCGGAACGTCCCGGTGAGGTTCACGTCGAGCACCTCCTCGAACTCCTCGTCGGTCATCCGCAGCAGAAGCTGGTCGCGGGTGATCCCCGCGTTGGCGACGAGGACCTCGACCGGTCCGTGAGCCGCCTCGACCTCGCTGAACGCCGCATCGACGGCGGCGCTGTCCCGGACGTCACCGATCACCCCGAGGACACCCTCCGGAAGCTCACCACCGCGGTACAGGGTCGCGACCTTGTCACCGGCTGCGAGGAACTGCTCGGCGATCGCGCGGCCGATGCCGCGATTCGCTCCGGTGACGAGAACGCTGCGTGGCTCCACCACGGTCCTCCCAGGGGTTGCGGACGGCGTCCGGTCGGGGGCGCCGCCGTCAGGCACGCCCGGAACGCTCGGTCGACGGTATCCGACAACGATCGCCGACCGGGGGACCCGCGACGCCTAGGTTCCCCGGCCGCAGTTGTCCGATCTGCACAACCGGCGGCCAGCAGCGCCGAGACACCGCGAGGCCGAGGCCCCGATGTTCGGTAAGGCAGGGCTAAAATCCGGGGGTGAGCAGGACCCGCCCCAGGACGTCCGGGCTCGACGAGGTGCACAGCATCACGCGTGCACCGTCGCCGTTGGCCGAGGACCAGTCGCGCCGCGAGCGCCGGTACCTGGCGCAGATGGGGATCCGGGTGGTGGCGTTCCTGCTCGTCGTCGCGCTCTGGCACCGCATCCCGGCGTGGATCAGCTGGCTCCTCGTCGTGACGGCGGTCGTCATGCCGTACATCGCCGTGCTGCTCGCCAACGCCGGGCGCGAGCGCCGCGAGACGAGCACCGTGCTGGTCGACCCGCGCGCTCTCGGCGCGCGTGGCGAGGGCCCCGAGGAGGACAAGCACCATGACTGACGCCGGCCTCCCCCACGACCGCGTCGAGGACCTCGTGTGCAGCGCGCGAGGATGCCGTAGCGCCGCGACCTGGGGGCTGCTCTGGAACAACCCTCGGCTGCACTCGCCGGAACGACGCAAGGTCTGGCTGGCCTGCCCGGACCACCGCGAGCAGCTCGAGCAGTTCCTCAGCGTGCGCGGCTTCCACCGGTCCACCGTCCCGGTCGGCGAGCTCGACACCCTGCCAGGCCGATGAACGCGGGCCACCGGAGGGCTGTCGGGCTCGTGCTCGTCGCGATCGTGCTCGCAGTCGGGTGCACCCTCGCCGGTCGCTGGCAGTGGGGTCGCCACGTGACGGTCGACGCCGAGATCGCCACCGTCGAAGCGAACTACCATGCTCCTGCAGTCCCGATCGAGTCGGTGCTCCCGCATCTCGACACCCCGCTGACCGACGCGCAGGTATGGACGCGCGTCTCGCTCACGGGGCACTACCTCGCGAGCGGCACGGTCCTGCTGCGCAACCGCCCGGTCGACAGCGAGTCCGCGTTCCACGTGCTCGTCCCGTTCCAGGAGGACGCGAGCGACGGCGCCGGACCCGTGCTCGTCGTGGACCGCGGCTGGATCCCGCTCTCGACGACCCAGGAGAGCCCGTCGGCGGCGCCGGCACCACCCACGGGACGCGTCACGATCACGGTCCACCTACGCCAGCAGGAGCCCCTCTCGACCCGGAGCGCACCGCCGGGGCAGGTGCAGACCATCGCGATCCGCCAGGTCCTCGACGCGGGGGGTATCGCGCCGAGCGTCACGGCCTACGACGTCTTCGGCGGACTCGACACCGAGACGCCGGCGCCGGCCGTACCGATCACTGCGCTGCCGGCGCCGAGCACGGACCCGGGCTCACACCTGTCCTACGCGTTCCAGTGGTGGACCTTCGCGATCGGGGCCCTGGTCGGGTTCGGCAGGATGGCTCTCCGGGAGGCACGAGGCGAAGGCCCCGGGTCGGGCGGTCGACCGGCACCGGCGCCACGTCGGGTGCCCGCGAGCGTGGCGCGCCGAGGACCGTCCGCGGAGGACGTCGAAGACGCGCTGATCGACGCCCAGCTCGGCCCCTGACACGGCGCCACCCCGTACCCGGGACCCGCCGCGATCGGCCGCCGCGGTGCTCACGCGAGCGAGATGAGATCCAGGTAGTCCGGGCCGAAGAGGTCCTCGTCACCGTCGGGCAGGAGGACGACCCGCTCGGGATCGAGCGCCGCCACCGCGCCCTCGTCGTGGCTCACCAGCACGACCGCGCCCTTGTAGCCACGGAGCGCCGCCAGGATCTCCTCGCGACTCGCCGGGTCGAGGTTGTTCGTGGGTTCGTCGAGCAGCAGGACGTTCGCGGACGAGACCACGAGTGCGGCGAGAGCGAGCCGGGGCTTCTCTCCG
>MLJW01000655.1_pt1 | contig 12153 bp, 11 predicted proteins | sample 888231 | NCBI WGS metagenome assembly MLJW01 (sample SAMN05788063, study PRJNA343431) | mine drainage metagenome | isolation source: sample collected from the inflow into an acid mine drainage treatment plant... | place: Germany: Lusatia, lignite mining district
ACATCGGCCTGCGTCGGACCGAGCCGACGAACCACCTCGCGGTCGGCGTCAAGACCGTGCTCCGGCTGCCGCGCGCGGTGATCGAAGACCGCTTCGGGCTGACCGGCGACGAGGGGGCGGCGCACGCCGTCGTCGGGGACTGCACGCTCGGCATCGGTGGTGGCGGGTTCCTCTACACGAACACCGAGTCCCTGTCCCTCGGCGTCGTGCTCCGTCTGGACGACCTCGTCCGCTCCGGGCGCACCGCGATCGAGGTGTTCGAGCACTTCCTGGAGCACCCCGGGCTCGCACCGTACGTGCGCGACGCACAGGTGCAGGAGTACGGCTCGCACCTCGTCGCGGAGGGCGGCGCGGCGATGGTCGGGACGCTCGCGACCCACGGCATGGTCGTGGTCGGTGAGGCCGCCGGTCTCACGATCAACAGCGGGCTGACCGTGCGGGGGATGGACCTCGCGATCGGGTCGGCGATCGCGGCCGCCGACGCGATCGTCGAGGCGGTGGCGGCGGGCGACGTCAGCGCGACGGGGCTCGCCGGCTACCGGCGGCGTCTGGAGGAGGGCTTCGTCCTGAAGGACATGGCGACCTATGCCCGGGCGCCGAAGTTCCTCGAACGGACCGGGATGTACGGCGCGTACGGCGAGCTCGCCGCGGACGTGTTCCACGGGGTGTTCGGCCTCGACACGACGCCGCGTCGGCACCTCCTGACGGTCGCACGACGGGCGTTGAAGACGTCACCGGTCACGGTGCGTCAGCTGGTCAGCGACGGATGGGCGGGGGTGCGTGCACTGTGAGGACGACGGTTTCCGAGAGGCTCGCGGCGAACAGGTTCACGCTCGACGAGGAGGAGTCCCACATCCACGTGGACCAGGCGTTGTGCCGCAGCACCGGGACGGGTGCCGCGATCATCGCCGTGTGCCCGGCCGGGGTGTACAGCGAGCGCGACGGCGAGATCCTGGTCGACTACGCCGCGTGCCTCGAGTGCGGGACCTGCCGTGCGGTCGCGGCACCCGGGGCACTGACCTGGCACTACCCGCGGGGCGGGTTCGGGGTCACGTTCCGCGAGGGCTGACCGGGCTCGCGGCCCGGAGCTGGTTGTCGACCATGGTGGTGATGTAGTCGGGGAGGTTCCGGCGCACCCGGTCGACCAGGTGCGGCGGGGTGACGAGGATGTGCATGAAGATCGCGCCCTCGACCGCGTCGAGGATCTGGACCGGTGAGGCGTCCGCGGCCAGGTCGCCTGCGCGGATCGCCGCGGCGACCCGGTGGCGCTCCTCGAGCACGAACTCGGTGATCGCCTCGCGGCGGATCTCGGCGAACACGTCGGGGTAGGCGCGTGCCTCGACGTACAGGCGCAGCATCGCGAGTCCGTGCGGACCGAGGTACAGGTTGGCGCGCCGTGTCGCATGGGCGACCAGGTACTCGCGCAGCGTCTGCACGACTGGGGGATCGGAGGGGCCGGCGACCGGATGTGCCGGGTCCGTCGCCTTCGCGACCGCGGTGTCCGGACGACCTGCGTCCGGAGCCTCGCCGCGTCCCGCCGCCTCCGCCGCAGCGCCGTCCACCTCAGGCTCCTGCTGCGAGTGCCGGAGCGCGGCCGCGAGAAGGGTCGCCTTGTCCTTCCACCGGAGGTAGATCGACGACTTGCCGACCTTCGCGCGCGACGAGACCTCCTCGATGGTGAGTCCGGTCCAGCCCTTCTCGCCGAAGACGGCGAGCGTCGCCTCGAGGGCGCGAGCCTCGAGATCGGGGTCGCGAGGCCGGCCCGGTCCACGGCGGGCCTCGGGTGCGTCCGGGAGCCCAGGGTCGGTTCCAGTCACGCCGCCACCCTAACCGGGTGGACCGGGCGCCAGGCAGCCGCAGGCGCCCGACACCGGTACGGGCGCCCAGCGGCCCTGTCACCTGCGACGGGACATACCCAGGCAGCACGACCAAGGTCCCTGGCGCACCCCGACCGGCGCGGCCACGGTGAGAGGTACTCGACGGGGGAGGCGTCCAATGGCGGACGAAGCTCGGTTGATCGATCTCGACGGACTGCAGGGACTCATCGACGCCCTGGGCGCGCGTGGTTACACCGTCATCGGGCCCACGGTTCGCGACGGGGCCATCGTCAGTGCGCCGGTGCACGGCGTCGACGACCTGCCGCGCGGATGGGGTGACGAGCAGGACGCGGCCCACTACCGGCTCCGACGACGCGACGACGACGCAGTGTTCGGCTTCGCGGCCGGTGCACAGTCGGCCAAACCCGTCGTGTTCCCCGCCCACGAGCTGATCTGGCGCGGGCGGCGCACCGGGACCGAGTTCACGGTCAACGAGCGCGACGCCGAAGGCCCGGTGGCCGGTCCGTCGCCGCCGTACGCGCTTCTGGGCGTGAAGTCGTGCGACCTGCACGCGCTCGCGATCCACGACACCGTCCTGCTCGGTCGTGGCTACACCGACACCCGCTACGCGGAGCGCCGGGCCGGCTCGTTCGTCGTCGCGGTGACCTGCACCGACCCCGGCGGCACCTGCTTCTGCGCGTCGATGGGCACCGGACCGCGCCCGGACACCGGCTTCGACCTGGCGCTCACCGAGCTGCTCGACGACGGTCCGCACCGGTTCCTGGTCGAGGTGGGCACGCCGCGCGGCGCGGAGGTGCTGGCCGGTATCGCGGCACCGCCCGCAGCGGGGTCCGACGTCGCCGCGGCCGACGCGGTCGTGGCTCAGGCGACCGGGCGGATGGGACGCACGCTGGACACCGATGGCCTCAAGGACGTGCTGTACGCGAGCGCGGAGAGCCCGCGGTGGGACGACGTCGCCTCGCGGTGCCTCGCCTGCACCAACTGCACGTTGGTCTGCCCGACGTGCTTCTGCACGTCGGTCGAGGACGTCGCGGACCTGACCGGCGACGTCGCCGAGCGTCGGCGCGTCTGGGACTCGTGCTTCGACACGGACTTCTCCTACATCCATGGCGGCAGCATCCGGTCCGAGACCCGATCGCGCTACCGGCAGTGGATCACGCACAAGCTCGCAGCCTGGGTGGACCAGTTCGGCACCTCCGGGTGCGTCGGCTGCGGCCGCTGCATCACCTGGTGCCCGGCGGCGATCGACATCACGGCGGAGGCCGCAGCGCTGCGCTGGACCCCGCAACCCGCTGCCACCGGCAGCTGAGCCCCCGACGACGCACCGGAGTGGCAGATGACCAGTCTCATCGACAACCAGCACCCGGGTCGCACCGGGGCTTCCGACGCGACGGACGGAGTCCCCGTGGACCCGATGGTGCCGCGCCCGTACCGGATCTCCCGGACGCGGCAGGACACCCGCGACACGTTCACCCTCGAGCTCGAGCCCATCGCCGGCCCGCTGCTCCGGTACCGCGCGGGGCAGTTCACCATGCTCGACGCGTTCGGGGTCGGCGAGGTGCCGATCTCGATCAGTGGTGACCCGACCCGACCCGGCCCTCTCGAGCACACGATCCGCGACGTCGGTGTCGTGACGCACGCCCTCATCACCGCGCCCACCGGGGCGGTGCTCGGAGTGCGGGGCCCGTTCGGCACGTCGTGGGACGTGACGGCGGGCGAGGGGAAGGACGTCGTCTTCGTCGCCGGGGGGATCGGGCTCGCCCCGCTCCGCCCCGCGTTGATGGAGCTGATCGCGCACCGCGACCGCTACAACCGGGTCGTGCTCCTCTACGGCGCACGCACGCCCGAGGACATCCTCTTCGGCGACGAGCTGCGCACCTGGGCGAAGGACCACGGCGTGATCGTCGAGGTCACGGTCGACAACGGCCAGCACGCGTGGCGCGGCCGGGTGGGTCTGGTCACGCAGCTCGTGCCGCGTGCGGGCTTCGACCCCCGCAACACGCTGGCCCTGGTCTGCGGACCCGAGACCATGATGCGTTACGTCGCGGCGGCACTGACCGACCGCGGGGTCCCCGAGCATCGCGTGCGGCTCTCGATGGAACGCAACATGAAGTGCGGTGTCGGGCTGTGCGGCCACTGCCAGCTCCGCGAGCTGTTCGTGTGCGTCGACGGACCGGTGCTTCCTTACAGCCGGCTCGCCCCGCTGTTGTCCACCAGGGAGCTGTGAGATGAGCCCGTCGACGTCCCTGCCCGCCATGCCTGCCCTGCCCAACCTGCCCACTCCGGCGTCTCGGCCCGCTCTTCCCACGCTCGCGGTGTGGAAGTTCGCCTCGTGCGACGGCTGCCAGCTGACCCTGCTCAACTGCGAGGACGAGCTGATGGCTCTCGCCGGGCAGGTCCAGATCGCGTACTTCCCCGAGGCGACCCGGGCCGTGATCGAGGGCCCGTACGACGTCTCCCTCGTCGAGGGCTCCGTCACGTCGCCCGACGAGATCGAGCGCATCGGCCACATCCGGGAGATCTCGAAGACCCTCGTGACGATTGGGGCCTGCGCGACGAGCGGCGGCATCCAGGCCCTGCGGAACTTCGGCGACGTCGCCGAGTTCCGGTCGATCGTCTACGCGCACCCGGAGTACCTGTCGACGCTTGCGCGCTCCACGCCGATCTCCGCGCACGTCAGCGTCGACTTCGAGCTGCGGGGCTGCCCGATCGACAAGCACCAGCTGCTCGAGGTCCTCGCCGCGTACATCCAGCGTCGACGTCCGCGGATCCCCACCTACAGCGTGTGCGTCGAGTGCAAGCGGCGCGGTGCGGTGTGCGTGGCCGTCGCGAACGGCACGCCGTGCCTCGGTCCGGTCACTCAGGCCGGCTGCGGTGCGATCTGCCCGGCGTTCTCACGCGGCTGCTACGGGTGCTTCGGACCGCAGGACTCCCCGAACACGTCCTCGCTCGCCGACCGGCTCCTCGCGCTGGGCATGGCGGAGGACGAGGTCATGCGCATCTACCGGACGTTCAACGCGGCGTCCGAACCGTTCCGGCGCGAGAGCGAGCGTCATGAAACGGCGCTCCAGGAGGAGGTGCCCTCATGAGCCACAAGCTGACCGACGGCGGCCAGGTCCTGCACGTCGGGACGCTGGCCCGGGTCGAGGGCGAAGGGGCGATGCACATCGAGATCGACGACGGCAAGGTCACCGAGGTTCAGCTGCGCATCTTCGAGCCGCCACGCTTCTACGAGGCCTTCCTGCGCGGACGCGCCTGGACCGAGCCCCCGGACATCACGGCGAGGATCTGCGGCATCTGCCCCGTCGCCTACCAGTTCAGCTCGTGCATGGCGATCGAGGACGCGTGCGGTGTGACCGTGCCGGCGGCCGTCCAGGCGATGCGACGGCTGCTGTACTGCGGTGAGTGGATCGAGAGCCATGCGCTGCACATCTACCTGCTGCACGCCCCGGACTTCCTCGGCTACCCGGGTGCGATCGAGATGGCGAAGGACCACGGGGCGGCGGTCGAGCGCGGGCTGCGCCTCAAGAAGGCGGGCAACGACCTGATGACCGTCGTGGGCGGTCGGTCGGTGCACCCGGTGAACGTGCGGCTCGGTGGCTTCTACCGGATGCCGAGCATCGCCGAGCTCAAGGCGCTGCGGCCGGCACTGGCGCAGGGGCTCGAGGACGCGCTGGCGACCGTCCGCCTCGTGTCGACCTTCGACTTCCCCGACATGGAGCAGCCGTACACGTACCTCTCGCTGCGTCCCGAGCACGGGTACCCGATCGACACCGGCAGTGTCGTGACGACGTCCGGTGCGGCGTTCGACGTCCGGGACTTCCCGTCGCACATCACCGAGTTCCACGTCGCGCACTCGAACGCGCTTCACGCGCGCCTCGACGGCGAGGACCTGCCGTACGTGGTCGGCCCGCTCGCGCGGTACACGCTCAACCACGACAGGCTGTCGCCGCTCGCGCAGGCGGCGGCGCGTGAGGCCGGCCTCGGGACGACGTGCCGCAACCCGTTCCGGTCGATCATCGTGCGGTCGGTCGAGCTCGTCGAGGTGTTCGTCGAGGCCCTGCGGATCATCGACGGGTGGCGGGACGGCGTCGCACCGTCGGTCCCGGTTCCGGCCCGTGCCGGCGAGGGTTTCGGCGCGACCGAGGCGCCTCGCGGCGTGCTGTTCCACCGGTACCGTCTCGCCGAGGACGGCACGATCCTCGACGCCCAGATCGTCCCCCCGACGTCGCAGAACCAGCCGAGCATCGAGGCCGACCTGCGCAGGCTCACCGAGCGCTGGGTGCAGCTCTCCGACCACGACCTCTCGCACCGCTGCGAGGAGGCCATCCGCAACTACGACCCGTGCATCTCCTGCGCGACGCACTTCCTCGACCTGACGGTGGAGCGGTCGTGACCGCGACCCGGCTGGTGATCGGCCTCGGCAGCCCCGACCGTGGGGACGACGCCGTCGGTCCGATCGTCGCGCGCCGGGTCGCCCGCCTCGGGCTCGACGACGTGGCCGTCCTCGAGCACGAGGACCCGACGGGGCTGATCGACCTGTGGGTCGGTGCCGACGTGGTCGTGGTCGTCGACGCCGTCTGCTCGGGCGGCGAGCCGGGCGGCCTCGTGGTCATCGAGACCGGCGCGGACGCGGAGCCGCTCGCGGACCGGGCGTGGGCGAGGACCGGGCGAGGCGGGACGCATGCGTTCGGCCTCGCGGCTGCGGTCGAGCTCGGTCGCGCGCTGCACCGGCTGCCGGCCCGCCTCGTCCTGGTCGGCGTCGAGTCGTCCGCGTTCGAGCACGGAGCGCCGCTGTCCCCGGCCGTCCACAAGGTGCTGGATGCCGCCGTCGGTGCCGTGGTCGGTGCGGTGGCGAGCGCCCTCACGCCGGTCGGCGAGCCTGAGGTGACGGTCGATGTGCCTCGGTGAGATCGCGCAGATCGTGACGGTCGGGCCCGGCCGCGAGGCGGTGGCCCGGGGGACCTCCCGGGTGCTCGAGCTCTCGCTGATCACGCTCGACGAACCCGTGCGCCCGGGGGACTGGGTCGTCGTCCACTCCGGGTTCGCGCTGTCCCGGCTCGAGCCCGACGAGGCCCGCGAGGCCCTCGCGCTGCGCGAGGCGGCACCGGGACCCACCCCTGACCCACCGATGAAGGGATCCGCATGACCAGCAACCGCCGCACAGGACTCCTCCTGGCGCTCAGCACCGCCGTGATCAGCGGCGTCGCGGTGTTCCTCAACAGCTATGGCGTGCGCGCGTTCGGGAGTGCGTCCCTGTACACCACCGCCAAGAACGTCGTTGCCGCCGTGGTGCTGCTCGTGGTCGTCGGCCTCGGTCGCCGAGCGGGCGCGCAGCTGACCCGGCCCGTCGGTTCCCGGCAGTGGCTCACCCTCGGGGTGATCGGGGTGATCGGCGGCAGCGTGCCGTTCCTGCTCTTCTTCGAGGGGCTCGCCCGCGCGTCGTCCGGGCAGTCGGCGTTCATCCACAAGACGCTCGTCGTGTGGGTCGCGGCCCTCGCGGTGCCGCTGCTCGGCGAGCGGCTCTCGGCCGCTCACGTGGTCGCGATCGTGCTCCTGGTCGTGGGGCAGATCGGCCTGATCGGGGGCATCACGACGGCCCTCGGATCGGGCGAGCTGATGATCCTCGGGGCCACGATGATGTGGGCCGTCGAGGTCGTGATCGCCAAGCGGCTGCTGCGTGGGGTGTCGTCCTGGACCGTCGGGGTCGCACGGATGTCGATCGGGTCCGTGGTGCTGATCGCCTGGGCCGTCGTCCGCGGGCAGGCCGGTGCGCTCGTGTCCATGACGGGGACCCAGTGGGCGTGGGTGCTGCTCACCGGGGTGATCCTCGCGGCCTACGTCGGGACGTGGTTCTCGGCGCTGGCCCGCGCCCAGGCGGTCGACGTCACGGCGGTGCTCGTGCTCGGGGCGATCGTGACGGCTGCTCTCGGTGCCGCGGTCCAGGGTGCGGTACTCGGGCCGCAGCTGGTCTGGCTGCTGGCCCTGCTCGTCGGCGGCGCGGTGCTGTCGTGGCACATGTGGCGGTCGCGGGACCTCGTCGCGGACGCCACCGCGGCGTAGGTGGCGTGATGCCCGTGCGAGCTGATCCCGCAGCCGGCGGGGCCCTGCTCTTCGCGCGGTACGCGTACCCGCCCAACGCGCTCGGGTACTGCGGCCCCGACTCCCCGCAGGAGCTGCTCGAGCACGCGAGTGCGGGCCAGGAGGACGGCGACCTACGACGGCTCGCGCGGGGGTTCGAGGGTGCGTGGCCGTACCTCGAGCTCATCGCCGAGGCGAACGGGATCGGAGACCCTCTCGACGCGCGTGTCGTCGAGGCGTACTGGGTGGGAAACGCCTTGCTCGATCATGTCCCGGCCGGGATGACCGGCCGTTCCCTCGACGACCGGTTCCGGCGTCGTGCCGGCGCGTCGTGGTCTCGGTTGGCGGCGGAGATCCCCGACGCTCGTCCGCACCACAGCTTCCACGTGTTCGGCGTCTACCCGTGGCTCGGTCTGCTCCGCGAGGGCCGCCACGACGAACCGTTGCGCGTGCTCGACCGGTGCCGGGTGCGGTGGGGGAAGGTCGTCGAGGTCGCGGACAATCATGCGCTGGTCCTGTCGCGACCGCTCGAGTGGGACGGTCGGATGCTGCGCGAGGGCGCGCCCCGGGTCGAGCAGGTCCTCACCACCGCGGCGGGGCTGGGACTGGCCGGGAATCTCCGGCCGGGGTCGTGGTGTTCGATGCACTGGGACTGGGTGTGCGAGAGCCTGGACGCCCGCCGGGTCGCGGAGCTGCGACGTCGGTCGGCCCACCAGCTCGCCGCCGTCAACGCCCAGGCGTACTCCGCGCCGGCGAGCGTGCTGTCGTGACGAGAGCGAGGAGGACCGCGCGGTGCGGAGTAGCGACTCGGGGACGCTGACGGAGCGGCGCGCCGTCGGCATCGCGCGGTTGGCGCCGTTGTACGGCGTCGTCCTCGTGCTCCACGTGCTCGGGTTCGGACTCTTCTTCCACTACGGGGGGCGTCTCCAGCTGGGCTCGTCGGCCGGGACGTCGGCGATCTACGCGGGGGCCGGGCTCACGGCCTACCTGCTCGGGGTGCGGCACGCGTTCGACGCGGACCACGTCGCGGCGATCGACGACACGACCCGCTACCTGATGCAGAAGGGCAAGCTCCCGCTCGGTGTCGGCCTTGCCTTCTCGCTCGGCCACTCCACCGTGGTGCTCGCGCTGTCCCTCGTCGTCGCCTTTGCGGCGCAGGCTGCCGTCCGATTCCAGTCCGGCTTCGCGGATCTCGGCGGGATGATCGGTGTCCTGGTGTCCGCGACCTTCCTGTACGTGCTCGCGGCGCTCAACGGGGCGGTGCTCGTCGGGCTCGTGCGGACGTGGCGCGCCGCGCGGCAGGGGGTGCACGACGAGGCGGAGCTCGCGGACCTGCTGGCGCGTCGCGGTCTCCTGAACCGGCTCTTCCGCGGTCGGTACGACCGCATGATCGCGCACTCCTGGCAGGTGTACGCCGTCGGGCTGCTGTTCGGGCTCGGGTTCGACACCGCGACGCAGATCGGCGCCATCGGGCTCGCAGCCGGATCGGCCGCGGGCGGCGAGCTGTCCCCCTGGGCGATCGTCGCGCTGCCGCTGATGTTCGCCGCCGGAATGACGCTCTGGGACACGACGGACGGCGTCGTGATGACGCGGGCGTACGGGTGGGCGACCGGGAACCCGTTGCGTCGGATCTTCTACAACATCACCCTGACGGGGCTCTCGGTGCTGCTCGCGGGCGTCATCGCGACGGTCGAGACGGTCCAGCTGATCGCGGACAGGGCGGGGTGGGGCGACCGGGCGCCGTGGTCGGTGCTCGGGTCGCTCGACATGAACCGGATCGGGCTGGTCACCGTCGTCGTGTTCGTGCTCACCTGGGTCGGTTCCGTCCTCGTCTGGAAGCGCCGGTTCGAGGAGCCCGCCCGGTCCTGATGCGGCACCGCGCGGCCCGCGCGCCGGTCGGCGCGGTGCTGACCTGCGGTGTCGTCCGTCGTGGTCGCGCGACGAGGGCCCGGAGCCGCTCAAGGCCGGCAGGTGCGACGCCGATAGGTCCACGGTGGAGAGAGCGTGACGGCGACCTGGCGCGCCTACCTGATCGCGTCCGTGGCAGCGGCGGCCCTCGTGGCAGTCGCGCCGGACGGTGCGTGGCGTGCCATCGCGGTGTTCGCGCTCGTCGCGGTGTCGGTCGTCGCGACGGTGGTCGGGGTGCGGGTCAACACGCCGCCCGTCCCGGTTGCGTGGTACCTGCTCGCGGCCGGGCTCGGCCTGAGCGCCACCGGTCAGCTGATCCTCGCGGTGTCGGCGCACCGGGCCGACACCTACCCGTCGATCGCCGACGCCTTCTTCCTCACGGCCTACCCGTTGCTGTTCGTGGCGCTGTTCCTCGTGGTCACGGGTGGTCGGTGGCGCCTGCGGGTCGACGCCGTCCTCGACGCGTCGATCGTCGGCACGACCGCCTGCATGATCCTCTGGGTCCTGGTGGTGGCCCCGACGTGGACCGCGGCGCAGGGGACGCTGGCTGCGCGGCTCGTCGGCACGGCCTACCCCGTGGGCGACCTCGTGCTGCTCCTCCAGCTCCTGCGCGTGAGCCGCGCCGTGCGGGTGCGCAACGCGTCCACCCGGCTGCTGCTCGCCGCGGGGGCCGTGTTTCTCGTCTCCGACCTCGCCGTCTCTGCGGCACCGTACGTGCTCGGGGTCGCGGCCGGGGTGCGGTTCCTCGACGCGGGGTGGATCGTCGGGCATGCGCTGCTGGCCGCAGCGGCTCTGCACCCGTCGATGGCGCGGTTCCGCACGCCGGCGGCCGGTCCGGTGTCGGCGATCCCGTACACGCGTGTCATGGTGGTCGGAGCCGCGATCCTCGTGCTGCCGCTGAGCGCGGCGCTTGCTGACCTGTTCCACCTGAGCCTGCACCTCGAACGGGTCGCGGGCTTCCGCGTGACCCTGATGGTGCTCGTCGCCGTCCGCGCCGGCGGCCTCCTCACCACCATGCGGAGCCAGTCGGTCAGGCTCGCCCGACTCGCGTCGACCGACTTCCTCACCGGCGCCGACAACTCCCACCACTTCGTCGCACGGCTCACGGACGTCGTCGACGAGACGGAGCATGCGGCGGGTGCGCAGCCGGTCGTGCTGTACGTCGGGATCGAACGGTTCGGCGAGCTGAACGACACCCTCGGTCACCGGACCGGCGACGAGCTGCTCCGTGCCGTCGCCACGCGACTCGCGGGCACGGTCGCGGCCGGCGGCTGTGTCGCGCGCTTGGGCGGCGACGTCTTCGGTGTCCTCGTCCCGGGTGATCCGACGGTCATCGCCTCGGCTCTCGCCGTGGGGCTGCGTCAGCTCGTCGACCAGCCGTTCCAGGTCTCGGACGTGCGGCTGACGATCGACTGCAGCGTCGGCTACGTGGTCGCCGGGGAGGACGGTGGCACCGCCCTCGACCTGCTCCGACGCGCCGATCTCGCCCTGGCGTCAGCCCGGACCGCTCCCGGCCGCGTGGCGCGGTACGTGCCCTCGATGGACCGTGAGGGGGTGCTCGCGCCGGTCCTGATGGCCGAGCTGCCGCACGCCCTCGACGACGACCAGCTCGTGGTCCACTACCAGCCCCAGGTCGAGGCGACGACGGGTCGCGTGATCGGCGTCGAGGCTCTCGTGCGTTGGCAGCACCCGGAGCACGGGCTCCTCGGTCCGGCCGCGTTCATCCCGGCGGCCGAGAGCACCGGTCTCATCCGCTCGGTGACGCTGTTCGTCCTCGACCGCAGCCTCGACCAGTGCGCTCGGTGGGGCCGTGACGGGCTCGAGCTGAACGTCTCGGTGAACCTGTCGGTGCGGGATCTCCTGGACCAGCATTTGGTGGAGGACGTCCGCGCGGCGCTCGGCAGGCACGGCGTCGAGGCGGCGCGCCTCGAGCTCGAGGTCACCGAGACGATCGCGATGGTGGATCCGGTGAGCTCGATCGAGGTGCTGTCGGGTCTCGCCGACCTCGGCGTCAAGATCTCCGTCGACGACTACGGCACCGGGTACTCGTCCCTGGCGTACCTGCAGCAGCTGCCCGTCGGTCGGCTCAAGATCGACCGGTCCTTCGTGACCGACCTGGTGCGCAACGACGCGAGCGCGATGATCGTGCGATCGACGATCGATCTCGCGCGTAACCTCGGCCTCGACGTCGTCGCGGAAGGCGTCGAGGATCACGCGACCATGCGCGTCCTGCAGCAGATGGCGTGCTTCGCGCTGCAGGGGTTCGGCCTGGGCCGGCCGGTGCCTGCCGACGAGCTCCCTGGCCTCGTGCTCGACATCGCGGCGC
>MLJW01000656.1_pt1 | contig 12100 bp, 11 predicted proteins | sample 888231 | NCBI WGS metagenome assembly MLJW01 (sample SAMN05788063, study PRJNA343431) | mine drainage metagenome | isolation source: sample collected from the inflow into an acid mine drainage treatment plant... | place: Germany: Lusatia, lignite mining district
GAAAAAGCACCCGTCACCGTTGCCAATTTTCTCGAGTACGTCAACAGCGGCTTTTACAACAATACTGTGTTCCATCGCGTCATCGACGGGTTCATGATCCAGGGGGGCGGTTTCGAGTCCGGCATGGTCCAGAAAGCGACCAACGACACGATCAAGAACGAAGCCGACAACGGCCTGAAGAACAAGGCCTATACCGTTGCCATGGCACGCACGCCCAATCCGCATTCGGCCAGCAGCCAGTTCTTCATCAATGTCGCCGATAACGATTTCCTCAACTTCTCTGCACCGACCGCGAGCGGCTGGGGTTATTGCGTGTTCGGCAAGGTGGTCGAAGGAACCGAAATCGTGGATGAGATCAGGAAAGTCAGGACCGGCAACAAGAGCGGCCATCAGGATGTGCCGCTGGAAGACGTCATCATCGAGCGGGCGGAGGCGAGCTGAACCCGGTTTTCCTGATCTCGGATCTGCATCTGTGCGCGGCGCGTCCGCGCGCGACTCGTTTGCTGCTGGATTTTCTCGGCAGCACAGCGCGTGCAGCAGGCGCGCTGTATGTGCTGGGCGATCTGTTCGAGTACTGGGCCGGTGACGATGCGCTGGTGGAGGATGTTCATGCGCAGGCGGTCGTCGGCGCATTCCATGCCTTGTCGCAGACCGGAACGATGGTCGGCATCATGCACGGCAATCGTGATTTTCTGATCGGCCAGGATTTTGCCCTGGTTGCCGGGGCGACGCTGCTGCCGGATCCGGTCGAGGTCCTGGCGGGCGACCGACGCGTCCTGCTGACCCATGGCGATGACTTGTGCACCGATGATCTGGCCTATCAGGATTTTCGCCGCCAGGTGCGCAATCCCGCATGGCAGAAGACGTTTCTGGCGCAGCCTCTGGAAGCGCGACGGTCGCAAATCGAAGCCCTGCGCATGCGCAGCGAAGCGGAGAAAAGCACCAAGCTGGAGGCGATCATGGACGTGAATCATGAAGCGGTCCGTGATCTCATCAGAGCCCATCGCTTCCCGCAACTGCTGATTCACGGCCACACCCATCGGCCGGGCATGCATGACCTGCAAATCGACGGCCATCACTGCACCCGCTGGGTGCTCGGCGACTGGGGCGAGACCGGCGATTACCTCCGTCTGGATGAGTCCGGGTGCACGCGGCACCTCATTTCGTAGCGGCGGACTTCTTTTTTGCCGATGTTGCGGTTTTCTTTCTTTTTGCCGACGCCGATTTCTTCGGTGCGCTCTTCTTCAACCACCAGTCGGTCGCCAGTTGCTGGGCTTCCACCTCCTCCTCCGGCTGCAACAGGGCGCTGGTCTTATCGCGCGCATCCGTCGCCGAATCCATCGCATTTTGTGACAGTTCGTCCAATGTCTTGCCGCTGACGGGTGTGGCGGCGATATCGAACCACATGTAGGCGCGGATGAGGTCGCGCGGTGTGCCTTCGCCATTGGCGTAAAGATTGCCGAGCATCAGCTGCCCCGGCCGGTCGCCGGAATCCGCCAGCCGCTGGGCCCACAGGAATGCTTCGTCCTGATCGACCGGCACATCGTGGCCTTCGAACAGCTTCACCGCCAGCAGGCGTTGGGCGTCCGTATAGCCGGCCTGTCCGGCCTTGCGCAGCCAACGCAGGGCTTCGCGGGAGTTCTTGGGCAGCTCGCGGCCGTAGTTGTAGCGGGAGCCCAGCTCGAACTGTGCCGTCAGGTCGCCGGCGCTGGCTTTTTTCAGCAGGCTGGCGTAGGGCAGCGCATCGTATGGTGTCTTGACAGGCGCCGGCTGTTTTTCCTTCTTGGGGTCGCCCTCCGGGGGCGGGGCGGGGGCGGCCGGGTTGTCCGTTGAATAGGTGTCTTCCCCGGGCTCGGCCGCCAGGGCGGGGATGCATTCCAGAGTGCAGGCCAGGAGCAGGGCAAGGGTCAACTTGAGCATGGGGGGATATTACCGGAAATCATTTGTGGCGGGGTATTGGAGAGATTCGCCGTGGAATTTTCCCTGGGCATCATGACCGGGATGACATGGAGGCATGAGCGTTAAAAAGCCTGCGCGAGGCAGGCGTTCTTAACGCTCATGATCCCGAAGGCTTACTGGAAAAAGGTCTTGACCTTTTCCATCCATGACTTGGCTCTCGGGCTGTGCTTCTGGGCATCCTGTTGGTTGAGTTCTTCCAGTTCCCGCAGCAGTGCCTTCTGACGTTCCGTGAGCTTGACCGGGGTTTCCACCACGACATGGCAGATCAGATCGCCGTGTTCGCTGGTGCGAAGGGGCTTGATGCCCTTGCCGCGCAGGCGGAACTTGGCGCCGGTCTGGGTTTCCGCCGGGATCTTCATCTTGGCGTGGCCATCGAGGGTGGGGATTTCGATTTCTCCGCCGACTGCCGCCACGGTAAAGCTGATCGGCATTTCGCAATGCAGATCGCCGCCTTCGCGCTGGAAGATGCTGTGCGGTTTGAGATGTACGACTACATACAGGTCGCCCGGCGGGCCGCCGTTGACGCCAGCCTCGCCTTCGCCCGACAGGCGAATGCGGTCGCCCTCATCCACTCCGGCGGGGATCTTGACCGATAGCGTCTTGTGCTGCTTGACGCGGCCGTCGCCGTGGCAGGTGGGGCAGGGCTCCTTGATCATCTTGCCGTTGCCGTGGCATTTCGGGCAGGTCTGCTGGATGGAGAAGAAGCCTTGCTGCACCCGTACCTGGCCGTGACCGCCGCAGGTGGTGCAGGTGACGGGCTGGGTGCCGGGTCTGGCGCCGGAGCCGTGGCAAGTTTCGCACTCAGCCATGACCGGGATGCGGATCTTGGTCTCGGTGCCGCGGGCGGCCTCTTCCAGCGAGATTTCCATGTTGTAGCGCAGGTCGGCGCCGCGGTAGACGTTGGAACGTCGTCCGCCGCCGCCGAAGATGTCGCCGAAGATGTCGCCGAAGGCATCGGAGAAATTGCCCGCGCCGCCCATGCCGGCCTGCGGGTCGACACCGGCATGACCATGCTGGTCGTAAGCTGCACGCTTTTGCGCGTCGGACAGGATTTCGTAGGCCTCCTTGGCTTCCTTGAAGCTTTCCTCCGCCTTCGGGTTGTCCGGATTGCGGTCGGGGTGGTATTTCATGGCCAGCTTGCGGTAGGCCTTCTTGATTTCATCGTCCTGCGCGTCTCGATTGATGCCGAGAACTTCGTAATAATCTTTTTTTGCCATTTTTAGGGCCTGGGGTCTAGGGTCTAGGGGCTGGGGGAAGGGCCAGAGAATCGGGATTTCTAGCCCCTAGTCTCTAGCCCCTAGTCCCTGACTTACTTCTTTTCGTCTTTGACTTCTTCGAACTCGGCGTCGACCACGTCGGCATCGACCGTCTTTTCGGAACTTTCAGCCTGTGCACCGCCTTCTGGCTGCTGCTGGGCGTAGATCTTTTCCGCCAGCTTGTGCGAGGCTTCCGACAGGATGTTGGTCTTGGCTTCGATGGCGTCCTTGTCGTCGGCCGTCATGGCTTCCTCCACATCCTTGATGGCGGCTTCGATCTTTTCCTTTTCGCCGGCCTCCAGCTTGTCGCCGTGCTCGGTGAGCGACTTCTTGACGCCATGCACCATGCCGTCCGCGGCGTTGCGGGCTTCGACCAGTTCGCGCAGCTTCTTGTCTTCGTCGGCGTGGGCGGCAGCATCTTCTTCCATGCGGCGGATTTCTTCCTCGGACAGGCCCGAGCTGGCCTTGATGGTGATGTTGCTTTCCTTGCCGGTGGCCTTGTCCTTGGCCGAGACATGCAGGATGCCGTTGGCGTCGATGTTGAAGGCGACCTCGATCTGCGGCATGCCGCGCGGTGCCGGCGGGATGTCGGTCAGGTTGAACTGGCCCAGGCTCTTGTTGCCGGCAGCCATTTCACGTTCGCCCTGCAGCACCTGGATGGTCACGGCGGACTGGTTGTCGTCGGCGGTGGAGAACACTTGGGATGCCTTGGTCGGGATAGTGGTGTTCTTCTTGATCAGCTTGGTCATCACGCCGCCCAGGGTTTCGATACCGAGCGACAGCGGGGTCACGTCCAGCAGCAGCACGTCCTTCACTTCGCCCTGCAGCACGCCGCCCTGGATGCAGGCGCCGACCGCCACGGCTTCGTCAGGGTTCACGTCCTTGCGCGGCTCCTTGCCGAAGATTTCCTGCACCTTCTCCTGCACTTTTGGCATGCGGGTCTGGCCGCCGACCAGAATGACGTCGGTGATGTCCTCGATCTTGACGCCGGCATCCTTCAGTGCGGTGCGGCACGGGGCGATGGTGCGTTCGATCAGTTCTTCCACCAGGGATTCGAACTTGGTGCGGGTGATCTTGACCACCAGATGCTTGGGCCCGGTAGCGTCCGCCGTGATGTACGGCAGGTTCACTTCGGTCTGCTGTGCCGAGGACAGCTCGATCTTGGCCTTTTCGGCGGCTTCTTTCAGGCGCTGCTTGGCCAGCAGATCCTTGCGCAGGTCCAGGCCGCCGTTTTCCTTCTTGAATTCTTCTGCCAGATAATCGATCAGGCGATTGTCGAAGTCTTCGCCGCCGAGGAAGGTGTCGCCATTGGTGGACAGCACTTCGAACTGGTGCTCGCCGTCGAGTTCGGCGATTTCGATGATGGAGACGTCGAACGTGCCGCCGCCCAGGTCATATACCGCAATCTTGCGGTCGCCTTCCTGCTTGTCCATGCCGAAAGCCAGTGCGGCCGCGGTTGGTTCGTTGATGATGCGCTTGACTTCCAGGCCGGCGATGCGGCCTGCGTCCTTGGTGGCCTGGCGCTGGGAGTCGTTGAAGTAGGCCGGTACCGTGATCACGGCTTCGGTGACTTCTTCGCCCAAGTAATCCTCGGCGGTCTTCTTCATCTTGCGCAGCACTTCAGCGGAAATCTGCGGCGGGGCCATTTTCTGGCCGCGCACTTCCACCCAGGCGTCGCCGTTGTCGGCCTTGACGATGGAATAAGGCATCAGGCCGATGTCCTTCTGCACTTCTTTTTCTTCGAAGCGGCGGCCGATCAGGCGCTTGACGGCGTACAGCGTGTTCTTCGGATTGGTCACTGCCTGACGCTTGGCGGGGGCGCCGGCCAGAATTTCACCGTCTTCCTGGTAGGCGATGATGGATGGCGTGGTGCGGGTGCCTTCGGCGTTTTCGATCACGCGCGGCTTGCCGCCTTCCATGACGGCAACGCAGGAGTTGGTGGTGCCCAGGTCAATACCGATAATCTTACCCATTGTGTTTTCCTCTAAAAAGTAGCTTTTAAAAAAATCTTAAATCCGATGTTTCGAAAGTGGGGATGTCCATGATTATTTCAAGTCGGAAATATTCCGGCTGCGGAGCAGACGGAGCATTTCTGCCTGCGCTCCGTGGTCCGGGAATCTAGCCCTTCGCCTTTGCCACCATCACCAGAGCCGGACGCAGGACGCGGTCGTGCAGCGTATAGCCCTTTTGCAGTACCTGGATGACGGTATTGGGTTCGGCGTCGGCTTCGATCATGCTGATGGCCTGGTGCCGGTGCGGATCGAACCTTTCGCCGATCGGGTGCACTTCGGCGATGTTGAATTTTTCGAACACGCTGACCAGCTGCTTGCGGGTCAGTTCGATGCCGTTCCTGTAGCTGGCAATATCCTCGGTTTCGACGGCCAGGGCGGCTTCCAGGGAATCCTTTACTGCCAGCAGTTCGCCGGAGAATTTTTCCAGCGCGAACTTGCGTGCCTTGTCGGTATCCTCATGGGCGCGGCGACGGATGTTTTCGGATTCGGCCTTGGCATACATCCAGGCATCATAGTGTTCCTGCGCCTTGAGCTCGGCCGCCTGCAGCAATTCTTCCAGGCTGGGCATGATTTCGGTTTCGTGTTCCGGGGTGCCGGCATCGGGGGTTTCCGGCGTCTGGATTGGTTGTTCTTGGGTCATGAAATTCCTCGAATGTGTAAGCAGGGTCCGCCTTAGGTGGGGATGCCTGCCGAGAAATCAAGCCCCGGTTTCAAGGCGATGATTTTCTCCGCGCAGGCCTTGCTGTTCTATGTATCGCCGCGGTGGTAGGGGTGGTTGTTCAGCACCGACCAGGCGCGATACAGCTGCTCGGCCAGCAGCACCCTGACCATGCCGTGCGGCAGGGTGAGGCGCGACAGGCTCCATTGCCACTCGGCTGCATGCTTGACCTTGTCGTGCAGGCCATCTGCACCGCCGACAGCGAGCGCGACATCGCGACCATCGGCCAGCCACTGCCGCATCCGGTCGGCGAGCAGCAGGGTGGTGGGTTCCTGGCCGCGCTCGTCCAGCGCGATCAGGCAATCCCGCCCGGCGGCCTCCAGAATGCGCTGGGCTTCGGCCACGCGCACCTGGTCGCCAGTGCGCCCGGCGGCACGCTTGTCCGGTTTCAGCTCGAGGATTTCAACCGTGGTTTCGCGCGGCATGCGCTTCAGGTATTCGGCGCAGCCCTGCGTCACCCAGTCCGGCATCTTGTGGCCGACGGCGATGATGCGGATTCTCACTCGGCGCCGGCGGCCTTGATTGCCTGGCGGCGGCTCTCCGCCGCGCCCCACAGCTGTTCCAGGTTGTAGTAGTCGCGGGTGTTCTGCAGCATGACGTGGACGACGATGTCGCCCAGGTCGACTAGAACCCATTCGCCTTCACGTTCGCCTTCCACGCCGGTGGCTTCGACGCCCAGCGCCTTGAGTTTTACCTGCACGTTGTGGGCGAGCGATTTGGCCTGGCGGCTGGAGCTGGCGGTGGCGATGATCATGATGGAGGTGATCGAGGTGAGCTTGGAAACATCCATCACCTTGATGTCGGTGGCTTTGACGTCTTCCAGCGCGTCGACGACGGCTTGTTGCATGGCTTCAAGTTGCATAGGGTGTCTTCTCGTAAAGGTGGTGGGTGTGAATGTAGTCGAAAACCGCATCCGGCATCAGATAGCGCGGGCTGCGATGATGCATGAGGGTATGCCTGATGCGGCTGGCGGAAATGTCGAGCGCGGTGATTTCGCGCAGCAGGATGTGGCCGCTGGCGGTGGCCGGCAGCGTGTCCTGGAAGCGCGATTGCCATTCGATGCGCAGCTCCGGCGCCATTTCCGGATTGTCTGCATCCAGCCTGAACCCAGGCCGGTGCGCGACGCAAACATGGCAAAGATCCAACAGCTGCTTCCAGCGATGCCAGGTCGGAAGGCCGAGAAAGGCATCCGTTCCCAGCAGCAGCATGAGCGGCTGCTGCTTGCCCAGTTCGGCGCGCAGGCTGCTCAAGGTGTCGACCATGTAGGACGGGCCGCTGCGCTCGAGCTCCCGGGTGTCGAGCGCAAACAGGGGGTTGCCGGCGATCGCCGCCTGCACCATTGCAGCGCGATGCGGCGCCGTGCAATGCGGTTCGCTGCGATGCGGCGGGCGGGCGGCGGGGATGAAGCGCACTTCGTCCAGCTCCAGGCTCTCGCCCATTTCCTGCGCCAGGCGCAGATGACCGAAGTGGATGGGGTCGAAGGTGCCGCCCAGAATGCCGATCGACGCTTTCAACTAGCCGCGTACCTGGCCATCGCCCAGCACGATGTATTTCTGGCTGGTGAGCCCTTCCAGCCCGACCGGGCCGCGCGCGTGCAGCTTGTCGGTGGAAATGCCGATCTCGGCGCCCAGGCCGTATTCGAAACCGTCGGCGAAGCGCGTGGAGGCGTTCACCATGACCGAGCTGGAATCCACTTCGCGCAGGAACCGCCGTGCATGGGTGTAGTTCTCGGTGACGATGGCTTCGGTATGCTGGGACGAGTATTTGTTGATGTGTGCTATCGCCTCATCGAGACCGTCGACCACCTTGCAGGAGATGATCGCCGCCAGATACTCGCTGTAGTAGTCCTCTTCCGTCGCGGCATGGGCCTGCGGCACCAGCTTTTGCGTTTCCACGCAGCCGCGAATCTCCACGCCGCGGGCTGTGAGCATGGCGGCCAGCCTGGGCAGCATGGTCGCGGCAATGCCGCGCGCCACCAGCAGCGATTCGGCGGTATTGCAGGTGCCGAGGCGCTGGGTCTTGGCGTTTTCCACGATGCGGAGCGCCTTGGCCGCGTCGGCCTCTTCATCCACATAGACGTGGCAGTTGCCGTCCAGATGCTTGATGACGGGAATGCGCGCCTCGCTGGAAATGCGTGCGATCAGCCCCTTGCCGCCGCGCGGCACGATGACATCCACGTGCTCCTTCATGGTGATCAGTTCCCCCACGGCGGCACGGTCGGCGGTTTCCACCACCTGTACTGCGGCGGCGGGAAGGCCGGCCGCCTGCAGGCCTTCCTGCACCAGTGCAGCCAGTGCCTGATTGCAGTGCATGGCCTCGGAGCCGCCGCGCAGGATGGCGGCATTGCCGGATTTCAGGCACAGGCCGGCCGCATCCACCGTGACATTGGGACGCGCTTCGTAAATGATGCCGATGACGCCCAGCGGTACCCGCATGCGCCCGACCTGGATGCCGGACGGGCGGAATTTGAGGTCGGTGATTTCGCCGATGGGGTCGGGGAGCGACGCAATTTGCTCAAGCCCTTCGGCCATCGCCGCGACGCCTTTTTCCGACAGCGCCAGGCGGTCCAGCATGGCGTCATCCATGCCGGCGGTGCGGGCAGCCGCAAGGTCAGCCCGATTGGCGGCGAGCAGCGCGTCCTTGTCGCGCCGGATGGCGGCGGCGATGGTCAGCAGCGCGAGGTTCTTGGTGCCGGTGTCAGCCCTTGCCATCAGGCGCGAGGCGGCGCGGGCGTTCTGCCCGAGTTGCTGCATGTATGGTTTGATGTCCATCTTGGTCCTTAGCCTTGAGGCGAAACAAAATCTTTAAGCACGGAGAACAACATAGGGCAGGGAGTTTTTCTCGGTGTTCTCCGTGCTCTTCGTGGTTCACCTTTCAGGCAGCTGCCCGCCTGCGTGTGCCTGCGCGCGCCAGCCCGATGCACAGACGCGAAATTTCCAGCCAGGGGCGGCCCTGGGCGATGCCTTTGCAGATCTTGTCGATTTCCGCCATTTTCAGCATGGCGGCCTGCAGCTGGCGTGGACTGACTCTGGCCAGCATACGCTTGACCTGCGCCTGCCGGTCGCCCCAGATTTTGGCCTGCTGCATGGCGGAAGCCAGGTTCTCTCCGCGCGACTCCGCCAGCTTGACCCGGGTGACGCCGCGCAGCAGCCAGGCCAGCACGCCGAGCAGCGCGAGCGGCTGCACGCCTTCGGCTTCCAGGCCCTGCAATATCTTCGTCGTGCGCGCCACGTCGCCGGCCAGCAGGGCATCGCCGAGCTGGAACACGTCGAAGCGCGATACGTTCAGCACCGCGTCGCGCACGGCCTCGGCTGCAAGCGGGCCGTCCGGGAACAGCAGTCCGAGCTTCAGGATCTCCTGGTGCGCGGCGAGCAGATTGCCTTCGACCTGGGTGGCGAGAAACTCCAGCGTGGCGGCATCGGTTTGTTGCCCCTGTGCCTGCAGGCGACGGGCTATCCATTGCGGCAGGCGGGCGACGTCCACGCTCAGCAAGGCAACCACCACCGCGGCTTTCTCCAGCGCGGTAAACCAGGCGCTTTTTTGCCCGGCTCCATCGAGTTTTGGCAGGGTGATGACGGTCACGGTGTCGTTCGGCAAGCTGTTGCAGTATTCCTGCAGCGCCCGCCCACCCTCGTTGCCTGGCTTGCCGGAGGGAATGTGGACTTCCAGCAGGCGGTGGCTGGCGAACAGCGATACGGACTGGCCGCTGGCGGTGAGCTGCTGCCAGTTGAAATTCCTGTCAGTGCTGAAACTCAGGCGCTCATCAAAGCCTTGCGCCTTCGCCGCCCGGCGGATGGCATCGACGCCTTCCATCATGGACAGCGGTTCGTCGCCGGTGAGGACGTAGAGCGGGCTCAGCTTCACGTCGACCTGCCCGCCAAGTTGCTCGAACGGCAGCCGCATCAGTTTTCGGCGCTGGGTTTGCCCGGATTCTGGGCGCTCAGGCGGCGCATGATTTCACGGGCGGCCTCGGCATGCATGTCGGTGATGAGACGCTCCGCTTCACCTGTCTTGGCGAGCAGCAGGGAGTTGTCGTAGGAGTACGAGCGTTGCTGCGTTATGGTTTGCGGCGGCCCCCACAGCTCGCTGGTGGAAGGACGGGTGCGGAAAGTCACGCTGTAGCGCACAGCATATTCGCTCACCGTGCCTCCGCCGGAAAGCGAAAGAATATCCTGTGCCGAAGCTTCGCTCATCAGCTCCAGGAGCATTTCTGCCTGTTCCGGAACGTCGACCACCGTGATCCCGTTGAATTTCAGCAAGCGTCTGAGATCGCTGGCAATGGCGGGAGAGCCGCTTTTCTGCATGTACAGGGTATGGAACGACAGGTCTGACTGTCCGCGCAGGTGATAGCCGCAGGCGGCGAGGCTCAGGGCGCAGAGCGCCAGCAGGATGTTGCCGAAATGAAGCACGGATTTGTTCATGTCTTACCCCGCCACCACGTTGACCAGTTTGCCCGGTACTACAATCACTTTGCGTACGCTAACACCCTCGAGATGCTTTTGCACGCATGGCTGCTCGACCGCCAGGGTTTCGATGGCAGCACGTTCCATGTCCCTGGGGACCGTCATGCTGCCGCGCAGCTTGCCGTTGACCTGGATCACCAGCTCGAGTTCGTCCTGCACCATCGCCGCATCGAGAGGTTCCGGCCAGCTGACGGCAAGAATGTCGTCGCCATAACCCAGCTCGCTCCACAGCGCGTGGCAGATGTGCGGCGTGATCGGCGACAGCAGGCGCAGCAGGATGGACAGCGCCTCGCGGGTGACGGCCCGGTTGGCGGGCTCCCTGCCGGATTTTTCCAGCGCATTCTGCATCTTCATCGCTGCCGACACCACGGTGTTGAACTGGAAGCGCGTCAGGTCGTAGTTGGCCTGTTTCAGCGTCAGGTGGATTTCGCGGCGCAGGTTCTTCGCTTCATTGCAAAGGTCGGCGGAAAGGTCGGCGGATTCCCGGCCGATGCCTTCAAATTCGCTGGCAAACGCCCACACGCGGCGCAGGAAGCGGTGCGAGCCTTCCACCCCGCTGTCCGACCATTCCAGGGTCTGCTCCGGGGGCGCCGCGAACATCATGAACAGGCGCGCGGTGTCGGCGCCGTACTGCTCGATCAGGGATTGCGGATCGACGCCGTTGCGCTTGGATTTGGACATGGTGCCCATGCCCTGGAAATCCACCGGCTGGCCGTCCGCCAGCGATTTCGCGCCGATCACCTTACCGCCCTCGTCATGGACCAGCTCGACCTCCTCCGGCGCGAAATATTCGATGCCGCCCTTGTCGGTGCGGCGCGAGAAGATGTGGTTGAGCACCATGCCCTGGGTGAGCAGGTTGGCAAACGGCTCGTCGTAGTCGACCAGGCCTAGGCCATGCATGACCTTGCTCCAGAAGCGCGAATAGAGCAGGTGCAGGATGGCATGTTCGATGCCGCCGATGTACTGGTCGACCGGCATCCAGTAACCGGTTTCCGCATCCACCATCGCGTCGTTGCCGAACCGGCTGGCATAGCGCGCGTAATACCAGCTGGAATCGACGAAAGTGTCCATGGTGTCGGTTTCGCGCCGCGCGGCATTGCCGCATCTGGGGCAGCTGCAGGCGAGGAAATCCTCGCGCTTGTTCAACGGATTGCCGGAACCGTCCGGCACACAGTCTTCCGGCAGCACCACCGGCAATTGGTCGTCCGGCACAGGCACGTCGCCGCAGGTTTCGCAGTGGATGATGGGGATCGGGCAGCCCCAGTAGCGCTGGCGCGAGACGCCCCAGTCGCGCAGGCGCCACTGAGTTTTCTTTTCGCCCAATCCCAAGGCGGCAAGGTCGGCGGCGATGGCGTCAACGGCAGATGCGTAATCGAGGCCGTCGTATTTGCCGGAATTGACGCACACGCCGTGCTCCAGGTAGGGCAGCGGGGCGCCGGACGCGGAAAGCGGGGTTTCTTTTTCCACAATGCTTTGCCTGATCGGCAAAGCATATTTCCCGGCAAAGGCGAAATCGCGCTCGTCATGCGCCGGCACCGCCATCACGGCGCCCTCGCCGTAGCTCATCAGCACGTAGTTGGCGACCCATACCGGCACCTGTGCGCCGGTGAGCGGGTGGGTGACGGAAAAACCGGTATCCATGCCTTCCTTTTCCATGGTCGCCATGTCGGCTTCCATCACCGAGCCCAGCTT
>MLJW01000657.1_pt1 | contig 12095 bp, 9 predicted proteins | sample 888231 | NCBI WGS metagenome assembly MLJW01 (sample SAMN05788063, study PRJNA343431) | mine drainage metagenome | isolation source: sample collected from the inflow into an acid mine drainage treatment plant... | place: Germany: Lusatia, lignite mining district
ACTTGCCGGCGGTGTTCGGCCCTCACGCCGACCAGCCGATCGACGAGGAAGTGGTGCAGGCGCGATTCACCGCACTGGCCGCGCGCATCACCCACGAGACCGGCAGGCCGCAAACGCCCGAGGGGGTGGCCGAAGGCTATGTGGACATCGCGGTGCAGGCCATGGCTGGCGCCATCAAGCGCATTTCCGTTGCGCGCGGCTACGACGTCACGCGCTATACCCTGCAGTGCTTCGGCGGCGCCGGCGCCCAGCACGTCTGCCGCGTGGCCGACGCGCTCGGCATGCAGGGCGTGTTGATCCATCCGCTGGCTGGCGTGCTGTCGGCCTACGGCATGGGGCTGGCGCAACAGACGGCGATGCTGGAGCGCAGCGTGGAGGCGGTGCTCGATGCGGAGGCGGTCCAGCGCATCCGGCCGCTGCTGGCCGAATTGGCGGCGTCGGCTCGTGCGCAACTGACGGATCAGGGGGTGGCGCCCGAGCGCATCGCCGTGGTCGAGCGCGTGCATCTGCGCTACGAAGGCACGGACTCGGCCTTGCAGGTCGAGGTCTCCACGGCCGCCGCCATGCGTGCGGCGTTCGAGCAGGCCTACCTCCAGCGCTTCGCCCATCGGATGCCGCAACGGTCGCTGGTGATCGAGGCGGTTTCGGTGGAAGGCGCCGGAGGGGGCGACGCGGTGGGCGCACTCGCGCCCGCGGACGAAACGCCGGGCCCGGCCCCGATACACCGCCGCGTTCGCCTTTACGGCGGCGGGGCCTGGCACGATGGCGCACTGGTCCTGCGCGATGCCTGCCGTCCCGGCCAGCATGTGGACGGGCCGGCCATCCTCGCCGAGGCCAACACCACCATCGTGGTCGAGCCCGGCTGGTGTGCCCGCATCACGGCGGCAAACCACATCGAGATGCGGCGCCAGGCACCGCGCACCGGCGCGCGGCGCCTGGCGACCGAGGCGGATCCGGTGATGCTCGAGGTGTTCAACAACCTGTTCATGAACATCGCCGAGCAGATGGGGGCGCAACTGCAGAACACGGCCGTCTCCGTCAACATCAAGGAGCGCCTGGACTTTTCCTGCGCGCTGTTCGACGCGCAGGGCCGGCTCATCGCCAATGCGCCGCACATGCCGGTGCACCTGGGGTCGATGGGCGAGAGCATCCACACCGTGATCCGGGAGAACGCCGGCCGCTTGCGCGCCGGCGACGTGTACATGCTCAACGATCCCTACCACGGCGGCACCCACCTTCCCGACGTCACCGTGGTCACCCCCGTCTTCGACGATGCGGGCGAGCGGCTGCTGTTTTTCGTCGCCTCGCGCGGGCATCATGCCGACATCGGCGGCGTCGCGCCGGGCTCGATGCCGCCGTTCTCGACCCGCATCGACGAGGAGGGCGTGGTGATCGACAACTTCAAGCTCGTCGAGGGCGGACGCCTGCGCGAGGACGAAACCCTGGCCCTGCTGCGCAGCGGGCCCTGGCCGGCGCGCAATCCGCAGCAGAATCTGGCCGACCTCAAGGCTCAGATCGCGGCCAACGCCAAGGGCGCCCAGGAACTGCGGCAGCTGGTGGCCGAGCATGGTTTGGCGGTGGTGCAGGCGTATATGGGCCACGTGCAGGACAACGCCGAGCGCTCGGTGCGCCGGGTCATCGGCGCCTTGCGTGACGGCGCTTACACGCTCGAACTCGACAACGGCGCGCGTATCCGGGTGGCTCTGCGCGTGGACCGCGAGGCCGGCAGCGCCGTGATCGATTTCAGCGGCACGTCGCCGCAACAGCGCAACAACTTCAACGCGCCCAAGGCGGTCACGATGGCGGCCGTGCTCTATGTGTTCCGCAGCCTGGTGGGCGACGACATCCCGCTCAACGCAGGCTGCCTCAAGCCGCTGCAGGTCATCGTGCCGCCCGGCTCGATGCTGGATCCCGCACCTCCGGCTTCGGTGGTGGCCGGCAATGTGGAAACCTCGATGTGCATCACCAATGCCCTGTTCGGCGCCCTGGGCATGCAGGCGGCCAGTCAGTGCACCATGAACAACTTCACCTTCGGCAACGACCGTCACCAGTACTACGAAACCATCGCGGGTGGATCGGGAGCCGGGGTCGTGCTGGACGCGCAAGGGCGTGTCACGGAGGGCTTCGACGGAACCTCCGTGGTGCAGGCGCATATGACCAACTCGCGCCTGACCGACCCGGAGGTGCTGGAGTTCCGCTATCCGGTGCGGCTGGAGAGCTACGCCATCCGCGCCGGATCGGGCGGCGCAGGGCGCTGGAAGGGCGGCGACGGCGGCGTGCGGCGCATGCGTTTTCTCGAGGCCATGACGGCGTCCATCCTGTCCAACGGACGCAGGGTGCCGGCCTTCGGCATGGCCGGCGGACAGCCCGGCGCCCTGGGGATCAATCGCGTCGAGCGCGTCGGCGGTGAGGTCGAGATGCTGGGCCCGATCGCCAGCGTCGCGATGCAGCCGGGCGATGTGTTGGTCATCGAGACCCCGGGGGGAGGCGGGTTCGGCGATCCCGCCAACTGAACCCAGCAGGAGCCGGCTCGGATCGCCCCGGGTCCTGCTGGGCTCAGCGCTCGGCCTGGGCGACCTTCACGTCGCGCCTGTAGGAGTTTCTGGCGGCGTAGTGCAGCGCGCGCTTGTCGATCCGCCGTTTGGCGACGCCGGGCTTGCGTCGCCTGTCGCGCTCGGCGACAAGCTGCTCATGCTGCTTGAACACAGGGCGTCTTGAATAGACGACGATGACCGAACGTGGGCGGAAACGTCCGTCTTCCGCAATGTGGTTCCAGCGCGCGACTTCCAGCGCACTCAGTCCGTAGCGGCGCGCGACGGTGCGCGGCGTGTCGTACGGACCGGCGATGAGGCGCTGACGCCGGCCCGGCGGGATGTCGGGCGCGAGGGCCAGCACGGCGTTCTCGACCGTGTGCTTGCTGACGTCGCGGTCGTCCTGCGGCGGACGGGGAATGAGCAGTGTGGAGCCCGCACGAACCAGTTTGCGCGGCGGGATGTCGTTCACGTCGCGCAGGGTGGCTTCGGTCAGGTGAAGCCTGCGGGCGATTTGGTAGGGCGTCGACGTGGCATGCACGACATAGGTGGTCCACGTCGAGAGCTGGCCGGTGTAGTCGGCCACGGCCTGCTCGAAAGCATTGGCGTTGTCGTAGGGCAGCAGGATCCTGGGCTTCGTGGCGGCCAGAATCACGGGCTTCTTGTACGCCGGGTTGAGCGAGCGGAACTCCTTGACCGTGATCCCCGCGAGCTTGGCCGCGAGCGTGACGTCGATGTCCTGGGTGATGGTCACCGGCTTGAAATAGGGGTGGTCCGGCACGTCGGGCAGGGTGATGCCGTATTTCGCCGGGTCGGCGATGATGTCCTTGATCGCCTGCAGCTTGGGGTAGTAGTTGCGCGTCTCGGCCGGCATGTTCAAGGCGCCGTAGCTGATGGGCAGAGCCCTGGCCTGGTTGGCGGCGATGGCGCGTTGCACGCCGCCTTCGCCCCAGTTGTAGGCGGCCAGCGCCAGCCTCCAGTCGCCGAACATGTCGTGCAGCTTGGTGAGGTAATCCAGCGCGGCCTTGGTGGAGGCCATGATGTCGCGCCGGTCGTCCTGGAACATGTTCTGCTGCAGATTGAAGTGCTTGCCGGTGGACGGAATGAACTGCCACATGCCCGAGGCCCTGGCCGACGACAGCGCGTCGGGGTTGAACGCGCTTTCCACGAACGGCAGCAACGCCAGTTCGGTGGGCAGGTGCCGTCGCTGCACTTCCTGCACGATGTAGTACAGGTATTTGCGCGAGCGCTCGGTCATGCGGGCCACGTAGTCCGGCCGCGTCGTGTACCACTGCACGGCCTGGTGCACATAGGGTTGCATGGCCGGGCCATCCATGTTGGGGATGGCGAAGCCCGCGCGGATGCGCTGCCAGATGTTGGCATAGAGGACTTCGGCATGGTCGGCCGCCTGTTGCGCGGCCTGCATTTCCATCGCGTCGTCGCGGGCGATTTGCTCGGGACTGGGCGGGGTGGCGACGGGGGCTTGCGCCGTGGCGGATTCTTGCGCTGCCGTCGCGACAGGGTTGACGGCGGGCGATGCGACCGAGGCGCTGGGAGAGGATGGAGGGACTGCGGCACAACCGGCTGCGGACATGACCGCGGCAACCAGCAGGAAGAGTTTCAAACGTCGCAATCGATGCATCCTGTCGTCCTCAAAAATCGTTTTTCCACTGGCGCAGCAAGGTGAACGCCTCGACCCGGTCTGCCGGCGCATGTCCCGCGTGGGCAGCAAGGCTGGCGAGAACCTCGGGCTCGCCCACGCGCAGGAAGGGATTCACGCGCAGTTCCTGACCCAAGGTGCTCGGCAGGGTCGGCAACTGCTCGGCGCGCTGGCGCGAGCACCATTGCGCATAGGCCTGCACGGACGGGTTGCCGGGTTCCACCCGCCGCGCGAATTGTAGGTTGCCGAGGGTGTACTCATGCGTGCAGTACACCCGGGTAGCGGCCGGCAGGCGGCTCAAGCGGTCGAGCGAGGCCAGCATTTGCGCGGGCGTGCCTTCGAACAGGCGGCCGCAGCCGGCGGAAAACAGCGTGTCGCCGCAGAACAGCAAGGGCTCGCCCGGCCCGCCTCCGGCGTAGTAGGCGATATGCCCCAAGGTGTGGCCGGGGACGTGCAAGACTTCGAAGTCGAGTCCGAGTTCCGGCGCGGCGACGTGATCGCCGTCGCGCAGCGGATGGGACATGCCGGGAATCGCTTCACTGGCCGGACCCCAGACCGGGACGCGCGCGTCGGCCAGAAGTTCGACGATGCCGCCGGTGTGATCGGCATGATGGTGCGTGACTAGAATGCCTGCGAGTTCCAGCCCTTGCGCCTGGCAGGCCGCGAGCACCGGGCCGGCGTCACCCGGGTCCACCACCAGCGCGTGATGCGCGTTGTGGATCATCCAGATGTAGTTATCCCGAAAGGCGTGCAGCGCGACGATATGCATGTGAGTCCCGAAGTCAGCGCGAGTATAAGTCTCGACCATTGGCTGAAAACCCCGAGCGGGCGCTACGTGCTGAACTGGGAGCAGGCGCAGATGGACCGCATCGTGGCGGACATTTTCGGCTTTCATGCCGTGCAACTCGGGCTGGCGCCGCTGTCTGCCCTGGCCCACAATCGCATGCCGCATCGCTGGCTGGCGCAGGGGGCGCCGATGCAGTCCGACGCCAGCCATGGCCGGCGCCTGTTGTGCCAGCCCTTCGCACCGTCCGAGCCCTCGCCGATTTATAGCGATCCGCAAATTCTTATCGCGGCGGCCAAGCGCGACGAGGACGCCGCATCGTCCGGCGAGGTGCAAGGGCATGGAGCCGCGGGCGGCGCGACCGAGGCGCTGGTCTGCGATTTCACGGATTTGCCGTTCGCCACCCAGAGCCTGGATCTCGTCGTGCTTCCGCACACGCTCGAGGAGGTTTCCGATCCGCATGCCTGCCTGCGCGAGGTCGATCGCGTGCTCGTCGCCGGAGGGCAGGTCGTCATCGCGGGGTTCAATGTCGTCAGCCTATGGGGTGCAAGGCAGGCCCTGGGGCGTTTGGGCGGGCCGTTGTTTCTGCCGCAGCGCGGCGAGTTCATCTCGCCCCGTCGCGTGCGGGACTGGCTGCGTCTGCTGAGCTTCGAGGTCACCGCGGGGCGCTACGGCTGCTACCGGCCCGCCGCCTGCACCCAGGTCTGGCTGGATCGCTGGCGTTTCATGGAAAAGGCCGGTGACCGTTGGTGGCCCATGCTGGGCGCGGCGTATGTGCTGGTGGCGACCAAGCGGGTGCGCTCCATGCGCTTGGTCGGCAAGCTGTGGCAGGGCCAGCACAAGAAGGCCAGCGTCGCGCGGCCGGTGGCCCACAGCCGTCGTCTGTCCTGATTTTTCTTTTCATCACCCACGCACCATCATGAATTCCCAAACCATCAGCCATGTGCATGCCTACACGGATGGCGCCTGCAAGGGCAACCCGGGGCCCGGAGGCTGGGGCGTCCTGTTGCAAGCCGGAAGTTCGCGCAAGGAGCTTTTCGGCGGTGAAGCGCAAACCACGAACAACCGCATGGAACTGACGGCGGCCATCATGGCGCTCGAAGCCCTGCGCAAACCTTGTGACGTGCAGTTGTTTACCGACTCCCAGTATGTGCTCAAGGGCATGACCGAGTGGCTGCCCGGCTGGAAGGCGCGCGGCTGGAAAACGGCGGATCGCAAGCCGGTAAAGAATGTCGATCTCTGGATGCGCCTGGAAAAGGCCCTTGCGCGGCACAAGGTGACATGGGTGTGGGTGCGCGGCCACAATGGCGACCCCGGCAACGAAGCCGCGGACGCGCTGGCCAACCGCGGCGTGGACAGCGTGCTCAGCGCCGCTTGAGCCGCGCGCCCTTCTCCGACAAACCCAACTGCCTGCCATCCCATGACACGCCAGATCATTCTCGACACCGAAACCACGGGTCTCAACCCCGCTGCCGGGGATCGCATCATCGAAGTGGCCGCCGTCGAATTGGTCAAGCGCAGGCCCACGGGCGCGCATTTCCAACGCTACGTCAACCCGCAACGTCCCAGCCATCCGGACGCCTTGCGCGTGCATGGCCTGACCGAAGAATTCTTGTCCGATAAGCCCTTGTTCGGCCAGATCGTCGGGGACCTGCTCGAGTTCGTGCGCGACGCCGAGGTCATCATCCACAACGCGGCTTTCGATATCGCGTTTCTCGATGCCGAGTTGGACCGCCTGGGCCTGCCTCCCTTTTCGGGACATTGCGCCGGAATCACCGACTCGCTGGCCTTGGCACGCGCACAGTTTCCCGGCAAATTCAACAGCCTCGATGCGCTTTGTAAACGGTTTGGCGTGGACAATACCCGTCGTACCCTGCACGGCGCGCTTCTGGACGCAGAACTGCTGGCCGAGGTCTATGTCTGGCTGACCCGTGGACAGGACAGCCTGGTCATTGAGCTGGATGACGCCGAACGGGAGTTGGACGCCCAGCCGATGGACCTGTCTGGTATCCAGTTGCCCGTCCTCGCGGCGAATGCGCAGGAGTTGGCTGCCCATGACGCGATTCTCTCGGCGCTGGACAAGGCCTGCAGCAAAGGCGCAGTCTGGAGAGCCGGCATTTCGGACTCGTAATGCCCGAACCCTGCTTCGGATTTTGGGGCTTAGATTCTTTTGCCTATGGCATAATTAGCAGTTTGGGTGGTTAGCTCAGCGGTAGAGCACTGCCTTCACACGGCAGGGGCCACAGGTTCGATCCCTGTACCACCCACCAGACGATCCTAGAAAAACGCTGCAAGAAAACGGCCTCGCTGCGAGGCCGTTTTCTTTTGCGGCTCGCCTATCAAGATCTCGGGAATTGGGTCGTCAAACCTTCACACATCCATGTTTGGCCCCACGACGGCTTTGATTCTGAAGCGACATGAACTTGGGTGCGCAAATTTTTGATCTTGCGTGTATTTTTAGGCTTTGTTAGGCTGTGAGCCATCCTGCAAGAACACCATCATGCCCCAGACTTCACGATCCAGTTGGCCGCAAAAGGGGTTTTTGACCATGATGGTGGCCTGTGCCCTGTTCTTGCTCGGCGCGTGCGATGCGCTCGCGGCGAGCCGCGAGCAGTCCGCGACGGATTCCGGCGCCACGCTGCGCCACGACTCCGCGAAGCGGGTCGTCGTGAGGAAGCATGTCTTGAAAAGGCGGGCGGCGCCTCACCCAAAGATCGTGACGAGGCGGCATAAGGTGCGCGTGGCCGCGGCGTCGCGGCGCACGTCGCGGCATCTGCCTGTCAAGGCCGCCCGCTTGCCGGAAACTCAACGGGTTGCGCGAGAAGGCGGTATGTCGATGGACCCGATCGCGCTTCGCTCCGGTTCCGCACTGGTGGTGGACGAGCAGAGCAACCAGGTCTTGTTGAGCAAGAACGCTGACGATGTAAGACCGATTGCGTCGCTCACGAAACTGATGACGGCGGCGGTCATTCTCGATGCGCATTTGCCGATGGATCAGATCATCGAGATCACGGACGACGACATCGACACTCTCAAGTGGAGCAGCTCAAGGCTGCGCCCCGGCATGAAGCTCAGCCGCGAGGAACTGCTCAAACTGGCCCTGATGTCCTCCGAGAACCGGGCCGCGCACGCCCTGGCGCGCACCTACCCGGGCGGCATGGACGCGTTCATGCAGGCGATGAATCGCAAGGCCGTCGAGTTGGGCATGACGCACACGCACTACCTCGATCCAACGGGGCTGTCGCCGCAGAACGAGTCGACCGCGCATGATCTGGCCATCCTGGTGAAGGCGGTCTATGCCTACCCGCTGATCCGCGAATTCTCGACGCACCCGAAGAGCACCGTGGATGTCGGCAATCGCGAGTTGAAATACCGCAACACTGATCACCTGATCTTCAACAGCGGCTGGGACATCCTGTTGCAGAAGACGGGCTATATCAACGAAGCCGGCCATTGCCTCGTGCTCAATACCGTGGTCCAGGGCCGCAAGGTGATCGTGGTCTTGCTTGACGCCTGGGGCAAGTACTCGCACTTCGGCGATGCGGAGCGCATTCGAAGCTGGATCGAGCGGTCGGGGCGTACGGTGCTCACCCGCACCGAATCCAGCTCGGTCGATGCCGATTCCCCGGCGCGCCTGGTACATAGCTCGGTCAGCGAATAAGGCGGGCTGCGAGCCCAAGCCCGGCGCAGGTAAAGCAGGGCCGGAGCGCAGGGCGTGGCCAAGCGGATAGCCCACGCGCCCTGGCCTGCACCGTCCTGCCGGCAAGGAACGGATTACAGCCGCCGCGAAACGGATGCGCTGTTTCTCGGGCGGTAACCCAGGGCAGCCGAGATCGTGACCGCGGTGTCGATAACCTTGCCGAGCCAGTCCTCCTGCAGGCGATCCGCCGGCGCAGACAGCGACAGTCCGGCCACCAACTGCCCAGAGTCGTCATAGATCCCGGCGGCCATGCAGCGCACGCCGAGTTCGAGTTCCTCGTTGTCACGCGCGTAGCCCATTTGCCGCACGCGTGCCAGTTCGGCTTCGAGCTGCGCCGCATTGGTGATGCTGTTGCGCGTATGGCCGACCAGTCCGGTGCGCATGGCATAGGCCTTCACGCGCTGCGGGTCTTCTGCGGCGAGGAACAGCTTGCCCACCGAGGTGAGATGGAGCGGGGCATGGCCGCCGACGGTGCGTACCACCTGCATGCCCGATCGTTCGCTGTAGGTCCGTTCGATATAGACGATCTCGTCGCCCTGGCGCATGCTGAGATTGACCGGCTGGTGCGTGAGCCTGTGCAATTCGCGCATCGGGCCCAGTGCCACATCGCGGACATTCAGGCGCGCTTTCACCAGGTTGCCCAATTCCAGCAGACGCATGCCGAGTTGGTAGATGCCCGGCTCGCAGCGGTCGATCAGCCGCCCGGTGGCCAGGTCGTTCAGAATGCGGTGTGCGGTGGATGGGTGCAGGCCGGTGCGCTCGGCGATGGTCTTCAGCGGCATTGGCTCCGAATGGGCGGCCAGTACATCGAGAATGGCAAACATGCGCTCGACCACCTGAATGGCGGGTTGATCGCGAGTTGTTTTCTGAACGGCACTCATGGTGCTGCATTTTAGATAGCGAAAACCAAGGCTGTCATCCGGAATCTCGCCATGGGTGCGCGAACATCGATTCAAGGCCAAGTCTTGCCCTGCGGCAAAGCGCGCGCCGATAATGCTTCGATGAAACCAAAAGTGGGCTTGTTCATCACCTGCTTGGTCGACAGCATGCGGCCCTCGATTCCCTGGGCTGCGGTACGGCTGCTGGAACATGCGGGTTACGACGTCGAGGTGCCGATGGCGCAAACCTGTTGCGGGCAACCGGCCTACAACGCGGGGGATGCGCGCAACGCCCGGCTGCTGGCGCAGAAATTCCTCGACGAGTTCGAGGGTTTCGATTACGTCGTCGCCCCATCGGGCTCCTGCATGGGCACGCTCAAGACGCATGACGCCGACTTGTTCAACGGGCACGCCGACCTGTTGCGCCGCTACGAGCGTTTGCAGCCGCGCCTGTACGAACTCACCGATTTCCTCGTCAATGTCGCACGATTGCGCAATCTGCCCGGCAGCAGCAAGGGCCGTATGACCTATCACGACAGCTGCGCGGGCTTGCGCGAACTCGGCGTCCAGCAACAGCCGCGCGCCCTGCTGGCGCTGCAACCTGGCGTCGAGCTGGTGGAGATGGATCAATGCCAGCAATGTTGCGGTTTCGGCGGAACCTTCGCGGTGAAATACGGCAATATCTCGGCGGCCATCGCCGATGAGAAGTGCGCGCATATCCACGCCAGCGGGGCCGAGGCCGTGGTCATGGGCGATCTGGGCTGCATGCTGCATATCGAGGGCAGGCTGCGCCGCACTGGCGACTTGCACACCCGCGTTCTGCATATCGCCGAAGTGCTCGCCGGCATATCCGGGGAGGATGTCTGATGCAGGTGCAGAGCATGCACTTCAAGGCCAGGGCCGGCGAGAAGCTGGCCGACCAGCGCCTGCAGCAAAATCTGAAGAAGCTTTCGACCAAATTCGTTTCCGGGCGCGCCGCGGCGGTGGCAGCCTTGCCCGAGTTCGACGACATTCGCGTCGCAGCCGTGGCCCGGCGCAATCGTGCGCTGGCCGAACTGGACGTCTGGCTGGAGCGCTTCGAGACCGAGGCCAGGCGCCGTGGCGCCACCGTGCTCTGGGCCCAGACCCCTGCCGAGGCTGCGCAACTCGTGGTGGACATCGCGCGCAGGCACGGCTGCAAATCGGCGATCAAATCGAAGTCCATGGTGACCGAGGAGATGGGGTTGAACGCCGCCCTGCAACAGGCTGGCGTGACCGTCACGGAAACCGATCTGGGGGAGTACATCCTGCAGATCAACGACAACGAGCCACCATCTCACATCATCGCCCCGGTGGTGCACAAGGACAAGGAGCAGATCGCCGATTTGTTCGAGCGCGTGCATCACAAGCCGAGGAAAACGGATATCGCGGACATGACCCGCGAGGCGCGCGAAGTGCTGCGTGAAAAATTCATGCAGGCCGACATGGGGATGAGCGGCGGTAACTTCCTCATCGCCGAGACGGGTTCGGTGGCGGTCGTCACGAACGAAGGCAACGAGGGGATGTGCACCATCCTGCCGCGCGTGCATGTGGCCATCACCGGGATCGAGAAGGTCCTGCCCACGCTGGAGGACTTCGCCGCCGTGCTACGCCTGCTGCCGCGCTCGGCGACAGGCCAGGCCATCAGCAACTATGTTTCGCTACTCACAGGGGTGCGTGGCGAGACCGAACCGGATGGTCCCGAGCATATGTACTTCGTCTTGCTCGACGGCGGCCGCAGCGAGTTGCTGGGCGGGGAATTTCAGGACATGCTGCGTTGCATCCGTTGCGGCGCCTGCATGAACCATTGCCCGGTCTACCAGAAGGTTGGCGGCCATGCCTATGGCTGGGTGTACCCGGGGCCGATGGGGGCGGTGCTCACACCCAGCTATGTCGGCTTGGAGAACGCGCTGGATCTTCCGCATGCCGCGACCTTGTGCGGCCAGTGCCAGGTGGTGTGCCCGATGAGCATTCCGCTGCCGGACTTGTTGCGCAAGTTGCGCGAGAAGCAGTTCGAGCGGAACCTGCGACCCTGGGCCGAGCGGCTGATGCTGCGTGCCTGGGCTTATGCCGCGCTGCATCCGCGGCTCTATCGGCCCGCGAGCGCAACCATCGCGTGGTTGCTGGCGCGCCTGGGTGGTTCCCGCGGGAGCATCGAGCACGTGCCGATGGCTTCGGGCTGGAGCCGCTACCGTGACATGCCGGCACCCCCGGGAGGCTTGTTCCGCAGTCAATTCGCGCGGCGCGGGCCTCGTTGACCCCGCCGCGTCCCTACGGCCGCCTCGGCAATTTTCAGTGGAAGGCGTAGCGGGCGAAGAAGAAGGCCACGTTGCCGTTGTTCAGGGTGTTGCTGACCTTGGGCAGGAAGGTCCCGTAGAGCGTGAAGCGGCCGTAGCTCACCGACAGCAGGGGCAGGGCGATCGGGAAGGGGATGTTTTCGAAAATATCGGCGCGCGAGGTGATGCCGGCGGTGTAGCCGGCGCCGAACTTGAGCTTGCCCACGGGGTTCCACAGCCACTGCTTG
>MLJW01000658.1_pt1 | contig 12077 bp, 8 predicted proteins | sample 888231 | NCBI WGS metagenome assembly MLJW01 (sample SAMN05788063, study PRJNA343431) | mine drainage metagenome | isolation source: sample collected from the inflow into an acid mine drainage treatment plant... | place: Germany: Lusatia, lignite mining district
GCCCCCAGTATTGCCGCATCAGCGCGGCGTGAAGGCTTCCGCAGTCTTCCGCCAGTGCCGCGGTCAGGCCGCAGGCGACGGATTCGGCCACAGCCTCGTCTAAGGCCGCGGGAAAAGCTTGCTATTTCAACAAATTGCCAGGCAGGTGTCAACGTGCTGGCGCATCGCGAGGCGTTTCGGCGACAACGCCGACGGCACCGCGCGCTGTGCTGAAATCTGTGGATAACTTGGGTTCTTGGTCTAGAATCGGCTGCCAATCTACCCGCCTGCCGCGCACAGCGTCGCGTGGTCGCGCCATGCGCGGCCACGCCGCCGACCCATCGTCGTCGCCGGCAGCGCGAGCCGCACCGGAATCGCATCGAACATGTCTCAAGAACAGATCTGGCAGGCCTGCTGCAAGCAGCTTGCCGGGGAAATTCCCGTTCAACAATTCGCCGCCTGGATCAAGCCGCTCGCGCCGCCGAGCTGGAGCGACGACAGCTCCACGGCCATCCTCTCGGTCCCCAACCGCTTCAAGATGGACTGGCTGCGCTCGCAGTACGGTTCGCGCATCGCCGAGGCGCTGGCCAGCGTGGCTGGACGTCCGGTGCAAGTCGAGTTCGCGATCCACAAGCCGCAGCCGATGCGGCCGACGGCGCAGCCGGCCACCGCGCGCGCGGTGGCCGCCGAAGCGCCCGCCGAAACGATGGTCGACGAGCCGGCGCCGGCGCCGACCCCGGCGCAGGACGCGCTCGAGCGCTCGCGGCTGAACCCGCAGCTCAGCTTCGACACGCTGGTCGCCGGCAAGGCCAACCAGCTCGCCCGCGCCGCCGCGCTGCAAGTGTCGGAGAACCCGGGCAAGTCGTACAACCCGCTGTTCCTGTACGGCGGTGTCGGCCTGGGCAAGACCCATCTGGTGCAGGCCGTCGGCAACGCGCTGCTCGCCGAGCGTCCGGGCGCGCGCATCCGCTACCTGCAGGCCGAGCAGTTCGTCAGCGAGGTCGTCAAGGCCTACCAGCGCAAGACCTTCGACGAATTCAAGCGCTACTACCACTCGCTCGACCTGCTGTTGATCGACGACGTGCAGTTCTTCGCCGGCAAGGAAAAGACCCAGGAAGAGTTCTTCTACACCTTCGAGGCGCTGACCGCGAAGCGCTCGCAGATCATCCTGACCAGCGACACCTACCCGAAGGAGCTGCAGGAAATCGACGCGCGACTGACCTCGCGCTTCGACTCCGGACTGACCGTCGCGATCGAGCCGCCCGAGCTCGAGATGCGGGTGGCGATCCTGCTGCGCAAGGCCGACGCCGAAATGGTCAGCCTCGGCGAGGACGTCGCGTTCTTCGTCGCGAAGAACGTGCGCTCGAACGTCCGCGAGCTCGAAGGAGCGCTGCGCAAGATCCTGGCCTACGCGCGCTTTTCCGGCGAGCCGATCTCGATCGGCCTGGCGCGCGAAGCGTTGAAGGACTTGCTGTCGCTGCAGAACCGGCAGATCTCGGTCGAGAACATCCAGAAGACGGTCGCCGACTTCTACAAGATCAAGGTGGCCGACATGTACTCCAAGCGTCGCCCGGCGTCGATCGCCCGGCCACGCCAGATCGCGATGTACCTGGCCAAGGAGCTGACGCAGAAGAGCCTGCCCGAAATCGGCGAACTGTTCGGCGGACGCGACCACACGACCGTGCTGCACGCGGTGCGCAAGGTCGGGCAGGAACGCACTCGACTGCAGGAGCTCAACCAGCAGTTGCACGTGCTCGAGCAGACGCTGAAGGGCTGAAAAACCTGGACAAGCCTGTGGATGAAATGAGGGGCGATTCTGGACAAACCCGCGCGGCGAGCTGAACACCGAAGGTTGTTCCAAACGCTGCCCAGCGATCCCGACACTTTTCCCCAGCGCTTTTCTGCTTCAATACCTTGATTCTTCGACCGTTTTCGACTTATCCGCAGGTTCAAGCACCCTCCTGTTATCAGTCCCATCCTGAGAAGGAAGAAAAACAATGAACAGAATGACCGTTGCCCGCGACGCGTTGCTGAAGGGCCTGGGGAACGTCGCCGGCATCGTCGAGCGGCGCCAGACGCTGCCGGTGCTGGCCAATGTGCTGATGCAGCCGGGCAGCGGTGAGCTGGCGCTGACGACCAGCGACATGGAAATCCAGATGCGCATGGTCACCTCGCTCGGTGAAGGCAACGCGCAACAGCCGACGACGGTCAACGCGCGCAAGCTGATCGACATCCTGCGCGCCTCGCCGGCGGCGGAAGCCACGCTCGAGTGGCTGGACGGCAAGTTCACGGTCCGTTGCGGCAAGTCGCGCTTTTCGCTGCAGACGCTGCCGGCCGAGGACTTCCCGCTGGTCAAGGAAGCCGCCGACTACTCCGACACGCCGCTGGCGCTGACCCAGGGCCAGCTCAAGCGCATGCTCGGGCTGGTGCACTTCGCGATGGCCCAGCACGACATCCGCTACTACCTCAACGGCCTGCTGCTGGTCGCCGACGGCCACCAGCTGACGCTGGTGGCGACCGACGGCCACCGCCTCGCGCTGGTCTCGGCCAGCGTCGACGGCGGCGGCGCCGAACGGCGCGAAGTGATCCTGCCGCGCAAGACCGTGATGGAACTGCTGCGCCTGCTCGGCGACGGCGACGAACCGATCGAGCTGCGCTTCGCGTCGAACCAGGCGCGACTGAAGTTCGGCGAACTCGAACTCGTCAGCAAGCTGGTCGAAGGCAAGTTCCCCGACTACCAGCGCGTCGTGCCCAAGGGCCACCGCAACCAGCTGCTGCTGCCGCGCCAGGAACTGCTGTCGGCGCTGCAGCGCGTGGCGATCCTGACCAGCGACAAGTTCAAGGGCGTGCGCCTGAACCTCGACGCCGGCGTGCTGCGCGTGTCGTCGAACAACGCCGAGCAGGAGGAAGCGGTCGAGGAACTCGACGTCGACTACGCCGGCGACGCGATCGAAATCGGCTTCAACGTCGCCTACCTGATCGACGCGCTGTCCAACCTGCCCGGCGAACAGATCCGCATCGAACTGCAGGACGGCAACAGCAGCGCGCTGCTGACCATGCCCGACGACGCCGGCTTCAAGTACGTCGTGATGCCGATGCGGATTTGATCCCCAGGTCCGGGCCTTGCCCGGGCCGCCACCGCCGACGCGTTACGATAGCCCCTTCGAGTCCGAATCCTCCATGAGCGATACCCCCAGCACCAGCTACAGCGAATCGTCCATCCAGATCCTTGAGGGTCTCGAGGCGGTGCGCAAGCGACCGGGCATGTACATCGGCGACACGTCCGACGGCACCGGGCTGCACCACCTGGTGTTCGAGGTCGTCGACAACTCGATCGACGAGGCGCTGGCCGGCTATTGCGACGACATCGTCGTCACCATCCACACCGACAACTCGATCAGCGTCGAGGACAACGGGCGCGGCATTCCGGTCGGGGTCAAGCTCGACGACAAGCACGAACCGAAGCGCAGCGCCGCGGAAATCGCGCTGACCGAACTGCACGCCGGCGGCAAGTTCAACCAGAACAGCTACAAGGTCTCCGGAGGCCTGCACGGCGTCGGCGTCAGCTGCGTCAACGCGCTGTCGCGCTGGCTGCGGCTGACCGTGCGCCGCGACGGCGAGACGCACGTGCTCGAGTTCGCTCGCGGCGCCGTGCAGAACCGCGCGATCACGACCGTCGACGGCATCGAAGTCTCGCCGATGCGCGTGCTCGGCCGCACCGACAAGCGCGGCACCGAAGTGCACTTCCTGCCCGACACCGACATCTTCGAGCTGGTCGATTTCCACTACGAGGTGCTCGCCAAGCGCTTGCGCGAACTGTCGTTCCTGAACCACGGCGTGAAGATCCGCCTGGTCGACGAGCGCCAGGGCAAGGAAGACAACTTCGCCTACACCGGCGGCGTCAAGGGATTTGTCGAGTACATCAACCGCGGCAAGACGACGCTGCACCCGAATATTTTCTACGCCACCGGATCGAAGGACACCGAGCACGGTTCGTCGATCGTCACCGAGGTGGCGATGCAGTGGAACGAGGGTTACGCCGAAAACGCCTTGTGCTACACGAACAACATCCCGCAGCGCGACGGCGGCACCCACGTGACCGGGATGCGCGCGGCGATGACCCGCGTGATCAACAAGTACATCGAGGACAACGAGCTGGCGAAGAAAGCCAAGGTCGAAATCAGCGGCGACGACATGCGCGAAGGCCTGGCCTGCGTGCTGTCGGTCAAAGTGCCCGACCCCAAGTTCTCCAGCCAGACCAAGGACAAGCTCGTTTCCAGCGAAGTGCGCGCCCCCGTCGAGGACGTGGTGGCGAAGGCGCTGACCGACTTCCTGCTGGAGAACCCGAACGACGCCAAAATCATCTGCGGCAAGATCGTCGACGCGGCTCGCGCGCGCGAGGCCGCGCGGCGTGCGCGCGAACTGACCCGGCGCAAGGGCGTGCTCGACGGCATGGGCCTGCCGGGCAAGCTCGCCGACTGCCAGGAGAAAGACCCGGCGCTGTGCGAGATCTACATCGTCGAGGGCGACTCGGCCGGCGGCAGCGCCAAGCAGGGGCGTGACCGCAAGTTCCAGGCGATCCTGCCGCTGCGCGGCAAGATCCTCAACGTCGAGAAAGCGCGCTACGAGAAGCTGCTGACCAGCAACGAAATCCTCACGCTGATCACCGCGCTGGGCACCGGAATCGGCAAGGACGACTTCGACGTCGCCAAGCTGCGCTACCACCGCATCATCATCATGACTGACGCCGACGTCGACGGCGCCCACATCCGCACGCTGCTGCTGACCTTCTTCTACCGCCAGATGCCCGAACTGGTCGAGCGCGGCCACATCTACATCGCGCAGCCGCCGCTGTACAAGGTCAAGCACGGCAAGGACGAGCAGTACCTGAAGGACGCGCACGAACTCGACGCCTACCTGCTGCAGGTCGCGCTGAAGGACGCCGCGGTCAGCACCGGCAGCGAGCCCGGCGCGCAACAGCTGTCCGGCGACACGCTGCAGCAGCTGGCGCGCCAGTACATGCTCGCCGAAGGCGTGATCGAGCGCCTGTCGGCGTTCATGGACCTGGAAGCGCTGCGCGCGATCGCCTCCGGCGTCGCCCTCGAGCTCGACACGCCCGAACAGGCGCAGGCCAGCGCCGACGCGCTGCAGCGCGCGCTGCTGGCCAACCACGCCAACGGTGTGGCGCCGCATGTTCGCGCCGACACCGACGCGCGTACCGACAAGCAGCTGCTGCGCATCGCGCGCCATCACCACGGCAACGTGCGCACCAGCGTGATCACCTCCGAATTCGTGCACGGCGCCGACTACGCGGTGCTGGCGCAGACCGCGCAGACCTTCGGCGGCCTGCTCGGCGTCGGCGCCGCCGTGACCAAGGGCCACGGCGACAACGCGAAGAGCTCGCCGGCGAGCGATTTCCGCGACGCCATGACCTGGCTGCTGCGCCTGGCCGAAAGCAGCATCGGCCGCCAGCGCTACAAGGGTCTAGGCGAAATGAACCCCGAGCAGCTGTGGGAAACGACGATGGACCCCGCGGTGCGCCGGCTGCTGAAGGTGCAGATCGACGACGCGATCGAAGCCGACCGCGTGTTCACGATGCTGATGGGCGACGAAGTCGAACCGCGCCGCGATTTCATCGAGAGCAACGCGCTGAGGGCGGCGAACATCGACGTGTGAGGTTGTCGGATCTCATCTGAGTTGCAAAAATTCTCATACATGCCAAAAAATCCCCGGCCGCGAGGTTCGGGGATTTTTATTTTTAATCATCGAGATAGCATCGAGCGCTCCGACCACGACAGCGCCGATGGCGCGCGCGATACGCGCCAGACGGGGCCGTTTTTGGAGCTTGATCGCGTGATGTTTGCGCCGCTTGCGAGGGCGTGTCGCACTGAAGTTGGAGGTGGTTGACCGTGCCGGACTTCCAGCGCTACATCGGCATCGACTACTCGGGCGCCGAGACCGCCGAGTCCAGCCTGAAGGGCTTGCGGGTCTACCAAGCCACGGCGGGAGCGCCCGCGGTCGAAATCCAGCCGCCGCCGAGCCCGCGCAAGTACTGGACGCGCAGGGGAATCGCCCACTGGCTGCTCGAGGTGCTCGCCGAAGGGCCGCCGACCCTGGTCGGCATCGACCACGGCTTTTCCTTTCCGTTGCGCTACTTCGAGGTGCACCGCCTCCTGCCGGACTGGCCGGCCTTCCTCGATGACTTCCAGCGCCACTGGCCAACCGATGAGCGCCACACCTACGTCGACTTCGTGCGCGACGGGGTCTGCGGCGATGGCGCGGCCAGAATGGGCAGCTCGAAGTGGCGACGCATCTGCGAGGAGCGCTGCCGGGCGAAGTCGGTGTTCCACTTCGACGTGCAGGGGACGGTGGCCAAGTCCACCCATGCCGGGATTCCCTGGCTTCGCTTCCTGCGCTCCAGGCTCGGCGAGCGGGTGCACTTCTGGCCGTTCGACGGCTGGGACGTCGCCCCAGGCCGCTCCGTCATCGCCGAGGTCTACCCGTCGCTGTGGCGGCAGGCCTATCCAAGCGAGGGCCGCACGGGCGACCAGCAGGACGCCTATGCGGTCGCTGCGTGGCTTCGCGATGCGGATGCCGATGGCAGGCTGTCGCAGGCCCTGAAGCCAGGCTTGACCGACTACGAGCAAGCCATGGCGGGGGTGGAAGGTTGGATCTTGGGGCTCTGGTAGATCGTGTGCGTTGCCTACGGGTAGGCGGCAGCATGATTCGCAACCAGGAGGCCTGCGCGGGCCGGCCATAAAAGGCGAAAGTCGGTTGCTCGGCCGAAGCAGGCGCTGGCTGTGCTTCGTGGAGGGGGCTGCAACACCCAAGACAGCGGTCGCCGAAATCTCCCGCGCGCTTACCAGCCAGGTTGACTCGAAACAAGCGGGCTCCACGAAATGCAGGGCGGTTCAACTTGGCCACGGGTACTCCCGAATCGCTGCGGTGCGACGGCCGGCGTGTGTCAAGGTGGCTGTGCCGCCCGAATCATGCCGATGCCGCCCGTTTATGTTGCACTTGCAGGTTGGCATCGTGGAGCAAGCGATAGCGTTCGGGGGAGCTGCGGCAACACGTTTCCGTCTGAATTCGTAGTTACTTTATGAGATGTTTTATCGCGCCTTGGCTGACATACTGACGCTTTGCCACGGACACTGCACCCTGTACCGGAGAGGACGCGATGATCGATCGGTCAAAGGAAGCGTCGGTGATGGCAAGCGCCTCTACGTGGTACGTGCAGGCCATGGAGCGGCTGGTCGAGGTGGTCCAGCGCCTGTCGCTGGCCAGGGACCTGGACGCGGTGATGAGCATTGCACGGAGCGCGGCGAGGGCGCTGACCGGCGCCGACGGTGCCACCTTCGTACTGCGAGACGGCGAGCAATGCTTCTATGCGGACGAGGACGCTATCGCCCCACTGTGGAAGGGGCAGCGTTTTCCGATGAGCGCTTGCATCAGCGGCTGGGTGATGCACAACCGGAGCGCGGTGGGAATCGCCGATATTTACGCCGACCCGCGCGTGCCGGCAGATGCATACCGTCCGACCTTCGTGCGCAGCTTGGCGATGGTCCCCATCCGGACGCTGGAACCGATCGGTGCCATCGGCAACTACTGGGCGTCGGCGCATGCACCGACGGCCGACGAACTGCGTGTGCTCCAGGCGTTGGCCGACACGACTGCAGTGGCAATGGAGAACGTGCGCCTCTACGCCGAACTTGAGGCGCGGGTGGCGCAGCGCACCGCGGAACTGCAGGCGATTCTTGACCATGTCGACACTGGCATCGCGTTCGTCGCCGACGGGCGCGTCGAGCGTATCAACCCTCGGATGGCGCGGCTGCTCGGCGCACCGACTGCCGACGTGCTGCGTGCCTGCTCGCCCGAGGCGCTGCTGCGCGCAGCCGATGACGATGCTGCGTTCGCCGCCGCGCTGCGGCGCGGCTCCGGCGCGCCGTACACAGCCGAGTTGCGGCTGCACCGGCTGCACGGCGAACCGTTCTGGGCCCGGGTCGCGGCGCGCCCGGTGCACGATGCGACTGCCACCGGCGCGACCATCTGGGCCGTCGACGATATCAGCGAGGCCAAGGCGCGCGAGCGCAGCCTCGACGATCTTCGTCGCGCTGCCGAGGCTGCCACACAATCCAAGAGTGACTTCCTGGCCAGCATGAGCCACGAGCTGCGCACGCCGCTGAACGCGATCCTCGGCTTCTCCGAGGTGCTGCGCGACGGGCTTGCTGGCGAGCTTGCGCCGCGCCAGCACGAGTACATCAGCGACATATACGACAGCGGCGAGCATTTGCTGGCACTTATCAACGATGTGCTCGATCTGTCGAAGGTGGAGGCCGGCCGGATGACCCTCGAGCCCGAGGCGATCGACGTCGGCGCGCTGCTGCATGCGGCCACATCGGTGGTGAAGGAAAAGGCGCTGGCCCACAACCTATCCTTGCAAGTTGACCTCGCCGACGATCTCGGCACAGCGTTGCTCGACGCTCGCAAGTGTCGGCAGGTCGTTTACAACTTGCTGTCCAATGCCGTCAAGTTCACGCCGGATGGCGGCAGCGTCGTGCTGCGAGCGCGCGTCGTGCGCGCGGCCCAGGCGCAGCGCGCGTTGGCCGTCTGCGATCGCGTCGCTCCGCCGCTGCCGCCGGAGGCTCGTGGTTCGCTGCTGCAGATCGAAGTCGTTGACACCGGCATCGGCATGACCGCCGACGCCATGCAGCGCGTGTTCGAGCCCTTCGTGCAGATCGACAGCTCGCTGTCGCGCCAATACCAGGGCACCGGGCTGGGCCTGACCTTGGTACGTCGGCTCTGTGCGCTGCAAGGCGGCGCGGTTGGCCTGCGCAGCCACCCAGGGCAGGGCAGCACCTTCAGCGTGTGGCTGCCGTTGCGCGACGCCGAGCCGATCCCGGCGCCGACACTGCCACCACCCGAGATCGAGCGTGGCCGAGCGCTGGCACTGGTGGTCGACGACGATCCTCGGGCTGCGGAGCTGATCCGTCTGCAGCTCGATGCCGCCGACTGCTCCGTGATGGTCGCGCCCAGCGCCGAGGTCGCCGTTGAGCTGCTGAGCCAGGTGCAGCCACAGCTCCTGGTGCTCGACATCCTTCTGCCGGGCATCGACGGCTGGGAGTTGCTGGGACGGCTGAAGGCAGACCCGAGCTTGGCGTCGATCCCGGTGCTGGTGGTGTCCATCATCGCCGACAGCGGCCGCGGCCTGGCCCTGGGCGCGGTGGATGCGCTGCAGAAGCCCGTCCCGGCGGCCCAGTTGCGTGCGGCGCTGCAGCGCTTGGGTATCGCGCCGCCACGCGCGGACGGCCGCAGCGCCTGCGTGTTGGCGGTCGACGACGAGCCCACGGCGCTTGAATTGGTGCGCACGCTGCTCGAAGCCGACGGGTGTCGCGTGCTGTGTGCGAGCAATGGCGCGCAGGCGCTGCAAACAGCTCGCGCGGATCTGCCCGATTTGGTGATCCTTGACCTGATGATGCCCGGCATGAGCGGATTCGAGTTGATTGCCGCACTTCGTGCCGACGACAGCACGGTGCATATTCCGCTGATCGTGCTGACCGCAAAGGATCTCGATCAGGCCGAGCGAAGCGCGCTGCAGCGCCAAGCCTGCGCGGTGATCGAGAAGTCGCGCTTCAGCGCAGCACGCCTGCGAGCCGCGCTGAAGCGCTCCATTTCGCCAGCGTGAGGCGTGCAATGGCGCTGATCCTGCTTGTCGAGGACAACCCGCAGAACATGAAATTGGCAACGCTGGTGCTGCACAGCGACGGCCACATCGTCCTGCAGGCGACCGACGCGGAGCATGGCATACAACTTGCCGGCAGTGCGCGCCCCGCGCTGGTGCTGATGGACGTCAATCTACCCGGTCTGGACGGCCTTGAGGCCACGCGCCGCCTCAAGGCCGACCCCGCCACCGCCATGATTCCGGTCTACGCGCTGACCGCGCATGCGATGCCGGGTGACGCCGCGCGCATGATGGCGGCCGGCTGTGATGGCTATTTGTCCAAGCCCTTTCACCATCAGGAACTGCGGCGCCTTGTCAAGCAGGCACTGGCCGGCCGCACCATCTCTCCACCCCCGCCATGACCACACCTGAAAGTGCCCGCGTGCTCGTCGCCGACGACGACGCGCGCAACCGCGATTACCTGCGCCTGCTGCTCGAGCGTGAGGGCCATACCGTGCTGGAGAGCATCGACGGCATCGACACCCTCGAAAGCGCCCGGCGCGAGCTGCCAGACCTGATCCTGCTCGATGCGATGATGCCAGGCAAGGACGGCTTTCGTGTCGCTCACGAGCTCAAGTCCGAGCCCCCGACTCACGCGATCCCGATCATCATGATCACCGCGCTCGATGACCGCGCCGCGCGGTTGCGCGCGCTCGATTGTGGCGCCGAGGAGTTTCTCGGCAAACCGGTCGATCGTGCTGAGCTGTGGGTGCGGGTGCGCAATCTGCTGCGGCTGAAACGATACGGCGATCTGCTCGAGCAGCACAATCGCGGCCTGGAGGATCAAGTGCGCGAGCGCAGCGCCCAGCTCGTCGCGAGCCATCTCGACACCATCCACACCATCCTGCGCGCCGCGGAGTTTCGCGACCAGGAGACCGGCGCGCACATCCATCGCATCAGCCACTACAGCCGCGAACTGGCGCAACGCCTGGGCATGGGCGCCACCTTTGTCGACACCATCTTTCACGCTAGCGCGCTGCACGATGTGGGAAAAATCGGCATCCCGGACCACATCCTGCTCAAGCCCGGCCCACTCGACGAGACAGAGCGCCTCATCATGCAAGGACATGCTCAACTGGGTGCGCGCATCCTGAGTCACGGCGACGGGGGGTCGGCGTATACGCGCCTGGGCGCGGAGATCGCGCTGGGCCACCATGAGAAGTGGAACGGCGGTGGCTACCCGGCTGGGCTGCGTGGCGAGGCCATCCCGCTGAGCGCGCGCATCATGGCCATCTGCGACGTCTACGACGCTCTGCGCAGCCCGCGGCCCTACAAGAGCGGCATGCCGCATGCTGACGCGATGCGCATCATCGCGCACGGAGACGAGCGCACGTCGCCACGCGACTTCGACCCGGCGGTCGCTGATGCCTTCGTGCGCGCCGCCGCAGTGTTCGCCGCCATCTACGAGGCGCATGTCGACTGACGCGCGCTGGCCGTGGCGGGTCGAGCGCGCCAGTTTGCAAACGCGGGAAGTCGGCGCTTGGGAGGTTGATGCAGCGTGCGGCCGCTGGCGACGGCAGAGCGGTTGCCGCGACAAGCCATGGTCAATGACTGTTCAGGCCGAGGTTCCGACGTCGGGTCAGCGGCAGGAGGTCGGCCTTGGCCGTCATTGACCGAGCCGAATCCGATGTCCGCAATGCTTCGGCATCGGCCCCTGGTCGCCGCATCACTGCACGTCGCGCGGTTCGAATGCGCCTCCGCGCGGTCGATGAATCTGTTGCGCGATAGCGTAGACGGCGACCGTTGCTGCGGCAAAGCCCGACGCCGCACCAATGCCGAGAGCCCAGCGTGGCCCCAAATGATCGGAGACCCAGCCCACGACCGGAGCTCCGATCGGCGTACCGCCGAGCGCGATGGCCACGCGTAGAGCCATCACCCGTCCTCGCATGGCTGGCTGGGTTGCTAGCTGCATCAGGCTGTTGGTCGCGTTGGTGAATGTCAGGGCGGCCCCACCAATGACAACCAACGCGCCCGCGAATAACCAGTAGCCAGGGGCGATGGCGGCCAGGGTGCAGCCGAGACCGAAACTCGCGGCACCAGTCAGCAGTGACATGATTCGTGGCCGATCGCGGCCGGCGGCAAGCAGCGCTCCCGAGACGGTGCCGATGGCCATGATCGACGACAGGAGGCCGTAGCCGCGTGCATCGGTGTGGAAGACGCTGACCGCCATGGTCGAAATGAAGATCGGGAAATTCAATCCGAATGTGCCGATCAGGAACAGCATGATCAGGATTGCTTTGAGGTCCGGTCGTGTGTTGGCGGCGGCCTGAACCCGCGTAAATCTGGCGGCGTTATTTGGCGGCGAGAGCGGCGGCGAGAGTGCCGAAGGTCGCAGGAGTCCAGACGAGCGGATGCAGCCGCGGGGCCAAGGCGCCGGGCC
>MLJW01000659.1_pt1 | contig 12075 bp, 13 predicted proteins | sample 888231 | NCBI WGS metagenome assembly MLJW01 (sample SAMN05788063, study PRJNA343431) | mine drainage metagenome | isolation source: sample collected from the inflow into an acid mine drainage treatment plant... | place: Germany: Lusatia, lignite mining district
GCCGAGCCTGTCGAGCAGTCCGAGCAGCTGGTCGACGTCGGCGAGGTGCAGGCCCGCGGTGGGCTCGTCCAGGATGAGGACGCCACCCTTCTCCCCCATGCGGGTCGCCAGCTTGAGCCGCTGCCGCTCACCGCCGGAGAGCGTGGTGAGTGGCTGGCCGAGACTGAGGTAGCCGAGCCCGACGTCGGCGAGCCGGTCGAGGACGGCGTGCGCGGCCGGGGTGCGCGCCTCCCCTGCACCGAAGAACTCCTCGGCCTCGGTCACCGACATCGCGAGCACCTCGGAGATGTCGCGGCCACCGAGGTGGTACTCGAGCACCGAGGCCTGGAACCGCTTGCCCTCGCACTCCTCGCACGTGGTCGCGACGCCGGCCATGATCCCGAGGTCGGTGTAGATGACTCCAGCTCCGTTGCACGTCGGGCAGGCGCCCTCGGAGTTGGCGCTGAACAACGCGGCCTTCACACCGTTGGCCTTCGCGAATGCGGTGCGGATCGGGTCGAGCAGCCCGGTGTACGTCGCGGGGTTGCTGCGTCGCGACCCGCGGATCGCGCCCTGGTCGACCGACACCACGCCCGCACCGGCGGGGATCGACCCGTGCACCAGGGACGTCTTGCCCGAGCCGGCGACGCCGGTGACGACGACGAGCACCCCGAGCGGGACGTCGACGTCCACGTCGCGCAGGTTGTGCGCCGTCGCACCACGGATCTCGAGCGCGCCCGTGGCCGTGCGCAGGGTCTCCTTGAGCGACGCCCGGTCGCTGAGATGACGCCCGGTCAGCGTATCGCTGGTCCGCAGCCCCTCGACGGTGCCCTCGAAGCAGACCGTGCCGCCCGCCGCACCGGCGCCCGGTCCGAGGTCGATGACATGGTCGGCGATCACGATCGACTCGGGCTTGTGCTCGACGACCAGCACCGTGTTGCCCTTGTCCCGCAGCCGCAGCAGCAGGGCGTTCATCCGTGCGATGTCGTGGGGGTGCAGGCCGATGGTGGGCTCGTCGAACACGTAGGTGACGTCGGTGAGCGAGGAGCCGAGGTGCCGGATCATCTTGACGCGCTGCGCCTCGCCCCCCGACAACGTGCCGGACGAGCGGTCGAGAGAGAGGTAACCGAGCCCGATCTCCACGAACGAGTCGAGCGTCTGCTGCAGCGCACCGAGCAGCGGCGCCACCGACGGCTCGGCGACGCCGCGGACCCACTCGGCCAGGTCGCTGATCTGCCTCGCGCAGGCGTCGGCGATGCTGATCCCGGCGACCTTCGACGACCGGGCGGCCTCGTTGAGGCGGGTGCCACCGCAGTCCGGGCACGGGGTGAACGTCACCGCCCGCTCCACGAACGCCCGGATGTGCGGCTGCATCGCCTCGACGTCCTTGGACAGCATCGACGACTGGATCCGTCGCACCAGCCCCTCGTACGTCATGTTGATGTTCTCGATCTTCATCCGCGTCGGCTCGCGGTAGAGCAGGTCGTGCCGCTCCTGGGCGGTGTAGTCGCGGATCGGCTTGTGCGGGTCGACGAAGCCGGAGGACGCGTACAGCCGGTAGTTCCAGCCGCCTGCGACGTACCCGGGGATGGTGAGCGCACCCTCGGCGAGCGACAGCGTCTCGTCGAACAGCTGGGTCAGGTCGATGTCGTTCACCGAGCCCATGCCCTCGCATCGTGGGCACATGCCGCCGGTGATCGTGAACGTGCGCTTCTCGGCCTTCGCGGCGCCCTTCTGGACCTTGATCTGGCCCGTCCCGCTGGCCGACGCGACGTTGAAGGAGAAGGCCTGGGGCGACCCGACGTGCGGCTGCCCGATCCGGCTGAAGAGGATGCGGAGCATCGCGTTCACGTCGGTCGCGGTGCCCACCGTCGACCGGGCGTTGGCGCCCATCCGCTCCTGGTCGACGATGATCGCCGTGGTCAGGCCGTCGAGGACGTCGACGTCCGGCCGTGCCAGCGTCGGCATGAACCCCTGCACGAACGCGCTGTAGGTCTCGTTGATCATCCGCTGCGACTCCGCGGCGATCGTGTCGAACACCAGCGAGCTCTTTCCCGAGCCGGACACGCCCGTGAAAACGGTCAGCCGGCGCTTCGGGATTTCGACGCTGACGTCCCGGAGGTTGTTCTCCCGCGCGCCGTGCACCCGGATCAGATCATGGGTGTCGGCGACGTGCAGCGCGGAGGCCGGAACGTCGGTCCCTGAGGTCATGCCCGTCCTGTCGTCGTCCACGCGCCGGCCCGGCCGGTCAGCGCAGCTCGTTGATGCGGATCAGGTTGCCCGCAGGATCACGCACCGCGCAGTCGCGCACCCCGTAGGGCTGCTCGATCGGCTCCTGGACGATGTCGACGCCGCCGGCCTCCAGCTGCGCGAAGGTGGCGTCGAGGTCGGGGGTGGCCAACGTGATGATGCCGTAGGTTCCCTTCGCCATCATCTCGGCGATGGTCCGGCGCTCGTCCTCGGTGATCCCCGGGTCGGCGGCCGGCGGGTGCAGGACGATCGATGTGCCGGGCTGTCCCTCAGGACCGACCGTGATCCAGCGCATGCCGCCGTAGCCGACGTCGTTGCGCACCTGGAAACCGAGGAGGTCGCGGTAGAACGCCAGTGCGGCGTCCGGGTCGTCCTGCGGGAGGAACGTGTTGAGAATGGTGAGGTCCATGACGGTCACGCTAGCCGGGGCCCGGAGACCGCCGCTTCTCGATTCCTGACCGGTCGCGCGGCGTGCTTGACCACGCACGACGGCACACCCGCCCACGCGCGTGCCGCGTCACGCCGGTAGATGCTCGGCGGCACACCGACCAGCTCGGTGAACCGCGTGCTGAAGGTGCCCAGCGACGAGCAGCCGACCGCGAAGCACACCTCGGTGACGCTGAGGTCGCCGCGCCGCAGCAGCGCCATCGCCCGCTCGATGCGCCGAGTCATCAGGTAGGCGTACGGCGGCTCCCCATAGGCGAGTCGGAACTCGCGACTGAGGTGACCGGCCGACATGTGCACGCCGCGAGCGAGCGACTCGACGTCCAGCGGTTGTGCGTAGTCCCGGTCGATCCGGTCCCGGACGCGCCGCAGCCGCGCGAGGTCGCGGAGTCGCTGCTCCGTGGCGGTGGTGCCGGTCATCTACGAGATCGTGCCACGGCCGGCTGGGTGCGCCCGTTGCCCTGCAGCAGACGTCCCCGTCGACTGGTCGCGCGAGCCGCATCGCGGCCATGACACCACGACGATCTGTCGCGACACCACAGAGGCTTGTCATGACACCACTGTGGTGTCATGATGCTGACATGGAACTCGAGCAGTACGTCAGCGATCTTCAGCGCCAGCTCGTGAGCGCCGCGGAGAACGGCACGGAGGGCACCCGCGCCGTCGCGGAGCGGCTCGCCACGGGACTCGACGCCGCGACGCGGCTCGTGCTGCTCGACGCCCTGTCGGCCGCAGCCGGCGAGATCACCCGCGACCTCGCGCCCGGCTCGGTCGACCTCCGGCTCCGCGGACGCGAGATCGAGTTCGTCGTCACCCCGTCGAACGCCGAGCCCGACACCGACGAGCGGCCCGCCACCACCGTCGACCTCGACGACACGAGCACCTCACGCACGACGCTCCGCCTGCCGGACGCCCTGAAGGCTCGGGTGGACGAGGCGGCGGCGGCGGACGGCTTGTCCGTCAACACCTGGCTGGTCCGCGCGGTCGCCGCGGCCCTCCAACCCAAGCAACGACGATCGGCCCAGCGCACGCTGCGCACCTGGGACAGCTTCGCGGGCTGGGCGCGCTAGACCCGCCCGGTCCCGCACCTCCACCAGCGACCACCAGCCACCACCACCGACCACCACCAGCCACGCAGACCCGCGGGGCGGGACGAACACACCCAGAGAGAGACAGGCGTCAGCATGCCCAGGTACGACACCCCGAGCCCCATCGATCTCGCGATCAACCTGCAGGTCGGGGCGATCGAGGTCATCGCAGGCGACCGCGCCGACACCGTCGTGACGGTGTCCCCCACCAACCCGGGGCGGGACGTCGACCACCGGGGCGTGCAGGCGACGAAGGTCGACTTCGACGGCCAGCGGCTCACCGTCATGGGCCCGCGGCCCCGCCTCAGCTGGATCGGCGCAGGCCCGTTCGACTCGGTCGATGTGGTGGTCGAGCTGCCGTCCGGGTCACGTCTCACCGCCGAGATCGCGGTCGGCGGTGTGCGCACGAGCGGCCGTCTCGGCGCCACCCGGATCAAGGCCTCGACCGGCGCCGCGGACATCGAGACCACCGGCGACCTGTGGCTGCGCGCCGGTCACGGCAATGCGACCGTGGGGACCGCCGAGGGCGGGGCCGAGATCACGGCCGACCACGGTCAGATCCGGGTCGACGTGGTCACCGGCGACGCGATCCTCAAGGCGTCGCACGGCTCGATCGTCGTCGGGGAGTCCGGGGGCGACCTCGACGCCAAGCTCTCCTACGGCGACCTCGAGCTCACGACGGCACGTGCCTCCGTCACGGCGAAGACCGCCTACGGCAGCATCCGGCTGCGCGAGGTCTCGAGCGGTTCGATCCAGGTCGAGAGCGGCTATGGCGCGGTCGACATCGGCGTGCGGCCTGGCGTCGCGGCCTGGCTCGACCTGTCCTCGACGGACGGGCACGTGCGCAACCGGCTCGACAGCGACCGCGCGCCCGACGGCTCCGAGCAGACCGTCGCGGTCCGGGCGCGCACCAGGTACGGCGACATCACGGTCCAGCGCGCCCGATGAGCTCGGACGACCACCCGAAGGGAACGGCACAGCAGATGACCGTCGACGTGACAACCGCACGGGACCGCGAACCTGCGATCCGCGTGCAGAACATCGAGAAGTCCTTCAACGACCTGCACGTCCTGCGCGGCGTGAGCTTCGACGTGGCACCAGGCAGCATCTTCGCCCTGCTCGGCTCGAACGGAGCAGGGAAGACCACGATGGTGAAGATCCTGTCCACGCTGCTCAGACCCGATGCCGGCTCAGCCACCGTGAACGGTTTCGACATCGCGACCCACCCGCTCCGGGTGCGGGAGTCCATCAGCCTCACCGGACAGTTCGCCGCTGTCGACGAGATCCTCACCGGTCGGGAGAACCTGGTGCTGGTCGCGAAGCTGCGGCACCTGAGCGATCCCCGTCGCGTGGCGGACGATCTTCTCGCCCGGTTCACCCTTGCCGAGGCCGGGTCGCGACGCGTGTCGACCTATTCCGGCGGCATGCGCCGTCGCCTGGACATCGCCATGAGCCTGATCGGGCAGCCGCCGGTCATCTTCCTCGACGAACCGACCACGGGGCTCGACCCCGAAGGTCGCGTCGAGGTCTGGCGGGTCGTCCAGGAGCTCGCCACGCGCGGGACCACCGTCCTGCTGACCACGCAGCACCTCGACGAGGCCGAGCAGCTCGCGGATCGGATCGCCATCCTTCATCAGGGGCGCATCATCGCGAACGGCACCCTCGCCGAGCTCAAGAGACTGCTCCCACCAGCGACGGTCGAGTACGTCGAGAAGCAGCCGAGCCTGGAGGACATCTTCCTTGCCCTGGTGGGGAACACCGGCACGGACGAGACACGAGAGGACCGGTCATGAGCACGCACGTCGTCGGAGACACCGCGGTCCTGCTGGGCCGCTCCCTGCGTCACATCACCCGCAGCCCGGACACGATCATCACGACCGCGATCACGCCGATCGCCATGATGCTGCTGTTCGTGTACGTGTTCGGTGGCGCGATCAGGACGGGCACCGGCACCTACATCAACTACCTGTTGCCGGGAATCATGCTGATCGCGATCGCCTCGGGCATCGCGTACACGGCCTTCCGGTTGTTCATCGACATGACGAGCGGAATCGTCGAGCGATTCCATTCGATGCCGATCGCACGGTCCGCCGTGCTGTGGGCGCACGTGCTGACCTCGATGGTCTCCAACTCGATCTCGGTCGTGATCATCGTGCTGGTGGCTCTCGTGATGGGATTCCGCACCTCGGCAGGCCTGCTGGCGTGGTTCGCCGTCGCCGGGATCCTGGCGCTGTTCACCCTCGCCCTGACCTGGCTCGCCGTGATCGCCGGCCTCACGGCGACGTCCGTCGACGGCGCGAGCGCGTTCTCATACCCGCTGATCTTCCTGCCGTTCGTCAGCTCGGCCTTCGTCCCCACGGACACCATGCCGGGGCCGGTGCGAGCCTTCGCCGAGCACCAGCCGATCACCTCGATCGTCAACGCGATCCAGGATCTGCTCGCACAACGACCCGTCGGAAGCGGCCTCTGGATCCCTCTTGCCTGGTGCGTCGGCATCCTCGTTCTCGCCTACCGCCTCGCGATGCGCACCTACCGGCGCAAGCTCGCGTAACGGGCGGCGGGTCGTGGTGGCGTCAGTCGTCGCGAACCGTCAGCGCCCGCAGCTCACCCAGGACGTCGCGCGCGATGTCGGCGAGCGAACGCTCCTCCCCTGCGGCGATCCACTGGCGGAAGGCGACGCCGAACACCGTCACGCAGGTCTCGGCGGCCAACGTCGCCTGGGGCTCGGGCACGCCGCGGCTGCGCAGGGCGCCCGCCACGACCTCGGAGAGCCCGGCCATCTTGAGGAGCTCGCGCTCCTGCAGACCCGGGTTGGCGACGATGACGGCTTGCCGCAGGCGCGAGAAGGACCGACGGTCGTCGGGGAAGAACGAGGAGGCGGCCTCCAGGGCGACGGCGACGGTCTCGACGGCCGACGCGCCGTCCGGCGCCGCGGCCACCCCGTCGAGGAAGATCTGCTGGAAGCGGTCCTGGCCGTCGAAGAGCACCTCGCGCTTGTCGGCGAAGTACCGGAAGAATGTGCGCTCCGTCAGGCCGACCGACTCGGCGATGTCGGCCGCCGTGGTCTGCTCGAACCCGCGCGCAGCGTAGAGCTCGAGCGCCGCCGCCTGCAGCCGCTCCCGCGCACCGGGCTCCCATCGGACCATGTCGACCATCCTAGTGATGACAGCGACTGAAATCAGACGTACGCTGACGACAGTCACTGACATCAGTGGCTGACATCAGCGGTCGACGAGTCGACCCACCCTCGAAGGAGATCACCCATGCGCGTCTTCGTCACCGGAGCATCCGGCTGGATCGGTTCCGCCACCGTCGCCGAGCTCCTCGGCGCCGGCCACGACGTCACCGGGCTTGCGCGTTCCGACGCATCAGCGACCGCCCTGGCGGCCCGGGGCGCGACCGTCCTGCGGGGCGACCTCGACGACCTCGACAGCCTGCGCGCAGGATCGGCGGACGCCGACGCCGTCATCCACCTGGCCAACAAGCACGACTGGGCCAACCCGGCGGAGTCGAGCCGTGCCGAGCGCGCCGCGGTCCAGACGATCGCCGACGCGCTGGCCGGGTCGAACCGTCGGTTCCTGCTGGCGTCCGGCGTGGCCGGCATCGCGCAAGGACGCCCGTCCACCGAGGACGACCGTGTGCCCTGGAGCGGCCCCGACGCCCCCCGTGGCGGCGCCGAGAACCTCGCTCTCGACTACCTCGAGAAGGGCGTGACGTCGATCAGCCTCCGGTTCGCCCCGACCGTGCACGGCGACGGCGACCACGGCTTCATCGCCATCCTCGTCTCGGTCGCCCGCGCGACCGGCGTCTCGGGCTACGTCGGCGACGGCTCCACGGGCTGGGCCGCCGTGCACCGGTCCGACGCCGCGCGCATGGTCCGCCTCGGCCTCGAGAAGGCCCCGGCCGGCGCTCGGCTGCACGCCGTCGGCGAAGGCTCCGTGTCGTCGAAGGAGATCGCCGAGGCCATCGGCCACGGGCTCGACCTGCCGGTCGTGTCGATCGCCCCCGAGGACGCCCACGACCACTTCGGCTTCCTCGGCACGTTCTTCGCGATGGACCTCTCCTCGTCCAGCGCCCTCACGCAGGAGCTGCTCGGCTGGACACCCACCGGCCCCACCCTCCTCGACGACCTCGCGAGCGGTTCGTACGTCCGTTCCTGAGCCGTCGCCCCTCGGCGGGAGCCGCGCCCCACGAGTCGACGACGACGGCCCACCTGAGAGGATCGGGCCATGACCGCTGAGCACGTCATGCGCATCCACAGCGCCGAGTTCCAGGCCATGGCCGCCAGGGTCCTGCAGGTCACCGCGCTCACGTCGCGCCTCAACGTCCTGCCATTCGAGGACGAGGCGGGCAGGGCCGAGCTGTTCGAGAAGATCCTGGGTCGGCCGCTGCCGGCGCGCGTCACGATCTACCCGCCCTTCTACACCGACCACGGGCTCCACCTCGACCTCGCGGAGCGCGTGTTCATCAACCAGGGCTGCACCTTCCTGGACCACTTCGGGATCCGGCTCGGCGAGGGGGTGATGGTCGGTCCGAAGGCCACGCTCATCACCGTCGGCCACCCGGTCGACCCCGAGGAGCGGCGGCTGCACCTCACCGGCGGGCCGATCGACGTGGCGGCGAACGTGTGGATCGGCGCCGGCGCGATGATCCTGCCCGGGGTCAGCATCGGGCGCGACGCCGTGATCGCCGCCGGCGCGGTCGTGACCGACGACGTGCCGGCGGCGAGCCTGGTGACGGGCACCAAGGCCACCGTGCGGCGACGGTGGTGACGCCGTCCCGGAGAGCCGCGCGTCGGCCCACACCCGGGAACGACTCCGCGTCGCGCGGACGCCACCGCCCGTCGATCGACGCCCCGCGGTTGCCACCGGTCTGCGCAGCGTTCACACTCGCACCATGTCCCAGCTGGATGAGCGCGAGGCCGTCGAGCACGTGTTTCAGCGACTGATCAGCCGCTTCCCGGACGTGCCCGCGGCGACCGTCCGCGAGACGGTCCACAGAGTTCACGACGAGCTCGACGGACCGGTACGCGACTACGTGCCGCTGCTGGTCGAGAACGCTGCCAGGAACGCCCTGGACTCGGCCTCCGGTCGTGCGGGCACGCCGGCGCCGTAGCGCCGATCACGACTGAGGCCGCGACGGCCTGGCCTCACCGGTACCGGAGCACGACACCGACACGCTGGGCATGCACGCCCAGCGTGTCAGGTGGCGCAGGCAGGACGCAGCCTGGGGGTGGACCGGGCGGCCTCGGTGATACCGCGCAGCTGTCGCAGCCCGTCGGCGAAGGCACCGGGTGTGAGGCGGTACCAGGTGAAGCGGCCCTCGGCCTCGCTGCGCACGACGCCCGCCTCGCGCAGGATGCGCAGGTGGTGGCTGACGGTCGTCTGCTTGGCGCCGGTGATCTCGATGAGGTGGCAGGTGCAGAGCTGCTCGTTCGCGAGGGACTCGACGATCCGCAGGCGCAGCGGGTCGGCGAGCAGGGCGAACTGGGCGGCGAGATCCACGAGGGCCGCGGGCGAGGTCGCGACAGACACGTGTGTGCTCATGCGCCCATGCTACGTGCATCAGCGAACTTTGATATCAGCGTTGGTCGATGTAACGTCGCATCCTCGATCCGACCGACGACGTGAAGGGTGCGCACCATGGCGACCGTAGAGATCTTCGACCCGGCGATGTGCTGCTCGACCGGGGTGTGCGGTACCGACGTGGACCCGACGCTGTCCCGGTTCGCGGCGGACGTGGAATGGTTGGCGACCCAGGGCGTGACCGTCGAGCGGGCGACCCTGGCGCAGGAGCCGGGCCGGTTCGCCTCGAACGACGTGGTCCGCACCGCGCTCGAGGTGCTGGGGACCGACGCGCTGCCGGCGATCGTCGTCGACGGGGCCTTGAAGTCCACCGGGGCCTACCCGGCGCGCGAGCAGATCGCGGCATGGGCGGGTGTCGACCCGACCCCCGCGCGGGCCGCGGCCGCCCCGATCATGACCGGGTCGCCGTTGCCGATGGCCGGCGGGTGCTGCGGCGGCGGGTCGTGCTGAGATGACGAGCACGCCGACCACCACGCTCGCCGGGCCCGGTCAGATCCTGACCGGGATCCTCACCGACCCGACCCGGTACCTGTTCTTCACCGGCAAGGGAGGGGTGGGCAAGACGTCGTGCGCGTCGGCGACCGCCATCGCACTGGCCGACGCCGGGCGGCGGGTCCTGATCGTCTCCACCGACCCGGCCAGCAATCTCGCCGAGGTCTTCGCGATGGGTGAGGTGACGGGCTCCACGCCCGCAGCGGTCCCGGGGGTGGGCGGTCTGGACGTGGTGAACATCGACCCGTTGGCCGCTGCGGCCGAGTACCGCGAGCGGGTCGTCGGGCCCTACCGCGGGGTGCTGCCCGTGGCCGCGGTGGCCTCGATCGAGGAGGAGCTCTCGGGCTCGTGCACCGTGGAGGTCGCCGCGTTCAACGAGTTCGTCACGCTGCTGACCGACCCCGCGGTGGCGGGCGCCTACGACCACGTCGTGTTCGACACCGCCCCGACCGGGCACACGCTGCGGCTGCTGAGCCTGCCCGCGGCCTGGACCGGGTTCCTGGACACCAACACTGCCGGGGTCACCTGCGTCGGCCCGGTCTCCGCACTAGGCCAGGCCCAGGAGTCCTACGCGGGCGCGTTGGCAACCCTGCGCGACGCGGACCTGACGACCATGGTCCTGGTCACCCGACCCGAACCGTCTGCGCTGGCCGAGGCCGCTCGAGCCGCCCACGAGCTCGGCGAGCTCGCGATGACCAACCAGCGCCTGATCATCAATGGCGTGTTCACCGCGTCCGGCACCCGCGACGCCATCGCCCTGGCCCGCGAGGACCGCGAACGTGGCGCGCTGGCGGACCTGCCCGCCGCACTGGGTCGGGCCCTGTCGGTCGACACGGTGCCGCTGCTCGCCCGCGCACCGATGGGCATCGACGGGCTGCGCGCCGCACTGGACCCGCCCGCCGACGACCCGCACGGCGCGACCCCGGTCACCGGGCCCGCGATCGACGCGGTGACCCTGTGCGAGCTGGTGGACGGGATCGCCGCGGCCGGGCCCGGCATCGTGATGACGATGGGCAAGGGCGGAGTGGGCAAGACGACGATCGCCGCGGCGATCGCCCTCGCGCTGGCCGACCGGGGCCTGCCGGTGTCGCTGACGACGACCGACCCCGCCGCGCACGTCACCGACGTCCTGCCCGATCCGCCGGGGAACCTGACCGTCACCCGGATCGACCCGATCGCCGAGACCGAGGCCTACACGGCCCACGTCCTGGCCACCGCGGGCGCCCAGCTCGAGGCCGCAGCGCGGGACCTGCTCGCCGAGGACCTCCGCTCCCCCTGCACCGAGGAGGTCGCGGTCTTCCATGCCTTCGCGCGGACCGTCGCCGACGCAGCCGGTCGGTACGTGGTCATCGACACCGCACCGACGGGACACACCCTGCTGCTCCTGCAGTCCTCGGCGTCGTTCGCCCGCCAGGCGCAGACCTCCCCCCAGGCGCGCCCCGACAGTCCCGCGGCCACCCTGTTCGGCTCGCTCAGCGACACCGCCCGCACGCGGATCCTGCTCGTCGCCCTGCCCGAGGCCACCCCGGTCCACGAGGCCATGGACCTGCAGGCCGACCTCGGGCGCGCAGGTCTGACCCCCTGGACGTGGGTCGTCAACTCGGCCCTGTCGGCGACCACCACCACCGACCGGGTCCTGCTCGCCCGCGCCGGCGACGAGTCCCGCTGGCTCGCCGAGATCGCTACGTCCAGCCCGCACCCTCCCGCGGTCGTGCCCTGGGTCCCCACCGTCCCCACCGGAGCAGACGGGCTTCGCCGGCTGACGGCCTGACCGTCCGAGCGCGCGATTGACATCTATATCGACATCCGTCAACATAGATATCGATCGAATCACGCGACTCCGGGAGGTCCGCTCGTGGCAGGCTCCGCGCCCTCCCCCGCCCTGCCGATCGCATCGACGACGGCGGGTCCGGGGGCTCCGGCCGAGCGCACCCCCGAGCCCCCGTGCGGGCAGGACCTCGGCGCGCACGCCATGGGCGCCGCTGCCGCTGCCCACGTCGCGGCGGTACTCAAGGCCCTGGCGGACCCGCTGCGGTTGCGGATGGTGTCCCTGATCGCCACGAGCCCCACCGGCGAGGCGTGCGTGTGCGACATCGCGACGGTCGCCGACGTCACCCAGCCGACCGTCTCCCACCACCTGAAGGTGCTCAAGGACATCGGCGTGCTGACCTCCGAGCGGCGGGCGACGTGGGTCTTCTACCGCGTCGACCCACGCGTGCGCCGTGGCATCTCGACGC
>MLJW01000660.1_pt1 | contig 12011 bp, 10 predicted proteins | sample 888231 | NCBI WGS metagenome assembly MLJW01 (sample SAMN05788063, study PRJNA343431) | mine drainage metagenome | isolation source: sample collected from the inflow into an acid mine drainage treatment plant... | place: Germany: Lusatia, lignite mining district
GGTGCACGGCGTGTACCCGCATTTGTGTGGGGTTCGTCAACCTTCTGTAGCGTCACAAGTAGTCATGGCCGTCCTGGAACTCTAGATACTCGGCCATATCTGTGGGAAAGTTGAAATTACTTGACGTAACACTAGGTGCTCGCATGGAATCTCAATTCTCAGATCGACGTGCCGCAGGCCGCCTGTTGGCAGAGAAGTTACGGACCTATAGAGGGCGCGCGGGTCTGCTTGTCTTCGCCCTTCCCCGTGGCGGTGTCCCAGTCGGCTACGAAGTTGCGAAGGCACTCGGCGCTGAACTTGATGTGTTGATAGTGCGCAAACTCGGGGTGCCAAATCAGTCTGAACTCGCCATGGGCGCCATCAGTTCGGGCGATGCGCTATATCTAAATGAGCAGATCATCAAGTTGGCTGGCATCACGCCAAGCGATGTTGATCACGTGCTGGAACAAGAAAGAAACGAACTCGCTAGACGCGAGAGGCTCTATCGAGGCACGAAGCCAATGGTCGAAGTGGACGGGCGCACTGTCATAGTGGTTGATGACGGCATTGCCACAGGCGCCTCAATGCGCGCAGCACTACTGGCTCTACGTGGCAAGAATCCCAAACGGCTTATCATCGCTGTGCCGGTTGCACCGGCCGATGCGAAGGAGCGATTCCAAGATGTAGCGGATGAGTTCGTAAGTGTCATGAATCCGATCGATTTCCAAGCGGTCGGACAGTTTTACGAGGACTTCAGTGCGACCGAAGACGAAGAAGTCCGCTCTCTGTTGGCGGAAGCGCATAAGAAGGCCAGCTGATGCATCCCTCCGCCTCGCCATTCCTCGCGGTCCGAGAACTAGCCACCCGACTGCAGGATGAACCGAGCGACTATGACGAATTGATGTCAATGGCCGAGGGGAAACGCTTCGTGCTAATTGGCGAAGCAACTCATGGCACGCAAGACTTTTATCGAATGCGGGCAGAGATCACACGTCGCTTGATCGAAGAACAGAACTTTGACGCGGTCGCCATCGAGGGTGACTGGCCTGATGTGTGGCGAGTAAATCGTTACGTGCAGGGCGAGGGCCATGATGATGCGCACTCTGCATTGGGAGACTTTGAACGCTTTCCAACATGGATGTGGAGCAATCACGAAGTTTTGAACTTCATCACCTGGCTCAAGAAGCACAATGCCGATATTCCGCAGGCTCATCGCGTCGGGATCTATGGCCTGGATCTTTACAGTTTGTATCGGAGCACCGATGCGGTGATCAATTATCTGGATGGGGTTGACCCGGAGCAGGCCGAGATCGCCCGCGCCCGTTATGCCGCCCTGGATCACGTTCGCGAGCCTCAGTCCTATGGATATCAGGCGGCATCTGGCCAACGGCCTCCAGCCAATAACGAGGTCATCGCTCAACTTTTACAGTTGCACGAGGATGCTGCGTCTTACATCGCGCAGAACGATCTAGCGAAGATGGATGAGTACTTCTTTGCAGAACGCAATGCTGCCGTCGTTGTGCAGGCTGAGAACTACTACCGGGCAATGTTCGGACGAAGGCAGAACACTTGGAATCTACGTGATGCCCACATGGGAAACACTCTTCTTGAGTTGTCGGAATACCGGCAACGGCGAAGTGAGGGCGGGCGCATAGTCGTCTGGGCACACAATTCCCATCTTGGCGATGCCCGTGCCACCGAGATGCATTCGCGGGGTGAGTGGAATCTAGGTCAACTTGTGAGGCAACGCTCACCCGCCGATGCCCTTCTCGTCGGTTTCACCACATACACGGGTCGCGTCTCAGCCGCCTCGCGGTGGGATGGAGAGGTTGAATTCAAATCTGTCCGGCCGGCATTGCCAGATAGTTACGAGCACCTATTTCACACGACCGGAATGGATCGATTCTTCCTCCCGCTCACTTCCACCGTTGCTCAGCCACTACGAGAGTCCTTACTGGAGCGCGCGATCGGAGTTCTATACCTTCCCGAGAGTGAACGTGCTAGCCACTATTTCAATGCCTCACTCGCATCACAATTTGATGCTGTATTCCATCTCGATGAAACGGAAGCTCTTGAACCACTGAGGAAAGTTGGATGATGATGAAGACAATGCAATCAATTGACGTGGCGATCACGACGGGCGATGTTGAGTTACAGGGCATCCTCCATATCCCGGATTCGGCGAACGGCATTGTCGTCTTCGCGCACGGCAGTGGTAGCAGCCGGTTTAGCACCCGAAACCAGCGAGTGGCAGAAGCGCTCAATAACGCCGGTCTGGCAACGCTCCTATTCGATCTGTTGACGGCCAAGGAACACGAGCGGGATCTAGATACCGCTGAATACCGTTTCGACATTGCACTTTTGACGCATCGCCTGATTGGCGCAGTGGATTGGCTCGCTCTCCACGCGCCAACCAAAACGCTATCCGTTGGATTATTCGGTGCCAGCACAGGTGCCGCTGCGGCGTTGCAGGCAGCCGCAGAACTAGAGGGGCAGATATCGGCAGTCGTTTCCCGCGGCGTACGGCCTGATCTGGCCGGGTCTGACGCCTTGAGCCGAGTTGAAGTCCCAACTCTTCTACTCGTTGGTGGGTTAGATGACGTGGTGATCGACCTCAACCGTCAAGCTGCCAGCCAGATGCACTGCCACCAGGAGCTGGTCATCATTCCTGGTGCAACACACCTGTTTGAAGAGCCAGGCACGCTCGAGGAGGTTGAGCGCATATCGGCGCAATGGTTCGCGAAATACCTTAAATAGTCCCTACCCGTGAGAGGCGGCTTCGCTCACGCGAGAGGCGGCTTCGCTCACGCGAGAGGCGGCTTCGCTCACGCGAGAGGCGGCTTCGCTCACGCGAGAGGCGGCTTCGCTCACGCGAGAGGCGGCTTCGCTCACGCGAGAGGCGGTTGGACGGACAGTTCATTACGAGCCAAGTTGCTGAAAAGCCTCAACTTGAGCGATACTCGAGAACATGATCAGCAAGTCGACCACTCGAATGATGGGTTCCCTAACGGGGGCCTAGTTTTTACTGATCATTTTTGATCGACGCCCTCGCCAATGCGGGGGCTTTTTTCATGTCTCCGCCCATACCTAACAAATGGAGCGCCTGATATGACCCTCAACTGGTACCTAACGACATCCATCCCTTACGTGAATGGCGAACCACATCTAGGGCATGCCTTGGAATTCGTCCATGCCGACGTTATAGCCCGTCACCTTCGAGCCAGAGGTCGACTTGTTCGACTTCAATCGGGAACCGACGACCATGCAATCAAGAATGTATCCGCTGCCGCTGTGGCAGATGTTCCAGTTCAAAAATTTGTGAACTTCAATGCCCAACGATTCGAACAACTCGGAGCCGCACTAGAGGTGCAGTTCGATGAATTCCTGAGGACAAGCGCGGATGTCCGACATGCGCCAGCTGTTAGATCAGTCTGGAATGCGTGTAAGACAGCCGGTGACCTGTATCAAAAAGAGTACGCGGGCCGCTACTGCTCAGGCTGCGAGAACTTCTTTTCGTCCGATGAGCTTCTTGATGGCCTGTGTCCGGAACATCTAACTCCTCCTCTGACAGTGAGCGAATCGAACTGGTTCTTCCGACTTTCAAAGTATCGCGATCAAATTCTCGAGTTAATCGAATCCTCAGCACTACTCATCGAACCAAAGGAGCGGCGAAATGAAGTTCTAGGTTTTCTCAGAGGCGAGGTGCTCGATATCAGCGTGTCACGTCCTGCAAAGCGAACAGGCGGCTGGGGAATCCCAGTACCCGATGACCCCGATCAGGTTATCTATGTTTGGTTTGACGCCTTAACTAATTACATTAGTGGCCTCGGATTTGGCAGCAATCAAGAAGAGTACGAACGTTGGTGGGCAAGCGAAACTGAACGAGTTCACATTGTCGGCAAAGGCATCGTGCGATTTCATGCTGTGTACTGGATTGCGTTTCTCCTGTCTGCTGGACTTCCACTCCCCACGCGCATTTACGTTCATGATTACTTGACCGTGAACGGAGCGAAGATCTCCAAGAGCGGGGTGCAAACTGCTAGTCCGTTGGACTTAATCACCCAATATGGGGCTGACGCACTGCGTTGGTGGCTTCTTTCAGATCCGGCGCGAGTCGGCACAACCGACTTCACGATCGATCGACTGGTCGGCGCGTATAACCGCGACCTCGCCAACGGCATTGGCAATCTCGTCAGCCGAACTCTCTCCCTGAACACTCGCGAAAAAACTTGGGATATCACGGTCGAGGAACCGGATTCGAACTTGGGACAAGAACTTCTCGCCAGAGCGGCAACGCTTCCTGCCGAAATAGACCAGTGGATTGAAAACTATGACTTTCGTTCGGCGACTCAAGCTATCTGTGAGATCTCTGATCTTGGCAACCAATTCATCGAATCGGAGGCGCCGTGGCAGGTCGTCAAGGACGCCGAGTCGGGAAGTCGGGCTGCAGCAGTGCGCTTCGAATCAACGCTGGACGTTCTCCAGCGGGCCTGTCTCGTTGCCGCAATTGAACTTAAATCATTCATCCCATCGGGAGGGCACAATCTGGAATTCCATCTGCGATCTGGCGAGCGTCCGCCTGCACCTGTCTTCCCTCGAATAGAAAAGGGTGCGAGACGTCAATGAGAGACGAATACTTCTTTCAAAAGCACAAAGGTCCTCGGGATCTCTCCGCGAGGACCTTTGTGTTCACTTCTATAAAGCGGCAAACGCACTTGCCTTTGTAGCCCCGAAGGGATTCGAACCCTCGTAGCTGGCTTGAGAAGCCAGAGTCCTAGGCCGCTAGACGACGGGGCCCTAGTAACTAGATGAGAATCGCGTTAACGCTTCCCATCTAGGCAAATCTTTACTGCATTGTTCGCTGGGGTACCAGGACTCGAACCTAGACTTACTGAACCAGAATCAGCAGGGCTGCCAATTACCCCATACCCCAAATTTTCGATCATTGAATGGGCAAGCCATCCAAGGACTCGATAGCCCGTGAAGGATACCGTGAGCGAGTCTGGTTGCCCAAACCGCGTGAGCGAAGCCGCCCCTCGCGTGAGCGAAGCCGCCCCTCGCGTGAGCGAAGCCGCCCCTCGCGTGAGCGAAGCCGCCCCTCACGCTCTCCTCGCGCTCTCCGACTACCCGAGCGCGTTGAGTCGGTCCAGGCTCCGTTCCCGGCCGAGCAGGAAGAGCGACTCAAAGAGCGGAGGCGAGATCCTGGCCCCGGTAATGGCCACCCGGACCGGTCCAAAGGCGTTCTTCGGCTTAAGGCCGAGGCCGTCTAGAAGAGCCGTCCGGAGCGCCGCTTCGATGCTTGGCACGTCCCAGGTCGGAAGTGGGGTCAACGCGGCAATGCTGGCGTGGATGATCGGCTTCGAATCGGGGGTAAGGACCCGGGCCGCCGACTCAGGCTCAATGACAAAGGTCGATTCGGGTATGAATAGGAACCCGAGCAGCCCAGGGATCTCGGCCAGAGTTATCACTCGCTCTTGGATCAGTGGAATCGCGCTCTCAAGGACCTCGAGTTCGCTAGTAGTCGGTTCGGCACCGATCAGGTGAGCGGATTGCATGAAAGGCAGGGCTCGCATGGCTAGATCGGCCACTGGAAGCGCCCGAATCTTGTCGCCATTCATCGCTTCGAGCTTCTTCATGTCGAAACGGGCTGGGTTCTTGCCGACGCGCTCCACAGTGAACAGCAGAGTCAGCTCGTGCATGGAAATGTTTTCGCGATCCTCCCCCGGCGACCAACCAAGCAGGGCTAGATAGTTGCAGATCGCCTCCGGCAGAAAACCATGAGTTCGGTACCAAGCAACCGAGACCTCGCCATTCCGCTTTGAAAGTTTGGCATTGTCCTGCCCCATGACGAAAGGTAGGTGGGCAAACTTCGGGTAGTCCTCGACGTCTACGCCCATGGCTTGATACACGCGAATCTGGCGCGGCGTTGAAGAGAGCAGGTCTTCACCACGTAGTACGTGGGTGATTCTCATCAAAATATCGTCGACGGCCACCGCCAACGTATAGAGCGGAGACCCATCTGCACGCACGAGAACAAAGTCAGGCACGTAATTGTGATCGAAAGTCAGTTCGCCACGAATCAAGTCGGTGAAGGAGGTGTAGCCATCGGGCATGCGCATGCGCACAACCGGCAGGCGACCTGCGGCTCGATAGGCGGCGACGGCATCAGCACTCAAGTCGCGGCACTTGCCGTCGTAACCCGGGGCCTTTCCGGCACTCTTCTGTGCCTCTCGTCGCTCTTCGAGCTCTTCTGGGGTGCAGTAGCAGTGGTAGGCATCCCCGGCATCGAGAAACTTCTGAGCCCACTCCGCATAGATGTCCAGGCGTTGCGATTGGAGGTAGGGGCCGTAAGGTCCGCCGACCTCAGGGCCTTCATCCCATTGAAGACCCAACCACTTGAGAGTGTCGATCGCGGCGGCCACGTATTCGTCAGTTACGCGAGTGGTATCGGTGTCCTCGATACGAAATACGAAAGTGCCGCCAGTGTGACGGGCGTAGGCCCAGTCATAAAGGGCGGTTCGAATGTTTCCGACGTGCAAATCACCGGTCGGCGAAGGCGCAAAGCGAACGCGGACGGTGGAGGTGGCATCAGCCACGAGAAATCACCTTGTTCTCTAGAGTTCCAATGTTTTCAATGGTGACGCTCACCGAGCAGCCCGGCGGCAGAATGCCAACGCCCGCCGGGGTTCCCGTCAAGATCACATCGCCAGGCAGGAGCGTGAAGGCAGCTGAGGCGTATTCGATGATCTCATCGATTTTGAAGATCATGTCTGAAGTGCGGCCACTCTGGCGAAGTTCGCCATCTACGGTGACGCTGATGGCTAGGTCGCTCGGATCCAATTCCGTCTCGATCCACGGGCCGAGCGGGCAGAAGGTGTCGAAGCCTTTTGCCCTGGACCATTGACCATCGCTCTTCTGCAGATCGCGAGCTGTTACGTCGTTGGCAATGGTGTAACCGAAAATGACTTCGCTCGCCTTTTCACGGGGCACGTCCTTGCAAAGTCGCCCGATGACGATGGCAAGTTCGCCTTCGTGATCTACGCGCTTGCTCTGCCGTGGCCAGACAATCGCATCCTGCGGCCCAATCACCGACGTATTCGGCTTGAGAAACAAGAGCGGCTCTGGCGGAACCTCACCGCCAAATTCCGCGGCGTGATCGGCATAGTTACGACCGACGCAGACGACCTTGCTCCTTGGGATCACTGGTGCCAGAAGTCGCACGTCAGCCAGGGCGAAGACTTCGCCTGTTGGGTGGATGCCTGCATAGATCGGGTCGCCGGTGATCTTAAGGACCGTCTCTTCGCCCTCAGGGGATCGGCCGATGATGCCGTAAAGCGGGTCGGTACTCCGCTGACCCTCGGGGTCAGCTGGCGGCGTGAAGCGGGCAATTCGCATAGTCAGACCTTACCTTTTGGCGCAGGTAGGGTGAGAATCGTGGCCATTATCGATGCGAACGAGGCGTCTTGGCGGAGAAGCGTCCATGCGGAGCGCGTCGATGCGGTCTTGGGAACGGCCACACACGAGGAGCGGATCGCCGACCCGGTAGAGGCCTTCCTCTGGACGTACTACTCGTACCGGCCGCGCGAGTTGAGGCGCTATCACCCAGGAGCCCTGGACACCTTCACCGATGACGAGGTCTCGACTTGGCGTGGATACGGGCCAAGGGCAGGCGGCTTTGGCGTCCGCCTCGATTTTATTGAGCAGCGCAGATCCACCCTGGAATTCGTAACAGGCTTTCTCCGCGCAACCGGCAATCGCACGGCCCAACATGGCTGCTTCGGCATGCACGAATGGGCGATGGTCTACCAGCAGCCCCAAGACGAGGTGCGCCATGCGGCCTGGCCGCTGAGGCTTGGCACCGAGGCCACCAACAAGGTGGTCGAAGAGGTTGGGGTCAGGTGCACCCACTTCGACGCATACCGCTTCTTTACGCCGGCAGCCGTTCCACTAAACGCCTTCAATCCAACTCGCGAGAGTCAGCGCGAACTCGACCAACCTGGCTGCATCCACGCCAACATGGATTTATATAAGTGGGCCTACAAACTTTCACCAATTTTGCCCAGCGAAATGGTCCTAGATGCCTTCGAGAATGCCCGACGCCTCAGGGAAATCGACATGCGTGCCAGTCCCTACGATCTTGGCTCGATGTCGATGGAGCCCATTCGCGTCGAGACCCCTGAAGGCCGAATCGAATACGCAAACGAACAACGGCGACTAGCGAAAGAATCAATGCCGATCAGGAACGCGATCGCAGACTACTGCGAACAGGTCATGAACTTAACTGAGGCTTTCGATGAAGTTCAATGATTCCGCGAAAATGATCTGCGCATCATTGTCCACCGTAGCGACGTGGTAACTGTCTCTCAACAGTATCTCGCGCTTGGATTGTGATGCGACATTTGCCAAAATCCATTCTGAATTCGAAGCTGGCACCACATGGTCCTCAACACTTCGCAGCAGCAAAACCGGCGCGCTGACGCCGCTGATCCTGGATTGAACTTCGTCAAGCAATTTGAGAAGCGAGGCCGCCGCCTTCAGCGGGGTCTGGTCATAGGCATGTTCCACGACACCGGGCTTTTTGATGTCGTTTCCGATAGCTGGCCTCATGGCCACAAAGCGCGAAACCACCGGGATAAGAAATCGATTCATCCCCTTCATGTGAACAAGCGGATTCACCAGGACGATCCCTGCCGGCTTATGAAGATTGGCAAGCCGCAGCGTCAGCGCACCACCCATTGAGAGGGAACAAATAAAGACTGTTTGGCACTTTGCGGCGAGTTCTAGGTATGCCTGTTCAGCTCCTGCGTACCAATCCTGCCAAGTGGTCAGGTTCATCTGCTCAGGCGAAGTGCCATGTCCGGGCAGCAAAGGAAGTGAGACGGAATAGCCGCGCGAGGAAAAGTAATCTGACCATGGGCGCATAGACACTGGTGACCCGGTGAATCCATGTACGAAGAGAACTCCGACGCCATTGCTGCCGTCACTCGACAAAGGTGCAACTTCGTCCATCACATCCACCATATCTCGCTCAACATTTTCCATGGCCACCACTCTATTCCCCGAATAATCTGACCGCGCGAATTGCCCGTTGCCAACGAACGCGATCCACGATATCTACTCCGTCGGCAATCTCTTCCACATCTTGCCTCGCCACAGTAGCTGCCCAACCCAAGCCGAGTGCCGCCAACTCAGCTGCTCCCAGCGCCGTCGACTCAGGATCTCGTCGGCGACGAACGGGTCTTTGAAGCGCGCTCGCCTGCATCTGGCAGAGCAAGGTGTTTGAACTCGCTCCTCCATGGGCAGCTAGAAATGGCAGACGGATGGCGCTCTGCGATTCCATCATCTCGACCATTTCGGCAACCTGCCAAGCAATCGATTCCAGCAGGGCTCTGGCAATATGCGCCTTCGTCGTGCCGCGGGTGATGCCAAGAATTGCACCGCGAGCACTTGAATCCCAATAGGGCGCACCGAGTCCAGTGAGCGCTGGGACGAAGACAACGCCCGCCGATTCGGGAACGCTTCCCGCAAGCTCTTCAATCTCTGCTGAGGATTCGATAGCGCCTAACCCGTCGCGAAACCATTGGACAGCTGCCCCCGTAACGAAGACCGCACCTTCCGAGGCGAACGAGCGACCTCCATCTGGGTGTGCGATAGCAACGGTGGCCAAGAGTCCACCACTAGTGGAAGGGATCTTGGTGCCAGTGTTTACCAACACGAATGAGCCTGTGCCGTAGGCGCAGGCAGCCGCCCCAATTTCAACGCCGGCTTGGCCGACTAGCGCCGCTTGTTGATCCCCTGCGATACCGGTTATCGGTGCCGAAATTCCAAGGAAGGCCGAAGGTTCACAATGGGCCAACTCGCCATATGACGAGGTGATTTCCGCCAGCGCGATCCGTGGCACTCCGAATAGATCAAGCAGCTCTTGATCCCATTCGCCGCGCTCGAGGTTATAGAGCAGGGTTCGGGAGGCATTGGTGGCATCTGTGATGTGCCGCTTACCTGCGCTAAGGCGCGCAACTAGATATGAGTCGACGGTCCCAATTGCGTATTGGCCGGACTCGATACCGGCCCATACTTCCGGTTCGTTCTCACGGACCCACATTATTTTGGTGGCGGTGAAATAGGGATCAACGCGCAGGCCAGCCCGTGAGACATCGACATCCTTGAGTCGTTCGCAGATCTCGCTAGTGCGTCGGTCCTGCCAGACGATCGCGGGGCGCACGCTTTTCAACGTCTCCCGATCCCAAATGACCAACGTCTCCCGCTGATTTGTGACGCCTACGCCGACAATTTGCGATCCGAGAACGCCGACCGCCCGAGTGACCGCGATCAGAAGAGCGGTCCAAATCTCCTCCGGCTCATGCTCCACCCAACCTGGGTGAGGAAAGTGCTGAGGGAAATCTTGATAGCCCCGACTGACGACATGACGGTCGCGATCGATGAGTAACGCCGTTACCCCAGTCGTGCCGGCATCCAACGCAAGGATGAATTCGCTCACGATGCGAGCCTAGAGGGCAAACTCGCGGTTAGCGTCGACCTTTTCGAAGAAGTCCATACGTCACTGCGTCTTCAAGGGCCATGGCCGAAGCCGCGATGACGTTGGCGTGCACCCCGAGAGTGGTCCACTCCCCCTCGCCATCATCTGTGCCGACGAGGACGCGTGTGATCGCGTCGGTGCCGTGTCGGCCTTCAAGAATTCGGACCTTGTAATCGGTCAACGAGAACGTCGAGATTTCAGGGAAGATCTTTTCAAGACCTCGCCGCAACGCAGTGTCGATGGCGTTGACTGGGCCATTGCCCTCGCCGGTCGAGAGAATCTCTTCATTTCCAGCTCGAATTTTAACCGTGGCCTGACTTAGCACTTCACCGCTGGGAAGTTGTTCCACGATGGTTCGCCAAGATTCGATTGTGAAGAAACTTGGTCTGGCGCCCTCCACCTCTTCGCGCAAGAGAAGTTCGAAGGATGCATCGGCCGCTTCGAACGTCCAGCCTTGTGCCTCCAATTCCTTCACGCGCTCGACAACTCGTCCGACTGCAGCACGATCAGTGCTCAGGTCGATGCCGAGTTCAGCGCTCTTCAACTCGATCGATGCCCGTCCGGCCATCTCCGAGACCAGCATTCGCATATCGTTGCCGACCGAGCTTGGGTCTTCGTGTTGATAGAGCGCAGGGTCGACTTTGATGGCGCTGGCATGCAATCCAGCCTTGTGCGCGAAGGCCGAGAGCCCGACATAGGGCTGACGGGTGCTCGGGTTGACGTTGGTGACTTCGGCCACCGCGTGTGCGATCCGGAACGACTCGCGGAGTGCTCCTTCTGGCAGGACCTTCTGATGGCGCTTGAGTTCCAAGTTGGCCACGATCGCTACTAGATCGGCGTTTCCAGTTCGCTCCCCATATCCATTGAGTGTTCCTTGGACGTGGGTGGCACCGGCCTTCACGGCAGCCAATGAATTTGCGATTGCGCAGCCGGTGTCGTTGTGACAGTGGATGCCCAAGCGCGCACTGCTCGCCCCAAGAACGTCGTGAACGATGTCAGCAAGTTCGTCAGGGAGCTTTCCACCATTGGTGTCGCAGAGCGCTACGACATCAGCGCCAGCCTCGGCCGCAACCCGGACCACTTCCAACGCATATGCGCGGTTGGCGCGGTATCCGTCGAAGAAATGCTCGGCATCGAGAAAGACTCGCTGGCCTTCGGCACGTAGGTGAGAGATGCTCTCTCTGATCATCGACAGGTTTTCATCGAGTGAAGTCTTGAGTGCGAGATCGACATGGCGATCGTGCGACTTTGCCACCAGCGTCACTACCGATGCCCCTGAATCACGCAATGCGCCGAGCTGAGAATCATCTGCAGCCGCGACGCCAGGGCGTCTGGTTGAGCCGAATGCCGTGAGCACCGCATTCTTTAGCGCCAGTTCCTTCCTGGCGCGCGCGAAGAACTCTGTATCTTTCGGGATGGCACCTGGCCAACCGCCTTCGATGAACCCGACACCGAGATCGTCCAGATGACGAGCGATCGTGAGTTTGTCATTGAC
>MLJW01000661.1_pt1 | contig 11985 bp, 11 predicted proteins | sample 888231 | NCBI WGS metagenome assembly MLJW01 (sample SAMN05788063, study PRJNA343431) | mine drainage metagenome | isolation source: sample collected from the inflow into an acid mine drainage treatment plant... | place: Germany: Lusatia, lignite mining district
TGCAGCAGCACCACCGCTTCACCCTGACCGGCGACTCGCTGCGCCAGGCCCAGAAACTGCCCAAGAAGGAGGCAAGACCCGAAGAATCGTGACCGACCAACCTACACTGTGAACGCGCAACACCTCACGCTGCACGACCGGTCACGTTCGACCGGAATCGGCGGTCACGTTCGCCGAAATACGCACCAGCCGCCGTTTACGCCGCTGCTCGCGTCACGTAGCCGGGCTGGTATTCGCGGCCCTGAGCGAGCAGCGCCCATACGACGCGTGCATTCTTGTTGGCCAGCGCGACCGCGGCAACATTGGCGTTGCGCCTCTGGACCAGCTTGGCCAGCCAGCCAAACTCCTCGGCCCTGCGCCTGGCTCCGTAGATCACCGCGCGTTCTCCGTGGATTGGGCGAATCTGGGCACTGGGCGATCGCGTTCACCTGCCGATCTTGACAGCCCTTCGCCGTGACGGTGCACGACGAACGCGGACAGGCTCCCCCGTAAGATGCCATCGTCGGTGGTTGCAGCCTGAGTGTGCCTAGGTCTGCAGGCCAGTCAAGGTCGGAGGCTCGTCCGACCGCGCCCCGGGATTGAGATAGCCGGGACCGCGAGGGCACGGCGCTTGCTGGGCTCTCGACGGATCATGCGTTGGGGTGCCGGAGGGGATGAGCCTGCGAACTGGATGGTCGTGCTTTCACATCGACCGTCAGGGACACCCTGGAGCATGTGCCCGGCCCGCTCCAAGATGAAGATGGAGGCCGATGGCATCGTCGCGACGCTTGAGCCCAAGGGCACCGGTTTCATGCTCGGCCTCGAATTTGCGCAGGCGAAGGAACAGGCTTGCAAGTCCTTCTGTCGCCAGATACCGCATTGCCTCCGCGCGGGTCAGGACACCGTAGGTGTCCCATAGGCGTGACAAGCCGTCACTGCCAAGCAGGATGTCACTTGGCAGCGCGATGGTGCGAAGCTGCAGCGCCGCATGGGCAGCACTGCTGGGGTCCAGCGTCAGTGCCGTGGTGCCGCGGTTCCGCTGTTGCGCCTCGCGACGCGCGCGAAGCAAGCTCAAGGCGGACCCAGTGAACCCCGAGCACGGCTCCCAGCGCGGTCGAATCCCGCCGAAGCCGCTGTACCCTCGCCTCGGCCCGCAGCCGACGGAGGGCGCCATCGCTGTCTCGACAAAGCAGTCGGCGTAACGATAAACACGCAGTTGGTTCGCCACCGCATCAACCTCGATGACCACGGCCGCCGCAACGGGCCACGCCCAAAGGGGCTTGGATTCGGCACCTGCGTTTAGATAGTCGCTCCGCGCCGTGGCCAGCACTCCTGCCATCCCGGCAAGGTCGAATGGTCTGTCGGCGAACTCCTCACGCAGCAGAGCCTCGATCCGGCGCGCGAACCAGCCGGCATCGGTGACGCCCGGGAAGTGTTGGAACGGGTGATCCGTCAGGGTCGAGGCTCCGTCAATCACCCAGGCGAGCAAGGACGTATCGCGCTGGCGGTAGCCGGCAACGTCCTCCGAAGGAATGTCCTCGTAGGCGCGATCGACAGAGCAGTCGACCTCGAGGTTCATGAGCCGCTTTCCTCATTGGCTCGGCCAAGCGCGAGTTGCAATGTCCTTAGGCCCGTTGATATGACGTGCCCTTGCATGAATTCATGGTCGAGGTCACCTGAAATGCGCTCTGCATCGGTTGGCGTGACCAGCCCACAAGCGATCAGTCGATCCTGGAATTGGCGAAATGAGAGACCGACGATCCGCTTCAACTCAGGCGTCCAAATCGTTGGCTGTGAAAAATTTGCAGCAAAAACCCGGGCATTTAGCCGATGCACGCAATCCCAAACCTCCTCGATACAGTCGTAGTTAATACCATTTAAAAGGCCAAATCGTCTAATCAGTGCATTCGCCTCCTCAAAAGCCTTTACAGGAGGAACGGAATACAAGCTTGCAAGGGACGGCTCTTCGGTGACGAGAATTCCACCCGGATTCAAACGCTCAAGAAGGTTTGTTAGCGCATGAAACCTGTCTTGGATGTGTAATAACACAAATCTACAATTAATTAGATCGAACCCGGAATTTGACATTGCAGACTCAGGCAACTCGAAGATATCGCCAGTGGAGAACATTACATTGGAAATCTCTTCTCGCTGCGCATCGACGCGCGCAACATCGATTTGCTGGCGCGAAAAATCAATCCCAAGAACTGCGGCCTCGGGCGACTCTCTTGCCATCCAGCGGGTCATTTGCCCGTGCCCGCAGCCCACATCGAGAATATTCCCCTTTCGAGGCAGGAAAGAACCCAAAAATTTTTCTGACGACGCGTCATAAATACGGGACGTGATGCCCAGCCTGTCTTGGTCAAGAAACCCTATTTGCAATGGATAGGGCATCGAATGATTGGACCTTCGGACATCAGGCGGCACGACTTCGGCAACCGTCGCTACATTTCGCAATCGATAAATGATTTCCCAATAAAAATGCGGCATTACCGCTGGCCTCTCCCTCTCAGGATCCACCCACTCGTAACCGAAGTGCTCGTTGCTCACGACAGGATTTTCTGCTGTAAACCCACAGTCAAAGACTGCAATGAGCACCCGTTGACCTGGGACAACCTGAAATGATGAGCTCCCCATATAACTGGTCGCGTGGATTTTTATCCCACACTCCTCCACAATTTCACGACGCAGCGCCCCTTCGAGATCTTCGCCTTCATCGGGCCGCCCCCCAGGCAATTCCAATTCGCCACGCGGATTTTTTAGAAACAATATCCCGCGAACACCGCGCAAGATTCCCTTGACGCTAATCGGAACCATGCTGCCTCAACCTTTAAAATCCGGGTGATCCCGAGCATATGCGGGCTCGACAACGATTTTAAGCTGTCTAGGAGAAAGCAAGCGGGGATCGAAGGATTCGTGGCGTTCTTGGGCGTGATTTGGAGTTTTTGGCAAAGTGGTAATTAAATCATGTTGAGGCGGTCGCCTGAAATAGGAATGGGCGTTCATATAGCGCGCGAAGACGGCCCTCCTCGGACCGGAACACTTTACCACACAGGTGCCATGAACAAGCGCTTCCGAGAATATCAAAGCATCTCCCGCGCGAAGCGGGATGTGGCGCGCCATGGAATTATTAGAGAGCGTCCTAATATTTTCCGGGACCGGGAAATTCCCGCGATGCGATCCCGGAATGCAGCAAAAATGATTGACGTGGATCGAGGTGTCGATTAAAGAATATTGTATAGCGACGAGGCCGCTGTGAATTTTCTGATTTCGCACGAAATAATAAATACCATCCTCGAACATGCTCGGACCGTGGTGCAACCTTGCGCCGGCACTGACAAAACGCTCATCGGCGCAAAACATATGATCCAACCTAAATCGAAAATTAAATATTTCACAGAGGAAATTGAATACTTGATCGCGATCGATTAGCCGGCGCCATTCGTCGCCCCAGTCAAAATTCACATCGCGCACCGGATGTTAAGTCAGGTTTGCGGACCAATAATCAAGCAGAAGTTTGATATCGCCCTCACAAATTACACTTGGCATGACTATGTACCCATTGACATCAAATTCGTACAAATATTCGGGGAGTCCTTTCATCACGTGCACCTACAAGCCAGCCAACGAGTTCGCAGACCTATCTGACACGCTTGTCGCGAAATGGTTCCAGTGGGGGCCACGCTCCAGCGCGGGTCACCCTTGAAATGTCTAACAAAACCTCTCCACGAACCACCAGCAGATGAACGCGCAGACCAAGGGGCACCTCGAATTACCGCATCTTTGACCTGACCCTGCCGTGATGACGTCTCAATCGAGCGCGATTCCGAGTCGCGCGAAGGGTGGCGAGGGGATTTCTCCGCCATCTGGAGCCCTGGTCCGGTCGCATTCGACCGTTCCAGGCCCATTTCGGGCGTCAGAAGGGCGCCGGCCCCACCTCCATCAACGAGCACAGACGCCGCAGGTTATACGTCGCGGCCTTCCAGTTCAGATGCAGCGTTGCCCGGTCCAGGCCGATCGAGCGCAGCGCCTTGCCGCCCATCTGCTCGAGGCTGGCGTAGATGTGCTCCACGCGGGCACGGGTCTTGGCGATGCGCCGGTTGCGACGCTCCTGGCAATCGGACAGAGGCTTGCCGGCCTGCCCCTTGCGCTGGATGTGCATGCGCCAGCCCTGGGCCCTCAGGCGCTGCGCGCGCTCACCGTCGACGTAGCCCTTGTCGGCCCAGACGTCGCGGCTGGTGTTGCCCGCGTCGAGGACGCCCTCGAAGTGCAGGGTGTCGTGCTCGCTGGCCGTGCTGATGTGGATCTTTCGCACCAGCTTGTGCCGCCGGTCCACGCTGGTCGAGAGCTTGTAGCCGAAGTAGCTCTTGCCGTGCTTCTTCGTCCAGCGAGCCTGCACGTCCTTTTGCCGGCGCTTGGGCGGCGACCACTCGGCCGGCATCGCGTCCTGCTGAACAATCTCTTTCTCGTCCCTGCTCAGCGTCTGCTTGGGCACGGGCACGATGCTCGCGTCGACCATCTGGCCGCCCCGCGCGATGTAGCCGTGGCGGTCGAGTTGGTGGCTCACCGCGTCGAAAATTCTCTCGCTGGCACCGCCCTTGATCAGCCGCTCCTTGAACGTCCAGATGGTCGTGCGGTCCGGCGCCTGCGAACTCTGCCGCAGGCCCACGAAGCGTTGGAAGCTCAGCCGGTCCAGCAACTGGAACTCCATCTGCTCGTCGCTGAGGTTGTAAAGCTGCTGGATCACCAGAACACGGATCATCAGCTCCGTCGGAAACGGCGGGCGCCCACCGCGTTCGCGGCCAGGCCGAGGTGCCGCCTCGTCGATCTCCGCGGCCAGCGCCGCAAAGTCGACGTGTTCGGCCAGTTTGCTCAGCGCATCGCCGATCTTGTCCATCTTGCACTCGCGCTCCTGCTCTGCGAACAGACTGACCTTGATCACCGCCATCCCCTCGTCACGTCACCCTGCCCACATCATGCCCGGCCCGCCGCTCAACGGCTAGGTTTTTCGAGGCGCCCAACCGTTTGCTCAACGGCATATCGATACCCAGCCCCGCATCGGCTCCTCTCTTGCCCCAACCGGCGACAACGCCTGCCTTGGCGAAGAACGGGTAATTCGGGAGGTAGGCGAGAAGGTTCATGCTCAGCTCCGGCCCCGACTTTGTGGTAGGTTCCTCACGCCCCATGTGCAACAGATAGAGGTCGCCAGCGAGGTTGCCTTTTCGGTAGTCGAGCGCCACGTAGTTCGAACCCGAAATGAAAGCGTAGCCCGCACCTGCGCTCCAATGAGCAGCGGACGCCGGGTTGCCGATCAGCGCTGAGATCAAGCACGCGAGTACTGCCAGCCTGCTGAACATAGTCCTGCTCCTCTTTGGTACGGTGCCGCGAGTGTACGAGTTGCGCATTTGCGGATGATGAGCGTGCTCGGTGATGCCGGAACGATCCATCGTGCGACTTCCCGGCAACTTGCTAGCCTGCCCGGCTGCGGTTCGAACGGCGCCTGCGCTTCGTGACCTGCGGCCACGCCGAGAGCTCTCCAACAATGCCGACGAGCAGGCGCTGCACCGCGGTGCGCACCGCGTCGCCCAGCCCGGGTTCGCTGAAAAACACGCCGCGGATCTGCACCGTGGCGGCCAGCGCCTTGAGGAAGTCGGCGGCCAGTGCCGGGTCGGGCGGCTGCGCGCCGGTCCAGAACGTGTCGAGCCCGCGCTGGTGGCTCAAACCAGCCACGTCGTACACCGCCTGGCCGAGCACCTGCAGCGCGCGGCCGAGCTGCACCGCGCGCAGGCCGGTGGTGCTGTTGACGGTGACCACGCCGCGGCTGGCGCGAATCAGCTCGTCGAGGTTGCCGCCGCGCAGGTAGTGCACGCGGTCGGCGACGCCGAGTTCCTCGGCGCGCGCGCGCATGCAGCGTTGCCAGTCGTGCAGCGCCGGGTCCCACGGGTGCTCCTTGAGCACCAGCCAGGCGTCGCGCGGGGCGTGGCGCGCGAACGAGCCGACGACGAGGTCGATGGCCTCCTCGATGCTCGAGAAGCGCGAATAGGCGACGATCTGGAAGTCGAAGTCGAGCTGCAGCGGGAACAGGTAGAACGGCCGCGCCGAGCCGACCAGTTCGCGCACGAAGGCGTCGGTGCGCGGCTTGACGCGGCGGTTGCTGTACAGCCGCCACGCGCTGGCCGGGGTGTAGATCAGCGTCGGCGGACGCATGTCGCTGCGCCGGTAGCGCGGATAAAGCCAGCCCAGCAGCAGGTTGGCAACGTTGTAGACGAGGTCGGCGCGCGCCATCTGGTAGGCGCTGTCGACGTAGCATGGCGCGAAATCGGGCATCGGCGCGCGCGCGGCGCAGCGCTACACGCTTGGCGCCGAAGTGTTCGACGCCGCGACCGCCGCTCGCATCGGCCTGGTGCACGAGCTTGCCGCCGACGTCGCGGCGCTCGATGCGCGGGTGCAACAATGGCTGGACGCGCTGCACGCGGCGTCGCCGCAGGCGCTGGCCGCGGCCAAGCGGCTGCTCGCCGACTGCGCCTGGCGCGCCTCGAGCGAGGCGCTGCTGGCCGACACCGCCGAGCGCATCGCCGAAGCGCGCGCCAGCCGCGACGGGCGCGAAGGCATCGACGCCTTCCTGAGCCGGCGCAAACCCTCGTGGAACCCGAACTGAACGACGACATGACCCAGACCTGGACCCCGGAACGCATCGAAACCCTGCTCGCGCTGCCGCTGCCCGAGCTGATCTGGCAGGCGCAGCAGGTGCATAGGCAGCACTTCGACCCGACCGAGGTGCAGCTGTCGTCGCTGCTGTCGATCAAGACCGGGGGCTGCGCCGAGGACTGCGGCTACTGCCCGCAGTCGGCGCACCACGACACCGGCCTGGCCGCCGGCAAGCTGATGGACGTCGATCTGGTGCTGGCCAACGCGCGCGCCGCGAAGGACGCCGGCGCCGGGCGCTTCTGCATGGGCGCGGCGTGGCGCGAGCCCAAGGACCGCGACCTCGACAAGGTTGCCGAGATCGTCGCCGGGGTCAAGGCGCTGGGCCTGGAGACGTGCATGACGCTGGGCATGCTCGACCGCGCGCAGGCGCAGCGCCTGGCCGACGCCGGTCTCGACTACTACAACCACAACCTCGACACCTCGCCCGAGTTCTACGGCGAGATCATCAGCACGCGCACCTACCAGGAACGCCTCGACACGCTGGACGCGGTGCGCGACGCCGGGCTGCAGGTGTGCTGCGGCGGCATCGTCGGCATGGGCGAGAGCCGGCGCGACCGCGCCGCGCTGCTGGCGCAGCTCGCCGCGCTGTCGCCGCAACCCGAGTCGGTGCCGATCAACGCGCTGGTGCGCGTCGCCGGAACGCCGCTGGAGCACGCGCCCGACCTCGACCCGTTCGAATTCGTGCGCGTCGTCGCCGCCGCACGCATCTGCCTGCCGAAGTCGCGGGTGCGGCTTTCGGCCGGCCGCCGCGAGCTCGGCGACGGCGTGCAGGCGCTGTGCTTCCTGGCCGGCGCCAATTCGATCTTCTACGGCGACACGCTGCTGGTGACCGGCAACGCCGAAGTCGACGCCGACCGCGCGCTGTTCGCGCGCCTGGGGCTGCACGCCGAAGGCGGCGCCGCGCCCGATTCGACGCCGCCGGCCGCGGCGCCGCGCGTGGTCGCGCTGCAGCCGGCCGCGGAGACCCGTTGATGGACGCCGCCACGCTGCAGGGCATCGCGCTGGCCGCCGCGCTCGGCTGGGCCAGCGGCCTGCGCGCCGCGCTGGTCGTGTTCGCGCTGGGCGCCGCCGGCCTGGGCGGCTGGATCACGCTGCCGGCGCAGCTGGCCTGGCTGGCGTCGCCACCGGTCGTCGGCCTGAGCAGCCTGCTGGCCTTCGCCGGCTTCATCGCCGACAAGATTCCCGGCGTCGACAGCCTGTCGGACTTCGCCGCGGCGTCGCTGCGCGTGGTCACCGGCGCGCTGCTCGCCGCGGCGATCGCCGGCGGCGATCACGCGCTGGGCGCGACGCTGGCGCTGAGCGTCGGCGGGCTGCTGGCGGCGGCGTCGACGCTGACCAAGCTGGCGGTGCGCGCGGCGATCAACACGACGCCCGAACCGTTCTCCAACATCGGCGCGTCGCTGGCCGAGGAAATCGCCGTGTTCGGCTCGATCTGGCTGGCGTGGAGCCATCCGCTGGCGTGGCTGCTGCTGCTCGTGGCACTGCTGTTCGGCATGGCCTGGCTGCTGCGCGTCAGCGCGCGCCACGTGCGCACGATGCTCGGCCGCCTGGTGCGCGTGTTCAGCGGCCGCGCCGAACGCAAGTCGGAGCCGACCGCCGCACCGACTCCGGCACCGAAGCCCGCCGCGGCGCCGCACAGCGCGATCGCCGACATCACTGACGTGCACGTGGTCGGTGATTCCGTTCCTCCGAAGACCAACCGTTGACCGCCATGTTCAGCAAGATCCTGATCGCCAACCGCGGCGAAATCGCCTGCCGCGTCGCCGCCACCTGCCGCCGCCTCGGCGTGGCCAGCGTCGCGGTCTATTCCGACGCCGACGCCGGCGCCGCGCACGTCGCCGCGTGCGACGAGGCGCTGCCGATCGGCCCGGCCGAAGCCGCGCGCAGCTACCTCGACGCCGCGCGCATCCTGCAGGCGGCGAAGTCCTGCGGCGCGCAGGCCATCCACCCCGGCTACGGCTTCCTCAGCGAGAACGCCGAGTTCGCTCGCGCCTGCGCCGAAGCCGGCATCGTGTTCATCGGCCCGCCGCCCGAGGCGATCGACGCGATGGGGCTGAAGGCCGAATCGAAGCGCCTGATGCAGGACGCCGGGGTGCCGCTGGTTCCCGGCTACCACGGCGCCGACCAGGACGACGCGCTGCTCGCTGCCGAAGCCACGCGCATCGGCTTTCCGGTGCTGATCAAGGCCAGCGCCGGCGGCGGCGGCAAAGGCATGCGCGCGGTGCACGCCGCCGACGAGTTCGCCGCGGCGCTGGCCTCGTGCCGGCGCGAGGCGCACGCGGCGTTCGGCAACGACGCGGTGCTGGTCGAGAACCTGGTCGCCAACCCGCGCCATATCGAGATCCAGGTGTTCGCCGACGCGCACGGCAAAACCGTGGCGCTGTTCGAGCGCGACTGCTCGCTGCAGCGCCGCCACCAGAAGGTCGTGGAGGAAGCGCCTGCACCGGGGCTGCTCGACGCGCAGCGCGCCGAGCTGGCGCAGGCCGCGGTGGCCGCCGCGCAGGCGGTGGGCTATGTGGGCGCCGGCACGGTGGAGTTCATCGCCGAGGGCGACGGCCAGGGCGGGATTCGCGGCTTCTACTTCATGGAGATGAACACGCGGCTGCAAGTGGAGCACCCCGTCACCGAGATGATCACCGGGCTGGACCTGGTGGCCTGGCAGTTGCGCGTGGCCGCCGGCGAGGCGCTGCCCGCTGCGCCGTCACGACCGCATGGCCATGCGGTGGAGGTGCGCCTGTACGCGGAGAACCCGGTCGCCGGCTTCCTGCCGTCGACCGGACGCCTGGCCCGCTTCGCCCTGCCGCCGCACGTGGCCTTCGCGGTCGGCGCCGACGCGCAGCAGCGGCCGGCCGCGCTGCGCGTGGACAGCGGGGTGCGCGAGGGCGACGCCATCACGCCGCACTACGACCCGATGATCGCCAAGCTCATCGCCTGGGGCGAGACGCGCGAGCAGGCGCTGGCGCGCCTGGCCGGCGCGCTGGCGGCGGTGCGCGTGGTCGGCCCGGAGACCAATGCGGCCTTCCTGCTGCGGCTGCTGCAATCGCCCGACTTCGCCGCCGCGCGCATGGATACCGGCCTGATCGCCCGCGAACTGGACACGCTGCTGGCCAGCCCGCTCAGCGCCGAACAGATCTGCGTGGCCGCCACCTGCGCCCAACTGGAGGCCGAGCACGCGCGACAAACCACCGACCCCTGGAGCGCGCGCGACGGCTGGAGCAACGGCGCCATGCCGCCGCGCCGCCTGCGCTGGCGCCAGGACAACCGCACGCCGATGGAGGCGTTGCTGCAGCGCGCCCATGACGGTTGGCGGCTGGCGCTCGGCGAGGGCGCGGCCCAGCCCCTGCACTGGCATGCGGCGCCCAGCGGCGCCCACGAATTGCACCTGGCCGCAAGTTGGGGCGACTTCGCCCTGCGCGCCCACGTGGCGCACGACCCCGCCGCGCCCAAACGCCTGCATGTGTTCGCGCAGGGCGGGCACGGCATTGCCGAACTGCACGACGCAATCACGCTGGCGGCGAGCGCCGGAGCCGGCGGCAGCGGCAGCCTGGCGGCGCCCATGCCGGGGCGCATCGCCGCCGTGCTGGTGCAGCCCGGGCAGCAGGTCGCCGGTGGTCAGCCCATGGTGGTGCTGGAGGCCATGAAAATGGAACACACCCTGCAGGCTGCGGACGACGGCGTGGTCGACGCCGTGCTGGTGGCCGTGGGCGAGCAGATCCAGGAAGGCGCCTTGTTGCTGCGCATGCGCGACGCCACGGCGCAGGCCGCCACGCCCGATACCGAGGACGCCGTCGCATGAAGCTCGCCGTGTGGGACCCCGACGAGCCGTTTCGCCGCTGGCGCGACGCGCTGGTGCAGCACGCCTCGGAACTGGGCCTGGCGGTCGAGGTCGTCGACGCCGCCGCCGATCCCGAGGCGCAGGCCGATTTCGCCCTGGTGTGGAAGCCGCCGTCGGACTGGTTGGCTGGCCAGATGGGCCTGCGCGCGGTGTTCAACCTCGGCGCCGGGGTCGACGCCGTGCTGCCGCTGATGCAGCGCGCCCTGCCCGGCGTGCCGCTGATCCGCCTGGAAGACGCCGGCATGGGCCGGCAGATGGCCGATTACGTGGCCGAAGGCGTGCTGCACGCCTACCGCCGCATGGCCGACTACGCCGCGCTGCAGCGGCAGGCCAAGTGGGAGCCGCTGCCGCTGGCCCCGCGCGGCGGTTACAACGTCGGCTTCCTGGGCCTGGGCCAGATGGGCTATGCCGCGGCGCGGCGCGTGGCCGACATGGACTTCCCGGTGCTGGCCTGCACCCGCAGCGGAGAAGCGCGCGACGGATTCGATGCGCCCTGGCCGTTCTACCCGCTGGCGCGGATGGACGAATTCCTCGCCCAGACCCGGGTGCTGGTGGTGCTGCTGCCGCTCACCCCCCAAACCCGCGGCCTGCTGGACTACGCCGCGCTGAACCGCCTGCCCAAGGGCGCGCACCTGATCAACGCCGGGCGCGGCGCGGTCGTCGACACCGGCGACCTGCTCGACCTGCTCGACACCGGCCACATCGCCAGCGCCCTGCTCGACGTGTTCGACGCCGAGCCGCTGCCCGCGAACGACGCGCTGTGGCGCCACCCGCGCGTGCGCGTCACCCCGCATGTCGCGGCGCAAACCCTGGTCGGACCCTCGGCCGCGCAGGTCATGCGCAAGATCGCCGCGATCGAGCGCGGCGACCGGCCCGGCGGCCTGGTCGATACGCGGCTGGGCTATTGAGCGCCCGGCCGTCCCAACAAGGCAACAAGGAGACTGCGATGCCCACGATGCACTTGCCGCAGCACGTCAAGCTGGTCGAGGTCGGCCCGCGCGACGGGCTGCAGAACGAGGCCAACCCGGTGCCGCCGGAGGTGAAGGTCGAACTGATCGACCGGCTCTCGGCCGCCGGCCTGCCCAATGTCGAAGCAGCCGCCTTCGTCTCGCCCAAATGGGTGCCGCAAATGGCCGACGGCGCCGAGGTCATGGCGCGCATCAGGCGCCACCCTGGCACCGTGTATTCGGCGCTGGTGCCGAACATGAAGGGCTTGGAAGCGGCGCTGGCCGCCGGCGTCGGCGAGGTGGTGGTGTTCAGCGCCGCCTCGGAAGCCTTCGCCCAGGCCAACATCAACTGCTCCATCGCCGAATCCATCGCCCGCTTCGAACCCGTGGCGCAAGCCGCCAAGGCGGCCGGCGTGCGCCTGCGCGGCAGCATTTCCTGCGCGCTGGGCTGCCCCTACCAGGGCGAGGTCGAGCCGCGAGCCGTGGTGGACGTGGTGCAGCGCATGGCCGCGCTGG
>MLJW01000662.1_pt1 | contig 11959 bp, 4 predicted proteins | sample 888231 | NCBI WGS metagenome assembly MLJW01 (sample SAMN05788063, study PRJNA343431) | mine drainage metagenome | isolation source: sample collected from the inflow into an acid mine drainage treatment plant... | place: Germany: Lusatia, lignite mining district
TTGCGAATCAGGTTGTGGCCGATGCCACCGACCTGCTGAAAACGGCGACCGGCACGCTTGCGTCGGGCATAGACATCGCCAGCATCCAGGCGCAGATCGCCGCGGGCGTCGATCCGACGAAAATCACCCAGGCTTCGGCAGCGGGTGTTGCCGCCGGCGAGAATCAGGGCATACACGGCACGGTGACGGTTCATATGGATCAGTCATCGGGGAACGTCGATGGGGGCTTTCTGACCGGCGCGGTCAATTCGGGAAATTCAGGCGGGATCAGCACCAACAGCGCTGCTTCGGTGTCCCAGAACAATCCGCTGGGCAACGTCAATGCCGGGTTTGGCACGACAGGAGGCAGCGGCAATGCGGGCGGGACGAATTCTCCGGCACCGACCGGCACGCTCACCACTGCTGCCGATGCCGCCGCCCAGGCGGCCGCCCAGACCGCCCAGGATGCCGTCAAAGCCCAGGCGCTGGCGGCGGCTCACGCCGCTGCCGACAACCTGGCGGCCGCCAATGCCGCTGCCTCTGCTGCTGCTACTGCTGCCGCCGCCGATCCTGCCGCTCAGGCGGCTGCCTTGCAAGCCAGCCAGGCGGCGCAGGCCGCCGCGAGTCACGCAACCGTGGCCGCCGCGGCCGCGGCTGCTGCTGCCGCCGCCACCTCCCTGGCCGATGCCCAAACCGCCGCTAGCAACGCCACCCAGGCAGCTGGGCAAACGCTCGGCGACGTCAATGCTGCCCAGGCGGCTGCTGCTGTGGCGACCACCACGGCGATCGGCGCGATCGCCGATCAGGCCCAGGCCGCCGCCGATCTGGCCAACCAGGCGAAGCTCGCGGCGGCGACCGATGCCACGACGGTCGCCCATGCCGTCGCTGCCGGCACGGCGCTCGCCAGCTTGGCCAGCCAAGCGAGCGCGGCGGCCAGCGATGCTGCCGGTCAAGCCGCCTATGCCCAGGCTGCCGCCGATGCTGCCAAGGCCGCGACGACGCTGACCGCTGCCCAGACCGCAGCCCAGGCCGCCGCCCAGGCCCAAGCCAGCGCCGCCAGCGACGCGCTGATCGCGCATACTGCCGTCGCGACGGCCAGCAGCCAACTCGCCATCGAGCTCAAGGCGATCGCCGATGCCGCCCAGCAATCGGCCAATCATGCGCTCGCCGATGCCGCTGCCGCCCATACCGATGCGGCGATGGCCGCGAGCGTTGCGGCGACTGATCCTGCCGCCCAGGCTTTGGCGACCGCCGCGGCCACCGCGGCCAGCAATGCCGATGCTCACGCTGTCGCCGCCCAGGCCGCCGCCAGCGCCGCCTCGGCAGCAAGCACGGTGTCGGCGGCGCAGGCCGCCGCCGATGCTGCCGCGAGCGCGGCAGCATCGGCGCACGACGATGCCGGGACGGCCCATGGTGATGCTGTTTCTGTCGCTGGCCAGCTTGCCACCGATCTCAATGGCATTGCTGCTGCGGCCCAGCAATCGGCCAGTTTGGCGCATGGCGATGCCGCCGCCGCCCAGGCCGCTGCCTCGGCCGCGGCCAGCGTCGCCGCGGGCGACCCGGCGGCCGCCGGGTCCGCAGCCGCCGCGGCGGCCGCCGCTGGCGATGCCGCCGCTCACGCTGCTGCCGCACAGAGCGCCGCCGATGCCGCCAAGGCCGCCACCACGGTTGCCGCGGCCCAGAGCTTGGCCGATGCCGCCAAGGCCGCCGCCGATCTCACCCACACCGATGCGGGCACCGCCGCGACTGCCGCCAGCGCGGCGACCGGCCAGTTGGCAACGGACCTCAATGCACTCAGCGCCGATGCCCAGCGCTCGGCCAACCTGGCCCTGGCCGACGCCGGCACCGCCCATGCCGCCGCTAACGCCGCCGCCGGCGTCGCGCTTGGAGATCCGGCCGCGGCTCCTCTGGCAGCCGCGGCCGCGAGCGCCGCCGCTAACGCGGACAGTCACGCAGCGGCCGCGCAGGCAGCCGCCGATGCCGCTGCCAAGGCGAGCACGATTGCCGACGCTCAGACTTTCGCTGATACGGCCAAGGCCGCCGCCGATCTCACCCACAGCGATGCCGCGACTGCCCAGTCCGACGCTGCCTCGGCGGCCAGTCAACTGGGCGCCGATATCAAGGTCATCGCCGACGCCGCCCAGCAATTTGCCGACCAGGCGCACGCGGATGCCGCTGCCGCTCATGGCGCCGCAAGCGCCGCGTCCCTGTCGGCCAGCGCCGACGCCGGCGGCGTCAATGCCGCCACCACCGCTGCGCTCGCGAGCGATGCCCACTCCCTCGCCAACAGCGCCAACAGCCTTGCCGCCACGGCTGCGACCGCTGCGGCCAATGCCGCCGGCGCGACCACGGTCGCCGCTGCCCAGGCCGCCGCCGATGCTGCCCATGCCGCTGCCGATTCGGTGCACGGCGACCTAGGCAGCGCTCAGGCGGTCGCCGCCACGGCTGCCAGCAGCCTTGCCGGCGACATCGCAGGTGTTGCCGGTATCGCGCAGACGTCCGCTGACACTGCCAAACTTTCTGCAACAGCAGCGAGCACTGCCCAGGCTTCGGCCGACGCTGCCGCGCTGGCGACCCCGGACGACCCGAAGGTCACCACTGCCGCCGCCGCTGCCGACACCGCGGCGGCCCAGGCCAATGCCGATGCCGTGACAGCTCATGCCGCCGCCGATGCGGCAGCCAAGGCAGCCACGGTTGCGGACGCCCAGACCTTTGCCAGTCAGGCGGCCGACGCTGCCAAGGCGGCCGCCAGCGATGCCGTCAGCGCCCAGGCCGCGGCCACGACCGCCGCCTTTGCCCAGACTCATCCGACGGTTGCGCTCGTCCATGACACCGGCAGTTCGGCCACCGATGGCATCACCAGCGATGGCGCTCTCGCCGTCACCACCGCTGCCGGCGCCACTGCGCAGTACAGCACCGACGGTGGCCACACCTGGAGCAACAGCTTTACCCCGGTCCAGGGCGCCAATACCGTCCTGGTGCAGCAGACCGATGCGGCGGGAAATACCAGCGCCCCCACCAGCCTCAGTTTCACGCTGGACACCACGGCGCCGGCGGCGCCGGTGGTGACGATCACCGAGAACGCACAGGACCTGACGAACACGCACACGCCTGCGATCACGGGGACGGCGGAGCCGGGCAGCACGGTGACGGTGACGATCGACGGCACGAGCCAGACGGTGGTGGCGGGCGCAGCGGGAACGGCGACGGCGGGGCAATGGACGGCGACGACGCCGAACCTGGCCGACGGGCCGCACACGGTGACGGCCACCGCGACGGACGCGGCGGGGAATGTCAGTGCCGCGACCAGCGCGAGCGTGACGGTGGACACCACGGCGCCGACGGCGCCGGTGGTGACGATCACCGAGAACGCACAGGACCTGGCGAACACGCACACGCCTGCGATCACGGGGACGGCGGAGCCGGGCAGCACGGTGACGGTGACGATCGACGGCACGAGCCAGACGGTGGTAGCGGGCGCAGCGGGAACGGCGACGGCGGGGCAATGGACGGCGACGACGCCGAACCTGGCCGACGGGCCGCACACGGTGACGGCCACCGCGACCGACGCGGCGGGGAATGTCAGTGCCGCGACCAGCGCGAGCGTGACGGTGGACACCACGGCGCCGACGGTGGCGATACATGTGACCGACCCGGGGACGAACGGCACGTCGACGACGGACAACATCACCAATGTCAATACGGTATCGGTTAGCGCAAGCGATGCGCATCTCGCTTCGACGCAGGTCACGGTCGATGGCCAGGCAGTGACTCTGTCGGACGGAGGCACCGTGACGCTGGCCGACGGCACGCATACCGTGGTGGTGACGGCGACGGACGCAGCGGGGAACCAGGCGAGCGCCAGCGCGTCGGTGACGGTGGACACCCAGGCGCCGGCGTTGACGGTGACGAATGTCACCCACGGAAGTAGTGACAATTCGGCGACCACGATACACGGCACCGCCGAGGCGGGCGCCACGGTGACCGTCATGGACGGCACTACTGTCCTGGGAACCGTGACGGCCACTGATGGGCAGTGGAATATTTCCACCACTACGCATGTCGCGGCATCCGATACCATCACAATCACCGCTACCGATGCAGCCGGCAACCAAACTAGTACCAGTGTTGCCGTCAGTCAGTCTCTACCGGTGGTCACAGACGACAGCGCGGCGATCGCGCAGATCGCCAAGACCGCTTCGGATGCCGCCACGTCTGCCACAGCAGACGCGCAAGCAGCCCATGGCGACGCCACCACCGCTGCGAATGCCGCAACCGCCGATGCAAAAGGCGAGCACGCCGCGAGCACCCTTGGTCTCTCGACGGACGCCGCAACGGCTGCCAGCAGTGCCGATGGCCATGCTGCGGCCGCTTTGACGGCTGCAAACACTGCCGCTCATGCGGCCACGATTGACGTTGCCCAGGCTGCCGCCAATGTCGCCCAGGCGGCCGCTGCTGCAGCTCATACCGATGCCGTCACGGCCCACAGCGACGCCACAATGGCAGCCGCCAATGTCGGCACAGATATAGGCGGTATCGCCCAGGGCGCCTCGGCGCTGGCCTCCTCGGCCGCCGCTGCCGCCGCCGATGCCACGGCCAAGGCGGTGGCTGCGCAGACTGCGGCCAACAGCGCCGAAACCAAGGCGGACGCCGCCCAGAGCGCCGCAAATACCGCCGATGGGCAGGCCGACCAGGCATTGAAGGCCGCCACTGATTCCAGTCCGGGCGCCAGCGCGGCGGCCACCGCTGCCGACGCCGATGCCCATTCGGCCCAGACCACGGCTGGACAGGCTGACAGCAGCGCAGATCACGCCGTGAGCACCGCCAAGGACGCGGTTACCGATGCCACGAGCGCCACCCAGCACGCCGCTGATGCCACTGCTGCCGCTAACCAGGCGGCCAGCGCCGGCACCGTTGCGGCCGCCCAGCAAGCCGCCGATACCGCCCAGCACGTCGCCGGTCTGGCCAATGCCGCTGCTGCCGACGCCGTCGGCGATGCCACGAACGCCACCCAGGCCGCATCGGATGCTAGCGTCAAGGCCGATACCGCTCAAGGACTCGCCGGTCAGGCAGGTTCGGAAGCGGCCGCCTCTCTGTCGGCGTCTACCGCAGCGGCAGCCGCGGCCACCGCCGATGCCGCTGCTCATTCCGGCTCGGCGACCCATGCCGCGAATGCCGTCGATCACGCGGTGACCGTGGCCGCTCAGGCGGTCACCGATGCTGGCGCCGCAGCGAGCAACGCACAGACGGCCGTGAATGCTGCTGCCGATAATACCGGCGCCCATGCCGCCGCCGACCAGGCGGCGAGCTACGCTGCCCAAGCCCAGACCGCCGCCGCTCAGGCGCAGACGGTTGCCGGGAACGCGCAGGCCGACGTCGTCAAGATCGCGACCGATGTCGGTCAAGCCCATACGCAGGCGGGTCTTGCCGATACTGCCGCGGGCCAGGTCGTCAATGCCGCTGCGGCCGATCTCGGCAGTGCGGTGAGTGCCGCCGCGAACGCGGCGCAGAGCGCCGCGGCTGCGGCCGCGTCGGTCAAGACCGACATCAGCCACGCCACTACCGACGCAGCAACTTCGACCTCGGCTGCTGCCAGCGCCGAGACCCTGACCAAAACGGCCAATGCCGAGGGTACCGCTTCGACGGCCGCATCTTCCGCTGCCGCCCAACTGACTGACGCCTACTCGACGCACGATGCCGCGACAGGCACGACAGGCATCGTGACCCAGGCCGCCACCGCCGACGGTCTCGCCGATCAGGCCAAGAGCGCTGCCGACAAGGCCGACGGCAAGGCCGATAGCGCCCTCACCGCCGCCAATCAGGCCGGTACCGATTCTGGCGCCCACGCTGCAGCGACGACCGCGGTTGCCGACACCGCCTCCGCCCAGAACCACGCGACGAGCGCCGATCAGGCGGCGGATCAGGCCAGCAGCCTCGGCCATGCGGCGGTGAGCTTGACCAATCAGGCCATCAGCGCGATTGCTGGCGCGGATACCGCGGCAAGCCATGCCGCAGTCGCGACTTCATTGTTGGCGATTACTTCTGATGCCTCTGCCGCGACAAAAGATCTCAGTACCGTCACCCATGCGCTGGCAACCGCTCACAGCGACATCGCCACTGCCACAAGCGCGCTCACCAGCGCAGCCAGCGAGACCTCGACCGCCAACAACCTGACCGCCCTGGGCACGGCCGAGACCAACGTTGCAACTGCTGCCACCGATGCCGCGCATCAGGCGTCTCTGGCCACCACCGACCTTGCGACGGCGCAGGGCATCGCGTCCGCAGCGACGACGGCAGCCTCGTCCGCCGATACGGCGATTTCCACCGCCAACAGTGCGGACCACAAGGCCGACATCGCGCTGCATATCGACCTCAGCGCTAATCAGTCTGGAGGAGAGCAGAGTTCTTCAGGTGGTGGCTCCGGAAGCACACAGGGGGAGGGCGACCAACAAGGAAATAATGGCAACCAGGGGAGCAATGACGGCCAAGGGAGCAATGACAGCAGCCACCTTACCAGCGACCTCAATGCTGCGGCGGCTACCTCCCACGCCCAGATACTCGGTACCCTGGCCGATACCGCCGCGAGTCAAGCGGCCAGCCACGCCGATGCCGCCACCAGCGCCGCCACTACGGCGCTGACCGCCGCCAGCGCCGCAGATAGCGCGGCACACCAGGCGGCCCAGTCGAGCATTCTGACCGACATCCTCGGCCACGCGACTGATGTCGCCGCCTCTCTTTCCCAGGCGGCGGCCAGCGTCAATGACGCGCATACCAATATCCTCGCGGCGAATGCCGCGCTGACTACCGCTGCGACCGACACCGCCTCCGCCAATAGCTATGCCACTCAGGGCATCTCCATTCTGGCCGACAACCACCCATTTAACGATCTGAGCAGCCTAGGCGGCGGCAGTTCTGACCAAGGCACCGTGGGCGGCCACCCGGACACCGGCAGCATCACGACCAACGGCACCGGCAGCGTCTTGAGCATCAGCGATGTACTCGGGGGCAACGGCGCGGTCCTGCACTTCGACGCGGCCAGCACCAGCAGCTCGACCACGGTCACGCTGAGCGTTCATACCGATGCCACCGGCAGCACCGACTCGCTCGCCCACACCAGCTTCACCTTGCCGGTGGGTTCTTCCAGTGCCCAGGATATCCTGCACGCCCTGCTCAGCACTCCGCCACCAGTGGGTTGAGCCACGCTGACGGCCGAGGCCGTCGGCGTGGCTGCCGTTCCGATCCGTCTGGAACGCTCGCCCATTTCTTGCGACAATGGCGCCACACTGGCTGACGGTAATCGAAGAAATGCACAATCTGTTGCACCGGGGGACTCTGCGCATGCGGGGCAATCCCCATGTCTAGGCTGCTCTTGTTCGGCCTGGTCGGTCTGGTCGTCTATCTGGTCTTGCGCGACCGGAGGCGGGGTGCGTCCGGCGGCACGGTCCGGGGACCGCGCCCGGCAGAGCAGATGGTGTTGTGCGCGCAGTGCGGCGTGCATCTGCCCGAAGGCGAGAGCTTGAGATCGGGCGAGCATTGCTATTGCTGCGAGGCGCACCGTGTGCTCGGCCCGGTCAAGCGGCCCTCCTGAGCCGCCGATGAACCCCGACGCGGGACGGCCGGAGCGGGAGCCGTCCGAGATATTCTGGCGCTCGCTATTCTATTTCGGCATCTACCGGATGGTGGTGGCGAGCGTGTTCGTGTTCGCCATCTTCGTCTATGGCGGCACCCAGAACTTCGGCTCGCAGAATCCCCGCATGTTCGCCTGGGTCAGCATTGCCTACCTGATCCTGTCCCTGGTCTTCTTTGCTACGCTGGAGCAGGGCAGACGCCGCTTCAATCTTTACCTCTCGGCGCAGGTGGTCGCCGACATTCTGGCGCTGACCCTGCTGATGTACGCCAGCGGCGGCGCCAAGAGCGGGCTGGCCTTCATGCTGCTGGTGGTGCTGGCCGCGGCGGGACTGGTGGGGCAGGGCAGGCTGACGCTGTTTTACGCCGCCCTGGCGGCCTTGGCGGTGCAGCTCGAGCAGGCCTATCGTTTCCTGCAGTTCAGCGCTGACCCGGCAGATTTCGTCAAGGCCGGCATCACCAGCATCGGCTTTTTCGCCACCGCGATCACCGCGCATCTGCTGGCGCGGCGCGTGGTCGCCAACGAGGAGCTGGCGCGCCGGCGCGGCATCGCCCTGAACGATCAATTGCGGATCAACCGGCGCGTCATTCGCGACATGCAGGATGGCGTGCTGGTGGTCGACGCCGATGGCCGGGTGAGCCAGCTCAATCCCCAGGCGGAGGTGCTGCTGGGTGTGCGTGCGCCGGCCGCGCCGGAGCTCGCGGCGTGCTCCGCGGAGCTGGCCGCCCTGTATGCGCGCTGGCGGCATCAGGCGGTGGAGGCCGCGGACAACTTCCGCGCCCCCGCCAGCGGCCGACTGCTGCGCGCCCGCTTCCTGCCGGCGGGGGAGGGGGGCAATGCCCTGATCTATCTCGAGGATCTGGATCGGGTTCAGGCGCAGGCCCAGCAGTTGAAGCTGGCGGCGCTCGGACGGCTCACCGCCAACATCGCGCACGAGATCCGCAATCCGCTGTCCGCGGTGAGCCACGCCGCCGAACTGCTGGCCGAGGAGCAGCGCGGCGAGATGCAGACGCGCCTGATCGGCATCATCGGCGACAACACCCAGCGCATCAATCGCCTGATCAGCGAAGTGCTGGAGCTGGGCCGGCGCGACCGGGCCCAAGCCGAGCTGCTGCGCCTGTCCGATTTCCTGGCATCCTTCCTCGACGAGTACGCCGAGCATGAGCCGCGGGTACGCCAGACCGTCAGACTCGCGGTCGATCCACAGGCGGTGCTCTCCTTCGACCGGACACATCTCAACCGCGTGCTGTGGAACCTGCTCGGCAACGCGCTGCGCCACTGTCGGGGCGAGGCCGGCAGCATCCGTCTCGAAGCGCGGGCATCGACCGAACGCAGCGAATTGCATATCATTGACGACGGGTCCGGGGTCGAGCCCGCACTGCGCGCCCAGGTGTTCGAACCCTTCTTCACCACCCACCGCGGCGGCACCGGTCTTGGCCTCTATATCGCCCGCGAGTTGTGCGAGGCCAACGGCGCCAGCCTGGATGTTCTCGACAATGCGCCGGGCGCGCATTTTTGCATCAGAGGAGCGACATCCCCGTGAAACGCGAACGCAGAACCCGCAGCGACATGATGCGCGTCCTGGTCGTCGATGACGAGGCGGATATCCGCGAGCTGCTCGATCTGACGCTGGCGCGCATGGGTCTGGCGGCAGATTGCGCCGGCTCGGTCGGGGAGGCCAAGGAGCTGCTGGCGCGCGGCCACTACAAGTTGTGCCTGACCGACATGCGCCTGCCCGACGGTGCCGGGATCGAGCTGGTGCGCCATATCGGCGAGCATTGCCGCGATCTGCCGGTGGCGGTGATCACCGCTCACGGCAGCATGGAGAACGCCGTCTCGGCGCTCAAGGCGGGGGCCTTCGACTATCTGGCCAAGCCGGTGTCGCTGGAGCAGCTGCGCGCTCTGGTCAAGTCCGCACTGGAGCTGCCGCAGCGCAACGAGAGCGGCGAGACGTCGGCCGCTAGGTCGCTGCTGGGCGAGTCCCCGGCGATGCGTCAGACGCGCGACATGATCGAGCGCGTCGCCCGCAGCCAGGCACCGGTGTATATTTCCGGCGAATCCGGCAGCGGCAAGGAACTGGCCGCACGCCTGATCTATCGTCTCGGGGCGCGCCGCGAAGGCCCGTTCATCGCCGTCAATTGCGGCGCGATCCCCGAGAACCTGATGGAGAGCGAATTCTTCGGCTATCGCAAGGGCGCCTTCACCGGCGCCGAGACCGACCGCTTGGGCTTCTTCCAGGCGGCCGACGGCGGCACGCTGTTCCTGGACGAGGTTGCCGATCTGCCCCTGACGATGCAGGTCAAGCTGCTGCGCGTGATCCAGGAGAAGCGGGTACGCATGATAGGCGCCACGGCCGAGGAGGGCGTCGATGTCCGGATCATCTGCGCCACCCATCACGGCCTCAAGACGCTGGTCGAGCAGGGACGGTTCCGCCAGGACCTGTTCTATCGCTTGAACGTCATCGAGCTGGCGATGCCAGCACTGCGCGATTGCCGGGAGGACATTCCGCTCCTCGCTCGGAACATACTGGTGCGTCTCGCTGGGGCTAGCGGCGAAGCGACGCCGACGCTAACGCCGGCAGCCCTGGCGGCGCTGTCTGCCTATCCCTTCCCGGGCAATGTGCGCGAACTGGAAAACGTCCTCGAGCGGGCCTTGGCCTTGATGGTGGGGGACGCGATCGACGTTGTCGATTTGCGTCTGGCCCCGTTTCCCCAGGGCGATGAGCTCCAGCAAGGTCAGGCGCCGCTCCAGGACTACCTCGATCAGGTCGAGAAAAGGGCGATCATGGAGGCGCTCGGCAAGACCCGCTTCAACCGCACCGCCGCGGCCAAGCTGCTCGGCGTGACCTTCCGCTCCCTGCGCTACCGCATGGAGCGCCTCGGTCTCAACGAATGAAGGCGTTCATCCCTGTTGAGGGGACAGACCCCGACGCTCTGCTGCCGGGCGTCCGCTTCATCTCCTCTCCCAATTGCGACGAGCGTCCGGCGGGAGAGGCGGTCTGCCTGATCGTCGTGCACGCCATCAGCCTGCCGCCGGGCGAGTTCGGCGGCGACGCCATCTTGCGGTTGTTTACCAACCGTCTCGATCCGGCCGCCCATCCCTATTATCGCGGCATGCACGAACTGCGCGTATCGGCCCATTTCCTGATCGCCCGCGATGGCACGACCACCCAGTTCGTCCGCTGTGATCGGCGCGCCTGGCACGCCGGCCTCTCCGCCTGGCGAGGGCGCGAGCGCTGCAACGATTTCTCCATCGGCATCGAGCTGGAGGGCTGCGACGAGCGGCCGTTCGAGGATGTCCAGTACCAGGTTCTGGCGCAGTTGATCCGAGCGTTGAAGCGGCGTTACGCGATCAAAGAGGTGGTCGGGCACGCCGACATTGCCCCCGGTCGCAAGACCGATCCAGGACCGCACTTCGACTGGACCCGGCTTGCTGCGAGCTCCTCTGTCGATAGCGGAGCGTGATCAATTTCACGCCTGTGCGTCTCAACATTTCTCGGGGACGCTGAAAATTACATCCAGCATAAAATATTTCTTGCAAGTTTTATTTTGAGCCACTAGAATTAGTCGCAGGAAGTCGTCGGCACACTACATGTAGTAGGTCGACTCGATTCAGCGAAACGTGAGGGACACAAATTCTTGCGGCGGCTTCCGAAGCAACAATAACAGGAGACGCTCAATGCAGTTAGCTTCGGACGCCGCCCCCCAAGTCTCTTCGCCTGATCGCGCCTCCGAAGCTGCTTCTGCTCTTTCCTCCTCCCCCTTCTTCAGTCGCTTCCCCCAAGTTCCCAGTCAATCCGACATCGCGACATCGTCAGCGGTCAAGGCAGCGATGGCGGTGCGAGCGGGTGGCGGCGCCGGCGCCGGATGCTGTGGCGCCCACTATTTCCTGGCAGCAGCAGGACCGAATTCATGAACAAGCTCCGGGCGAATGTTCCGCAGCCGATCGCTCGATGCGGCGATCGGCGACCGGGTGTAAGGAATTCATTGGCCGCGGCTCGCCGCGGTCTTGGATAATCCGCGCTGGTTGAGGCGGGTTGCAGTAGTGGGTGTCTCATTCCTGTTAATTTGACTTAAGGAGATTCAGAATGGCAATTGCCAAAGCCAAGAAGCCGGCAGCGAAAAAGCCGGTGGCGAAGAAGGTTGCTGCCAAGAAGCCGGCAGTGAAGAAGGTTGCAGCCAAGAAGCCGGCAGCGAAGAAGGTCGCGGCCAAGAAGCCGGTAGCGAAGAAGGTTGCTGCCAAGAAGCCGGCAGTGAAGAAGGTTGCCGCCAAAAAGCCGGCAGTGAAGAAGGTTGCCGCCAAGAAGCCGGTAGCGAAGAAGGTCGCTGCCAAGAAGCCGGCAGTGAAGAAGGT
>MLJW01000663.1_pt1 | contig 11930 bp, 8 predicted proteins | sample 888231 | NCBI WGS metagenome assembly MLJW01 (sample SAMN05788063, study PRJNA343431) | mine drainage metagenome | isolation source: sample collected from the inflow into an acid mine drainage treatment plant... | place: Germany: Lusatia, lignite mining district
GTCCAGAGCCAAGGAAGTCCAGTTGCGGGAAGTGTTTCTGGTCAAGAAAAGGGAAGCGGTCAATCTGCCGGCCTACCAGCAGCAGATGATCGATATCGAGCGTACTTTCGGTACCCTGTTGCGCCAGCTCCCCAACAAATCGCAAATGGATGGTCTGCTGACCGATATCAACCAGGTTGGCCTGGAGCGCGGTCTGGAGTTCGAGCTGTTCAAGCCCGGCCAGGAGCGTGTGGCCGAGTTCTATGCGGAAATGCCGATCTCGATCAAGGTGACGGGAGATTACTTTGATCTGGGTGCTTTTGCCGTAGGGATTTCCAAGCTGCCCCGCATCGTGACGCTGAATGACCTGAAGATCGCGCCGATTGCGGGCAAGGATGGCAAGCTGGGCATCGAACTCGTGGCGAAGACCTTCAGGTACCTGGATGCCAGCGAGATGGCGCCGAAAAAGGAAAAGAAAGCCAAGAGGTCGTCGCCATGAGGATGAGTGACTCTGGCAGGTTTGGCGGCGAGGTGAACAAGTGAGAGCCTGGTTTTCCATCATTGTGGCGTGCGCACTGCTGGCGGCATGTGGCACCAACGAAGGCGATGACCTGGACAAGTTCATCAAGGAGTCCGGCAAGGACATGCGAGGCAAGGTGGATCCCTTGCCGGAGGTGACGCCATTCGTGCCGGTCGAGTTCAACAGGGATGGCGCCCTGAACGATCCATTCAGACCGCGCAAGGCCCAGACCGCGAAAAGTGGCGGGCTGCAGCCCGACCTTAACCGGCCGCGCGAGGCGCTGGAAGCGTTTCCGCTGGAAAGCCTCAAGTATGTCGGCAGCCTGCAAAAAGGCAAGCTCAGGTATGCCCTGGTGAGGGCGCCCGATAACGCGATCAATCAGGTTACGATCGGGAATTACCTGGGGATGAATCTTGGGATGGTGACGGACATTACGGATAACGAAATCAAGATCAAGGAAATCGTGCAAGACGAACTCTCCGGCGATTGGGTCGAGCGTTCGGCGAGCATTAATTTGCAGGAATAGAAACTGGAGTGACGGTCATGGGTAATTTATTCAAGCAAATAGGGATTGTGACGCTGAGTTGCTTGATCCTGACGGCAGGCCTGGTGGCCCAGGCGGCGGATGCGGATCCCAGCAGGATCGAGAGCATTGATTTTTTCAGTCTGGCAGGCGGCAAAGTCAATATCAAGCTCACCCTGAGCCAGCCGGTCGGAAACGCCCCGGCAGGATTCGCCCTGAATAATCCGCCGCGCATTGCGCTCGATTTTCCCAATGTCGTCAATGGCACCAAGAAGAGTTCCTATGCGGTCGATCAGCTGATGCTGCGCAGCGTAAGCCTGGCCCAGGGCAAGGACCGTACCCGTGTGGTATTGAACCTGAGCCGTGTTTCCGCCTACACCACCAGCGTCAACGGCAAGGAAGTTTCCATTCTGCTGCAGCCGCAGGATGGGGTGCGGCAGGCGCAAGGCAATGTGACCAAGTTTGCCGAGCCGGTCCTGACCGACCAGTCGCATGCGCTCAATGGCATCGATTTCATGCGCGGCAAGAATGGCGAAGGGCGCGTGGTGGTCGACTTGTCCGATGTGGGCACCGGCATAGACATGCGCCGACAGGGAAAGAACATCATCATTGATTTCATCAACACTGACATTCCCGCCCGACTCGAGCGGCGTCTGAACGTGGTGAATTTCAATACTCCCGTACTCAATGTCGATGCCATGAAGCAGGGCAGGAATGCGCGTCTGGTCATCGAACCCAAGGGCGACTGGGAGCAGTCCTCCTACCAGACCGACAAGAAATTCATCGTCGACATCAAGCCGATTGTCGAGGATCCCAACAAGCTGGTGCAGGGTTCGCGGACGGGCTATACCGGCGACAAGCTGTCGCTGAACTTCCAGAACATTGAAGTGCGGGCGGTGTTGCAGGTCATCGCGGATTTCACCGGCTTCAACATCCTCACCAGTGATACCGTCAGCGGCAACCTGACCTTGCGCCTGAAAGATGTGCCATGGGACCAGGCCATGGACATCATCATGGAGAGCAAAGGCCTTGCCATGCGCAAGACCGGCAACGTCATCTGGGTCGCCCCATCGGAAGAGCTGGCGGCGAAGGAAAAGTTGAAACTCGAGGCATTGCAGCAGATCGACGATCTGGAGGCCATGCACACCGAGGTATTCAAGCTCAAGTATGAAAAAGCCGACGCGTTCAAGGCCATCATTTCGGATCCCAAGCAGAAAATACTTTCCAAGCGCGGCACTGCGGTCACGGATGCGCGCACCAACACCCTGTTCGTGCAGGATACTTCCAAGCACCTGGAAGATGTTCAGCGCCTGCTCAATGTGGTCGACGTGCCGGTCCGGCAGGTGCTCATTGAAAGCAGGATCGTGATTGCCGACGAATCGCTGGCCAGAAGCCTGGGGGCCAAGTTCGGCATCCAGAAAAAGGGCGGCACGGTTTCCATGGCAGGCACGACCACACAGGCGCAGGCCCTTACCAATGTTCAGGGTGGGGCAAATGCCGCGCTGGGTAACGCCAGCGGTGACTTGATGGCCAACATGCCGGCAACGGGGGATGGTCTCGGTCAGATCGGGGTGAGTGTTTTCAGCGCCCCGCTGGGTGCGCTGATTAATCTCGAAATTTCGGCCTCCGAGGCGGAAAACAAAAGCAAGACGATTTCCAGTCCGCGGGTGATCACGGCCGACCAGAAGAAGGCCACGATCGATTCCGGGGTGGAAATCCCGTACCAGCAGGCGTCGAGCAGCGGTGCCACCAACGTCGCTTTCCAGGATGCCAACCTGACTCTGGATGTCACGCCGCACATCACGCCTGACGACAGGATCAGCATGGAGCTTGCGGTGCACAAGGATTCGGTGGGCTCGGTTTTCAATGGCGTGCCTTCCATCAATACCCGCAAAGTCAAGACGGAAGTGATGGTCGGCAATGGCGAAACCGCGGTGCTGGGCGGGATTTATGAGGAAACGACCAGCAAGACGACCAACAAGGTGCCATTCTTCGGCGACCTCCCGGTGCTGGGTTACCTGTTCAAGCAAACGGCCGACAGCGTCACCAAGGAAGAGTTGCTGATTTTCATCACGCCCAAGATCATGCGGGACTTGCTCTGAAGACCGGTTCTTGAATCAGCCTACTTCGGATAAAATGCCCGGCATGCAAATGACGGGCAATTTTTTTCTGGTGGGACTGATGGGCGCGGGGAAAACCACGGTCGGCAAGATCCTTGCCAAGCACCTGCACAAGACGTTCTACGATTCGGATCATGAAATCGAGCATCGTACCGGAGTGAAAATCCCGCTCATTTTTGAGCTGGAAGGCGAGGCGGGATTTCGCCGGCGCGAAACGGCAACGATAGAAGAACTGGTCCAAATGCATGATATTGTACTGGCGACGGGAGGCGGCGCCGTGCTGGAGCCGCGGAATCGCGAAAATCTGCGCCGGAACGGGACCGTGATTTATCTGCGCGCGCAGCCGGAGGAGCTTTTCCATCGCACCCGGGGCGACAAGAACCGTCCATTGCTGCAGACCGACGACCCGCGCGCCAGACTGGAGCACCTGTTTCTGGAGCGCGACCCGATCTATCGCGAGATTGCGGACATCGTCGTCGATACCGGCGATCAATCGGTCACGATCATCCTGACCCAACTCGAAACGCAAATGAATGCATATGCAGACACTCATCGTTGAACTGGGCGACCGCGCCTACCCCATCCATATCGGACAGGGACTGCTGACGCGCACGGACCTCATCCTGCCGCGTCTCAGGCGGCGGCAGGCCGCCGTGGTGACCAATACCACAGTGGCGCCGCTGTACCTGGAGAAGTTCGTGGCGCCGCTGGAGGCCGAGGGCGTTTCCGTCCTGCCTATCGTGCTGCCGGACGGCGAGCAGTACAAGAACTCCGAGACCCTGAACCTCATCTACGACGCCCTGCTCGAACACCGGGCCGAACGCAACACCACCCTGATCGCGCTGGGCGGCGGCGTGATCGGCGACATGACCGGCTACGCGGCAGCCACATACCTGCGTGGCGTGCCTTTCATCCAGGTGCCGACAACCTTGCTGTCGCAGGTGGATTCCTCAGTGGGCGGCAAAACCGGCATCAACCACCCGCGCGGCAAGAACATGATAGGTGCGTTCTATCAGCCACAGCTGGTGCTGGCCGATACTGCGACGCTCGATACCCTGCCTGACCGCGAGCTGTCCGCCGGACTGGCGGAAATCATCAAGTACGGGTTGATCCGCGACGCGGAGTTCTTCGCCTGGCTGGAAATCAATATGCCACGATTGCTGGCACGCGACCCCGAAGCCCTGGCCTATGCCATTCACCGCTCATGCGCCAACAAGGCGGCCGTGGTCGCCGCTGACGAGCGGGAAACCGCCGATCGAGCACTGCTCAATCTTGGCCACACATTCGGCCATGCCATCGAGAACGGCATGGGTTACGGGGTGTGGCTGCACGGCGAGGCGGTGGCGGCCGGAACCATGATGGCGGCGGATCTCTCGCGGCGCATGGGCTGGATGAGCGATTCCGAGGTGGAACGTACCCTGCGCCTGTTCCAGGCCGCCAGGCTGCCTACCCGGGCCCCTGACCTGGGGGTCGGCACCTACCTGAACCTGATGGGGCTGGACAAGAAGGTGGCGGACGGCAAGATCCGTTTCATCCTGCTGGCCGGCATAGGTCATGCCGTGATGACGGGTGATTACCCCCACGCCGCGCTCCGCGAAACGCTCGCACTGGCATGAAAACCCTCGCCCCGTATGCCGCTGACCCGGAACGCTCCCGCGGCAGGCGTCAGCCCGAGGACGCGCCTGAAGGCCGCAACGAGTTCCAGCGTGATCGTGACCGCATCATCCACTCCACAGCATTCCGCCGGCTGGAATACAAGACGCAGGTGTTCGTCAACCACGAAGGGGACCTGTTTCGCACCCGCCTCACCCATAGTCTGGAAGTGGCACAGATCGGCCGCGGCATTGCGCGCAACCTGGGCCTGCATGAAGACCTGGTCGAAGCGGTCGCACTGGCGCACGACCTGGGCCATACGCCGTTCGGCCATGCCGGCCAGGATGCCCTGAATGCCTGCATGCGCGAACATGGCGGCTTCGAACACAATCTGCAGTCATTGCGCGTGGTAGACCTGCTGGAGCAGCGCTACGCCGAATTTGACGGGCTGAACCTGACCTTTGAGGTGCGCGAAGGCATCCTCAAGCACTGTTCGCCGCAAAATGCACGACAGTTGGGCGAGGTCGGGCAGCGCTTTCTGGATCACGGCCAACCTTCGCTTGAGGCGCAGGTGGCCAATCTGGCAGACGAGATCGCCTACAACAATCATGATGTCGATGATGGGTTGCGCTCCGGCCTGATCACGCTGACACAGCTGACCGAAGTGGAGCTGTTTGCACATCATCTGGCTGAGGTCAAAGTTCGCTACCCTGTCCTTGGCGAACGCAGGCTGGTGCATGAAACCGTGCGACGCATGATCAATGCCCTGGTGCAGGATCTGTGTCGCCAGAGTGAAGACAATATCGCGGCAGCCAATCCGGCCGACATCAGCGATGTCCGTCGTCATGGCGCGCTGATCGCATTCAGTGCCGGCATGCAGCGACAGCAACGCGAGCTCAAGCAGTTCCTGCGTGCCAACCTGTATCGGCACTATCGCGTCAACCGCATGAGCAGCAAGGCGCAACGGATTGTCCGTGAACTGTTTGTGGTATTCGATGAGGATCCCGCACTGATGCCGGAAGATTTTCAGCTGCGTGCAGAATCGGACAAGCCGCGCGCCGTGGCGGACTACATCGCGGGCATGACCGACCGCTATGCCATCCGCGAATACCGGCGTCTGTTTACGGTGGAAGAGCAGCCGCTTTGACAGGCATGGTCGCATGGCGCAGGTGTTGCTAACCCAGCCTCGTGCCCAGATATCCTCCGATCAGGTAAGCCGTCGTGCCTGCCGTGCCGCCGATCAGCAGCATGCGCAGGCCGCCCCACAGCGCATCTTTTCCGGTCAACAAGGACAGCACGGCGCCAACGCCGAACAGGGACAGCGCGGTCAGCGCCATGGAAATCAGCAGCGGATGCCGATGTGCGTCGAGCAGATAGGGCAGCAGGGGAATTACGCCGCCGGCCGCGAAGGAGAAGAACGACGAAACAGCGGCGATCCAGGGCGAGCCCGGTTCTCCCGGGTCGAGGCCGGGTTCTGCTGCTGCCGGCGCATCCGCACCCGCATCGGCGATCCTGCGCCTCGCCAGCGCGGCAGCCTGATCCTGAGGCAAGCCGCGCGCATGATAGACCAGCGCCAGTTCGATGGCTTCCTGTCCTGTGTCATACGCCAGTCCTCTGCGCCTCGCGCCGGCCTGGTATTCGTACATTTCGTGCTGCGAACGCATGGAAATATACGCTCCGATCGCCATCGAGCATGCGCCGACAAGCATCCCGGCGACGCCGGTCAGCAGGATGACGGCGCTTTCCCTGGCCCCTCCCGAGACCCCCGCCACCAGGCAGGTGATTGAAATCAGGCCGTCATTGACATCGAACACGGCGGCCTGCAGACCGCTCGCCCCGTCGAATGAGGCCGGCATCCTGTACCGGGCGGAATACACCGACAGGCCGCGTAGCCCGATTGCTGCCAGGATCGGCCTGAGCTTGCGCGGGCCCATCACCCCTACCAGCCAGGCGAGGATCCTGACGCCCGGCTCCGGGGTGTAATGCGCCGGTTCCCCGTATCCGGACTTTTTCACTTCATGCGCCCAGAGCTCTGCCTGGTTGTCCGCCTCCCTGGCCAGTTCCAGGAACAGCAGCTGCCGCGGGGTGCCGCTTTCCTGGTCGGAAATGATACGGTACAGAAAGGCGGAACGCTTTTCCTCCAGCCAGCTTTGAAGCTCATGCATGGGGTTGGTCCCTAAGCTTCATGGCGACGGTACTGGATCGCCTCGGCAATATGCCGGGCGTTGATCGTGTCGTTGTGCGCCAGGTCGGCGATGGTGCGGGCAACCTTGAGGATGCGGTGATAGGCGCGCGCGGACAGGTTGAGCCGGCTGATGGCCTGTTTGAGCAATGCGGCACCGGCCTCGTCCGGGGTGCAATGCGATTCGATTTCCTGCGTACCCAGTTGCGCGTTGGGCCTGCCCTGACGGACATGCTGACGCTGCCGTGCCGATTGCACGCGTTCGCGCAGGGCCGCGCTGGGTTCTCCTGCAACTGCCGAGGTCAGTTCGTCCTCAAGCAGGGCAGGAACCTCGACGTGCAGGTCGATGCGATCGAGTAGCGGCCCTGAAATCCTGGCACGATAACGGCTGATCTGATCGGGCGTGCAGCGGCACTTGTTGTTGTGGTGACCCAGATAGCCGCACGGGCATAGACGCGTTGCCTTTTTGCCATACGTGCCGATAACGCTTAAGGCGTTGAGAAAGAAGGAGTTTGATTTCATCCCTAAGACGCTGGGGGAGCACATCAAGAAACGCAGGATGGAGTTGGGGTTCACTCAGGGTCAAGTCGCTAAACATTTCAACGTATGCGCAAACTCGGTGTTGAATTGGGAAAAGGGGGAAACGCAACCGTTGCCTAGCGTTGTACCGGAAGTCATTTCGTTCCTTGGTTACGATCCGTTTCTGTAGTTTCAAAATATACTATCAGAACGTTAATCGGCCGTCTCTGTTCGAAGCAGCCGTTCGGTACTTGCCATATCATCAAAAGCGATCAGCCCTGCTTCAGCAATGCCTCAAGCATGCTCTTTGTCTCAGGGTAGTCCCTGACGGATTTACCGGACATCGCATCGAGACGATATCGGTGCCGACAAACTAACGCTGTTCCGGCATGCAAAACCGGTCAAGGATCGTTTTGTACCCGGCGACATCGCCACCGTAGCGAACGTCAGCGCCGAGAGACTCAGTAAAGCTATCAACCTTCATACCCTCAGTTTGCCCCCCACGTCCCCATGCCTACCCGAAGGCCATGTTCGTCCCCATCGGGGTGGATATTTCGCGACTAAAAAGTGCTGATCTGATCTGAACGTCAGTGTCTTGATCGGCGGTTACCGAATTGCGCCACGATCAGAGCCGAGGTCGCTGCTTGGCAAGAGCGCCGCAATACTGAGCACAAGTGCATCGAGTGGTCGTTCACTCGACCGGACGCAGATCGAAAAATGGGGAAGTGCGAGTTCACAGTAAATCGAGCAATGATTCCACGGGAGTCGCTACTGCGACAGGGCCAAGGTCGGGGCCGGGGTGCTGATCGCCGAGCGATGGATTCTGGCACGGCTACGCTTTTATGCTGTTGGTGAGGTAATTCTTTTGCCCGCGCTCAATCGCCCGCGCAGACGCCTGTTTAACCGCACTGACAGTCATTGTAAAAACCGTCGCACGGGGTCAAGGGCCTTGATCTTGTCAGTGCCTTTCAATTCATCCAGTGCCGCGATAGCATTACTCGAAAGCGGCACATTACGCGCACTGCCATTCTTTGTTTTCAAAAGATGCACCACTCTTCTAGTCAAAGCTGCAGTCGGGACACCAAGTTCTGAAACTCTTCGATTGGTACGGGTTTACCAAACAAGTAACCCTGATGCGCGTGGCAGCCGTTGCGCTCAAGGAAGTCGCGCTGCTGTTCCGTTTCAACGCCTTCGGCAATGACGTCCAGCCCTAGGTTATTGGCCATCCCAATAATGGTCCGGACAATCGTAGCATCGTTCGGGTCGGTAGTGATGTCGCGTACGAAACTCTGGTCGATCTTGATCTGGTCCAGCGGCAAGCGCTTGAGATAGGTCAATGAGGATTGTCCAGTGCCGAAGTCATCCAACGAGAAGCGTATGCCAGCGTTGCGTAGCGCCTGCATTTTGCCGATACTATCAGCAATGTCGTGCAGCACCAGGCTTTCAGTGAGTTCGAGCTTGAGCTTGAGTGGGTTGATGCCGGTTTTTTTCAACATTTCAAGCACCTGCTCAACAAGGTCCAGCTGACGGAATTGCCGCGCGCTGACGTTGACAGCAATCTGTAAATGACGGGTAAGCGGATCTGCTTGCCATGCCTTGAGTTGTGCACAAGCCATTTGCAGCACCCATGCTCCGATCGGTATGATGAGGCCGGATTCTTCTGCGAGCGAGATGAATTCCATTGGCGAAATCAGCCCTCGCTCGGGATGCTGCCAGCGCAGCAGCGCCTCAGCACCCACAACACCTTGCTCATTGACCTGTATCTGATAGTAGAGTTTGAGTTGTTGGTGTGACAGTGCCTGGCGTAGGTCGTCCGTCAGGGCGACGCGCATTTCCAATTCAGTCTGCATGGCCGGATCGAAGAAGCGCAGGGTGTTGCGGCCAGAGGTCTTGGCCTGATACATCGCGGTATCGGCATGCTTGAGCAACTCATCCATGCCCATCCCGTCGTCACAGAACAGGCTGATGCCGATACTGGATGAGCTGTGATATTCAACCCCCTGGAGATTAAAAGGCTGGTTGATGGAGGCAAGAACCTTCTCTCCAACATCCTGGGCTGTCGTTGCCGCCTGCGATGCGTCTTCGCCCAGATCCTCGAGCATGACGACGAACTCGTCGCCGCCCAGGCGGGCAATCGTATCGCTGCCGCGCACGCAATCCTGGAGACGTTTGGCTACCTCGATTAGCAGCAGATCACCGATGTCGTGACCACGGGTATCGTTAAGTATCTTGAAGTTGTCCAGGTCGACGAACAGGATTGCCCCTTGGCCTTTGTGGCGTGCGCTGTGTCCCAATGCCTGCTGTAAACGATCCCATAACAGACGCCGGTTGGGTAGCTTGGTGAGCGGATCATAGAAAGCAAGCTGGTATATTTGTTCATCCGCCTCTTTGCGTAGCGTGATGTCTGAAAACACTCCGACATAGTTCGTTAGCTGTCCATCTGCATCGGTCACGGCGGTGATGGTCAGCCATTCCGGGTAAACCTCGCCATCTTTGCGCCGGTCCCAGATTTCTCCCTGCCAGTATTTGTCGCGGGCGAGGGTTTCCCACATGTTACGGTAAAACTCTGCATCCTGCCGCCCGGACTGAAGTATGGCGGAATTTTTACCAATCACATCCTCGGCGCTGTAACCGGTCAAACGCGTGAAGGCGCGGTTGACCCGGAGGATGTGTTTATCCTGGTCGGTAATCAGGATACCTTCCTGCGTCTCGAAAGCCGTGGCGGCGATGCGCAGTTCCTGCTCGGCTCGTTTGCGATCGGTGATGTCCTGGATGACGGCGACAAAGACCGGTGTGACTTCCTTGGTGGACAGGTGCAAACGAATCTCTACGGGGTAGAGGCTCTTGTCCTTGCGTTTGTGTTCGGTCTCGAAAACCACGTTGTCCATCTCACCACGCCTGAGAGGCGCGATAAGGTGCTCAAATATTTCGGGCGTGAGCTTTGGCTTGAGGTCGAGCGGCGTAAGCTCCCTGAGTTCGTTCATGGAATAACCCAGGTTGCGCTGCGCGCCAACGTTGGCCAGTATAAAATGCAGTGTCTGCGCATCGAACATGTAAATCTCGTTCGACGACTCATCGAGGATACGCCCTAAGCGGCTCAGCATGCCCTCTGCCTTCTTGCGCTCGCTTTCCCGGTCGAAGTTGTCCAGCGCGAACGAGATGTCGCACGACATTTCATCCAGAAGCCCGATCATTTCGGCGTCAAATGCGTCGGGAAGTGCGTGATAAACGGTGAGCACGGCAAAGGGTTTCCCGGCACGCTCAATCGGAAAGGCGCCACACGATCCAAAGCCGTAGCGCAAGGTGCTCTCATGTTGTAGCTTTGTCATTTCGCTCGCCAGAAAGTCATCGACGATCACGTAGCGGTTCTCGCGAAATGCGATTTCCGCTGGCTTGGCACCTTCCGGCATGTCATCCGTCGATGAAATCACAAGGTCGTTCAGGTATCCGACCTCTCCATAGCTCACCACCGGCTCGATCAAGCTATTGGCCTCATCCATTTGGCCGATCCAGGCCAATTTCAAGCCACCGAAATCCACTGCCATCCTGCATACCAGCGGAAATAGAGCGGACTCGTCATCCATCCGCACGATGGCCTGATTGACTTCGCTGAGCGCCCCATAGAGTTTCGTCAGGCGCTTGATGCGGGCTTCCGCGGCCTTGCGCTCGGTGATGTCGCGCCCGATGATTACCAATCCTTTGCGTTGTCCCTCTTTGCTGAATAGCGGCATCTTGCGCGCCTCTATAATCGCGTATCGACCATCTTCCCCGACCACGCTTTCTTCGTCCACCAGCAACTGTCCGGCCTGCCAGGCTTTTTCATCGCTCGCCAGACACCCCTCGTGCGCGGCGCGGAATGCCGGATGCAGATCCGCCAATTCCATTTCGGTTTTGCCCTGCCAGGGAAGGTTGTGCAATTGGAACATCTGCTTGGCTGGCTCATTGATGACCAGCCAGCGGCCTTCGCCATCCTTTAAAAAAACTGCATCTGGGATGGCCTCAATCAACGCCGCTAATTGCTCATTGCGGCGTAACACATCAAGCTGTCCTTCGAGTTCGACTTGCTGGCGGTGCATCGGCCGGAAGATCAGGATATAGAGGGCGGGGGAAACGAGCGCGATGAGGACGAAGGGATCGATGAACTCCCAGAAGATTGATCCCCTGCTTTTAAAGATTGACTGGAGAACACCTATCAATAGCATGATCAAAAGCTCGCTCACCAGTACGATCAAGCCCACTGCGACAACCAGCCGTTCAGGGGTATTCGGAAGCGTCGTCAATTTTTTCAAGTTATCTCCAGCTCTGAACTTTAGACTCACGTACCTCTCTTTAGTATTGATGATGTGCATCAGTATTAGATCGGCCAAATCCAGCGTGAGTCATTGATGAAATCGTATACGGTTTTGAGCGTGCTAACGCGTTCCAGATAGGTGGTACACAGCACTACGGCCACGAATAGCTGCCTCGAAAAAGATTTGACGCACCATCCATGGG
>MLJW01000664.1_pt1 | contig 11918 bp, 9 predicted proteins | sample 888231 | NCBI WGS metagenome assembly MLJW01 (sample SAMN05788063, study PRJNA343431) | mine drainage metagenome | isolation source: sample collected from the inflow into an acid mine drainage treatment plant... | place: Germany: Lusatia, lignite mining district
GTTTCGGACAACAGCGTGGTCGAAATGGAAGCCCGGGTGTTGGCGTTCTTCAGATCGTGAATCAGTTGCGCCAGGTCTTCGATGGAATAGATGTCATGGTGCGGCGGCGGCGAAATCAGGCCGACGCCAGGCACCGAGAAGCGCAGCTTGGCGATGTATTCGGACACTTTTCCGCCCGGCAACTGACCGCCTTCGCCAGGCTTCGCGCCTTGCGCCATCTTGATCTGGATCTGATCGGCATTGGCCAGGTACTCGGCCGTCACGCCAAAGCGGCCGGAAGCCACCTGCTTGATCTTGGAACGCATGGAGTCGCCGGCCTTGAGCGGGATGTTGCTCTCGACCCGGCTCTTGCCGATCAGGTCGGCCAGGGTGGTGTCCTTTTCCACCGGCTGGAAGCGCACCGAATCCTCGCCGCCTTCGCCGGTGTTGGACTTGCCGCCGATGCGGTTCATGGCTACCGCCAGCACGGTATGCGCCTCGGTCGAAATCGATCCGAGCGACATGGCGCCGGTAGCGAAGCGCGTCACAATCGACTTGGCCGATTCCACTTCATCCAGCGGCACCGGAGCGCCCGCCGGCTTGATCTCGAACAGGCCGCGCAGGGTCAGATGGCGGCGGCTCTGGTCGTTGATCAGCTTGGCGTATTCCTTGTAGGTGTCATACCTGCCGGTACGCGTCGCGTTTTGCAGCTTGGCGATGGAGTCCGGCGTCCACATGTGCTCTTCGCCACGCACCCGGAAGGCATACTCGCCGCCTGCGTCCAGCGCGTTGGCCAGCACCGGGTCATTGCCGAACGCGGCGAGATGCATGCGCAGCGACTCTTCGGCCACCTGCGCAAGGCCGATGCCTTCGATATTGCTGGAAGTGCCGGGGAAATATTGTTCAATGAACGCAGCGTTGAGACCGACCGCATCGAAAATCTGCGCGCCGCAATAGGACTGGTAGGTAGAAATGCCCATCTTGGACATGACCTTGTACAGGCCCTTGCCGATCGCCTTGACGAATTTCTTCTGAGCGCCCTGGGTATCCTGCAGCCCGAAGCCGGCAATGGTTTCGAACGCCAGCCACGGACACACGGCTTCGGCGCCATAGCCGGCGAGCAGGGCGAAGTGATGCACTTCCCGCGCGGAGCCGGTATCGATCACCAGGCCTGTGCTGGTACGCAAGCCGGACTTGACCAGATGATGATGCACGGCAGCGGTCGCCAGCAGCGCGGGGATCGCGATCTGGTCGCGACTCAGGCTGCGGTCGGACAGGATCAGCACGTTGTAGCCGTCATGCACCGACTTCTCGGCCGCCAGGCGCAGCGCGTTGATGGCGCCCTCCATGCCCTTGACGCCTTGCGCAGCCGGGTAGGTGATGTCGACCACCAGGGAACGGAAGCGCTTCCTGGTCAGCGTATCGATCTGCTTCAGCTGCGCCAGTTCATCCAGCGTCAGCACCGGCTGGCTGGCCTCCAGTCGCGGCGGCGGACTGGTTTCGTCAATGCCCAGCAGATTGGGCTTGGGCCCGATGAAGGTCACCAGCGACATCACCAACTCTTCGCGAATCGGGTCGATCGGGGGATTGGTCACCTGCGCAAACAGCTGCTGGAAATAGTTATACAGCGGCCTGGATTTGTCGGACAGCACCGGCAGGGCGCTGTCGGTACCCATGGAACCGGTGGCTTCCTCGCCGTTCGTTGCCATCGGCTGCAGGATGAACTTGAGGTCTTCCTGCGAGTAACCGAAGGCCTGCTGCACGTCCAGCACATCGGCTTTCAGTTCCAGCTTGCCGGTGATCTTGGGCAGATCATCCAGGCAATAGCGCGATTCCTCGATCCACTGGTGGTAGGGCCGGGCCTCCGCCAGTTGCTGCTTCACTTCGGCATCATCGATGATGCGGCCGGCTTCCAGGTCGATCAGGAACATCTTGCCCGGCTGCAGACGCCACTTCTTGACGATCTTTTCTTCGGGGAAGGTCAGCACGCCCATTTCGGAAGCCATCATGACGTAGTCGTCGTCGGTGATCAGGTAGCGCGCCGGACGCAGGCCGTTACGATCCAGCGTGGCACCGATCATACGGCCATCAGTGAAGGCCACGGCGGCGGGGCCGTCCCACGGCTCCATCAGCGCGGCATGGTATTCGTAGAAGGCGCGGCGATCATCGCTCATCAGCGGATTGCCGGAGCCGTCTTTCGCACCCCAGGCTTCCGGGATCAGCATCATCATGGCGTGAGGCAGCGAATAGCCGCCCGCCACCAGCAGTTCCAGCGCATTGTCGAAACAGGCGGAGTCGGACTGGCCTTCGGAGATCAGCGGCCACAGTTTTTCCAGATCCTCGCCCAGCACGGCGGATTTCATCGCTTCGTGGCGGGCGGCCATCCAGTTGACGTTGCCGCGCATGGTGTTGATTTCGCCGTTGTGGGCGATCATGCGGAACGGGTGCGCCAGGTCCCAGGCCGGGAAGGTGTTGGTGGAGAAACGCTGGTGCACCAGGGCCAGGGCCGAAACCATGGTCGGGTCCTGCAGGTCGAGGTAATAGGTGCCGACCTCTTCCGCCAGCAGCATGCCCTTGTAGACGATGGTGCGGCTGGACAGCGAGGGAATGTAGAACTGTTCGCCGTCTTCCAGCTTGAGCGCGCGGACTTCATGTTCCACACGCTTGCGGATGACGAACAGCTTGCGCTCGAAGGCATCCTGATCGGCCGCGTGACTGGCAATGAACACCTGACGCATGACCGGTTCGTTGGCGCGGGCAGCATCGGCGATGTTGCGGTTGTCGCGCGGCACATCGCGCCAGCCGAGACAGCTCTGGCCTTCTTCGAGAATGATGCGCGCAATGGCCGATTCGCAAGCGGCACGCCCGTTGACCGACTGCGGCAGGAACACCATGCCGCAGGCATAGCTGCCTGCGGCAGGCAGGGTGATGTCGAGCCTGGCGGCAGCCTGGCGCAGGAAGGCATCGGGCAGCTGGATCAGCATGCCGGCGCCGTCACCCAGCTTGGGGTCATATCCGGTCGCCCCTCGATGGGTCAGGTTGCGCAGGATCTCCAGACCCCGGGCTACGATGTCGTGGCTTTTCCGGCCTTTGATGTGCGCTACGAAACCGACCCCGCACGCGTCCTTCTCGTTTGCCGGATCATATAAACCCTGTCTTGCTGGCATTGCCATCGCCTTATCCATCCCTCGACTCTCCGTGTCGCAAAGGCAAACCGAGGGTGTCTGCCTTCCGCGTGCTGCGACTTCGCGCAACAATGCTGAATTAATAGTGAAACCGCGGAATGTTACCCGCAAAGGGGCTGCAGTTCAACCATGCCTGATGAGTGGCTTAGCTGCCGAAATAGCGCCCGGCCGCTTCCAGCGTCTTGTCGAGTTCTTCCGCGCCATGCGCCGCCGAGACAAATCCGGCCTCAAACGCGGACGGCGCGAGATAGACGCCTTGGTCCAGCATGGCATGAAAGAAGCGGTTGAAAGCCTCCTTGTCCGACCGCATCACTTCGACGTAACTGGTGGGCACCTGTTCGCTGAAATACAGGCCGAACATGCCGCCGACGCTTTGTGCGCTGAAGGCGATGCCTTTCTCACCGGCAACAGCGCTCAGGCCGTCGACCAGTTGCCGGGTTGTCGCGGCCAGGCGATCGTAGAAGCCGGGCTCCTGCACCAGCTGCAGCGTGGCAAGGCCCGCCGCGACGGCCACCGGATTGCCGGAGAGCGTGCCGGCCTGATAGACCGGGCCGACCGGCGCGAGGCATTGCATGATGTCGGCGCGGCCGCCGAAGGCCCCGACCGGCAGGCCACCGCCTATGACCTTGCCCAGCGTGGTCAGGTCAGGACGGATGCCATACAGCGCCTGTGCGCCGCCAAGCGCCACCCGGAAGCCGGTCATCACTTCGTCGAATATCAGCACCGCGCCGTGGCGGGAGCAGACTGCGCGCAGTGTTTCCAGAAAGCCCGGTGCGGGAGCAATCAGGTTCATGTTGCCGGCAACCGGCTCGACGATGATGCAGGCGATCTCGTCGCCGATGCTGGAAAACAGCGCCTCCACCGCATCGCTGTCGTTGTAGGCCAGCGTCAGGGTATGGGCAGCCACTTCCGGAGGCACGCCGGCGGAGCTGGGCTGGCCGAAGGTGAGCGCGCCGGAACCGGCCTTCACCAGCAGCGCATCGGCGTGGCCGTGGTAACAGCCTTCGAATTTCAGTATCTTGCTGCGGCCGGTAAATCCCCGCGCCAGGCGAATCGCGCTCATGGTGGCCTCGGTGCCGGAACTGACCAGGCGCACCTGCTCCATGCTGGGCACCAGCCTGATCAGGAGCTCCGCCATTTCCAGCTCGCGCGCCGTGGGTGCGCCAAACGAGAGGCTCTGCTCTGCGGCCTGCTTGACCGCGCTGACCACCGCCGAATGCGCGTGACCGAGAATCATCGGTCCCCAGGATCCCACGTAATCGATGTACTGCCTGTCGTCCTCATCCCACAGGTAAGCGCCATGTCCGCGCTTGAAGAATACCGGGGTCCCGCCCACCGAACGGAAAGCGCGCACCGGCGAATTGACGCCGCCGGGGATGAGTTTCTGGGATCGTTCGAACAGCTGCTCGTTTCGGGTCATGATGGATTCGGCTCGCTAGGGTTTCGGGTATAGAGATTGGAAAAAAATTGCGCGGCCAGCCGCACCTCCGGCACGGCGAACACCGCGCTGATCACTGCCAGCGCATCGGCACCGGCCGCCATGGCCAGACCTGCATTTTCTGCGTCGATGCCGCCGATGGCAACCAATGGCAGGCCGATTTGCTGCCGCGCCTGGCTGAAGAGCTCCAGCGGCGCACGTATCGCCAAGGGCTTGGTGGATGAGCCGAAACAGCTGCCGAAGGCGACGTAATCGGCACCGGCGGCTTTGGCCATGGCGGCCAGGTCGAGACGGTCATAGCAGGACGCGCCGATGATTTTTCCTGAGCCCAGTTGCGCCCGCGCGGCGGCGACGTCCGCATCGTTCCCGCCCAGATGCACGCCATCGGCATCCAGTGTACGGCAGAGCTCGACATGATCGTTGATGATGAGCGGCACGCCGTATTGCCGGCACAGGGCCAGCAGGACGCCCGCCTGCTGCATCCGCCGCGCGGCGGATGCCTGCTTGTTGCGGTACTGCAACAGCGAAGCGCCGCCCTGCAGGGCGGCTTCGACCAGCCCGAGCAGGCGCGGGGTGTCGGCCAGATCGGGCGTGACCGCATAAAGCCCGCTAAACCTGGCCTGCATCCTCTTCTTCACGCGCCCAGAACATGCGGTCAGGAATATATTGGCCCATGCCGGGGCGGAATCCCGCCTTCAGGGTTTGCCAGGTGAATTCCTGCGCCTCTTCGACGGCCTCTTCCATGGAAAGGCCATGCGCGAGGCAGGCGGCAACAGCTGCAGTCAGCGTGCAACCGGAACCGTGATAACTGCCGGGCAGGCGCTCCCAGTTATAGGCACGCGCAAAGCCATCCTTGCCGTACAGGGTGTTGATCACTTCCGGTCCGCGCTCGTGGGTGCCGGTAATGAGCACATACTCGCAGCCCATCTCCAGCAGGCGCTCTGCGCATTCGTCCAGCGTGGCATTTTCTTCGTCTTCCTCGCTGTCGCCCGCGAAGGCCAGACGGCGCGCTTCCAGGCTGTTGGGAGTAATCAGGGTAGCCTGCGGGAACAACAGCTCGATCATGGCATCCTGGATGTCGTCGCCGGCCAGCTCATCGCCGCGGCCGGAAGCCAGGATGGGATCGATCAGCAAGGGTACGTCCGGGTAGTCCGCCACGATCTCTGCGATCACGGCGACGTTCTCCACGCTACCCAGCATTCCCAGCTTGAACGCGGCGACCTGCATGTCCTCGAGCACGGCGCGCGCCTGCTCGTCAATCCAGTCGGGATCCAGCGCCATCACGGCATCAACGCCTACCGTATCCTGCACCGTGATACCGGTGACCACGGAAAGCGCGTGGCAGCCGATGCTGGACAGCGTCAGGACATCGGCCTGTAGACCGGCGCCGCCGCTGGGGTCGGTCGCGGAAAAAGTCAGGACGAGTGGTGGGGTGGGAGCGATCCGTGTCATCGATGAATGCCAATCTGGCCAAGAAGCCTGGGTTCGGGCGAAACTAACCCGTAGAATGCGGGGCGGAAGACGGGAAGCGGGCCTCCATCGACTTCTCCAACCCCTAACAATCTGAATTGCAAGCAGACTTTTTTACTTCATTTGCTGCGAATGGTGTTTTGTGTGGCGATTATACGCGAATGCATTATTCGCACATAGAGCCAGTTCCAGCGGAAGCGGTCGTCATCCCCGGTTCGGGAAGGATGACGGCATCATCCGCCGCATTCCAGCAGGTCGTCCCAGCAGGTGGTGTAGCCCGGACTCCTGCTCCCCTGCTTCATTCCCCATGGCTGCCGGAAACCTTCGGCGGCCAGCCGCAAGGTCTGCTTTCCCATGCCGCGATTAATCTGATCCAGCACCTGCATCAATCTGGCCGACTTGCTGCTGGCTGTGCCGGAAGCGAACAGATCCGTTTGCACGCCGTACTGCGACACCAGCCCCGACAGCATCACGCCGGCCTTCTGATAACGATGACCGGCCTTGTAGATGCGCTCGAGCCCCCACAGCGCGGCATTGACCAGGCGCAGAGTGTCATCGGTCGGCGGCGACAGCGGAACCGTCATGCTGTTGCCGTAATACGGCTCCCTGTGCGGGCTGGTATGGATACAGACCTGCACCGAGCAGGCGCAGGAGTGCTGATGCCGCAACTTTTCGGCGGCGCGGCTGGTGTAGCGCGTGATCGACTGCCGCAGACTCGCCAGGTCCGACACCGGCACGCCGAATGATCTCGATGACACAATCTGCTTTTTCGACGCCGCCATCTCCTCCAGTTCGATACAGACCAGGCCGCCCAGTTCGCGAATCGTTTTCTCCATCATGACACCGAACCGGCGCCGCAACGTGGCCGGGTTCGCCTGCTTGAGATCAAGCACGCTATGGATGCCCAGTTCGGCCAGACGGGGGGCCAGTCGCGGACCGATCCCCCACACCTGCCGCGCCTCGATGCGACCGAGCCAGGCATCCCGCTCTTCCTCAGCCATGGCATTGAGGTCGCAAACCCCATCGAACCGCGTGTCGCTCTTGGCGATATGGCTGGCGAGCTTGGCGAGGGTCTTGGTCGAACCGATGCCGACGCACACCGGCAAGCCGGTCCACTGGCGTACGGTCTGCCTGATTTCCTGGCTGTAGACGGTCAGATTGCGCCGCTGGAAGCCGCTGAGGTCGAGAAAGCTCTCGTCGATGGAATAGACTTCCTGTTGCGGGCTGAAGGTGGACAGTATCGCCATCACGCGATTGCTCATGTCCGAGTACAGGGCATAATTGGATGAATAAGCGATAATGCCGTGCCGTCTGGCCAGGTCCCTGAGCTGGAACCAGGGCATGCCCATGCCGACCCCGAGCGCCTTGACCTCATTGCTGCGGGCAATGGCACAGCCATCATTATTGGAAAGAATGACGACCGGACGGCCTTCCAGTCCGGGGTTGAACACCCGCTCGCAGCTGACGTAGAAATTGTTGCAGTCGACCAGCGCGATGGCGCGCTTCACTTGAATTTGCGCATGGAGCCCGTCACCACGCCGCATACTTCGAACGTCTGGCCTTCCCTGATCTCGATCACGGGAAAATTCCTGTTGGCGGGCATCAGCCTCGGCCCCTGCTTCGACCTGCCCAGGGTTTTGACAGTGAATTCGCCATCCAGGATCGCCAGCACGATGTCGCCAACCCTGGCATCGATGGAGCGGTCCACCACCAGCACGTCATTTTCGAAAATGCCGGCGTCGATCATGGAATCGCCCTTCACCCGCACGAAGAAAGTGGCGCTGTCGTTTTGTACCAGGTAATCGCTGGGGCTGAGGCGCTTCTCGACATGATCGTCAGCAGGCGACGGGAAACCGGCGGCGACGCGGGTGGTATAGAGCGGCAGCGCCCTGCTGCGGCCATCAGGCGCGAACCGGGTCAACTCGATGACATTGTCCTGCGCTTCATGCCGGCGCCTGTTCTGGAGTGCCGCGATGAAATCGCGAATGGTGCCGGCCTGACTGACCGGCACACGCATCACGGCTGTGGGTTCCGCCTGCCCGTCGCCAGGCTTGCGGCCGGCTCCCGGACGCTTGCCGCCCTGGGTCTTGAATGGGTCGCTCATCATGCACCTTGAATTCCGTTACAAGAAATCAAGTTTACGGCGATGATGCCAAAAGTTCAACGGATTATTGCCGCCTCGCCATGTCCGGCGACGCCAGATAAATTCAGGCTGTTGCGTGGATTCATTTGCAGCTCGCTTTCATGTCGCGTTCAGACCGACGCCCCAGGCGCACGACCAGAAGTCTGTCGCAACACAAGATCCCTGAACGCGTTCCGGACCTTCTGCATATGCTGCCGCTTGTAGGGAAACAGGTCGTCCGGATCCATGGCATGCACCACCATCGCATGATCAATCTCGAACACCAGAAGCTGACCCTCCCGGGTCTGGGCACAATCGATACAGACATAGTCGAGCCCGGTACGGCGGTAAATGGCCTCCAGCGCCGATCGGTGACACCGGACGAAGTCGTCGAAGTGCGCCATGAAGGCGGCCTCTTCGGCCCTCTTCTGCGCATCGCCATACATGTCGGCATTCACGTAATGTACCATCCAGTTCGATGAAACCGCCATATGGCAGACATAGGCTGCCCCATCGATCAAAGCCACGCGAATCTTCCGGAACAAGCCGTCCTGCGCGCTGTAGTCAATGAAGCGGGACAGGAAAAACTCTGTCTCGTCCACCCCGGAAAGATAGGCGGAAATTTCTTCGGCGCACCCAATTTTGTCAAGATCCCGCCCGGCATGAGAGCCCACGGGACGCAAAATGATCGGGAAATCGCAGCCCTCGAACAATGCCGGCAAGCGGGCTTTGCCGGTCGCGATATCCTGCAACGCCGAACGGTAGGCACGCAGGGTTGGCGGGATGAGCAGTCCGGGGATGTTTTGCAGCAGCACGCTGGCGGTGTTGCGGTCGGTGTTCGGAATGTTCCGCGCTGAATTGATGACCGGCTTCGGCCAGTCGGCCAGTTCCAGCTCCAGCCTTCTCAGAAGGCCGCGATTCGCATCGGACTCGCTCATCGCCACGACCAGGGCGTCGTGCTCGGGAAGGGGCAAGGCCAATGGGTCATCGGGGGAGACGTAATAATAATCCAGATCGATGTCGCTATTTTCCAGCAGGCAATCCAGAGGCATATTGGCCGCTAGGTCACCCGGCACCACGAGCATCAGCAGGCGCAGTTTTGCCGGCTGCCGAGATGCGGCAAGGTGGTAGACGCGCTGCATTTCCAACGCCCTGGCCTGGATGTCCAGACCGGAGTCGCGCTGCCCGAGGCAGAGCATGGCAATGGACAGGTTCATCCACAGGTTTGCATCCCCGGCATCGCGTTCAGCGCGGGCCAGCATATCCCGGGCGATGGGCAGGAAATCAGTGCCGGCAATGCTCATGCGAAGAAAGGGGGCCAGCCCCAGGAACGGGGACTCGGGCCGGGCCGAGTCAAAAGGGCGCGTCACGATCATCCTGCCAGTATCTCATAAATCACCGGCACGACAGCGCTAGTCCGGGAACGCCTTGCACGGAACGCGGTGCGAACCGTTTTCAGCGGCTTTAAAGCGGCGGCTTGGTCGCCCCTTCCGGGAACAGGATGTAGGGAATATCACTGATGCGGTACTTCCCAACCAGCACCGCCTCGCTCAGCATCGCCAGGGTCTGGCGGGTCAGCAGATCGATGATTTCAAGCTTGATCGGCAACCATTGCTTATGCATGGGACAGGCGGTTTCGTCGCTGCAAACTTTCAGCCCAAGCACGCAGTCCTTGGTAAATTCCGGACCTTCCGTGATCTTCAGGATACGCATCAGATCGATTTTGGCCGGATCTTCACGCAGGCAAAAACCGCCCAGACGCCCGCGATACGAGGTCACCAAGCCCCCCTTGCAAAGCATTTGCATGATTTTGGCAAGATACGCGGCCGGCACCTGCAGCTTTTCTGCGACCTCGCGGCTGAGTATTGGCGTACCCAGTGGCTGGGTGGCGATGTAAATCATCGATTGAATTGCATACTGGCTTGTTCTGGAAATGAGCATAGGGTCCTCGTCAGGCAAACAGGGAATATGGAATCTCCATATCCACATGTCGCCATATTATGCATGCTATTTCCTATTTCTGGAACCAATTGCGATGATATCGTTAATTCTCCCGGATGGGAAAAGGTTTTGAATTCCCGTACCTGCAGTGACACTCAGCTACGATTCCAGCTAGTCTCAAGGCAAAAAATCACGCCATAGCATGCACAGCTTGACGGTATACTCTCGCGTAATTTTTTCCGACCTGCGTGAATTGCAGGTTACAGCAATTCCAGACTGTAACTACACTGTAAGCAATTGATTTGAAGCTGGTGCGGGAGGGGGCATCCAATTTCAGCCTACAGGCCGCTCAGGCACTTGATGTAACTTTTATTTTAAACATTTTTATCCGGATTTTTATCCGTTTAAAACTTCGCTGCAAATATTTTGCCGCCGTCGCAGATCGAGAAAGATACAAATAAAAATCGCTGAATGGTTGTTGTTGAGGTAGGCTTATTCTCTACTGTCCTGCTGGCTAGATCCATCATCAACCATTACGCCGTAGCACCTCATAGAGCTAGTTTTTAGATCTGCGTTTGAGTACACAATGCATGTAGTATCGTTATCCTCGCTGTAATCATTCCCCATTTTTTGAGGATAGATAATTTTTTTCATAGTCTCATGATCTGAAATATTCTTGATTTCAGCTACAAATGATCCAGCTTCGTAACGCTTCTTATCTTCAATCTTTTGTTGTTCTTTATCTTGCACTCTTTTTCGGGCGGCATCCCTATCGTCAGAAAAAGAATTCCATAGTAGATAAATTATTAAAACCGGCGCCATGAAATACAAGAAATAGCCTGGTTTAACGGATAGTTTCATTCTAGTTAGATCCTCCAAGATGAAGCCCATGAATGCAAACAAAAGTTACACTTGTTTGGAAAGGGCTTGGTTTTTCGCTGATGTCTTCTTGAAAATCATTGTGCACCACCACTTAACGGTATGAGCTTACCCCTTCATGTTGTCCTTAACCTAACACCGAAATCAGCAACGCCAATCTTGAACAGTGTCTTGGCGGCGGAATCCAATGTCTTAAACTCTCGCGTTTCTCGCTTGCTAGTTTCTAATGACTTGCCATCAACCACAATCATGTAGCCCTGCGACATCAAAGCATAAAGCACATGTACATGCTTTACGGCCTTTGCATCCAATAGCAACCTTAGTTCTCGTTCAGTCATGATGATTCCTTGTCGCTTGGTTCTGGCGCTCCAAAAAGCTCGCCCTGTTCTACTAGCACAAGCAAGTCTGCCGGTTTAACTTGGAGAAAAGCACACAGCTTTCCAAGCACCAATCGGTCAAAACTTTTTACCCGGTCATTGTAGTAACGGTCTAGTGTGGCGCGTGCAATGCCAGTTCCCCGGCATACGTCAGACACCTTAAGGCGCTTTGCACCGAGGATAGTTGAGAGACGGCAAGTAATCATTATGTAAATTATTTATTAATCGAAGTCGATTAATATATTCTCTATAAAGAGAAATGTATAGCCATCGTTTTGTTATAGTGATGTTGTCGCTGTCTTTCTGTAAGTGAAGGATGGAAAACCATTGAGCAGCTTTAAAATAATTTCCGGTGGGCAGACTGGCGTAGACCGTGCCGCTTTGGATTTCGCCATAGACCGGTGCATATCTCATGGCGGGTGGTGTCCTGCTGGGCGCTTGGCACTTGATGGGGTGTTGTCGCCAAAATATCAATTACAGGAAACTGAATCTTCTGGTTATCGGCAACGTACAAAAATGAATGTGCG
>MLJW01000665.1_pt1 | contig 11911 bp, 13 predicted proteins | sample 888231 | NCBI WGS metagenome assembly MLJW01 (sample SAMN05788063, study PRJNA343431) | mine drainage metagenome | isolation source: sample collected from the inflow into an acid mine drainage treatment plant... | place: Germany: Lusatia, lignite mining district
CCGGGCGCCTTGCTGCCGACGATCGTTGCCCCCGGAACCGAGCTCGGCTGCGTCAGCCGCGCGGCCGCGCGGCGCTTCGGCCTGCCGCCGGCGCTCGTGCTGCGCGCCGGCACCACGGACGGCAACGCCGGCTTCATCGCCACCGGCGCCGCCCGCCCCGGCCAGGCCGTCACCACCCTGGGCAGCACGCTCAGCCTCAAGCTGCTGTCGTCCACCCGGGTGGACGCGCCCGAGTACGGCGTGTATTCGCACCGCTTCGGTCCGCTGTGGCTGGCCAGCGGCGCGAGCAATGCCGGCGGCGCCGTGCTGCGCCAGCTGTTCACCGACGCGCGACTGCAGGAGCTGAGCAGCCGCATCGACGCCGAGACCGACAGCCCGCTCGACCTCTACCCGCTGCCCGCCCCCGGCGAACGCTTTCCCGTACGCGACCCGCTGCTGCCGCCGCGTCTGCAGCCACGCCCCGCCGACGATGCCGCCTACCTGCACGGCTTGCTGCAGGCGCTCGCCGGCATCGAGGCCGCCGGCTACCGCAAGCTCGCCGAACTCGGCGCCACGCCAGCTGCCGCGGTTTTCACCACAGGTGGCGGCGCCCGCAACCCGGCATGGACCCGGCTGCGCGAGCGCGCACTCGGCCTACCCGTCCACCTCGCTCCACACACCCGGGCCGCCTTCGGCGCGGCGCGGCTGGCGTTGCGGGGAACGCGGCTGCTGCCATCGCCCGACCCTGGCGCTTCCCACGGCGACTGAACTTCAGACCCGGGCCGCAAGTCGCAGGTCCAGGCTCTTATTTGGGGGCCGCGATCTCGGCCTTGAGTCGCGCCAGATCGGCATCGACGCCGGTGGTGCTGCGCAGCTTGTCGAGTTCCTTTTCGGTACTGTCGCGCGCGTCCAGCGGGTCGCTGAGGATGCCGGCCTCGGTCATGCCTTCCATCGCCTCGGCCTTGGACTGCATTTGGGCCGTTTTGTCCTGCGCGCGACGCATGGCATCGCCTGCATCGGCGAGGCCCGTGCCCAGGCCGGAGAGCGATTCGGACACGCCGACTTCGGCTGCAGCCGCGGTCATCTGGGTTTTCATCACCTCTTTCTGGGTACGGAATTGCTCGATACGATCCTGCAGCTTGGTCTCGTAAGCGGTGAGTTTTTCCGCCTGCGTCGCAATGCTGTCGTGCGCCTGTTGCAGCGCGACGATTTTCTGCTGCGCGGTCTGCTTCTCAGTCAGCGCGGCACGCGCCAGATCTTCGCGCTGGGCCTGCAGCGCCATGCGGGCATCGGCCTCGGCCTTGTCGCTGTCGCGCTTGGCCGCGGCCATCTGGTTTTCCAGCGAGATGCGCTCGGTGATCACGTCGGCCAGGTGGCGCTTGGTGTCCTGCAACGTGGTGATCATTTTTTCGTAAGACAGGTCCAGGGTCTGCGCCGGATCGTCGGCGCGGTTGAGGAAGGTGTTGACCCTGGCTTCCAGGATTTCGGCAGCGTGCTTGAACATGGACATGGTGATTTCTCCTGAGCGGTTGAACGGGCTTCAGTCGTTGACTGGCATGACGAGTTGGGGGTTGAGCGCATCCACCATGGCGTCGGCCTTGTCCATCGCCTTCACCGCGGTGCCGATGGCGAAGAACTCGATGACATGCGGCTGCCAGTTGTGCGAGCCTTCGTGCAGTTGCACCCCGGTCACGCCATCGGCCTGCGCCGCCGCAGCCTCGTGCTGCATGCGCTCCATCGCCAGTTCGCGGGCGTCGTACATGGCCTGGGTGAACTGCCCCAGTTCGACGTTGTTGCCGATATTGCCGAGCGAGCGCAGTGCGCCCTGGTGGGCGACGTGGTAGACGCAGGAGCCCATCACCATTTCCATCGGCCGGTAGCCGGACTTGAGCAGCATCCAGAAGTCCTGACCCGACAGGTCGGAGGTGAAAGGTTTGCCGCCCACGCCTTTGAAACCGGGATCGCCGGTGCGGTGCGCGATGGCCGTGCCGATGGCCATGAACTCCAGAATGTCCTTGTCCCATTCCATGCGCTTGACCTCCAGCCGCAGGCCGACCACGCCGTCGGCCCGCAGCAGGATGGCCTCTTGCTCCATGCGGCTCATGGCCAGTTCGCGCGCCTGGTACATGGCCTGCGACAGCACGTCCATTTCCATGTTCGTCGACCATTGGCCGTACTGGATGCCGAGGTGGTAGACGCAGGAACCGACCACCAGGCCGAGCGGCTCGAAGCCGGCCTGGCGCACCATGACGAATTCATTCACCGACAGGTCGGAGGTGAAGATGCCTTCGTGGCTGCCCTGCGAGCGCAAGCCCTTGAGGCGTTCCACGGCATGCGGAGCGAGCTGCTCGGCGGCTTGTTCTAGGGGTTCGGTCATAGCGGTCATGATGGGTCGTCCGGGTGGGATGAAGGCTGGGGTGGAGGCTGGATTCAAGGCTGAGTCGGCGGGACTTCGAGTTGGCGGTCGGCCAGACTGAACGTCGGCCTCAGGCTGGCCTTGGGCGGGCGGTCGCGGTCGTAAGCCACGGCCGTGCCGATGGCGATGTGGCGGCAGAGATAGCGCGGCGGCTCCTCGTTGCCGCCCTCTTCGCGGAACAACTCGGAATACTGCGTGTGCGCCAGCACCGAGGCCTGCAGGCGCTGGCCGTCGCTGCGCAAATGCTCCAGCGCGCTGCGCCGCACATGCTGCTGAAAGGCCGAGAGGTCGGTGAGTTCCGCATTCATCCAGGGATTGCCGACGCCAGCGTTGCCATAACCGCCGCCATAGCCAAGCCCGGGCCTGAAGCCCTGCCGGCCATAGGGGGCAAAGCTTGCATAGGACTGCGCCCCGGCGATGTACCAGTCGAAGTGGGCGCCGATGGCGATGCCCACCGGCACCGCGCCATCGTCCAGCAGGCGCACGAAATGCAGCGCCGACACCGTGGCCAGCGCCGGCTCGATCGACGGCGGCAGGCCGCGGATGCGCACCGCGGTGCCGCTCAGGGCATAGTCCATGTCGGTCGGGTTCTGCCCGCGCTGCCCGTGGAGCTGCACGTCCACCACGGCATTCGCGCCCAGGAGTGTGGCTTCCAGGCGCAGGCGGTCGATGGCCCGGTGCCAGCCGTCGTACTGCCCGTCGGACCAGGAGTAGCCGAAGTGGTACCAGCAATTGCCCGTGACCGTGCCCACGGGCTCGATGCCGTGGCTGCGTTGCGCCAGCATCTCGGCCGGGGTCGCGGTGCTGATCCAGGGCAGCTCGCGCCGCGCCGTGGCGCCCAACCTCGCCTTGACGAAGGCGGGCAGATCGGCATGCGGCAGGGCCTCGGCCCAGGCCTGTTGCCGAGCCACTTCGTCGGGCGTGGGGCCGCGCGGAGCCGCCAGGTTGTGGGCGGTGGATGTCAGCCCGTCCACCGCATGCCGCGCGTCCTGCGCCACGTCCTCGACGCGTTTCTTGAGTTGATCCCAGATCGACATGCGGCTCTCCTGTGGTGTGCGGGTTCAGTTCATCAGAAAATCGTGCAGCGACTGGCTGGCGCGCTGCAACTCGCCGGATTGCGAGAACAAGGCGGCAAGCAGGTTTTCCATCCATGCCGCCAGACTCAGGTCCTCGCGCTTGAGGATGACGCCGCCCACCACCCTGGCCCGCTGCGCGCGCACGCCCGAGGACTGCTTGTCGAGCAGGTAATGGAAGTCCTCGGTCCGCACCACGATGCTCTGCACATGGCTGGCCTTGGCGAACAGGCCGTCGCGCTTGCGCACGACATCCACCTGCCCCGGTAGGTCGCCCTCCAGGCGCGCGGCCAGGCCTTCGACGAAGGCCTGGATGTCGGCCGTCGAACGACGGATCCAGGCGGCTTGCAGATCGATCTTGCTGGCGTCGTTCGCCCCGGGGTCATTGGGATTTGCGGTGTCGGTCATGGACTGGTGCAGTGGTTGAGCTTGCGGGGAATGGGGATTCGTTTGGTGAGGCAGCAGCGGCGGGAGCCATCACGGGGTTGCGCCGACGGCAGCGCCCTCCCCCTTCTCGCCCAGGCGCTGCGACATCGCCGCACGCGCCGCGTCGCGCAGCGCCACGGCGGCGGTGAAGGGTTCGACCGGCGCTTGGGCGGCGCGGATCGGTGCGTCGAAATCGAGCTGGACGGGGTGGTGATGCGGCAGGCGCTCGCCATCGCCCAATACCTTGCGGGTATCCTGCAGGGTGGCGGGAACCACGGCGATGCGCGCCTGCACCGCGGTCTCAAAGGGACCGAGGTGAAAGCCCAGCAGACCCGGCTCGGGCCGGAACGTCCCTTCCGGAAACACGCACAGCGACACGCCCCGTGTTGCCAGCTCGGTCAGGTGGTGGGCATCGGCCACGCTGCGTTGCGCGTCGAAGCGCTCGACGAACACCGTGCCGAGCCTCTGCAGAAAAATGCGCACCGCCGGATTGCGCAGCAGTTCGCGCTTGGCGACGAAGCGGTGCGGCGCCGGCAGCGCCGCCAGCAGCATCAGCGCGTCGAGGTCGCTGGCATGGTTGGCGACGACGATATGCGCTTGCAGCGGCACGGCCTCCAGCCCGCGCACGCGCAGCTTCAGCCCGGTGCCGCGCAGCAGCAGGCGTGCCGCAACCCGCGCCCGCGCCCAGGCGCGCGCCGGGTCCGGCGCCAGCGCCACGGCCAGCCAGGCTGGTGGCGCCACCAGCGCGAACACCAGCCAGAACCAGGCGGCGTAAGCCATGTGGCCGGCCTGCGCGGCGGCTTGGCGGCCGCGCAGCGCCGCGGCATTCCAGCCCAGGCTGGCGAACTGCCGCCACACTGGACGCGAATGGGCGCCGATGTCGCCACGCTCGAACAGCTCGCGCGTGGCGGCGCGGCGCAGCTTGCCGCTGGAGGTTTTGCGCACCGTATGCGGCGGCGCCAGCACCACGGTGTCGGCCGGTTCGCCGAGCACGTCGACGACGCGCCGCTGCACTGCCTCGCGCAGCCGCGCGCGTGCCTGCGGGCCGCTTTCGCGGGTTTCGGCCAGCAGCACCAGGCGCTCGGTGCCGCTGATGGGGTCGGCGCTGCCGAAGGCCACCACGCAGCCCTTGCGCACGCCCGGCAACTCGCCCACGGCCTGCTCGATCTCGTGGGGGTAGAGGTTGCGACCGCCGCGGATGATGATGTCTTTCACCCGCCCGGTGATGTAGATCTCGCCCTCGGCGCGGTAAGCGCGGTCGCCGCTGTCGAGCCAGCCGTCGTGCATCAGCCTGCGGGATTCGTCAGGCCTGCGGTAGTAGCCGGCCATGGTCGATGGGCCCTGGAATTCCAGCCGGCCCTCGATGCGATCGGGTACCTCGACGCCAGCGGCGTCCACCAGGCGCACGCGGTGACCGGGCAGCGGATGGCCGCAGGCAACGAAGCGCAATGCGTGCGGGTCGTGGTAGACGGCGGGCTGGGCGCGGTGCTCGCGCTCGAACACGGCGCGGTCGACGAAGTCCACCTGCGGCATGTTCTCCGGCCTTGAAATCAGCAGCGCCACGGTGGACTCGGCCAAGCCGTACACCGGGGTCATGGCCTGAGGCTGCAGACCATGCGCGGCGAAGCGCTCGGTGAACCGGGTGACGGTTTCCGGGCCCACGGGCTCAGCGCCGTTGGCGGCCACGCGCAGGCTGCTCAGATCGAGCCCGTCGATGTCCTGCTCGCGTATATGGCGCAGGCACAGTTCGTAGCCGAAATTGGGTGCCGCGGTGTGGGTGCCGTGGTGGCGGTGGATGGCCCACAGCCAGTCCTGCGGGCGCAGCAAAAACGCCAGCGGCGACATCACCACCAGGCGGTTGCCGGTGTACAGGCTGCACAGCCAGGCGCCGATCAAACCCATGTCGTGGTACAGCGGCAGCCAGCTGACGAACACGTCGTCGGTGGTGAGTTGCAGCACTTCGCCGATGGCGCGGATATTCGCCAGCAGATTGGCGTGGGTGAGCGCCACGCCCTTCGGGTCGCCGGTGCTGCCGGAGGTGTACTGGATGAAGGCGATGTCACCCGCCAGCACCGGCACCGGCTGCCACGCCGCAAGCCCCTGTGTCGCGTGCTGCGGCGTGATGACCCGGCGCAGGCCGGGCACCAGGGCTTCGAGCAAATGCGCCACGGGCATCGCCTCGGCCACCGTGATCAGCACCTGGGCGCGGGCATTGGCCAGGATGCGGGCATGACGCCGCACATGATCTTCGATTTGCGACAAGCGCGTGGGCGGATAAATCGGCACCGGCACCGCTCCGGCCAGCAGGATGCCGAAGTAGCTGAAAAAGTAATCGGCGCAGGTCGGCAGCATGATGGCCACGGTCTGCTGCGGCGTCACCCCCAGCTGCTGCAGCCGCGCCGCGACCGTGCGGGCACCGCGCAGCAGCTCGGCATAGGTGAACGGGGTTTCACCCATGTCGGACAGCAGCACCAGTTGGATGCGGTCGGGGTGGCGCCGGACATGCCAGTCCAGCATCTCGAGCAGTGTCGTGGCGTGGACCGGGCGGTCCGCTGGGTCTTGCATTGCCTCTTGCGTTGCCGAATGGGCACGGGCCAGGGGCGCAGCCTGATCGGGGGCCGACTGCAGGGCGGCCAGCAAATCACGCGGGGTTTGCGCCTGGGCGAGCAGCGCCTCGGGCAGGCGGCGGCCGAACGCACGCTCGATGCGCATCAGCAACTCCACCCGCGCCAGGCTGTCGAGGCCCAGGTCGCGGTCGAGCGCCGTATCGAGGTCCACCGCCACCGGCCTGGCCGACTGCCGGTTCAACTCCAGATAGGTTTCGCGCACCAGACCCAGCAACCTGGCCGGCACATCCCCGCCGCCGGCGGTCGGTAAGGCCCCGGCGGGCATCAGCGTGTGGTTCATGGCCGTCTCCCGCTCGTGTCGCTCCCGCACAGGCTTGCGGGAACCCACCTGCCGGGCGCAAGGCTGGCAGGTCTACGTGGATGAGATCAACACCCGCGAATAAAGTGCTGGGCCTTAAGCTTGGCGCAAGAATGCAGGGTTCATGGCAGGGAACTGTCGGTCATGACGCGCGTACGCGTCAGTTCAGCGCACGCGCATGATGAAATCGATGCCCGCCACGGTCGGCAGCAACCAGGCACCGATGCCAAAAATGCCCAGCCGTCGGATGGAACGACCTTGGCTCTCAAGGAAACGCCGGGCCGCCCCAAGTTTCGTTGACCCCCACGGGGGGCGGGCTGGGCGCAGCCCGGCCCTGGGGGCGCTTGTATGTTGCTCAGAAGCCCTGCGTCATCCAGCCCCAGCGCTTGAAGATGGCCGCGCCCTGCTTGCCCTGCAGAAAGTCGATGAACTGCCGCGCCGCGGGTTGCTGCTTGCCGCGCGTGGTGGGGGCAATGCCGGTGTCGCGGTAGATGCGGTAGGGTGCCTCCACCGCCACCTGCTCCGCGAGCGTCGGGTTGGAAACCTGCCAGATGTTCCAGATCAGCCAGGCGTCGATGTCGGGCTGATCGATCCACTGTTGGCGGGCCAGTGCGCTGTTGCCGGGGTAGGCGACGATGTTCCTGCGCAACGCGCGCACGGTGCGGATGTCGCCCAGGCGGCCGGCGGCGTCTTCCCACACGCCGTTCTGCCCGGCGCCGTTGACCACCAGCACTTTCACGCCGGGCTTGAGCAGATCCTTGAAGCCGCGGATACGGCGCGGGTTGCCCGGACGCACCAGGATGGACAGCGGCCGCAGGTAGAGGGGAATGACGTCGGCGCTGTCGATCTGCCCGTTCATCGCGGCGACAAAGTCGCTCATCATGGTTTCGGAGCCGGAGTAAACGAGGTCGGCATCGGCGCGGGCGGCGTCGATCCACTTGGGCGTGGGGCCGGCCGTGACGTCCACCTTGACCCCGGTGGCCTTCTCGAACGCGGCCGCGGCTTCCTTCATGGCCGGCGCGGGGCCGCCGGGACCGTAGACCTTGAGCACGGCCGGTGTCTGCGCCAGCGCGGCGGGGACGAAGCCTGCGAGCGCAAGGCCGATGCCGGCGACGCCGGCCTGCAAGGCCAGGCGGCGGGAGGGAACCGGGCGCGAAGGCATGGATTGGATTTTGTGCATGGTCGGTGAAATCGGTGAATGTGAAGAACGCGCGTGAACACGCCAGAAAAATCGGGGCTTCCGGGACGGTTGCGCCGCGCGCGACACCCATCAGGACAGGGGACGCTTCGCCGCCGCCGGCGCCTCGACGCCCGCCGGTTCGTGCGTCGCGTGCGGCGCATAGCGCAGGTAGAGGGCGCGCGCGGCATCGAGCATCTGGGCGCGGGAAAGCTCGCCGGTGAGGGCGTAGCCCCAGTTGTGATCCACCCAGTAGAAGGGGGAGGTGCCATGGTTGTCGACGATGCGAAACGCTGTCTCCGCCGTGGGCTTGGCCATGGCGCGCAGAAACACGGTGATGCGCCGGCCCTGGGCGTCCTGATACATGAGCTGGGCCGCCGGCTTGCCCGGCATGCCCGGCAGCAGGCGCCCACCCATGAGCACCAGGCCGCCAGGCAGTGCGTCGGGCGCGACGATGGGGCGCTGCAGTCGGCGCGACAGCCAGGTGGTGAGGTCGGCGCCGTTGCGAACCTCCACGGGCCGGCGCACATCGGGCGTATAGACCGCGTAGGCCAGTTCGGCCTGGCGCACGAAGTTCATCGTGCCTTCGCCCTGGGCCTGCGCCACGACGCTTTCCTGGCCGAGCATGACGGCGCGCGTGGCCAGGCTCCCCGCGAGCGCGCTGGCACCCAGCCACAAGGCCATGGACGCCACCCTCGCCCAGGGCCGCACCGGTCGCCCCCGCTGCAGCAGCAGGCGCGCGGGAATGGGCTCGTCGAGCAAAGGATCGAGCGCATTGCGCAAGGCCTGGTTCTGGGCCCGCAAGGCAACGATTTCGGCGGCGAACGCCGGATCCTGCGCAGCCCAGCGCTCGACCTCGGCGCAGCGCTCAGGCGCAAGCTGGCCATCCACATAGGCCATGAGGGTGTCGCGGTCGGGGCGGGCCGGGTTCATCGCAAGCTCCTTTGACCCTCGATCACGCGCAAGGACTGGCGTGGCCCGTCCGGCTCGCCGGAGGTCAGTTCACGCAGCTGCGTGCGGGCACGCGACAGGCGCGACATCACCGTGCCGATGGGCACGCCCAGGGCCTTGGCCGCGTCGGCGTAGCTGAGCCCTTCCACGCTCACCAGCAGCAGGACTTCGCGCAGCGACACCGGCAGGCGTTGCAGCGCGCCGAGCATCTCCAGCGCCTCCAGCCGCAGTTCCTGGTTGGGAGGAAGGATGGGCTCGGGCACGTCGTCCAGCGACTCGGTGGTCTGTGCGCCGCGCAGCGCGCATTGATCGACGAAAAGGTTGTGCATGATGGAAAACAGCCAGGGCCGCACGCTGCCGACCCCGCGCCACAGGCCCCATTTGCCGAAAGCGCGTTCCAGGGTGTCCTGCACCAGGTCGTCGGCATCGGCCATGCGTCCGCCATGCAGAACCCGCGCATAGCGCCGCAGATGCGGAATCTGCTCGGTCAGCAGAAGATGGCGGTCAAGCATGGCCGGGGCGTGGGTGGGCTCGCATTCCGGAGCGATCCAGGGGCTTGTGCAGTGCCGTCAGTAGGCGGCCGGCTTGGCCGCGAGCTTGGGGTCGATCTGCCAGATTTCATCGACCAGCTTGCCGTCGCGATAGGTCAGCACGTAGCGCACGGGGACGGTGCTCTTGCCTTTGAACACCACATCGGCGGTGACGGTGGCCCCCTTCGGGTTGGCGGCTTCCTGCATGTGCTCGATGTCGGCTTTCAGCGGCCCATTGGCTTTGGCGAACTTGGTCCAGGCGGCCTTGATGGCGTCCATCGTGGCGTAGCGCCCGTCCAGCGGACCGCCCACCCACTCCAGCACGGCATCGGCCCCGTAAGCGGCGGTGATGGCGTCCACCTGACCGGCGGCGACCGCCTCGATATGCGCCTTGGCCGCAGCGGCTGGCGCTTCAGCATACGCCGTGCTCCAGGCCAACCCAGCCGACAAGGCCAGAACGGACGCGGCAAGGCGCGGAACAGACAGGGATTGCAGGACGTTCATCGCATGACTCCAAAGTGGCGTTGGTAACACCTGCATGGACGGCCGGCGCTGCGGTTTATTCCTTGGCCGCGAAAAAAATCCCTCGCCGCCGCATGCCAGCCTCAATCGGGCGGCAGATTCGGCGCGTCCAGCACGTCGAGAAAGCCGAAACGGGTGAAATCGCGCATGCGCATGGGGTAGAGCTTGCCGATGAGGTGGTCGCACTCGTGCTGCACGACGCGGGCGTGGAATCCGCTCACGCTGCGGTCGATCGGCGCGCCGTAGGCGTCGAAACCCCGGTAGCGGATATGCGCGAAGCGCGGCACCACGCCGCGCAGCCCGGGCACCGACAGGCAGCCCTCCCAGCCCTCCTCCATGGCGGAGGACAAAGGCTCGATCTGCGGATTCACCAACACCGTGAACGGCACCTCGGGCGCATCGGGGTAGCGCGCGTTGTGCGCGAAGCCGAAGATCACCACCGCCAGATCGACGCCGATCTGCGGCGCCGCCAGGCCGGCGCCGTCGGCGGCCTTCATGGTGTCCATCAAGTCCGCGACCAGGGCATGGAGTTCGGGGGTGTCGAACGCGGATACGGGCTTGGCCACGCGCAGCAGACGTGCATCGCCCATCTTCAGAATGTCTCGAACTGGCATGTTTCCTCGCTAGGGCCTGTTCACGCTATTTCTGCGCCCGCGCCTGGGGTTTGGGCGGATGCAGTGCGAGGCGCAGGCCGCGCCGTGGTGTGTTGCACCACAAGCGGACTGCAACGTGGCAATGCGCCGCCCAAACCCCCGGCCCGAAGGGTTGCCCCCAGACGGGGCGTCTGCGGCGTTGTCGGGCACGGGCAAGGCGTCCAGCCTTGCCTGTGCCCTCCGCCTTGCATCCATCCCCGTCTGGGGGCAACGCGGGCGCAGAAATAGCGTGAACAGGCCCTAATCCGGCTGGCGTCACATTTGCTCACATTGGCATGCGCGGGCCTGTCGCTGCGCGCGGCGCCGGCTTCGTTATGGCCGTCAATGCATGCAGCAACCGATCCATCCACGCAACAGGACCTCGAACCATGAACGTCAGATCACGATTCAACAAGACCATGCTCGGCGCCTTCGCCCTGGGCGCGCTGCTCTGCGCGACGGCCGCGCATGCGCAGACCCGCTGGGAGCGGGCGCATCCGCGGCGCGACCAGGTGCTGGACCGCACGCGCCATTTGAACCTGCGCATCGCGCGCGAGCGCCGCGAGGGCGAACTCACGGCCTCGCAAGCCCGCGACCTGCACGGCGCGGTGCGCCAGACACGGCTCGAGCAGCGGGCCATGGCCCATGCGAACGGCGGCTACATCACCAAGGCGCAACAGGCTGGCCTGAACCAGCAGGAAAACGCCATCAGCCGGCAGATCGGGCGATGAGAGGCCTTGCCATGCTGTCCATCTTGGGGCGGCGCCTGCGCCTGGCCGCGGTCTCGGTCGGCTCGGCTGCCGCGCTGGCCGGCTGCTACGTGGTGCCGGCGGCGCCGCCCGGGCCGCCGCCCGCCGTGCTGGTGCGCCCGGCACCCGCGGCCTGCTGGCACCCGGGCTGGTGGGGCCCCTGGGGGCGCTGGCATCCCGGACACTGGGGGGCCTGTCGCTGAGCGCGCCCCCGCCCCGATCCACACATTGCATGCGGGCCGCGCAAGGCCCGCCGAGGAGCCGTTCATGCGTTTCGGTCTGCTTGTTCTCATCGCCGTGCTGGCAGCCAGTTTGTCGGGCTGCGTGGTGGTGCCGCCCCGCGCGGGCGTCGTGATCCAGCCCTATGGCGGGATTTACGGCGGCTGGTACCGCTGGCATGGCGGCAATGGCGGCGACCGCGACGGTCGCTGAAACGGGCTAGGGCCTGTTCACGCTATGTCTGCGCCCGCGTTGCCCCCAGACGGGGATGGATGCAAGGCGGAGGGCACGGGCAAGGCTGGACGCCTTGCC
>MLJW01000666.1_pt1 | contig 11909 bp, 8 predicted proteins | sample 888231 | NCBI WGS metagenome assembly MLJW01 (sample SAMN05788063, study PRJNA343431) | mine drainage metagenome | isolation source: sample collected from the inflow into an acid mine drainage treatment plant... | place: Germany: Lusatia, lignite mining district
GCGGCGAAGGCCTCGAGGCGCTCGCGCACCGCGGTGAACGCGGCGCGGGGGTCGGCCACCGCGTCGAGCTTGTTGACCGCGAACACGATCGCCGGCACGCGCAGCAAGTGGGCGAGCAGGCTGTGGCGGCGCGTCTGCGGCAGCAGTTCGAGGCGCTCGAAGTCGAGCTTGGTCACGTCGACCAGCACGACGGCGGCGTCGCTGCCGGCCGCGGCGGTGACCATATTGCGCGTGTACTGCTCGTGCCCCGGCGCGTCGGCGATGATGAACTTGCGTTTCGGCGTCGCGAAATAGCGGTAGGCGACGTCGATCGTGATGCCCTGCTCGCGCTCGGCCTCGAGGCCGTCGGTCAACCGCGCCAGGTCGATCGCCTCGCCGCCGGCGCGCAGGCCGTCGAGCTGGTCGGCGAGGATCGCGCGGCTGTCGAGCAGGAAGCGGCCGATCAAGGTGCTCTTGCCGTCGTCGACGCTGCCGGCGGTGAGGAAGCGCAGCGCCTTGTGCTGCAGCTCGGCGGGAAAGTCGTTGTGCTGGTCCATCAGAAATACCCCTCTTTCTTGCGCCGCTCCATCGCGCTGTCGGAGCTGCGGTCGTCCATTCGCGTCGCGCCGCGCTCGCTCAGCGTCGCGGTCAGGGTTTCGGCGATCACCGCGGCGGCGTCGGCCGCGTCGCTCTCGACCGGGCAGGTGCAGGTCATGTCGCCGACCGTGCGGAAGCGCACCTGCGCGGTCTCGACGCGGTCGCCGGCGCGCGGCGGGGTGACGTCGGTGACCGGTTGCAGCAGGCCGCCGCGGCGCACGACCTGGCGCGCGTGGCTGTAGTACAGCTCGGGCAGCACGATCGCTTCGCGCGCGATGTACAGCCAGACGTCGAGCTCGGTCCAGTTGCTGATCGGGAAGGCGCGGAAGTGCTCACCCGGGCGCAGCCGCGTGTTGAACAGCGACCACAGCTCGGGGCGCTGCTCCTTGGGCCGCCACTGGCCGAAGGCGTCGCGGTGGCTGAACATGCGCTCCTTGGCGCGCGCCTTTTCCTCGTCGCGCCGCGCGCCGCCGATCAGGCAGTCGAAGCGGTGCTGCTCGACGGCTTCGAGCAGCGCGACGCTCTGGTGCGGGTTGCGCGACTCGAGCTCGTGCGCCAGCCGCACGCTGCCGCGCGCGATCGATTCGTCGAGGTGGGCCACGCGCAGCTCGTCGCCGCTCGAGGCGACCAGCGCGTCGCGGAACGCGATGACTTCGGGGAAGTTGTGCCCGGTGTCGACGTGCAGCAGCGGCAGCGGCAGCCGGCCGCGCAAGACGCCGTCGGCGCCGCGACGCTTGAACGCCTTCTCGGCCAGGCGCAGCACGACGCACGAGTCCTTGCCGCCGGAGAACAGCAGCGCGGGGCGCTCGAAGGCGCCGGCGACTTCGCGCAGCACGTAGATCGCTTCCTCCTCGAGCGCGTCGAGGTGGCGATGATCGATCGCCGGCAGCAGCCGGATCGCGTCGACGGGGGCGTTCATGTCGTCTCTCCAGGTTGATCGATGCGGCGCAGCGGCTGCACCGCGTGCAGCCCGCATTCCTTCGCGCCGTCCTGCTCCCACCACCAGCGTCCGGCGCGCTCGTCCTCGCCGAGCGCGACCGCGCGGGTGCACGGCGCGCAGCCTATGCTCGGGTAGTGGTGGTCGTGCAGCGCGTTGTAAGGCACGCGGTGCTGGGCGACGTAATGCCAGACGTCGCCCGCGGTCCAGTCGAGCAGCGGGCTGAACTTGACGCGTCCCTGCGCGTCGAGTTCGCGCGCTCCGGCGCCGGCGCGTTGCGCCGACTGCTGGCGGCGCAGGCCGACGATCCACGCGCGGCGACCTTGCATCATCCGCGCCAGCGGCTCGAGCTTGCGCAGCGCGCAGCAGGCGTGGCGCAGCTCGACGCTGCGGTACATCGGCTCGTCGCCTTCGCGCGCGGCGAACTCGGCGACCGCGGCCGCGTCGGGCGCCCACACTTCGACGTCGCGCCCGTAATGGCGCTGCGCGGCGTCGAGCAGCGCCAGCGTCTGCGCGTGAAGGCGGCCGGTGTCGAGCGTGGCGATCGCCACCGGCAGGCCTTCGGCGACCAGCAGGTCGGTCAGCACCATGTCCTCGACGCCGAGGCTGCTGGACTGCACCAGCGCGTCGCCGAACTCGGCGTGGGCGGCGCGCAGCAGCGCGCGCGCCTCGGCCTCGCGCCGCGCATACTCGGCCGAAGGCCTGGCGTGCAGCGCGATCGCGCTGCCGTCGGCGACGAAAGCCTCGGCGCTGTGTTCGATCGCGGCCATCATTGCACCTGCGCGCGCAGGAACAGCGGGCGCGGCTCGCGCACGTCGCCCTGGTAGAACGGGCCGGGAAGCAGCGCGTCGAAGAAGTGCAGCGCGCGCCTCGCGACTGCCGGATCCTGCCCGGCGCGCAGCAGCGCGACGTCGAAGCCGGTGCGCGACAGCTGCAGCGCCATGTCGACGACGACGTCGCCGGCGGCGCGCAGCTCGCCGCGCCAGCGCAGGCGCCGGCGCAGCAGCCTGGCCTGCGAGTAGGCGCGGCCGTCGGTCCACTTCGGGAAGCGCAGCACGATGGTCGCGAAGCGCTGCAGCGGCAGATCGAGCGTCTGCACGTCGACGTCGTTGTCGAGCAGCAGCCCGACCGGCAGATCCTGCGGCCACGCGTCGGCCAGCTCACGCCACTGCGCCGGGCTCAGCAGCAGCCGGGGCGCGATGCTCGCGACATCGGTGCTCGCCCAGTCGTCGCTCGTCGCGGGGATGAATTTCATGACCGTGCCTCCTGTGCGGTGCTGCGGCGCACCGCGTCGGCGGCCGCGCGGAACGGCTCGACGCCGACGCGGCGCGCGAAATCGACGAAACGTTCGCCCGGCTCGCGCTGCGCGAGGTAGACCTCGACCAGCGCCTCGACCGCGTCGGGCACTTCGTCGGCGGCGAAGGACGGGCCGATGATCCGCCCCGGGCCTGCCGCGGGGCCGCGGCTCGAGCCGTCGGCGCCACCGACCGTGACCTGGTACCACTCGGCCCCGTCCTTGTCGACGCCGAGCACGCCGATGTGGCCGCTGTGGTGATGGCCGCAGGAATTCATGCAGCCGCTGATGTTCAGCGCGAGGTCGCCGATGTCGTGCAGCTCGTCGAGGTCGGTGTAGCGTTCGGTGATCGCCGCGGCGATCGGAATCGAGCGCGCGTTGGCCAGCGAGCAGACGTCGCCGCCGGGGCAGGAGATGATGTCGGTCAGCAGGCCGATGTTCGGCGTCGCGAAACCGTGCTCGCGCGCCAGCCGCCACAGCTCGGGCAGGCGAGCGGCCTCGACCCAGGGCAGCACCAGGTTCTGCTCGTGGCTGACGCGCAGCTCGCCGAAACCGAAGCGCTCGGCGAGGTCGGCGGCCGCTCGCATCTGCGCCGAGGTGACGTCGCCCGGCGCCTGGCCGACGCGCTTGAGCGACAGCGTCACCGCGCGGTAGGCACCCCAGCGGTGCGCGTGCACGTTGCGCTGCAGCCAGCGCGCGTAAGCGGGTGCGGCGTCGTGCGGGGTGGCGCGGACACCGTCCAGCAGACCTTCGGGCGGCGCGAACTGCTCGGCGACACGCTTCAGCTCGGCCTCGGTGATCAGGTGCGAGGCGCCGTCGAGGTCGTCGTGCAGGATCGCCGCGAACTCCTGTTCGACGGCGTCGACGAAGCGCTGTCCCTCGGCCTTCACCAGGATCTTGATGCGCGCTTTCCAGATGTTGTCGCGACGGCCGTAGCTGTTGTAGACGCGCAGGATCGCTTCGACGTACAGCAGCATCTGCTCCCACGGCAGGAACTCGCGCACGACGCGGCCGATCATCGGCGTGCGCCCCATGCCGCCGCCGACCTGCACGCGCCAGCCGAGCCGGCCTTCGCCGTCGTGCAGCGCCTGCAGCGCGATGTCGTACCAGCCGGCGGCGACACGGTCCTCGAGCGCGCCGCTGAGCGAGATCTTGAACTTGCGCGGCAGGTAGGCGAATTCCGGGTGCAGCGTGCTCCACTGGCGCAGGATCTCGGCGAACGGGCGCGGGTCGACCAGCTCGTCCGGAGCGATGCCGGCGAACACGTCGCTGGCGATGTTGCGCACGCAGTTTCCGCTGGTCTGGATGCCGTGCATCTCGACGTCGGCCAGCCGGTCCATCACGTCGGCGGCGCGCGGCAGCGCGATCCAGTTGAACTGCACGTTCTGCCGCGTCGTGAAGTGCGCGTAGCCGCGGTCGAACTCGTCGGCGATGTCGGCCAGCGCGCGCAGCTGCGCGGCGCTGAGCGCGCCGTAGGGAATCGAGATGCGCGTCATCGGCGCGTGGCGCTGGATGTACCAGCCGTTCTGCAGCCGCAGCGGCTTGAACTCCTCCTCGCCGAGTTCGCCGGCGAGGTGGCGCTCGAGCTGGTCGCGGAACTGCGCGGCGCGCGCGCGGACGAATTGGCGGTCGAATTCTGAGTAGCGGTACATGATCAGGCGATGAGCTTGAAACCGGCCAGCAAAAGTGCAGCGGACATGCCGATGCGAGTGGCGCGCTCGGGCAGCGCGGCGCCAACCCGTGCGCCCAGCCAGATGCCGGGAATCGACCCGATCAGCAGCGCGCCCAGCAGCGTCCAGTCGACGTGGCCGAGCAGCGCGTGGCCGACGCCGGCGACCAGGGTCAGCGGCACCGCGTGCGCGAGGTCGGTGCCGACCAGCCGCCGCGCCGGCATCTGCGGATGCAGCAGCACCAGCACCGCGGCGCCGATCGCACCGGCGCCGATCGAACTGAGCGTGACCAGCACGCCGAGCAGCACGCCCAGCAGCACGGTGAGCTGCGCACGGCGGCGTTCGCTCCAGCGCAGACGCTGCGCCAGCCGCAGCCACGCGTTGCGCGCCAGCAGCAGCACGGCGGTCAGCAGCAGCGCGATGCCCAGCGCCAGCCCCATCGAGCCGGTGCGCGAGACCCAGCCGGCGTGAAGCGCAGCCAGCGTCAGCAACGCCGCCGGCAGACTGCCGGCGAGCAGCCGCACGACGACGCCGAGCTCGACCTGGCCGCGGCGGTGATGAGCGACGCTGCCGGCCAGCTTGGTCAACCCGGCGAACCACAGGTCGGTGCCCACCGCCAGCGGCAGCGGCAGGCCGAACACCTGCAGCAGCACCGGGGTCATCAGCGCGCCGGCGCCGACGCCGGTGGCACCGATGACGACTCCGGCAACAAGGCCGACCAGGGAAGGGATCAGGGACATGGCGGGAACTTCGAACAGTTGACGGGCATCGTAGAAGCCGGGTCGCGCGATCCCAACGACAGTGTTCTCATACCGATAGATCGCAGCGCGTATATGGCAACAACAGGAGACAACGATGTTGCATTCGGCAAGAACTTCGTGTGCATCGGTAGCCGCCGCCTGCCTGCTCGGCACCGCGCTGGCCGCGCCGGCATCGAACGCGGCGGCCGCCGCCGTCGACTGGCGCGACGCGCAGCCGGTGCTCGGCCGCCACGCGATGGTGGTCAGCGAACAACGCGACGCCAGCGCCGCCGGACTCGAGATGCTGCGCCGCGGCGGCAACGCGATCGACGCCGCCGTGGCCATCGGCTATGCGCTGGCGGTCGTCGCCCCGTGCTGCGGCAACCTCGGCGGCGGCGGTTTCATGACCGTGCACATGGCCGATGGCCGCAACCTGTTCCTCGACTTCCGAGAAACCGCGCCGCGCCACGCCCGCCGCGACATGTTCCTCGACGCGCAGGGCCGTGTCGTTCCCGGGCGCAGCACGCGCAGCTGGCTGGCGGTCGGCGTACCCGGCACGGTGCGCGGCATGAACGCCGCGCTGGCGCGCCTGGGCACGCTGCCCCGGGCCGTGGTGATGCAGCCGGCGATCGCGCTGGCGCGCGACGGCTGGACGCTGCAGCCCGGCGACGTCGCCCTGCTGCGCGACGGCCGCGACGTGCTCGCGGCGAACCCGACCGCGGCGGCGATCTTCCTCGACCACGGGCGCGTGCCGGCCGCCGGCACGGTGCTGCGCCAGCCGCAGCTGGCGCGTACGCTGCAGCGCATCGCGCGCGACGGCGACCGCGGCTTCTACGCCGGACCGGTGGCGCGAGCGCTGGTCGACGCCAGCCGCCGCGGCGGCGGCGTGCTCGACGCCGCCGACCTGCGCGACTACCGCGTGCGCTGGCGCACGCCGCTGCAGTGCGACTACCGCGGCTACACCATCGTCACGTCGCCGCCGCCGGGGTCGGGCGTCGTCGTCTGCGAAGTGCTGCGCGTGCTCGACGCCTACCCGCTGGCGCGCTGGGGCTGGGGCAGCGCACGCACCAGCCACGCGCTCGCCGAAGCCGAGCGCCACGCCTTCGCCGACCGCAACAGCGTGCTGGGCGACCCCGCGTTCGTGCGCGACCCGTCGCGGCAGCTGCTGGCACCGGCCCACATCGACGCGATCCGCGCCGCGATCGTGCCCGGCCAGGCGACACCGTCGGCCCAGGTGCGGAGCTGGCGTGAAGGCCTGCACACGACGCACTATTCGGTGCTCGACGCCTACGGCAACGCGGTGGACGTCACTTATACGATCAACGCCTTCTTCGGCAGCGGCCTCATCGCCGGCGACACCGGCTTCCTGCTCAACAATGAAATGGACGATTTCACCTCCAAGCCCGGCGTGCCGAACCTGTACGGACTGGAGCAGGGCAACGCCAACGCGATCGCGCCGGGCAAGCGGCCGCTGTCGTCGATGACGCCCAGCATCGTGCTGAAGGACGGCGCGGTGACGATGCTCACCGGCAGCCCCGGCGGGTCGACGATCATCTCGACCACCGTCGAGACGCTGCTCGATGTGATCGACTTCGGCATGAACGCCCAGCAGGCGGTCGACGCGCCGCGCATGCACATGCAGCAGTGGCCCGACCGCATCGACGTCGAGCCCGGCTATCTGACCGAGCACAGCGCCGCCGCGCTGCGCCGCATGGGCTACACCTTGCACGAACGTGCGCCGTGGGGAGCGGCCGAAGTCATCGTCGTCGGCCAGCACGGCATCGAAGGCGCCAACGACTGCCGACGTCCGGCCGGCGCCGCGCTGGGTTACTGAGCCGGCGTCGACGCGGCGCGACGGCGCGCTTGATCCAGGGCAAGGGCGCGAGCGCCGCCCGCGCCTATGCTGGCGCTCCTCAGCCCGCGTGCCGCCGATGCCTGCGTCCGATCCGCCCGCGGCAGCCACGCTGCGCTGGAGCGACGCGCTCGAGACCGGTCTCGACGACGTCGATCACCAGCACCGCACGCTGCTCGACATCTTCAATCGCGTCGCCGCGACTCGCGGCGCCGATGCGCTGCGCGCCGCGCTCGGCGAGCTGTCGGCCTATGCTCGCTACCACTTCGGCACCGAGGCGCAGTTGATGCGCAGCGCGCCGCTGCGCGACGAGCAGCGCGATGCGCATCTGCGGGCGCACCAGCGCTTCGACGAATTCGTGCAGCGCGCGCTGCAGCTGGTCGACGTCGATCCGCGCGCGGTCGGCGACGAGCTGACCGGGTTTCTCGCCCAATGGCTGCGCCACCACATCATGGGCATCGATGCCGCGATGGCACGCGAGATCCTCGCGCTGCGGCGAGGCGACGCGGCTGCGGACATGGCTCCGGGCGATGCGATCGACGCGAGCATCGACCACACGCTGGCCGGCGTGCTCGACGGCCTCGGCGAGCGCACTTTCGCGCTGATCGAGGCCAACCTGCGCCTGCGCGACGAGATCGCCAGCCGCGAGCGCGTCGAGGCGGCACTGCGCGACCGCGAGGCGCGCTACCGCGACCTGTTCATGCACGCCCCCGACGCGCTGTTCGAAGTCGATTCGGAGCAACGCATCGCGCTGGCCAACGACGCCGCGCTGCGGCTGCTCGGCGTCGCCGGCAGCGACGCGCTGCGCGGCCAGACCCTCGCGCATTACGTTGCCGCGCTGCCTGGAACGGCGCCGCTGGAGACGCTGCTGCGCGGCGTCGACGGCGCGCTACGGCCGGTCGAGGTCGTCGCCGCGCCGCCCGACACCAACGGGCGGCGTCATCTGATCGTGCGCGACATCGGCGAGCGCCGCCGGCTGCAGCGCCGCGCCGCCGAAGCGTCGCGCCTCGAACAGGAAAGGCTGGGCCGCGAGCTGCACGACGGCGCCGGCCAGCGGCTGGTCGCGATCGGCTTGTTCGCCAACTCGCTGCACAAGCGCCTGGCCCACGACGGCCGCCGCGCCGACGCCGAGCTCGCCGCCGAACTCGGCACGCAGATCCGCCACGCGCTCGACGAGATCCGCGCGCTGGCCCACGGCCTGGTGCCGCTGCCTCCTGGCGGCGGCGGCCTGCAAGGCGCGCTGGCCGCGCTGTGCGCCGACCTCGACTGCGCCTGCGACACCGACGGCGAGCTCGACGGCATCGACGACGGCGTCGCGCTGCAGCTGTACCGCATCGCGCAGGAAGCCTTGAGCAACGCGCTGCGCCACGCTGGCGCGAGCCGCATCGCGCTCGAACTGCGAGGCGACGCCGACGGCTTGACGCTGCGCGTGCGCGACGACGGCTGCGGCATCGCGACGGACGCGCCCGAGGGGCTGGGGCTGTCGACGATGCGCTACCGCGCCGGCGCGATCGGCGCCGCGCTGTCGATCACCGCGGCGGCCGCCGGCGGCACCGAAATCGCCTGCCGCTGGCCGCGGCAGCCAGGCTAGCGCCGGCCGCCGACGCCGCGTCAGGCCGGCTTGCGCGGCGCCGCACGCTTGCGCCGCCGCGCCGGCTGCGCCGACATCGGCGAGGCGAACGCCTGGCGGATCGCCGACAGCTCGGCCACCGCGAGCGCGACGCGGTGGTTGATCGAGCCGAGCGGTACGCGCCCGCGCGAATCGACCGCTCCGGCCGTAACGCCAGTCAGCAGCTCGATCGCCTGGTCGACGTCGCGTACCGCCCAGACGTGGAAGCGTCCGGCAGCGCAGGCGTCGACCACTTCCGGGTCGAGCATCAGTTGCGGCGCGTTGCTCGCCGGAATCAGCACGCCCTGCTCGCCGCTGAGCCCGCGCGCCTTGCAGATCGCGTAGAAGCCCTCGATCTTCTCGTTGACCGCGCCGATTGCCTGCACGTCGCCGAACTGGTTGACCGAACCGGTCACCGCCAGGCTCTGCCGAAGCGGCACCGCGGCCAGATCGGACATCAGCGCGCACAGCTCGGCCAGCGACGCGCTGTCGCCTTCGACCGGTCCGTACGACTGCTCGAACACCAGGCTGGCCGACAGCGACAGCGGCGTCGCCCGCGCGTAGCGCGCGCCGAGGAAGCTGGCCAGGATCATCACCCCCTTCGAATGGATCGCGCCGCCGAGCTCGGCCTCGCGCTCGATGTCGATGACCGCGCCGTCGCCGACCCGGGTCGTCGCGCTGATGCGCACCGGGTGGGCGAAGCGCAGGTCGTCGAGCTCGATCACCGCCAGTCCGTTGACCTGGCCGATGCGCGTACCCGCCACCGAAATCAGCAGCTCGTCGCGCAGGATCGCCGCGTGCAGGCGCTCGCGCACGCGGTCGGCGCGACGCAGTCGCGCGTGCAGCGCGGCGTCGACGTGCGCGGCGTCGACCTGCGCCGCCTCGCCGGCGCCGTGCGCCGCCTCACGCAGCACGTCGAGCAACTGGCGCCGGTTGGTGCTCAAGCGGCGTGCGTCGCCGGCCAGCCGCGCGCCGTGCTCGACCATGCGCGCGACCGCGTCCCGGCTCAGCGGCGGCAGCGCGGCGTCGCGCGCCAGCGTCGCGACGAAGGCCGCGTACAGCCGGGTGGTCTCGGCGTCGCGCGGCAGATCGTCGTCGAAATCGGCGGCGATCTTGAACAGCGCGTCGAAGTCCGGGTCAAGCTGCTTGAGCAGGTAGTAGACGTGGCGCTCGCCGACCAGCACGACCTTGACGTCGAGCTCCAGCGGCTGCGGCTCGAGCGCGACACTTCCGGCCAGGCCCCAGAGCTGGCCGACCGTTTCGATGTGCACCCTGGACGCGGCCAGCGCTCGCTTCAGTCCGTCCCACGCGTAAGGCTGGCCGAGCACTTTCAGCGCGTCGAGCACCAGGTAGCCGCCGTGCGCGCGATGCAGCGCGCCAGGCCGGATCAGCGTGAAGTTGGTGACCAGCGTGCCCAGCTGCGCGACCTGGTCGATGCGACCGACCAGGTTGGCGTGCGTCGGATGGTCCTCGACGACGACCGGCGCGCAGCCGTCGGCGTCGTGCGTGACCAGCGCGTTGACGCGGTAGCGGTTGTGCGCGATCTGCCCGGACAGCACCAGCGCGCCGATGCCGTCCTCGCGCTCGGTCGTCTCGCGCAGGCTCTCGCCGGCCTCGAGCACGTCGTGCATCACCGCGTCGAGGAAGGCCTGCACCGCCGGCAGGTCGGCATGGCGCTGGCGCACGTCGTCGAGCAGGTGGCCGGCGGCCAGCCCCAGCGTCTCGCGACTCGCTTCCTTGATCTGCGCCTGCGCGTCGCGCCGCCAGCGCGGCAGTTGCTGCATCAAGGCCTCGAGACGCTTGCCGTATTCGGCGACCAGCGCGCCGATGCGCTCCTGCTCGTCGGCCGGCAGCGCGGAGAATTCCTGCGGTCCCATCGCTTCGCCGTCCTTCAGCGGCGCGAAGATGAAGCCGCGCGGATTGCGCAGCAGCGCGATCCCGGCCTCGGCGGCCGACTTGCCGAGCTCGGCCAGCGCCTCTTCCTCACGCTGCTTGTACGCGTTCTGGATCGCCTCGACCCGGGCCTGGTGCGCGTCGCTGTCGAACGCGGCCGGAACCGCCTTGGCCAGCTCGGCGACGAAGGCGTCCATGTCGTCGGCCAGCGCGCGACCGCGCCCGGGCGGAACACGCAGCAGTGCCGGGTGCGCCGGCGCCGCGAAATTGTTCACGTAACACAGGTCGTCGGGTGCGGCGCGGCCACGCGCGTGCTCGGCCAGCAAGGTCTGCACGACGCTGTGGCGGCCGCTGCCGGCCTCGCCGAGCACGAAGGCGTTGTAGCCCGGCGCGCGCAGCGCCAGCGCCAGCGCCAGTGCCTCGGTCGCACGCTGCTGTCCGACCGCGGCGACCGCCGCGTCGAGTTCGGCGCTGCTGGCGAACGCCAGCTCGGCCGGGTCACAACGCGCGCGCAGCGCTTCGGGGGTCAGCGCCGGCGGCGGCGCCGCGGCGGCTTTTCGAGTCTCGGACATGACGTTCTCGTTGTAGGGTCGTCCTGCGTGCAGCGTAGACCCGCACGGCGCGGCTCGCCAAGCGGCACGGCAACGCGTTGTTGACGCAGCGCGCCCTGCGCGGCGCGGCGCCGCGCTTGCCGCATGCGCTTCGTGCGCCAACTCAACGCGCGCGGCCTCCGCGCGGCGCACAGTCGAGGCTTCGCGGCAAACGAAACGGACGCCCGCCATGCACGTCGAACCGATCATCACCTACCTCAACGTCGAGCCCAGCGCGGCGCTGGACGCCAAGGTGCGCGAGCGCATCGCGCACCTTGACCGCATGTTCCCGAACCTGAACAGCTGCCGCGTCGCGATCTCGCGTGACGACAGCCACCACCACCAGGGGCGGCACTACCGCGTGCGCATCGACGTCACCGCACCGGGCCATGAACTCGTCGCCGACCGTGCGCCGCCGCAACACCAGGCGCACGAGGATCCGTTCGTCGCGCTGCGCGACGCGTTCGACGCGATCGAGCGCCGCGTGCAGGACCTCGCGCGCGAAATGCGCGGCGACGTGAAGACGCACGCGGTGCCCGCGCACGGCCGCGTCGTCGAAATCGACGCGGCAGCCGGCCGCGGCCGCATCGTCGCCGCCGACGGCCGTTCCTTGTACTTCCACCGCAACGCGGTCGTCGACGGCCGCTTCGACGAGCTCGAGGCGGGGCGCGACGTGCGCTTCGAAGTGCACGCCGGCGACGACGGCCCGCAGGCGGTCGGCGTCGCACCGATCGGCCACCCCCACCTC
>MLJW01000667.1_pt1 | contig 11893 bp, 9 predicted proteins | sample 888231 | NCBI WGS metagenome assembly MLJW01 (sample SAMN05788063, study PRJNA343431) | mine drainage metagenome | isolation source: sample collected from the inflow into an acid mine drainage treatment plant... | place: Germany: Lusatia, lignite mining district
GAATGCCTGAATGTTCTGTTCCAGCATGCGTTCGGAAGTGGCGCTGTCGCCCATCTGGCGCGCCATTCCGCCGCAGCAGCTTTGCGTCTGCGGGACATGCACGGTATAGCCGAGACGGTTGAGTAGCAGGATGGCCGAGCGCAGGGTGTCGGTATCGAATATGGACGAGATGCAGCCGAGAAACAGGGCGACTTCGCCTCGCGCCGATCCGGCCGGATAGCAGGGGTGCCAGTTTTCCTGCCGCGGAACGGTCGGCAGCAGTGCATCCGTCTGCTTGAGGATGGGAAAGGCCAGGCTCGCGATGCGGCGCAGGCCGCTGACCTGGGCCAGGCGAGCCAGGCGCCCGGCCAGCGCCGTCGCTGCCCGGCGTTCCATGATCCAGGCCATGGCGCGTTCCGCCCTGGAGATCGGCGCCGCGACCATGGCGCGCGCTTCGTCCACCAGCGCCCCGTAGCGCACGCCGTTGGGGCAGACGCTCTCGCAGGCGCGGCAACTCAGGCACAGGTCGATATGCTGCCGGAACCTGGCATTGGCTGCCAGCCGGCCCTGTGCCACGGCATTGATCAGCTGAATGCGGCCGCGGGGGGAATCGGCCTCCGACTGCGTCTTGCGGTAAGTGGGGCAATACGGCAGGCAGAGTCCGCAGGCGACACAGCGATCGGCTTCGGCAGCGTTCTTGAGAGGGGTGATGGCGTTCATGATGAAAAGCGCAGGGCGGCACAATGGCCGCCCCTGCCTGGTTCATTTGCAGAAGGTCATTTCTTTTGCAGGATGTGCAGACCCTTGAGCAGGTTCAGTGCCTGGGTGAACTGGTAGTCGCTCCCGGTGCCCAGTTCGATGGGCGCTGCTTTTTCGCTGTCACCGTTCTTTTCCGGCGCAGCAATCACCTTGGCGGGCTGTTCTGCAGGTGCTCCGCCATCCTTCGGGTTGGAGAGGTGGTGCGTCAGGTCGACTTCGCGCAGGTTGAGGGCCTGATCGAAGCTGTTCGCCGGGCCTTCTTCCACCTGAATGTCCGGCACGATGCCCTTGGCCTGGATGGAGCGCCCGTTGGGGGTGAAATAGCGCGCCGTGGTGAGCTTGATGGCACTGCCATTGTTCATCGGCAGGATGGTCTGGACCGATCCCTTGCCGAAGCTCTGCGTCCCCATGATGACGGCGCGCTGGTGATCCTGCAGGGCGCCGGAAACGATCTCCGAAGCCGAGGCCGAGCCGCCGTTGATCAGCACCACCATGGGCACGGTCTTGAGTTCGGCCGGAACGCCTTTGACGTAGTCGTCCTTGCCGCGAACGTAGTTTTCGGGATTGGCGGTGAGGCGCATTTTGGCGTCCTCGATACGGCCTTCGGTGTAGACGACCAGATCTCCCTTGGGCAGGAATTCTGCCGACACTCCTACGGCGGAATTGAGCAGGCCGCCCGGATTGTTGCGCAGGTCGAGAATCATGCCTTTCAATTCACCCTTGTTTTCGTCGTGCATCGCCTTCAGCGCATGGGCCAGGTCTTCACCCGTGCGCTCCTGGAACTGCGTGATGCGGGCATAGGCATAGCCTGGCTCCACCAGTTTGTACTTGACGCTCTGCACTTTGATCACGGCGCGGGTGAGGGTGAAGATCAGCGGCTTGTTTTCGGCCTTGCGCAGCACGGTCAGGACGATTTTCGTGTCCGGCTTGCCGCGCATCAGCTTGACCGCTTCGTTCAGGGACAGTCCCTTGACCGGTGTCTCATCCAGCTTGATGATCAGGTCGCCGGATTTCAGCCCGGCGCGGAATGCCGGCGTATCCTCGATCGGCGATACCACCTTGATGAAGCCGTCCTCCATCCCGACTTCGATGCCGAGGCCGCCGAACTCACCCTGCGTGCCGTCCTGCAGTTCCTTGAAGGCATCCACGTCCAGGTAGGCGGAGTGCGGGTCCAGGCTCGACAGCATGCCGTTGATGGCCCCTTCGATGAGTTTCTTGTCCGTCACCGGCTCGACATAGTCGCTCTTGATCTTGCCGAATATTTCGGCAAAGGAGCGCAGGTCTTCCAGCGGCAGCTGTTGCGCCTTGGTGTCCTTGTCGGCAATCGCTGAATAGTTGAGGCTCAGCATGATGCCGAGCAAGGCGCCCAGGCCGATCAAGCCAAATTTTTCGAATTTTGCACGCATGTTGACCCGGATTCCTTTACAGTACAGTGAAGTTGGTTGTGACCGTGAAACTTGGAAAAAGGTCATTTTCCGCTATTTGAACCCGCGATGCAAAAATCCCTGCACTTTCCCTAGAATTCGTATTCGACCTGCATCCGGAATGTATGGTCAGGTGCCCCATTGGTGGCACCGTACAGCATGGCGGCATTGTACCTGATGGCCTGTTTCTGGCCTACATCCAGCTTGCCGAAGACCGCCGGCCCGAAGCGGTGGGTTTGCTGCTCGAACTGGCTCGAGTCATTCCACGCGCCCATCCCGCCGAATCCCTGCGCGCCGAACTCGAATGCCCTCTGCCAGCGGTATTTGACCTGCCATTGATAACCAATGTCGGTGTTGTACGTGGTTGCAGCGGCATCCCTGGGGCCCAGTCTGCGCTGGAACAGCACGTTCCCGTTGAGTTGCAGCTTGCCGAAATCAGTCTGGAACAGCGGGCCGAACGTGAGTTCATAGGGTTGGCCGTGGTTGCTCACGGGCGCCTCTATTTCCGTGATCAGGCCGATGTCTACCGGATATTTGCCGGTTTCCGTCAGCTGAAACTTGTTTTCCCATTCGGCGAGGCTGGTGCCCGTGTTTTCCTCGCGTTCGCGCTTGATGTAGATTTCGGTGAACCAGTTCTCGCTGGCGCCGTATCCGAAGCCAAGGCTGCTGGCCGTGGCGTGGCTCCTGTCGGGCTGCTCGGCACTGCCGAACTTGAAGTCGATTTCCCTTTCGCCGGACTCCACGTTTGGCGTGTAGACGTAGTCTGCCGGGCTTGCAATGGCACGGCTGCTATACAGCGCGCCCAGCAGGAGGGCAAGGGTGATTTTTTTCATGATTCAATCCTTGTCTTCGATGTCCGATGTTTTGTCAGCAGCATGCCGAGCGTAATGGCGCAGAATGCGGCGGCGTAGAAAATGAGCTGCATTCCTGAGGGCCTCGCATCGTAGCCGGTCAGTCCATGCAGCAGGGTGCCGAGGGCGGAATCCGGCGGCAGCAGTGCCGAACTGTCCCATAGCGGCGCAGTCAGGCTGGGGATCAGGTCGGCCTGGATCAGGTAGCGGGCAAGCTGCGAAGCCATGCCTGCGGCCAGCAGCAGCACCAGCAGGCTGGTTGCGCTGAAGAACCAGCGCAGCGGGATGCGCAGCAGCCCGGCATATAGCGCCCATCCGGCCACCATGCCGGCGATCAGTCCAAGCAGGCCACCGACCAGCGTCGTGTGGCCGTCCTGCCCGCCGCCCGAAGCGATGCCATAGAGAAAAAGTGCAGTTTCCGAACCTTCGCGCAGCACCGCCAGCGCAATGACGGCGAACAGCACCGAACATTCGCTGCGCCCATCGCTGACATCGCGCCCGGCGGCGCGGGCCCGGCTGGCCAACTCTCTGCCATGGGCCGTCATCCAGATGTTGTGCCAGGCCAGCATCAGCACGGCAATGCCAAGAATCGCAGCATTGAGCAATTCCTGCCCCAGGCCGCTGGCCATTTCGGCGATGACACCGGTGGTTGCCGCGACCATGCCGGCACCGCAGAGCCCTGCCAGCAGGCCGGCGATCAGCCAGCGGTTGCGGTTCGGAACCTGTTGGGTGGCGGCTGCGATGATGCCGATGATGAGAGCGGCTTCAAGGGTTTCGCGAAATACGATGATGGCTGCGCCGAACATGATTTTTTCCTTATCTGTGGGCCTACTGGGCGAGCAGCGCACCCTGTGCGGTGTCCTTGTTGAACTCGCCGAAGAAGGGGTAGCGGCCGGGCGCCAGTGGACCGACGAAGATCGTGGTCGAGCTGTTGCCGGGAATGACTTTCTCGCGGTTGAGTTCGTGGCTTTCGAATTCTTCCGGCGTGGCGTCCCTGTTCTCTATCCTGAGCCTGATTTTTTTTGCGGCGGGAACAGTCAGCTCCGCCGGTTCGAATCGATGCGCATGGATGGTCAGGATGAAATCGGCATCTGCTGCGAGAGCGGTGTTGGCCAGCAGGAACAGGGCAAGAGCGAGAGGTGTTTTCATGCGGCGGCTCCGTGAAGTTTTGTAAATGATAATTCTTCTCATTAAGATTTGCAATAGTTTGTTCACATCGAGGGTGCAGGCGTTGCCGCTGAAACAGACGATTAAGTTAAAATCGGCGGATCGAAACGTGCGGGTGATTTGAAAATGAAGCGAATTCTGATCATGCTGGGTTTGCTGGCAGGATGCGCCGTGGTTCCAAAAGTGCCGGAAATGCCAGTGGAGAAGCCGGTCCCGCCACAGGAAACCGTTGCACCCCAGGCCAGGCCAGCGGCGGTTCCGGCCAGAGCCGCACCGCCCAGGGTGGCCCTGGTGCTGGGGGGGGGTGCCGTACGCGGCTTCGCCCATATCGGCGTGATCAAGGTGCTTGAAGCGCAGGGCATCATGCCGGACCTGATCGTCGGCACCAGTGCCGGCAGTGTCGTAGGAGCGTTGTACGCCGCAGGCTACGGGGGGTTCGAACTGCAGAGGATCGCCTTCAAGCTGGAAGAGGATAGCGTCGGCGACTGGATCCTCCCGGACCGCGGCTTCATCAAGGGCGAGGCGCTGCAGAACTACATCAACAAGGCGGTACGCGGCGTGCAGATAGAAAAGCTGAAGAAGCCTTTTGCGGCGGTCGCCACCGATCTGCAGAGCGGGGAAATCATGGTGTTCCGGCGCGGCAACACAGGGCAGGCGGTGCGCGCCTCAAGCAGCGTGCCGGGGGTGTTTCAGCCGGTGAACATCAATGGGCGGGATTATGTCGATGGTGGCCTGACCAGCCCGTTGCCGATCAGGGTGGCGCGCAACCTGGGCGCGGACGTGGTGATCGCAGTGGATATTTCCGCCCGGCCGAGCGCGGCCAGAATCGGGGGCGTGACAGACGTCCTGATGCAGGCCATTGCCATCATGGAGCAGTCGCTGCGCAACGACGAGCTACCGGAGGCCGATGTGCTGATTAGGCCCAATACGACAGGTTTCGGCTCGGCGGATTTCACCAAGAAACACGAGGCGATCCTGGAAGGAGAAACGGCGGCACAAGCCGCATTGCCGCTTATTCGGGAGAAAATTCGGCAGGCGGCTGAGCGGAAACAGGCAGCCTACGTGCCCCGCTGAAGCGCTTGGACCAGTAGGTGTCGTTCATGTCCACGACATGTACGCCGCCGCCGGTGGTCGGCGCATGAATGAAGCGGCCTTCGCCGACGTAGATGCCGACATGGGAAAAAGTGCTCTTGAGGGTCTTGAAGAAGACCAGGTCGCCCGGCTGCAGCTGATCCATGGTGACGGCCTTCCCCAGCTGGCTGATGGCGCGCGCGCCGTGGGGCAGGGTCAGGCTGCTGGCCTGCTGGAACACATATCTGACGAAGCCGCTGCAATCGAAGCCGGTTTCCGGTGAGCTGCCACCGTATTTATACTTCACGCCGGTCAGGCTGAGCGCGCTCAGCAGCACTTCCTGCGCTGCACTCGACCATTGCGAACCGAGTCTGGCGATGGTATCCAGCTGGTCCCCGCTGACGGCATCGTCGGCGCGTACAGGGCATGCAACCAGGGCCAGGCAGAGTGCTGCAATGTGGATGGCTATACGCATGGGACTGAATTGTATGGGGAAGCTGCAACAAAGTGCAACCTTAAATTCGCCTCATCGGGTTCCGGAGAACTCCATTAATATCCCTGGACACGGCCATTCCCGTGCTGTGTTTTCCTTGTAGAATGGACTAGTCATCCATAGCCCAAGGAGGCTGTCATGAGCGACGAAAAGGAATTCTCACTGGAACAGATCAGGGCGGCAGCGCGTGCTCTGGTCATTGCCGGACAGGACGTGCGAAAGAAGCTCGATGCGCTGACGGTGCGGGCGCTGGCCCAGCGCGATCTGGCCGAACAGCAGGTGCGCGAAGTGCTGACGGCGATCACCGAGGGCATCAGCCTCGGGGCTGCTGAGCGTGCCGACGAAATGCGCGCCAGCCTGACGGATGCGCTGCACGGCATGGATGACGCGCTGCAGCACGCGGCCGAAGCCATGAATCTGGCACTGGGCGAAGCGAATTCGTCGGTCCGGGAGTTCGCGCAGCAGGATGTCAAGCAGGGCCTGAACGAATTGAAGAATCTGGAAGCGCTGTTTCTGGAAACCGTTGGCCATGTCGCGCAGGGCGCAAACGAACTGGTGCGGCAGGAAATGAACCGGCTGGTGGAGCATGCCCGGCGCACCGGAACCGGAACCGGTGATCGCGTCCGGACGGTAGCGGAAGATCTCGGTCATCGCGTGCGCACGACGGCCGCCGAGGCCGGGGATGCCGGCCGCCGCGCGGCGCTGGAGATAGGCTCCCGCGTAGCATCCCTCGCCAGTCGCAAGTTGTCGGAGATTGCCGACAGAATTGCCAGACGGGCAGAACAGCTCAAACAGAAGTGACCTGCCAACCGCCCGAGCCTTCATATCAATGATCCGTGAAACCATCTCCGTCATGCGTGATTTTGGCCGCTTGCGCGAAATCGCCGGCATTCTGATTCACTACGGCTGGGGCGACATCGTCAAGCGCATGGGCCTGGGAAACCTGACCGAGCGTGCCGGTTCCCTGCTGCGCCGGAAACAGGCGGACGAGATCATGCATTTGCCGGCCGAGGTGCGCGTGCGCCTGGCGCTGGAGGAACTGGGGCCGACTTTCGTCAAGCTGGGACAGGTGCTGGCAACGCGCGCCGATATTTTTCCGCCACGCTGGATTGCCGAGTTTGCCAAACTGCAGGACAACGTGCCGCCGGAGCCGTTCGAGGCCTTGCTGCCGGAACTGGAAAAGACACTGGGTCGCTCGCCTTTCCTGGTGTTCAAGGATCTCGAGCGCGAAGCGGTCGCGGCGGCCTCCATCGCCCAGGTGCACCTGGCGAAACTGCAGGACGGCACGCCGGTGGTACTCAAGGTGCGCCGTCCCAATATCGAGGTTCGCATCGAGGCCGACCTGCGCCTGCTGGGGCATCTGGCGCGGCTGCTGGAGTCGGAGTTGCCCGAGTCGCGCCGTTTTCAGCCGGGCAAGATGGTCGGCCAGTTCGCCAAATCCCTGCGCCGCGAACTCGATCTAGCGCTGGAGGCGCGCAATACCGAACGCTTTGCGCAAAATTTCGCCGACGACCCCAACGTCGTTTTTGCCAAGGTGTACTGGGAATACAGCAGCGTCACGCTGATGGTGATGGAGTTCATCGACGGCATTCCCGGCAATGATCTGCAGGCAGCCAGGGATGCCGGTCTCGATCTCAGGCAACTGGGCGCGCTGGGCGCCGATACCGTGCTCAAGATGGTGCTGGTCGACGGCTTCTTTCATGCCGACCCGCATCCGGGCAATATCTTCTATCTGCCGAGCAACCGGCTGGCGATCATCGACTGCGGCATGGTTGGGCGCATCAGCATGGAGCGCCGCGACCAGATTGCCGACATGCTGGCGGCGCTGGTGGCCAAGGACATCGAACGGTTGCGCGACATTCTGGTTGGCTGGGCGGGTGATGCGCCGGTCGACGATGCCAGGCTGACCGGCGACCTGGACGAGCTCATTTTCAATTACGAGAGTGCGCCGCTCAGGCAGATCCGTTTCGGCGTGCTGCTCAACGACCTCATCAGCGTCATGCGCGAAAATCACCTGATGGTGCCGCCGGACCTCACCATGCTGTTCAAGGCCTTGATGACGCTGGAAGGACTGGGCCGCCAGCTCGATCCGGATTTCCAGATCGTGCGCCACCTGACGCCGTTCGTGAAAAAGGTCATCGTCGACCGTTACCGGCCGGGCGCACTCCTGAAGCGCGGACGGCACAACCTGATGAGCGTGATGGACGTGGCGACGGCGCTGCCGCGCGATGTCTCGCGCCTGCTGCGCGAAATCCGGCGCGGCCGGGTCAAGATCGATCTCGACCTCAAGCGTCTGGATCATTTCGGCCATCAGCTCGATCACAGCACCAACCGCCTGACCCTGGCGCTGGTGATGTCGGCGCTGATCATCGGGTCGTCCATCGTGATGACCGTCAAGGGCGGGCCGACGCTGTTCGGACTGCCGGCGTTCGGCTTTCTCGGCTTCTTCGTGGCGTCGCTGTTCGGCGTGATCCTGATGATTTCGATCTGGCGCTCGGGCCGCGATTAGGGAAATTAGCCTGCGGGACTTGAAATTGACCGGACAGCCCTCAGCTAATGGGCCTGTCGCAATTTAATTTTGGAGTTCCGGAACATGAGCGAAACCGCACAAAAAGAAACCCTAGGCTTTCAGACCGAAGTCAAGCAGCTGCTGCAGCTGATGATTCATTCCCTGTATTCCAACAAGGAAATTTTTCTCCGGGAACTGATTTCCAATGCGTCCGATGCGGCCGACAAGCTGCGTTTCGAAGCGCTGTCGGATGCTGCGCTGTTCGAGAACGACAGCGAGCTGAAGATCAGCGTCTCTTTTGACAAGTCCGCCCGTACCCTGACCATCGCCGATAACGGCATCGGCATGAACCGCCAGGAAGTCATCGACAACATCGGCACCATCGCCAAATCCGGCACGCGCGAATTCTTCTCCCAGCTGTCCGGCGACCAGAAGAAGGACGCTGCGCTGATCGGCCAGTTCGGCGTCGGGTTCTATTCCGCCTTCATCGTGGCTGACCGGGTGACGCTGACCACGCGCCGCGCCGGCCTGACCGCCGAGCATGGGGTGCGCTGGGAGTCGGGCGGCGAGGGCGACTACACGCTGGAAATGGTGGACAAGCCGACGCGCGGCACCGAAGTCGTGCTGCATCTGCGCGATGGCGACGACGAATTCCTGTCCGACTGGAAGATCAAGACTACCATCCGCAAGTATTCCGACCACGTCACCCGGCCCATCGTGATGAAGAAGTCCGAATGGAAGGACGGCGAGGAGGTGCCGAGCGGCGAGGTCGATACCGTCAACAAGGCGTCCGCCTTGTGGTCACGCCCCAGGAACGATATCGCCGAGGACGAATACCAGGAGTTCTACAAGCACGTCGCGCACGACTTCGAGCCGCCGCTGGCCTGGTCGCACAACCGCATGGAAGGCAAGCAGGAATACATTTCTCTGCTGTATGTGCCGGCCCGCGCACCGTTCGACCTCTACGACCGCGAGCGCCGCCATGGCATCAAGCTGTACGTGCGCCGCGTATTCATCATGGACGATGCCGAGCAGCTGATGCCGCAATACCTGCGCTTCGTGCGCGGGGTGATCGACTCGAGCGATCTGCCGCTCAACGTCTCGCGTGAAATCCTGCAGCATTCCAAGGACATCGACGCCATCAAGGCCGGTTCGGTGAAGAAGGTGCTGGGCATGCTGGAAGAGATGGCCGAGAACGAGCCGGAAAAGTATGCCGGATTCTGGAAGGAATTCGGCCGCGTGCTGAAGGAAGGCCCGGGAGAGGATTTCGCCAACAAGGAGAAAATCGCCGGCCTGCTGCGTTTCGCTTCCACGCATTCCGGCACCGAGGAGCAGTCGGTTTCGCTCAAGGATTACATTGCCCGCATGAAGGACGGCCAGGAGCCGATCTATTACATCACCGCCGATACCTTCGCTGCGGCCCTGCACAGCCCGCACCTCGAGATCTTCCGCAAGAAGGGCATCGAAGTGCTGCTGCTGTCCGATCGCGTCGATGAATGGCTGGTGAGCGGCCTGACCGAATTCGACGGCAAGAAACTGCAATCCGTGACCAAGGGCGATCTCGACCTGGGCAAGCTTGAAGACGAAGCCGAGAAAGCGGATCAGAAGAAGGCCGAGGATGCCTTCAAGCCGCTGGTCGAGCGCATCGGCGCCGCACTGGGCGAAAAGGTCAAGGAAGTGCGTGTCACGCACCGCCTGACGGATTCCCCGGCGTGTCTCGTGACCGGCGCGCAGGACATGAGCGCCAACCTGGAGCGCCTGCTGAAGGCGGCCGGGCAGAACGCGCCATCGACCAAGCCGGTGCTGGAAATCAACCCGCAGCACGCGCTGGTGACACGGCTGCAGGAAGAAACCGATGAGGCGCGCTTTGCCGACTGGGCCAACCTGCTGTTCGATCAGGCCCTGCTGGCCGAAGGCGGGCAACTGGAAGACCCGGCCAGTTTCGTGCGTCGCCTGAACGGATTCCTGACGCTGGTCCCCTGACGGGCTGACAGTCCCGTCCGGCCCCGCCGGCACCAAGGTGCGGGCGGGGTTTTTGTTTTCGGACCGGCGCCGCCAGCTCCTCCGGCGGCTGGCGATGCACCAGGCGGAGGTTCGCATGCACCATTCTCGGTCTGCGCGCAGGTGCGGGGTTGGCGGACAAATCTTGCTCCCGGGCCCGGCCGGCATCAGATACCTGATGCCGGCCGATTTGTCGTAACATACGGTATGTTTGTTGCTACCGAGAACAATCGCATCCAAATTTCCGGGAAATTTCATCATGACTTCACTCAAATCTCCACGGCAATACCATTTGCGCAACGATGAGCATTCCATCGAGAAATCGCTGGCCAATCACCTGACCTACAGCGGCGGCAAGACCCGCAAGTCCGCTACCGGCCGTGACTGGTTCGATTCCGCGGCGCACACCGTGCGCGACCATCTGATCGAGCGCTGGGTGGAGACCGTCAGCCACTACGACGAGAAAGACCCGAAGCGGATCTATTACCTTTCGCTGGAATTCCTGATCGGGCGCACGCTGTCCAATGCGGCGCACAATCTCGACATCGAGCCGCAGCTGCGCGATGGCCTGAAGGCCATGGGGCAGGAGATGGAGCCGGTGGAGGAGATGGAAACCGACGCCGCGCTCGGCAACGGCGGCCTGGGCCGCCTGGCGGCCTGCTTCCTGGATTCGATGGCGTCCCTCGATCTGCCCGGCATGGGCTACGGCATCCGTTACGAATACGGCATGTTCAAGCAGCGCATCGAAGACGGGCAGCAGGTCGAAGGCCCGGACAACTGGCTGCGCTACGGCAATCCCTGGGAATTCCAGCGCCCGGAGCGCCTCTATCCGGTCAAGTTCAATGGCCACGTGGTGCAGTTCACCGACGAGCACGGCAGCGTCGAGCACCGCTGGGTGGACAGCGACACCGTGATGGCGATGGCCTACGACATGCCGATCCCCGGCTACAAGACCGATACCGTCAACAACCTGCGCCTGTGGTCGGCCAAGGCGACGCGCGAATTCAACCTGGACTCGTTCAATGCCGGCGACTACGTGGGCGCCGTGGAAGAAAAGAACACCACCGAGAACCTCTCCAAGGTACTGTACCCCAACGACACTTCGGTGAACGGGCGCGAACTGCGGTTGCGCCAGCAGTATTTCTTCGTCTCCGCATCGGTCCAGGACATATTGCATCGGTTCCTCTCCAGGCATCAGGACTGGAAGCTGCTGCCGGAGAAGATTGGCATCCAGCTCAACGATACCCACCCGTCCATCGCCGTGGCGGAAATGATGCATCAGCTGGTCGACATGCGGCACCTGAAGTGGGATGACGCCTGGGATCTGGTCACGCGCATTTTCGCCTACACCAACCACACCCTGATGCCGGAAGCCCTCGAAACCTGGCCGGTCGACATGTTCGGCCGCGTGCTGCCGCGCCATCTGGAGATCATCTACACCATCAACCATCATTTCATGCACATGGTGAACCACCTGTTCCCGGGCGACAGCGACCTGCTCAAGCGTGTCTCTATCATCGACGAGACGGGCGGGCGCCGCGTGCGCATGCCACATCTGGCGATCGTCGGCAGCCATACCGCCAACGGCGTGGCGGCGATCCACAGCGAGCTTCTTCCCACCACCCCGTTTGCGGATTTT
>MLJW01000668.1_pt1 | contig 11879 bp, 14 predicted proteins | sample 888231 | NCBI WGS metagenome assembly MLJW01 (sample SAMN05788063, study PRJNA343431) | mine drainage metagenome | isolation source: sample collected from the inflow into an acid mine drainage treatment plant... | place: Germany: Lusatia, lignite mining district
ATTTTATTTGGGGCCGGGGGTTGCCCGGCGGCAAGTTACTTTCTTTTGCTTGCCCAAAAGAAAGTAACCAAAGAAGAAGGCACCCCCAGCCACCTCAAGGGTGGCCCAGCCGCGCCCCTGCGGGGTTCCCTGCGCTGCGCGCCAATTGGCTTCGGCCGCGCTTCGCGCTTAACTTGCTGTGCAAGTTAGCCTGCGCCGCAACAAGCTGCTTCGCAGCGTGTTGTCGGGCGGCAATCAAACTCGCCCTGACAGGCCACACAAAGCGTGGCCTGTTGCGGAGCTCAAACAAGTGATTGCCGAAAGCCCCCGGCTCGGCTGTGCTGCTCGGCACGGCAGAAGGGGAATTGTCGGGTGTCGACATTGACTGTGTTATTAACCTTTGATCTAGAAAATCAGGTTGAGCACTGTTACTTGATTGCTTCATATACATAAGAGCCAAGAACAGACCCTATAACTCCTAGAACAATTGCTGTTACACCAGAGATTGCCAGTGACCACAATGGATGCTGCTTGATAAAGTCCGTGATCCTATAAAACAACTTCTTTTGGATTCCCCGAATCTCTTTTTTGCATTTAGCTATTGTTTCATCCGAGATTTGTTCTTGCCTAAGCCGTTCTAAGCAATCTGAGCAAATAATTGGGTTGTGGCAAGAATAGACAATATCTGTCTTGATTCCATTCATATCGAATAGGCAGCCACGAGTTTCATCGTGCGTGAAATTGGTGTGTTCCGTGGATTCTGGTATACAGTTGCCACTACGTTTGTACAGTAGCGTGTACGCGTAAAGGAGGCGAAAGATGATATTTTCTAGCGGTATATTCGAGTACCTCAGAATTTCTTTGATTTCATGAAATGTGAAAACAACTCTGTTCGCGCTAAGGCGACGTGAATACCAATTTAGCTCTATCGGTACATTAACGATGGCGATCAAGAACTCACCGCTGAATGTGTTTGGAAGAACGGTCTCCAGTGATTCGTCGGTAAACTCCCACTCCATGCCGTCAGAGTCTTTGGAAAGTGAATAGCTTTCTATTTCATCGAGTACTTCAAATACGGAAGATTTCCACTTCTTTATCTTTTGCCGGTTAAATTCGGCAGGCATGTGACCAATGGTCGCCACAGTTATTTTAGTTTTGGACATTGGCTATTTCCTAATAGGCTTGACAAGATATAGACGACACAGTTATCGAATAATATTCCAGTAAAACAATCAAGTACATAATTGAAAGCATAAATGTCCGACCCAATCATCATTCCCGACAACGAAATCGAAATCACCGCCGTGCGTGCGCAGGGGGCAGGGGGGCAGAACGTCAACAAGGTTTCCAGCGCGGTGCATTTGCGCTTCGATATCCGCGCCTCTTCGTTGCCGGAGGGGGTGAAGGAGCGGCTGCTGGCGCTGCGGGACCACCGCATCACGGCGGAAGGGGTCGTCGTCATCAAGGCGCAGCGCTACCGCAGCCAGGAGATGAACCGGCAGGATGCGATTACGCGGCTGCATGCGCTGGTGAATGGCGTGGCGCGGCCGCCGCTGGTGCGGCGCGCGACCCGACCCACACTGGGTTCGAAGAAGCGGCGGCTGGAAGGGAAGATGCAGCGCGGGCAGATCAAGGTCACGCGCGGCAAGGTGGACGAATCCTAGTGTCCCATCAGGGTACTTCTTTCGGGGCGCGGTTGGCCAGCCCGACCTGTGGCAAAATGGCGGCCTGATGAAAATTATCGCCCTCGACACCTCGACCGAATATCTCTCGCTTGCACTGTGGCAGGACGGCAGTGTTGCCGTGCGCGAACTGCTGGCGGGGCAGAAGCATTCCGAACTGGTGCTGCCCTTGATCCGGGAGCTACTGGATGAAAGCGGCCTGCAACTGGTTGACCTGGACGGCATCGCGTTCGGCGAAGGGCCGGGGTCGTTCACGGGTTTGCGTATTGGGTGCGGCGTGGCGCAGGGGCTGGCGTTTGGCGCCGGGCTGCCGGTGGTCGGGGTCTGCACGCTGGAAGCGCTGGCGCAGCGGGCCGGGGCGGCACGTGTCATCGCCTGCCTCGATGCGCGCATGAACGAGGTGTATCACGCGGTCTATGAGCGCGACGGCGACGCCTGGCGCACGGTGTCGCCGCCCGGGCTGTATCCGCCGGCGCTGGTGCCGGCGGTGGAAGGTTCCGGCTGGTGCGGCATCGGCAGCGGCTGGGATAATTTCGGCGCGGTGCTCGATGGCGTGTATGGGCTGCAAGTGGATGGAAAAATTGCCGGCGCTTTCCCGCTGGCGCGCCACATGGCGGAACTGGCCGCACCCCGCTTCGCGTGCGGCGAAGGCAAACCTGCGCATGATGCGGCGCCGCTTTATGTGCGCAACAAGGTGGCGTTCACCATCCGGGAGCGGGAGGCGAACAGATGAACGCGCAGCTCATGCCCGCCGTGACTTATCGCCCCATGCAGGAAGCGGATCTCGATGCCGTGATGGCCATCGAACCGAAGATTTACTCGCATCCGTGGTCGCGCGGAAATTTCGCCGATTCTATTCGGTCCGGCCATAGCTGCTGGGTGTGCGAGCACGACGGCGAGGTGATCGGCTACGGCGCGCTGATGGTGGTGCTGGACGAGGCGCACCTGCTCAATATCAGCATTGCCAGGGCATTTCAGGGGCGAGGTCTGGGGCGAAGGCTGCTGCAGCATTTCATCGAGATTGCGCGCCGCCATGGAGGGCAGATGATGTTTCTGGAAGTGCGGTCGTCCAACACCTCGGCCATCGGGCTGTACGAGAGCATGGGGTTCAACGAGTTTTCGGTGCGCAAGGGCTACTACCCGGCCGAGCATGGCCGCGAAGATGCGATTCTGATGGGGCTGGCGCTGTGAGCATGCCGCGCGATGTCGTCTTGAAGGAGCTGGAGTTGCTGCCGGCATGGCGGCAGCGTCAACAGTCGGCGGTCGATCAGGCCGTCCTGCCCGTACAGTCAGCGCCTGCGTCCTCTTCCAAGCCGGATGTCGACATGCCGCTCGGGGAGAGCCGGCGCGAGGCCATCATGCAGATGGACTGGGAGGCGTTGCGCGAGGGGGTGGGGCATTGCCAGTCGTGCGCACTGGCACAGACCCGCACGCAAACCGTGTTCGGCGTGGGCGACGAACACGCCGACTGGCTGTTCGTCGGCGAAGCGCCGGGGGCGGAGGAAGATCGGCGCGGCGAGCCGTTCGTGGGCGAAGCGGGCAAGCTGCTGGATAACATGCTGGCGGCGATCGGGCTGCGGCGCGGGGACAATGTCTACATCGCCAACGTGCTGAAATGCCGTCCGCCCGACAACCGCGAGCCGCAGCGCGAGGAACTGCTGCAGTGCGATCCATTCCTCAAGCGTCAGGTCGAACTCATCCGGCCGAAACTGATTGTGGCGCTGGGCCATGTTGCCGCGCAATCCGTTTTGAATAGTGATGTGTCGATCGGTGCGCTGCGTGGCAAGCTGCACGATTTCCATGGCGTGCCGGTGGTCGTGACGTACCACCCGGCCTACCTGCTGCGTAATCTGCTGGACAAGGCTTTAGCCTGGGAAGATTTATGTTTCGCCCGTGCCGCCATGCGGCAGTTGCAATCTGTCACAGCGACCCCATTGTAATCAATACGAATTCTGTGAAGGGGTATCCCATGCGCAAACTGATGACCGTTTTTCTTCTGGCCGCGACGCTGGCACTGACCGGCTGCGGCTACAACACTTTCCAGTCGCAGGATGAGCAGATCAGCGCTGCCTGGAGCGAGGTGCTCAACCAGTACCAGCGTCGCGCCGATCTGGTGCCGAATCTGGTCAATACCGTCAAGGGATACGCCAGCCACGAAAGGGATGTGCTGGAGGCGGTGACGTTGGCGCGTGCCAAAGTGGGCAGCATTCAGGCCACGCCGGAACTGGTCAATGACGAAAAGGCCTTTGCCAGGTTCCAGGCTGCGCAGGGCGAGTTGACCTCGGCGCTGTCGCGGCTGCTGGTGGTGTCGGAAAACTACCCCCAGCTCAAGGCAGATGCCAGCTTCCGCGATCTGCAGGCGCAGCTGGAAGGCACCGAGAATCGCATCACCGTGGCACGCAACCGCTACATCGTGGCGGTCAAGGACTATAACGTGACGGTGCGCTCCTTCCCCAGCAACCTGACGGCGATGATGTTCGGCTACAAGATCCGGCCCTCGTTCACGGTCGAGAACGAAAAAGCCATATCGACGGCACCCAAGGTCGATTTCGGCAACTAAGCCACCGACATGATTCGCTGGTTGGTAGCGCTGCTGGTCTGCCTGCTGCCCTGGCTGGCGCAGGCAGATGTCGGGATCCCGCCGCTGCAGCATCGGGTGACGGATCTCACCGGCACGCTGACGCCGCAGCAACAGTCCGCGCTGGAAGCCAACCTGGCCGCCTTCGAGGCCAGAAAAGGCAGCCAGATCGCCATCCTGATGCTGCCGACCACCCAGCCTGAAGACATCGCGCAGTATTCCATCCGGGTCGTCGAGGCCTGGAAGCTGGGCCGCAAGGGCGTGGACGACGGGGTGCTGGTGCTGCTGGCCAAGGACGACCACAAGTCGCGCATCGAGGTCGGTTACGGGCTGGAGGGCGCCCTGAACGACGCCACTGCCAAGCGTATCGTGTCTGAAGTCATGCGTCCGCACCTCACACAAGGCGATTTTTACGGCGGACTGCTGGCCGGGGTGAACAAGATTGAATCGGTGATCGATGGCGAACCGTTGCCGGAGCCCGTTCAGAGTAGCGGTCAAGGCGGTTTCGATGCCAATTACATTTTTGCGGTTTTTGTGGCTGCCATGGTGCTGGGCGGTTTGTTGCGCGCGTTGCTCGGCGGGTTCGTTGGCGGGATCGTCACCGGCGGACTGGTGGGCATCCTGTTGTGGGTGCTCGGTGCCGGGCTGGTATTTGCGGTGTTTCTGGGCATCATGGCTTTCTTCATGACCATGGCCAGAGGCCGCAGTTTCCCCGCTGGTTTTGGCGGTGGCGGTTTTGGGGGTGGCTCCGCTGGCGGTGGATTTTCTGGTGGCGGCGGCGGTTTCGGTGGCGGTGGGGCCTCGGGGGACTGGTAAATGGGCAAGCTGAAACGATTCCTGAAACATCTGGCGGCCGGACGTTGGCAGGTGACGCGATATTTTCCATCTTCCACGATGAGGGCCATAGAAAAGGCTATCCACGATAGCGAGCACTTGCATGGCGGTGAGCTGCGCTTTGTGGTCGAGGCCGGGCTGGAATGGCAGGAGTTGCTGCGCCGGGTGTCGCCACGTGCGCGTGCGGTGGAAGTCTTTTCGCAACTGCGGGTGTGGGATACCGAGCACAACTCCGGCGTGCTGATCTATCTGCTGCTGGCTGACCGCGACGTGGAGATCGTGGCTGATCGCGGCATTCATGCCAGGGTGGGTGAAGCTGCCTGGAAGAAGATCTGCCATGAGATGGAAACCCGCTTCCGTCAAGGCGAATTCGAACCAGGCGTGATCGAGGGGGTCGCCGCGATTACAGTGCTGCTGAAACAGCATTTCCCGACCCGGGGCGCCGATAACCCCAATGAGATCTCCGATGCGGCCGTGATCCTGCCTTTGCCGTAGTGGCGGCATGGACGGACGCCGCCAGTGCAATCTACTGCCGGGACAGGCCAGTCAGATACTGAAAGCTGACTTTCGCGTTCTTTCCCTATAAAATCCGACCCTTGCAAAGGCTGGCGACCACCGGCCGTGATGCGTCCGATTCAACCTGACAGGCCTGATGCCTTATGAAACCGAGCAAGCTGGCTCTATTTTCCGTTGCGCTGTGGCTGACCACTGCTGGCGTTGCCGCATGGCTCTTTGTGCATGGGCAGACAGCGCCCGGCACGGATGGGCGCAAGGCGGTCCAGTTGACGCCGCAGGAGCGCGATCTCGTCCTGCAGGAAATGCGCGGGCTGCTGCAGGCCACCCATGGTGTGCTGGAAGGCTTGTCCAAAGACGATCTGCCCCTGGTGGAAAAATCCGCGCGGGCCGGTGGCATGGCCGCGGCGGCAGACGTGAACCCGATGCTGATGGCCAAGCTCCCGCTCGAGTTCAAGCAGCTCGGCATGAGTGTGCATCAGGGTATGGATGACATCGCCCGGGCCGCCGAGCATCAGGAGCCGAAAGCGGCCATTCTGCAACGCATGAGCGATCAGCTCGGCAGTTGCGTCGCCTGCCACGCCGCCTGGCAGTTGCCGGTAAGCGTGACCAGAGCCGGCATGGCTCAAAACACGGTTAAATAAATTTACTCAGAAAGCTTTATCTATGCGCGCCTCCCAGTTTTTCATTTCCACCCAGAAGGAAGCCCCGGCCGAGGCCGAGCTGGCCTCGCATCGCCTGATGCTGCGCGCCGGCCTGATCAAGCGCCTCGGCTCCGGCCTCTACAGCTGGATGCCGCTGGGTTTGCGCGTGTTGCGCAAGGTGGAGAACATCGTGCGCGAGGAGATGGACCGGGCCGGCGCGCTGGAACTCCTGATGCCGGCGGTGACCCCCGCCGAACTGTGGCAGGAAACCGGGCGCTGGGAAGTGTTCGGCCCGCAGATGCTGAAAATCAAGGACCGCCACGCCCGCGATTTCTGTTTCGGCCCCACCCATGAAGAAGTGATCACTGACATCGCGCGCAAGGAAATCCGCAGCTACAAGCAGTTGCCGGTCAATTTCTACCAGATCCAGACCAAGTTCCGCGATGAAATCCGGCCCCGCTTCGGCGTGATGCGGGCGCGCGAATTCGTGATGAAGGATGCCTATTCCTTCCACACCAGCCATGCCTGCCTGGAAAAAACCTATGCGGTGATGTATCAGACTTACTCGAACATCTTTACCCGCCTGGGTCTCAAGTTCAGAACTGTCGCGGCGGACACCGGCGCCATCGGCGGCACCGGATCGCACGAATTCCACGTGCTGGCCGATTCCGGCGAAGATGCCATTGCCTTCAATCCGGCTTCGGGTTATGCGGCCAACGTCGAAATGGCTGAAGCGCTGGCGCCCGCCATGCCGCGTCAGGCTGCATCCGAACTCATGCGCGACGTAGACACTCCGAAGCAGACTACCTGCGAAGACGTGGCCGCCTTGCTGGACATCCCGCTACAGCGTACGGTCAAGCTGATCGCGGTGATGGCCGGCGAAAAACTGCATGTGCTGCTGATTCGCGGCGACCACAGCCTGAACGAAGTGAAGGCCGGCAAGCTCGAGGGACTGGCCGATTTCCGCTTCGCCTCCGAAGCCGAAATCCGCGCGGCTTTGAATTGCCCGCCCGGCTTTCTGGGTCCGGTCGGACTCGACCGCAGCCAGATCCGCGTGATCGTAGACCGCACAGTGGCGGCCATGAGCGACTTCGTTTGCGGCGCCAACAAGCCCAAGTTCCACCTGGCCGGCGTCAACTGGGGGAGGGATATGCCGGAACCGGATCTGGTGGCCGATATCCGCAATGTGGTGGCGGGCGACAGTTGCTCCGACGGTCAGGGCCTGCTTAAAATCTGCCGCGGCATCGAAGTCGGCCACATATTCCAGCTGGGAAACAAATACTCCAGTGCGATGAACGCAACCTATCTGGATGAAAACGGCGAGACCCGCGTCATGGAAATGGGCTGCTACGGCATCGGCGTGTCGCGCATCGTGGGCGCGGCCATCGAGCAGGGCAATGACGAGCGCGGCATCATTTTTCCAGCGGCGATTGCACCGTTCAAGGTGGCGATTGCCGCCATCGGCTTCGAACGTAGCGAGGCGGTGCGCGAGGCGGCGCTTCGGCTGCACGACGAATTGCAGTCGGCCGGGTGCGACGTGCTGCTGGACGACCGTGGCGAACGCCCGGGCGTCATGTTTGCCGATCTGGAACTGATCGGGATCCCGCATCGCATCACGCTGGGCGATCGCGGCCTGAAAGAGGGCATGGTCGAATATCAGGCACGCACCGACACCGCGCCGCGCAGCATTCCCTTGCAAGAGGTCGTGGATTTTGTAAAATCGATCTGATGCGCTATCTACTGCTATTGCTGCTGAGTGTTTCCTTCTGCGCCGAGGCCGGAGCGCAGAAGGAGGAGCAGCTTTCGGCCAGCGTCAGGGCCATGCTGCAGAAGTCGATCAGCGACACGGCGCCTCCGCGGCTCGCATCTCTGGGCGGGAGGGAAGGCGACCTGTGGCTGGATGAGATGTCGCGCCGGCTGGAAAAGCGCATCCCGGACCGCGATTTCCGTCTTGATTTTCTGCGGATCGTTCATTACGAAGCAAGCCGCGCCGGGCTTGATCCCCAGCTGGTGCTCGGTCTGATCCAGGTCGAAAGCGGGTTCAGGAAATATGCGGTATCCAACGCCGGTGCCCGCGGCCTCATGCAGGTGATGCCGTTCTGGGTACGCACCATCGGCGCCCCGGATCAGGACCTGTTCGCCCGGCGTGTCAATCTGCGCTATGGCTGTACCATTCTGCGCTTTTACCTTGATCGCGAGAAAGGAGATATGTATCGAGCTCTGGGGCGATACAACGGCAGTCTCGGCCAGCCGGAATATCCCAACATGGTGGTCGCGGCCTGGCATAAACAGTGGAGCTATCGTACGAATTTCTGATTTTTCGGCATGCACCAGTGCGGTGCAATTTACGTTTGCGTCATACCTGAATCCGTTTTACTATGCCTCACGGCGGGCTTGATGAGTAGGTGGCATCAAGTGGGCGTCAAGACCCATGCGCCGACCCATGGAACGCTGTAGTCCTATCAACTTAAGCGGGAGGAATGGTATGAATCAGTTAGCTGCACTTTCAGTCAGTATTGCTGTACTTGGTGGCGTGTGGGCATTTCTTGCATTGGGGCCCCTCGCTGGCGCGGTTCTGGTTTGGGCGGGGTTTATTGCCTGGGGCGCTTATTTCCACACTGGCGGTGACAATGCCGCATTGCAGAAAACCATTGCAGGTACGGTTTATGGCGCCATCATTGGCGGCATCGCGCTGCTGCTGGTGGTCCATAACCCGGTAGGTTTGCCTGCCGCAGCTGCGGCTCCCGTGTATGTGGCCGTTACCGTGTTCTTCCTGGTGATCGTTGCGGGATGCAACCTGCTTTCAGTCGTGCCAAATAACGTTTATGGCTATGCGGGAGTCGTAGCCTATGCGTTGCAAACGCCCACAGCCAACGGCGTCGGCCCGCTGGCAAGCCTGACTGCGGTGAGTCTTGCAAACCCGATCCTGCTGCTGTCGATATCCTATGTGATCGGTGCGGTGTTCGGCATGCTGTCCGGAAAACTTGCCGGCATGCTGGGCAAATAGGGTAGGAATGGCTTTCACACCGTAGTGGTGTGATCGATCAACGGCGGACCAAATGGTCCGCCGTTTTTTATTCAGGCCCGCCTACCTGGTTTGGGCCTGGTCCGAAATGTGGAAACCATAATAGGTGCCGAACTCGCCTTCGCCCTCATTGAACACAAAAAACATCCCGTTGGCATAGCCGTGGCCGTTGAAGTGGTTGTTGGCGTGCAGTTTCAGTGTCGCAGGCAACGCACTCCTGCCGACGAACTTGCCTTTCAGGTCAAACACCAGCACGCATTTGTGATCGACATCCAGGGCTGCCAGCTCTTCGCCGGGGATCCCGGTAAAGGCGACCCAATACTCGCTGATGTCGTCGGTGTGAACGCCGGCAGCTGCAAGGTCAAGCGAAATTTCACCGACCGGTTCGTCCTTGTCCAGCTTGACGATCAGCACCTTGTCGCTGTTTTCCTGCTTGCAGTAGTACTGGTTGTTGACCGGATCGTAGCTGGCAAAGGTCGATGCCTTGCCGAAAGCTTTCTGGGACTGGCCCAGGGTCTCGGTGTTGTCGGTCAGCTGGCCGTTCTTGTCCATTTCGAGAGCGAATACGCCGGTGTTGGGCTCAAAGCCCATGTCGCTGGAGGCGTTGTAGGTGACGGCCTCGATCCGGTGCTGGTTGGGGTTGTAGTATACCGAGCGGTTGCTGAGACCGGGTTTGGCGCTTTGCACGAAGATGCCCTTGGCATCATAGACGTGAACCTGAGATTTCGAGGTGACCATGCCGAACTCGTCGGGCATTGCCTTGAATCCGCCATCAGCAACGATATAGCAATTATAATCAGGGTCGTAGGCCACGCTCATCGGGCGCGATGTGGGCTTGACGGTAAGCGGCATGCGCAGGACGGGGACGGCTTCTGGCAGAACCTGGGCGAAACTGCTCAGGCTGTGGCCGAGCAGCAATGCGGCCAGGAACGAAATGCGTTGTAGCGAGGGTTTCATCTGGATTCCTTGGGTTGGGTGTGCGTAATTCTAACTTGTAAAGATCATGGACAAGCAATCCCACCTATTAGTTTGCATTTCTGCGCACGGATTTGGTCATGTGGCGCAAACCGCACCCATTATCAACGAACTGCATGCCAGGTTGCCCAATGTGCGCATCACCGTGCGCAGCATGGTGCGGCTGGAATATTTGCGTTCGCGCATTCATGCCCCGTTTGACCGTGTCGGCGACAGCGGCGATGCCAGCGACATCGGCATGCTGATGTCTTCCGCGCTGGATGTGGACGCGGAGGCAAGCGCAGACGCCTATCGCGCATTTCACCGCGACTGGGAGGCGAGCGTGATGCATGAGGCCGCAGCCTTGCGCGAGTTGAAGCCGGACTTCGTGCTCGCCAACGTGGGGTATCTGCCACTCGCCGGCGCGCATCATGCCGGAATCCCCTGTGCCGCCATGAGCTCGCTCAACTGGGCCGATATTTTTGCGCACTATTGCGGCCGCCTGGCGGGGGGGCGTCAAGTCATCGCCCAGATGGGGGATTCCTACGGCGGGGCTGGGGCATTCTTGCGCCTCACCCCCGGCATGCCCATGGATGAACGCTACCATCCTCATGAAATCGGTCCGGTGGCCGATGTCGGCCGGTTTCGGCGCGATGAAATCAATGCCCGCCTGAATCTGACTCCCGACCGGAAAGTGGTGCTGGTTTCGCTCGGCGGCGTTGCCGGCCGGTTGCCGACAGACCGCTGGCCGCGCCTGCCCGGCGTGAGCTGGCTGGTGCCAGCCAGCTGGCGGTCGACGCATCCGGACGCATGCACGCTGGAGTCGCTGGGCATGCCATTCGGCGACATTCTGGCAAGTATCGACACCCTGATCTGCAAACCGGGTTATGGCAGTTTTGTCGAGGCGGCCTGCAGCGGTGTGCCGGTGCTGTACAGCCGTCGCGACGACTGGCCGGAAACGGCCGTATTGGCCGCATGGCTGGACAGGCACGCCGCGTGCCGCGAGGTCAGCCGGACGGCGCTTGAGGAGGGTGGTTTTGCCGAAGTCCTGCAACTTCTGCTGGTCCGGCCAAGGCCGCAGCCGGTGGCCCCGGCAGGCATCGTCGAGGCGGCGGATTGGCTGCAGGCCAGACTGGGTTTCTAGCTCCGCCGCTCGAGCAGCATGGCGTCGCCATAGCTGAAGAAGCGATAGCGCTGGCCGATGGCGTGCCGGTAGGCCTGGCGGATGTTTTCCGTGCCGGCAAAAGCGGAAACCAGCATGATCAGGGTGGTGCGCGGCAGGTGGAAATTCGTCAGCAGGCGGTCCACCACCCTGAAACGATAGCCGGGCGTGATGAAAATGTCGGTGTCGCCGCTGCCGGCGACCATTTCTCCGCTGCGCGCGGCGCTTTCCAGCGCACGCAGCGCGGTCGTGCCCACCGCCGTGACCTTGCCGCCGCGTTGCCGGGTGGCCTGAATCTGATCCACGGTCGCCTGCGGCATGTCGTACCACTCGCTATGCATGACGTGTTCGCTCGGGTCTTCCACCCGCACGGGCTGAAAAGTTCCGGCGCCCACATGCAGGGTGACGAAGGCCGTCCGCACCCCCATCTCCTGCAATCGCTGCATCATGGGCTGGTCGAAATGCAGTCCTGCCGTAGGCGCGGCGACGGCCCCCGGCCGTCGTGCAT
>MLJW01000669.1_pt1 | contig 11873 bp, 10 predicted proteins | sample 888231 | NCBI WGS metagenome assembly MLJW01 (sample SAMN05788063, study PRJNA343431) | mine drainage metagenome | isolation source: sample collected from the inflow into an acid mine drainage treatment plant... | place: Germany: Lusatia, lignite mining district
GGCCAGATCAGCGGCGTGCGCGTGGTCACCAGTGGCGGCAGCGACCTGCTGGACAACGCGGCGATGGACGCCGTGCGCCGGGCGCCTTATCCCGCCACGCCCACGCAGTTGCAAGGCCAGAGCATGACCTTCGACATCTGGGTGCGCTTTCACCTGAACGATTCATGAAGCTCTCGATCAAGCCTTTGCCCTCGCGCCTTTCCACCAAGCTGCGCCTCGGCGCCGTGGCCCTGCTGCTCGCCGCAGGCGGTCTCGGCGCGGCGCTCGGCGCCACGCTCACGGTGTACGGCGCCATGGGTTACGACCAGAAGGTCGTGCAGGCCTTCACCAAGGCCACCGGCATTCCGGTCAACCTCATCCACCTGAGCACCGGGCCGCTGCTGGCGCGGGTGCAGGCCGAGGCGCACAACCCGCAGTGGGACGTGGTCTGGCTGGACGGCAACCAGGCCATGCAGACCTTCGCCAAACAGGGGCTGCTGCAATGCGGCTGGGCGCCGGCGGTGCATTACACGGCGCTGGGGCAGAAACTGGAGCCCGCCGACCGCTGCTGGCAGCCGGTTGGCGTGACCTATGCCGGCGTGGTGCTGTTCAACCCCAAGCACATCGCCCCGGCGGACTGGCCCAGGACCTGGGACGATCTGGCCAAGCCCGCGCTGCGCGCCAAGGTGGGCATGAACAACCCGGCCATCTCCGGTCCCACCTACCCGCTGGTGGCGGGTGTGCTGGCGCAGATGGGCGACAAACCGGGCGAAGCCTATTTCGAGCGTCTCAAGGCCAACGGCCTGAAGGTGTTCCCCACCAATAGCGTGACCCTGCGCGCGCTGCAATACGGCCAGATCGACGCCGCGGTGGTGCAAAGCTCGGCCGCGCTGGGCTTCGCGCACGACATGCCGGGCCTGAAGATCGCCGCGCCGGCGCCGAGCACCGTGCTGCCGTCGGACCTGGCCATCGGCAAGCCCGTCCGCGGCGCGCTGCTGCAACAGGCGCGGCGCTTCGTGGAATTCGTGCTCTCCCCGGCAGGTCAGGCCGCCATGCAGCATGGCGACCCTTCGGCCGATTCCAACTACCTGCCGCTGCTCGCCGGCGTGCGGCCGCTGCCCAGCCTGCATGAACTCGGCGCGGTGCATGCGCAGGTGATCGACCCGGCGCTGTGGGGAAGCAAGGAAGCCGCAGTCATCAACTGGTTCACGGCGCACATCGCGCGCTGAGACCGCCGCCCGGTTCCCCACGCCCCCGACGCATCAGCCTCCAGGATTCCCGACGATGTGGCTGTCCGAGACCGACACGCTGACCGTGCCGCAGCATGCCTCATGGCCGCGCGCGCTGCTGCGCCGCTGGGCCGTGCGCGCCGGGTTGCTGCTGGCGGCGCTGGCCTTCGCGGCGCTGTGGGCCTATCCCCTGCTTGGTTTTTTGCTCTCGGCCTGGATGCCCCATGTGCTGCAGGGCGACTTGCACATGACCCTCGCCCCGCTGCGACAGGCGGCGCAGGGCTACGCGCTGCACGCGTTGTGGAACTCGCTGTGGGTGGCGCTGCTGGTGGGCGCGCTGGCGCTGCCGCTGGGCGCCTGGCTGGCCTGGCTGCGCGTGCGCACCGACCTGCCGGCGCGCGGCTGGATCGAAGCCGGCGTGTGGCTGCTGCTGATCTTCCCGGACTTTTTCCTCGCCTCGGGCTGGATGCTGCTGGCCGCGCCCATCGGCCCGCTGGCGCACTGGCCGGCCGCCCTGCGCGTGGCGCAGCTGCTGCTCGGGCCGGCGGGCATCGTCATCACCCTGGCGCTCAAGACCATGCCCTACGTCTATCTCGTCACCCAGGGCAGTCTGCAGAACAGCAGCGCCGCGTTGCAGGAAGCCGCGCGCGTGCATGGCCTGTCGCGTGCCTGGCGCCTGCGCCTGGCGCTGGCCGCGCTGCTGCCGGCGCTGGCGGCGGGCTTCGCCATCGCCTATGCCGAGTCGCTGCGCAACTTCGCGGTGGTGGCCACGCTGGGCGCCAGCAGCGGCTTCACCATGGGCACCTACGCCATCTATCAGGCGGTCAACGGCATGCCGCTGAACTTCCCGCTGGCCGCCGCCACGGCCTGGCTGCTGCTGGCCCTGGTGCTGCCGGCCATGGGTCTGCAATGGCTGGTGGGGCGGCGCGCGACCCTGCACCAGACCCTGGGCTCCAAGCATCGCCCCGCCGCGCGCGTGCGCCTGCGCCCCGCGCCCATGGCGATGCACACCGCTCTGCTGCTGGCGCTCGGGTCGTTCGCGCTGGTGGTTCCCACCCTGGCAGCGCTGGGGGTGGCGTGGCCGCAGGGCGGCTGGGCGCAGATCGCCGGCGCGCTGCCGCCGCTGCTGGCCGCGGTGGCGTATTCGCTGGAGCTGGCGCTCGCCGCCGCCAGCGCCACGGTGCTGATCGCGCTGCCGGTGGCGTGGCTGATCGCGCGTCCGGGGCGCCTCGGCCGCGCACTGGACACCGTGCTGCTGGCGATGATGGCGCTGCCGCTCATCGTGCTGGCCGCCGCCTATCTGCAGGCCTACAACCAGTCCTACGCGCCGCTATATGGCGGCAGCCTGCTGCTGGGCATGGCCTATGTGGCGCTGGCGGTGCCGGCGTCCAGCCGCGTGCTGCTCGGGCCGGTGGCGCAGCTGCACCGCGCGCTGGGCGACGCGGCGCGGGTGCACGGCCTGTCGCGCGGGCAGACCCTGCGCCATGTGCACCTGCCGCTGCTGGCCGGTCCGCTGTTCTACGCCTGGCTGCTGGCGGTGCTGACCATCGCCTTTGAAATGCCGGCGTCCGAGCTGCTCTATCCGGCCGGCCATCCGCCGCTGGCCGTGGCCCTGCTGCAGTACGCGGGCGGCTTTCAGCTGCACCAGCAGGCGCTGCTGCAGGTGCTGGGCATGGCGGTGCTGCTGGCCTTCGCGCTGCTGGCGCACTGGGCCTACCAGCGCCTGACGCCGGCCGCATGGCGTCAACTGGGCGCCCCGAACCGAACCTGAACATGACCCTGCTGCACATCGATTCCGCGCACAAGCGCTACGGCGCCACCACGGCTTTGCATCACGTAAGCCTGCAATTGCAGGCCGGTGAAATCCTGTGCCTGCTCGGCCCCTCCGGCTCGGGCAAGACCACGCTGCTGCGCCTGGTGGCGGGGCTGGAACGCCTGGACGGCGGCACGATGCGCTTGGGCGGCCGAATCGTGGACGCCGCTGGCGGCGCCTGGCTGCCGCCCGAGCAGCGCCAGCTCGGCATGGTGTTCCAGGACTACGCGCTGTGGCCCCACCTCACCGCGCTGGACAACGTGGCGCTGCCGCTGCACCGGCTCGGGCGCGGGGCGTCGCGCGAACGCGCGCGACACATGCTCGGCCAGGTGGGCCTGGGCGCGTTGGCCGAGCGCCACCCGCACGCCCTCTCGGGCGGACAGCAGCAGCGCGTGGCGCTGGCGCGGGCGCTGGTGGGCAAGCCGCGCCTGCTGCTGTGCGACGAGCCGCTGTCGAACCTGGACGCCGGCCTGCGCGAGGAACTGCGCGACCTCATCGGCGAGGTGGTGCGCGAGCACGGCATCAGCGCGCTGTACATCACCCACGACCACCACGAGGCGCTGGCGCTGGCCGACCGCGTCGGCGTGATGGCGCAGGGCCGTCTGCTGCAGTTGAGCGCGCCGATGGACCTGCTGCACAAACCGCAGACCGCCTTCGTCGCCCGCTTCACCGGCGCGCACGGCCCCTGGCCCGCCACATTGCGCGCGGGCCGGCTGCACGCGCCGTGGGGCGTGGTCGACGCGCCGCCCCAGCTCGCCGGCCAGGCCGACGGCGACTACGCGCTGTATCTTCGGGCCTCCGCGCTGCGCGCGCCCGGCGCGGACGACGCCGAAAACGGCGCCCAGGCGCACTGGCCGGTGCGTGCGCGCGTGCTCGGCCGGCGCCCGGCCGGCGAGCGCGACGAATGGCGCGTGGACCTGCATGGCGTCCAGCTTCGGCTGCCCGCCACGGCGCGTCCGGTGGACGGCATGCTGGATCTGCGCATCGGCCCGACGCAGGTTTTTCTTTTCCCCGAAACAAGCACAACAACGGAGGACGTGGCGGCATGAATGCAACGCAATGGGGCGGGATGACCGCGATTTTTCTGGCGTCCGGCGTCGAATGGGTGGAGGCCTTCACCATCGTGTTGGCGGTGGCGCTGACCATCGGCTGGGCGCGCGCCGCGGGCGCGGCGCTGGCGGCGCTGGCGGTGGTGGCGGGGCTGATCGCGGTCACCGGCATCGGCCTGGCCGTGGTGCAGGCCGACATCGACCTGATCCGCGCCGCCATCGGCGTGTTCCTGCTGCTGTTCGGACTGCGCTGGTACGTCAAGGCCATTCGCCGCTACGCCGGGCGCACCAAGCTGCACGACGAAGCGGCGGAGTTCGCCGAGACGCGCAAGGCCATCGACCACGCCGAAGCCCGCGTGGCCTGGGCCGTGGCGTTCAAGGGCGTGCTGCTCGAAGGTCTGGAGGTGTGGCTGCTGGTGGTGGCGCTCGGACGCACCATCAGCTACGGCCAGGCCACCGCCAGCGCGCTGGCGGCCCTGCTGGCCGTGATTGCCGTGGGCCTGGTGCTGCGCAAGCCGCTCACCAAGGTGCCGGAGAACACCCTCAAGTTCACCGTGGCGTGCGCGCTGCTGTCGTTCGGCACCTTCTGGAGCCTGGGCGGGCTGCTGGGCGAAGCCCAGGTGTGGCCCCTGGGCGACGCCACGCTGCTGCTCCTGTTCGCGGTGTACGTGGTGGCCGGGCGCCTCTCGGCGTTCAAGCTGCGCGTGCCCATGGCCGGCGTGCAAGGGGCAGGCGCATGAAAAAGGTTCTGCAACTGATTTTCGGCGACGTGCGCAATATCGCGTCGGTGGCGGCGGCGGTGCTGCTGGCCTGGACGGTTGCCCGTTGGGCGCCCGCCGCCAGCGGCTGGGTGCTGGTGGCGGCCCTGATCGCCGCCAGCGTGTGGCAAGGCCACTGAATCCGGCGCCAGACGGACGCTGGGGGAGATTCGACATGCAGACGAAAACCGGCGCAGGCCCATGGCATCGTGTTCTCGCGGCAACGCTGACGTTGGCGCCGGCGCCGGCCTGGGCTGCCGACCCACCCCAGGCCGTGCTGCCCAGCGGGCGTGTTCTCGCCCCGGTCGGCGACGTGGCCGCCACGCCCAACTTCCCCACCCAGGTCATCGCGAGCGGCGATGTCCTGGCCGTGCTCGACGGCGGCGCCAACAAGGCGCAGAGCCTGCGCCTGTACACGGCGGACGATCTGGCGCCGCAAGGCGGCATCGCCACGCTGAAGACCAAGGAAGGCCGACGCGCGGCGCCGGGCGCCACGGTGGCGCAAGGCAAGCCCGGCGCCGCGGAGGACGAAGGCGACGCCGGCACCATCAAGGGCCAGAGCCTGTTCCAAGGCCTGGCGGCGGGGCCGGACGGCACGTTCTACGCCACCGGCGGCGACAGCGACGATCTGCTGGCCCTGCGCCGCCAGGGCGGCAAGCTGCGCCTGGTGCGCCGCTACGCCCTGCAATGGCAGCCCTTCCCCCGCAGCCAGTACCCCTACCAATACGCCGGCAACTGGCAGCAGCCGCGCCACTTCTACCCCGACAGCGTGGTGATCGGCCCACGCGGGCGCCATGCCTATGTGAGCGGCATGCTGAGCAACAGCGTGGCGCGCGTCGACCTGCAAAGCGGGGCGACCGACTATCTCCACGCGGGCAGCTATCCCTATGCCGTGACCCTGGCCGACGGCGGCCGCCGCCTGGTGGTCAGCGACTGGGGCGGCAACGGCGTGACGGTGATCGACCGCGCCGCGTGGAAGGTGCTGGGCGAAGTGCCCACCGGTCCCGTGCTGGGGCCGCGAAGCGCCGGCGCGGGCGCGCATCCCACCGCGCTGGCGGCGCAGCCGGGCACGCCGCTGGTGTGGGTGGCCGACGCCAACCTCGACCGCATCGTCGCCGTCGACACCCGCAGCCTCAAGGCGGTGCGCAGCATCGACGACGCGCCGTATCCGGGAGCGCCGCCCGGCAGCTATCCCGACGCGCTGGCGATCGCGAACGGCAGACTGTTCGTGGCCAATGCCGGCAACGACGACGTGGCGGGCTACGACCTGAGAACCGGCCGCCGCGCCGCGCTCGTTCCCACCGGCTGGTACCCCACGTCCCTGGCCGTGCAGGGCGACGCGCTTTACGTCGTGAGCGCCAAGGGCATGGGCAGCGGGCCGAACGTGCATCACCAATGGGTGGGCGATTTCATGCACGGCCTGCTGCAGCGGGTGGACCTGCGCGAGCTGCCCGCGCACGCCGCGGCGTGGACACGGCAGGCGCTGCACAACAACGGTTTCGGCGCCGCGCAGCGCCGGGCGCTGGCCGCCGCCAACGCCCGCGCCACGGCCTGGCTGCACGGCCATATCCGCCACGTCGTGTTCATCCTGCGCGAGAACAAGACCTTCGACGAGGCCCTGGGCAAGTATTCCGCCGCGGCCCGCTGGGCCGATCCCAAGCTCGCCCTCTACGGCCCGCGCGAACTGCCGAACCTGTACGCGATGGCCGACCACGGCGCGCTGTTCGTCCATTTCTACGCCGACGGCGAGGTCACCTCGCAGGGCCACCAGTGGACCACGGCCGGCTCCGACTCGGACGTCGTGCAGCGCACCTGGCCGCTGTACTACTCCGACCGCGGCTACATCGCCAACTCGGGCTGGACGCAGTCGCTGGCGCCCGACGCCCGCGGCGCGCGCAACCCGCACGCGATTTACCAGAACCTTTCGGCGCTGGGCCACTGGAGCAATCCCTGGATCACCTACCCGGCGCGCCTGTTCCTGTTCAACGATCTGCTGGCGCACCATGTGAGTTTCGAGGACTTCGGCGAATTCGCCTCGCGCAACAAGATCGGCGACATCTCGCCCGCGCTGCGCAAGCACCTCGCGGTGGACTACCCGGCCTGGGACCGCCTGGTGCTCGACACCGACCGCGCCGCCCTGGCGCGCAACTGGCTGCGCACGCACCCCCTGCCGCGCGTGCTCTACATCTGGCTGCCGGACGACCACACCGCCGGCCGCGCGCCCTGCCTGCCCAGCCCCGACAGCTACGTCGCCAACAACGACCTGGCCACGGCGCAGGTCATCCATGCCGTCTCGCGCCTGCCGCAGTGGAAACACACCCTGGTGCTGCTGACCGAGGACGACGCGCAATCCGGCGCCGACCACATCGACGCCCACCGCACCTTCGCGGTGGCCGCGGGCCCATGGGTCAAGCCGGGAATGCTGGTGACGCAGCACCTGTCGCAGGTGGACCTGCTGCGCACCATCGAAGCCGTGGCCGGCATTGCGCCGATGTCGCAGTGGGATGCCAACGCCCATGTGCTGGACGGCATCTGGCGGGCACACCCGGACGCTGCGCAGACCCAGGTGCTGCCCATGGAATTCGCGCTGCAGCGCAACCCCGGCACGTGTCCGGCCGACTCGCCTTTCGCCGCGATGCCGGTGGCGCAGGCGCCCGGCGACATGCGCCTGGCCGCCCAAGCGCCGGAAGCCGCGCGGCGCTACACGGCCACCGATTTGCTGAAAATCAGCGGGCCCGAGCAGATGCGCCAAGTCTGGCTGGCGACCAAGGGCCCGCAAGCCTATGCCGCGATGCTGGCCCATGTGCAGGCCCTGGCCGCGCGGCAGCACCGTCCGGTCTCGAGCCTGATCGCCGGAAAAGACGCCGACGACTGACGCCGGCCCGGCCGGGCGGCGCAGGTCGCCCGCCCGCCAGCGCGTTCTGCCTCATGAGAAAACGCAGGGCCGCCCCAAGTTTTCTCATCCCCCTCGGGGGGCGGCCGCTGCAAAGCGGCGGCCTGGGGGCGCTCAGTGCCGAGCCTGCGCGCGCAACATGCCGGCCCGGCGCAACGGCCCGGCCCAGCCATGGTCGGATTGCGACGACGCCTGCGCGTCGTGCGCCAGCCCCGCAGGCACCCGCATGTCGAGCGCCTGCGCCACCTTCGCCGGCTTGGGTTTCTTGCGCGAGGTCAGCTCGAAAGCCGCGGCGCGAATCCTCTCCACACCAGCCTGCTCCACCATCCAGCGCGCCAGATTGGCGTCGGCGGCGTTCTCGATGCGCAGGCACAAACGATCCAATTCCCCGGGAAATTCTGTTTTGATGCCCTCCATTTCGGACACTCCTTGTGAGATTGACGCATGAGGGAGTTAGAGCATAGCCCACCCTCACAGGCCATCGGACGTGTCTGCGGCCCCACCCCCCAAATGCGGGGATCCTGGCCTGTCGATGGATGCCGCAGCCGTGCTCGGGTGCGCAGCGTCCGGAGGTTCGCGGCCTGCGTGGCGCCTCGTGCGCGCGCGAAGCGCTGCTCTGCAGCGCAAGCCCCGCAACGCGGGTCATGTGGCGGGGTCGCCACGTCATGCAATCTTCATCGGGCAGTCAATGCGGCGTCACGCGCGGTTTCAAGAATGGCAGTTTGTTTCCATCTGCCGCCCAACAACATCCATGAAGACCCACAGCAATCCCACCCGTATCGCCCTCGCGCTGGCCCTGTGCTTCGGCAGCGCGCATCTTGCTCAAGCCCAGACCAGCCTCGGTGAGGTCCAAGCCCAGGGGCAAGCCGCCGCGGCAACAAGCGGCGGCTTTTTCCTCCAGGCGCCCGCCGGCACGGTGGGCAGCGTTGCGCAGCAACAGCTCGACACCATCCAGCAATTCAACCCCGACGCGACCCAGGCGACGCCAGCGGCCCCGGTGAGCGCGGCAAGACCATGTCCGGCGGAGAACAGTTGCGCTGGCTGAAAAACGCCCTGCTGTTCTCCCGGGCGAGATTCAAGCTCATCGCCGCCGGCGGCCAGATGCTCAACGACGACGATGCCTACGAGGGCTGGAACCAGTACCCGGTGGAACGCGCCGAATTTCTCGCCTGGCTGCAGCAGGCCCGCATCCCCGGCGTGCTGTTCTTGTCGGGCGACCGGCACATCACCGAGCTCACGCGCTACCCTCGCCCGCGCTATGGCGGCAAGGCCGACTACCCGCTCCTGGAATACACCTGCTCGCCGCTGAACTCCGGCCCGGCCAGGGGCGACGCGAATCCCAACCGCGTCCCGGGAACCCTCGTCGCCGAGCGCAACTACGGCATGCTGCGCTTCACGGGCGAGGGCAAGGACCGCGCGCTGGAGATCATCACCCGCGACGTCGCGGGCAGAACGCTAGGGTCCCAGCGCATCGAGGCCGGGCAGCTGGGGTGGGCATGAGGCAAGACGCGCGGCATCGCCCGTGGGGGAACTGGCTTGGCCCAGGCCGCTTCGCCTCGCACTGACCTCCTCCCGGCACCTGGGCGCTGTGCTGCCGGGCCTTCGGCGTCGTGAGGAGGCCCGGCACGCTCACAAAAAAGGCCCGCCGTGGCGGGCCCAAGCGTCTCGCGGCGCGGCGCCGCGTCGTCGTGCTCAGATCTTGGCGGTCTGCGGCAGGCCGGTCAGATAGCCGACCGCGGCGCCGAAGCGGTCCTTGTAGTTGGACCTGACGATGGGGTCGAGCGTGGGCTTGACGATGTCGTGCAGCGGGGTTTCCCAATCGCCGGGATGCTGGAAGTTGCTGAGGATGTAGGTCCAGCCGCCGACGTCGTCGACGCCCTGCAGACCGGTGGATTCGGCCCCGGCGGGACAGGACAGGATGCGCGCGAGCTGCTTGCTGTCGACGTTGTAGGCCCACAGGAAGTTGTTGACGTGCATGCCGCTGTCCTCGCCGATGAACAGGGTGCGCAGTTTCTCGGAGAACTTGAGGTTGTCCGGGTTGGCGATCTTGTCGGCATGGGCCTGGTTGCCCAGCGCGTCGGCGGCGGCGAGATCCTGGCCGACCAGCGCGGCGGGAGGCGCCATGTCCACCGGCACCCAGTCGCTGTTGATCGCGGCGCCGGCGCTGTCGGTCTGGCCGCCCTTGAGGTTGAGCGCGTACACGGCGCCGGCCTTGGGGCCTTGGACCTTGATGTCGGTGCTGCCGTCGGTCATGGAGGACTGGATGTAGCTCATCGCCACGTAGGCGACCTTGTCCTTGGCGTTGACCGTGGTGCCTTCCCACTTGGTGAATCCCATCGAACCGCCCATCAGCGCGGCGTAGCGGTGGGTTTCGAGGAAAGCGGCGGCCTTGTCCATGCCCGGCTTGAGGCGCACCCAGTTGTCCTTGCCGCCGTAGCGGATCTTGGTGTAGCTGGCGTCGGCCGGATCGACCGTTGCCAGGTCCATGATGTCGGTGGGCTTGAGGGTCTTGGCCAGGGCCTCGATGTCGGCGCTGGTGGCGGCGCCGAGCTTGATCCAGGTCAGCGTGGCCGCGCCGGGCCCGACGCCCGAGGTCTGGTGCCACTTGCCGACGTAGAGCGTGCCCGAGGACAGATCGGCGGGCTTGTCGGCGACGAACAGGAAGGCGCCGCCGTTGGTGGTGTCGTCGCCCATCAGCACGGTGCGCTGGTCGGGGCAGACATGCACCAGCTCGTGCGAGATGCGGCCCAGGCAGAAATGCTTGGTCAGCGTGCCGGTGCCGTCGGCGTTCACCGTGACTTCGGGCAGGTGGCCGTAGAGATAGGGGTTGGCCTTGACCGGGTCGTTCACCGCATTGGCGTCGCCATAGAGATTGGTGATGAAGGCCTTGAACCGGGTGTCGCTCGCTGCGGCGAAGGCGTCGGGCTCGTATTCCTCGCTGGACAGATGCGTGTTCCAGGGCGAGAGGCTGGCGCCGCAGGTGATCCACAGGCCGTAGGCCGCCTGGGTCGGGACGTTGAAATACTTGGCCAGGCTGAGCTTGCCGGTCGCCGGGTCCTGGTCGAGGGTGAGCACGGCGATGGGCGAGGGCAGACGGCCGTACTGGCTGGCCAGCGCCTGATCGTGCGTGGCGTACTCGAACTGCACCACGGCGAACACCGGGTTGCCCTTGACGCCGAGCCTGGCCTTGTCGGCCCCGGCGACGGGCTGCAGCAGGCAGGTGCCGTCCGGGCAGTCGGAGAAGAACTGGCGCTCCTGGCCGGGCACGGAGGTGTCGACGATGGGATTGCCGTTGATATCGAAATAGCCGCCGGCCAGGATGGTGCCGCCTTGCAGATTGGGCACCTGGTCGCCGGTGATGAAGAACGGCTGGTAGCCGAGCTTGTAGCTTTGGGTGCTGCCGTCGCGATAGGCCACGCTCAGACTCGATGCGACGCTGGTGGTGGCCATGGCGGAAGCGTCCGCGAGGGTCGGGGCGGCCATGGGGGTGAAACTGGCCGAGGTGGGCGCCGCGGCCGGGGTCGCGGCCGTGCTGGAGCCGCCGCAACCCGCGAGCATGACGGTTCCGCCCAGGGTGGCCAGGGGCAGCAGCGGGACGCTGGAAAACAACTTGAGCGCCTGCCGGCGCGACAGTTGGGAGACTTGGGTCATGATGGAGCAATCCTTCACAGTCGGTGAATGGCAAGAGGTGACGCCGCCTGTGGCGGTGGGCATCAGCCGGCCAGCGCGCGTTACACGCGTTGACACGACAAACATCAAGTTACATTTCCGATGTGACAGGCATTTGACAGCGTGCCGGACGCGCCTCGCGCCGCGCTGAAGAACGAAGACGGGGGGATGGCGTCTCAGCACGGAACACTGTCAGAATGCGTGTTCCGGATCCGAGAGGAGCGTCATGAAAAACCCGCTGAGATTCATCGTCGTCCTGCTGGTGGCCCTGATCGCCACGTTCGGCTATTTCGACTGGCAGCGCGAGCATCCGGAAGCTCCGCGGCAGGTGCGTGCGCCGGTGGCACCGGCGGCTTCGGCCACGCCGCCGGCCAGCTCGCCGGCCTTGTCCGCGCCCAAGCCGGCCCCCGCCTCCGCGCCCGAGCTGGCTTTGCCCGCGTCATCGGCACAGCCGCTTCCCGCGCTCGGCGAGCGCGACGCCGC
>MLJW01000670.1_pt1 | contig 11846 bp, 10 predicted proteins | sample 888231 | NCBI WGS metagenome assembly MLJW01 (sample SAMN05788063, study PRJNA343431) | mine drainage metagenome | isolation source: sample collected from the inflow into an acid mine drainage treatment plant... | place: Germany: Lusatia, lignite mining district
GACGGGCGGGCGCCCGCACCGGTCACCGCACCGTTGGCCGACCCCCCGATCGCGAGCCGGACGAGCAGGACCACCGCAGCGACCACCGCGACCAGCACGGCGACCACGACGATCCGACGCACCCAGTAGACGCGCGACGGGCGGGGACCGACCGGGTGCAGCACGTTGCTCATCACCCCTCCTGGGGTGCGACGGGGCGACCCGACATCGGTCGACGGCGGGCGGGCGCGGACCGGCAAGCGGACCGCGTCATCGTCACGGTAGGACGACGAGGCCGCGACCCGTGCGGGGCACGCCGTCGCGCCACGATCCGGGAGAGGATGCTCTCATGCCGCTCGCTCCCGACGACGAGACCGGCACGGCGCCCGCGGTGACCGACGCCCTCCACGAGACCCTGCTCGCGTGGTTCGGGTCCCATGCCCGCGACCTCCCGTGGCGCGCCGCCGGTTGCAGCCCGTGGGGCGTGCTCGTCAGCGAGCTCATGCTCCAGCAGACCCCGGTCGCACGCGTCGAGCCGACGTGGCGCGCCTGGATGGAGCGGTGGCCGACCCCGCGTGACCTCGCGGAGGCCTCGACCGCTGACGTCCTGCGCGCGTGGGGTCACCTGGGGTACCCGCGACGCGCGCTGCGGCTCCAGGAGTGCGCGCGAACGATCTCCCGGGATCACGCCGGGAGCGTCCCGAGAACCGAGGATGCCCTCATCGCCCTGCCCGGGATCGGCGCCTACACCGCCGCCGCTGTCGTCGCGTTCGCGTACCGCCGGCGCTCCGTCGTCCTGGACACCAACGTCCGCCGTGTGCTCGCGCGGGTGATGGACGGCGCGGCGCTGCCCGCACCGACCCTGACCGTCGCCGAGCGCCGGCGGGCGGCGTCCCTGGTACCGGACGACGACGCGCGTGCGGCCACGTGGGCGGGAGCGTCGATGGAGCTGGGGGCGCTCGTGTGCACCGCGCGCGCCCCACACTGCGACGTCTGCCCGGTCGTCGCGCTGTGCCGTTGGCGAGCCGACGGCTACCCGGACGACGAGCACGCGCACCGGCGACGCTCTCAGCCGTGGACGGGTACCGATCGTCAGGCCCGAGGGCGGATCATGGCCGAGCTTCGCGCCGCGGACCACCCGGTCCCGGAGACGGAGCTCGCGCGCGTCTGGCCCGACCACGAGCAGCGTCTGCGCGCGCTCGACGGACTGGTCGACGACGGCCTCCTGGTGCGTGAGAGCGGCGCCGACGCCGACGGTGACCTGCCCCCGACCCTGGTGCGCCTTCCCCGCTGAGCCGCGCCGCGGATGCGACGTCGGCGGGGCACGCCGGACGGCGGACGGCGGACGGCCCTGAGGCTCCTCAGTCGAGCTCGAGGAGCATCCGCGTGTTGCCGAGGGTGTTCGGCTTGACGCGCGCGAGGTCGAGGAACTCCGCGACACCGTCGTCGTGCGACCGGAGGAGCTCGGCGTACACGTCCGGCGGGACCGGTGTGCCCTCGATCACCGTGAACCCGTGCGCGGAGAAGAAGTCGACCTCGAAGGTGAGGCAGAACAGCCGGCGGAGCCCGAGCTCGCGGGCCCGGTCGATGAGCGCCGTCAGGAGCGCGTGACCGACGCCGCGCGACCGCCAGGCCCGGTCGACCGCGAGGGTCCGGATCTCGGCGAGATCCTGCCACATCACGTGCAGCGCGCCGCAGCCGATCACCTGGCCCGCATCGTCGGAACCGGCCACGGGACCGGTCGCCGCCTCAGCCACCATGAACTCCTGCACGGCCTCGTAGTACCCGACCCACTCCTTGGCCAGGAGGATGCGCTCGGTCGCGTACGGCGAGACCAGGGTGCCGATCGCGCGGACGTCGGCAGGGCGTGCGGGGCGGATGCGCAGATCACCGGAGGCCACGGCCACACGGTACGGCGATCGGGCCCCGACGCGCAGAACGGTCCGCACCGGCCGGGTCGGGTCGCCGGGGTCGGTGCGTGACGTTCCGGTCAGCGCGTCGCGCCGCGTCCTCCGGCACCGAGCCGGCTCGTCGATCCGGTCGCTCCCGGTGCCGGTGGTCCGACGAGGACGCCGCTCCGCTGTCGACTCCTGGCAAGCGGGTCGTGCGCGGGCCCCACGAGGTCGAGGAGCGCGGTGGCCGTGACCTCGTCGACCACGAGGTCGGTGACGACGTCCGCGTGCAGGGCGGCGAGGAGCGGGACGGCCTTGTTGTCCCCGGCCACCACGCACACGCGGCGCGGGATCCGCTGCAGCTCGGCGGGCGTCGGGCCGGTCGCCCGCGCGTTCAGACGGACGTCCTGGTAGCTCCCGTCGGCGCGAAGGAACACGGTGCAGACATCCCCGACGACGCCCTCGTCGTGGAGCATCCGGATGTCGTCCTCGTCGAGGTAGCCCGCGGAGTAGACGTGGCTGGGAACCGCGCCCGCGACCGCACCGACCGAGAACAGGGCGATGTCGGCGCGGTGCTGGACATCGAGCACGCGTTGCACGGACCGCTCACGCCACATCGCCGCCTTGGTCTCGGGATAGTCGAAGAACGCCGGGACCGAGAATTGGTGCATAGCGGCACCGAATGCCGACCCGAAGCTCGAGATCAGATCCCCTGCGTACTCGATGCCGCTCGTCCGGGTGTTGGCCGCCCCGTTGAGCTGGACGACGGCCGCGCCGCGGGTCGGCTTGGGCGTGAGGTGTCGGCTGATCGCGGCGAGAGTGGTTCCCCACGCGATGCCGAGGACCATGTCGGAGTCGAACCACGAGGACAGCAGCCGGGCTGACGCCATCGCGGCCTGCTCGAGGCGTTCGACCTCGTTCGCGTGATCAGGAACGGGCACGACGTACGCATCGATGCCGAATCGCGAGGCGATCGCCCGTCCGAGCCCGGGTGCGCGGGTGCTCGCGGGACGCAGCGTGATCTCGACGAGCCCGGTCTCCCGCGCGCGCTTGATCAGGCGGGACACAGTCGACCGCGAGGTGTTCAGCTGTCGCGCGATGACCTCCATCTTCATGTCCTGGAGGTAGTACATGGAGGCAGCCCGAAGGACGTCCTGCTCGCGCTCTGCCATGGGCTCTCCCGGTTTTGCACGTTTGTGCACTGTGGTTGCGCATCCGTTCGTCTCGTGACGACGATAGCGACTGAACCCCGAGGAGGCACACGATGACGGTGACCGGACTGACCGCACAGGCGCGGTCGAACGCTCTGGAAGCACTGCGAGCGAGCAGCACCGCAGGACGCGAGCTGGACGTACTGGTCATCGGAGGAGGGGTCACCGGAGCAGGCATCGCCCTCGACGCGATCACGCGAGGTCTGACCGTCGGCATCGTCGAGGCGCAGGACTGGGCGAGCGGCACGTCGAGCCGATCCAGCAAGCTCGTGCACGGCGGCCTGCGCTACCTGCAGATGCTCGACTTCCACCTCGTGCGGGAGGCGCTGACCGAGCGCGACCTCCTGATCACCCGCCTGGCACCCCACCTCGTCAAGCCGGTCTCGTTCCTCTACCCGCTCGAACACCGCGTGTGGGAACGGGCGTACGTCGGCGCGGGCGTCGCTCTCTACGACACGCTCGCGAGCGTCAACGGACGGCGCCGCGCGTTGCCGATCCACCGCCACCTCACTCGCAGCGGCATGGAGAAGCTCTTCCCCGACCTCAAGCACGACGCCGCGATCGGCGCGCTCCGCTACTGGGACGCCTCGGTCGACGACGCCCGCCTCACCGAGACCCTGGTCCGCACCGCGGTGCACTACGGCGCTCACGCCGCTTCTCGGACGCAGGTTGTCGCCATGTCGACCAATGCGATCGGCACCGTGACCGGTGCGACGATCAAGGACCTCGAGTCCGGCGAGCAGATGGAGGTCCGTGCCCACTCGGTGATCAACGCAACCGGCGTGTGGACCGAGCAGACCGAGGCCCTCGCCGGCACCGAGGGCGGCCTGCGCGTGCTCGCCTCGAAGGGCATCCACATCGTGGTCCCGCGGGACCGGATCGCCGGCGACGTCGGCCTGATCCTGCAGACCGAGAAGAGCGTGCTCTTCATCATCCCGTGGTCCCGCTACTGGGTGATCGGCACCACCGACACCCCGTGGACGCAGGAGCTCCAGCACCCGGTCGCGACCTCCGCGGACATCGACTACGTCATCGAGCACGCCAACGTCGTCCTGTCACGCCCGATCACCCGCGCCGATGTGATCGGCCACTGGGCCGGCCTGCGCCCGCTGCTCCAGCCCGGAACGAAGGAAGGCACGTCGTCCGCCAAGGTGTCGCGTGAGCACACCGTCGCCTCGCCGGCCCCCGGGCTGGTCGTCATCGCGGGTGGCAAGCTCACGACGTACCGCGTGATGGCCAAGGACGCCGTCGACTTCGCCCTCGGCGAGCGCGCGGCGACGTCGCCGTCGATCACCGACCGCGTGCCGCTGCTCGGCGCCGAGGGGCTCTCCGTCCTCCAGCGCAAGTCGCGATCCATCGCGAAGCAGTACGGGTGGAACCAGTTCCGGATGGACCACCTGCTGCACCGGTACGGGTCGCTCCTCCCCGAGCTGCTGGAGCTGGTCGACGCCGACCCGGCGCTCGGCGAACCGCTCGCCGGCGCACCGGCCTACCTCGGGGTCGAGATCGCCTACGCCGCCACCCACGAAGGCGTCCTGCACCTCGACGACGTGATGATGCACCGCACCCGTCTCAACTACGAGCAGGCCGACCGCGGTCTCGCCGCGATCGACGAGATCGCGGACATCCTCGGCCCGCTGCTCGGCTGGGATGCCGCGCAGCGCACGACGGAGATCGACGCCTATCGCGAGCGTGCCGCGGCCGAAGAGGCCGCGGAGCACGAGCCCGACGACGCGAGCGCCGAGGTCGTCCGGCTGCGGGCCGCGGACCTGGCGCCGATGGTCGACATCACCGCAGACGCATCGCTCGGCGACCGCAGCTGACCCACCGGCGCCCGGCGCCCCTCGAGTTCCTCGCGCCTGCGTGCGCGAGGTGATTGTGACAACGACGTCCGTCAAGAAATGAGGCTCATCGTGGATCCATCGCTTGGCCAGGTATTCGTCTCAGAGGTCTTGGGAACGGGGATGCTGCTGCTGCTCGGTGGCGGCGTGGTGGCGAACGTCATTCTTCCCAAGAACAAGGGCTTCGACAGCGGCTGGGTCGTCATCACCTTCGGGTGGGGACTTGCCGTCTTCTCCGGCGTCTACGTCGCGTTCCGTTCCGGTGCTCACCTGAACCCCGCCGTGACCATCGGACTCCTCGCGGACGGTGCGAAGAACTACGCGACCGGCGTACCCGTGTCGTTCAGCAGCACCATGGTGTACCTCGCGGGTGAGATGACCGGAGCCTTCCTCGGCGCCGTCCTGGTCTACATCGCCTACAAGAAGCACTTCGACGAGAACGCCGACCCGGCCACCAAGCTGGGCGTCTTCTCCACCGGTCCGGCCATCCGCTCGTACGGCTGGAACTTCGTCACTGAGGCCATCGGCACCTTCGTCCTGGTGTTCGTCATCCTCTGCTTCGGCAAGACTCCGACCCAGGTCGGCCCTCTCGCCGTTGCTCTGCTCGTGGTTGCGATCGGCATGAGCCTCGGTGGCCCGACCGGTTACGCCATCAACCCGGCGCGTGACCTCGGCCCGCGCATCGCGCACGCCCTGCTCCCGATCAAGGGCAAGGGTTCCAGCGACTGGGCCTACTCCTGGGTCCCGGTCTTCGGCCCGCTCGCCGGAGCCGTGATCGCGGGTCTCGTCGCCCGCGTCTACATCTGAATCTCCGCCGCACCACTCTCAGAGTCGAGAAGGAACACCACTCATGGCTGACTACGTACTCGCGATCGACCAAGGAACGACCAGCTCCCGCGCCATCATCTTCAACCACTCCGGCACCATCGTGGAGACGGGGCAGCTCGAGCACGAGCAGATCTTCCCCCGCGCCGGCTGGGTCGAGCACAACGCGGCGGAGATCTGGAACAACGTCCGTGAGGTCGTCGGTCTGGCGCTCACCCGCGCCAACCTGACGTACCGGGACATCGCCGCCGTCGGTATCACCAACCAGCGCGAGACGACGGTCGTCTGGGACAAGACCACCGGTGAGCCCGTCTACAACGCGATCGTCTGGCAGGACACCCGCACCCAGAAGATCGCCGAGGAGCTCGGAGCACTCGGCGGCGGCGCCGACCGCTACAAGGCCAAGGTCGGCCTGCCGCTCGCCACCTACTTCTCCGGACCCAAGGTGAAGTGGATCCTCGACAACGTCGAGGGCGCCCGCGAGAAGGCTGAGCAGGGAGACCTCCTGTTCGGCAACACCGACTCCTGGGTGCTGTGGAACATGACGGGCGGCGTGGACGGCGGGGTGCACGTCACCGACCCGACCAACGCGTCCCGGACCATGCTCATGGACCTGGCGACGCTGACCTGGGACACGGACATCGCCGCGGACATGACCATCCCGATGTCGATGCTCCCGACGATCAAGTCCTCGTCGGAGGTCTACGGCTACGGCCGTGAGGGCGGGATGGTTCCGGGTGTACCGATCTCCGGCATCCTCGGCGACCAGCAGGCCGCGACGTTCGGGCAGGCGTGCTTCGAGGTCGGCAACGCGAAGAACACGTACGGCACGGGCAACTTCATGCTCCTCAACACGGGCACGACGCCCATCCCGTCGAAGAACGGCCTGCTCACCACGGTCTGCTACAAGATCGGCGACCAGCCGACCGTGTACGCCCTCGAGGGTTCGATCGCGGTGTCGGGCTCGCTGGTCCAGTGGCTGCGTGACAACCTCGGGCTGATCTCCTCCGCTCCCGAGATCGAGGCGCTGGCCGGGACGGTCGAGAACAACGGCGGCGCCTACTTCGTGCCGGCGTTCTCGGGCCTCTTCGCACCGTACTGGCGGGCGGATGCCCGTGGCGCGCTCGTCGGCCTGACGCGATACGTCAACAAGGGTCACATCGCTCGCGCCGTCCTCGAGGCCACCGCCTTCCAGACCCGCGAGGTGCTGGACGCCATGAACGCCGACTCCGGCGTCGACCTGACCGAGCTCAAGGTCGACGGCGGCATGGTCCAGAACGAGACCCTCATGCAGTTCCAGGCGGACATCCTCGGTGTCCCGGTGATCCGGCCGCAGGTGGCCGAGACCACGGCCCTCGGTGCGGCCTACGCGGCCGGCATCGCCGTCGGGTTCTGGAACGGCGAGCAGGACGTGATCGACAACTGGGCGGAGGACAAGCGCTGGACGCCGTCGATGGACGACTCCGAGCGCGACCGCCAGTACCGACTCTGGAAGAAGGCCGTCACCAAGACCTTCGACTGGGTGGACGACGACGTGGTGTGAGCCGACCCGTCGCCGACAGTGGCCCGTCCTGCTACCGCGGGGCGGGCCACTGCCGTGCCGGAGCTGGTGCTCCGCAGGACCCTTGCGGTGCCCGGACGCCTGCCGTGCCGGGCGTCCGGCCCGGGTCTAGCCTGGCGCCAGGAGGACGCGATGACGCACGAGCCGACGCTGATCGCCTCGGTGCAGCGGGCGCTGCACCTGCTCGATGCCGTCGGCGCGGCCGACCGACCGCTGCCGGCCAAGGTGCTGGCACGTCGCACGGGGCAGCCTCTCGCCACGACCTACCACCTGCTCCGGACGCTGGTGCACGAGGGGTACCTCGACCGGGTCGACGGGCTCGGCTACGTGCTCGGTGAACGGATCCCGGCGCTGTCCGGCGGTCCTGGGCACGCCGCAACCGTCGTCGCCCAGGCGCACCAGGTGCTCCGCTCCCTGCACGTCGAGGCCTCCGCCGCCACGTACCTCTCGACGCTGGACGACGGGGAGATCCGCCTGACCGACGTCGTCGACAGCGCGGCCGCGCCGCGGGTCGACCTGTGGGTCGACTTCCACGACGCGGCGCACGCCACGGCGGTCGGCAAGGCCATCCTGTCCGCGCTCGACGCCTCGAGCCGACGCGACTACCTCGGCGACCACGCGCTGGCCGACCTGACCCCGCACACGGTCACCGACCCGCGCGTGCTGCTGCGCCAGCTCGCGTCCGGTGCCGATTTCGCCGTCGACCGCGAGGAGTACGCGCTCGGGACCGCCTGCCTCGCGGTGGCGGTGCCCTCGACGACGTGGACGGGAGCCGTCGCGATGTCCGTGGAGGTGCGACATGCGGACCGGCTCCTCCTGCACCGCGACTCGCTGCGACGTGCGGCCGAGGAGATCGCCGTCGCCGCGCTCCGCTGACGAGGGCGCCCTCGTCGCAAGTCACCATCTGGCTCTGTCACCATCTGGCTCTGTCACCATCTGGCTCTGTCACCATCTGGCTCTGTCACCATCGCGCTCAGCCGCCAGCCGGCTCTGTCACCATCTGAACGCCGAGCCGTTGCCGCGCCTCCGGTTCCGTCGCACAGTCGTCATGAGGACAACGACGTCTGGAGGCGAGCCATGACCACCACGACACCCGGTCGACCGCACCCGATGCAGGGCGAGCTCGACGGACCCGCGAGAGTCGGCCTGTACCGCACGATGGTGCTGATCCGCACCTTCGAGGAGGCGATCCGACGCGACTACTACGCCGACAAGGGACCGGGCTTCGACATCGGCAAGGGGCTCGTGCCGGGAGAGATGCACCTCGCGGCCGGCCAGGAGCCCGTCGCCGCGGGGGTGTGCGCTCACCTCACCGCGGATGACGCGGTGACGGCGACCCACCGACCGCACCACTTCGCGATCGCCCACGGCATGGACCTGCGGGCGATGGCCGCGGAGATCTTCGGCCGCGAGACGGGCCTCAGTCACGGTCGGGGCGGCCACATGCACCTGTTCGACCCGTCGACGCACTTCTCGTGCTCGGGGATCATCGCCGAGGGGTACCCGCCGGCGCTCGGGCAGGCGTTCGCGTTCCAGCGCCAGGGCACCGGCCGGGTGGCCGTCGCGGTCACCGGCGAGGGCGCGGCGAACCAGGGAGCCTTCCACGAGTCGCTCAACCTGGCGGCCCTCTGGAAGCTGCCGGTCGTGTTCGTCGTCGAGGACAACGAGTGGGGCATCTCGGTGCCGCGGTCGGCGTCGACGAGCGTGCACTCGAACGCGACGCGGGGCGTCTCCTACGGCATCCCCGCCGAGCGGATCCGCGACAACGACGTCGAGGCCGTGCACCTCGCCGCGTCGCAGGCGGTCGCACGGGCGCGTGCGGGTGAGGGCCCGACGCTGCTCGAGGTGGCCACGCTGCGCCTGTGGGGGCACTTCGAGGGCGACGCGCAGGGCTACCGCGGCGATCTCGACGACGTCCCGGCGCGCGACCCGATCCCGGCCTATCGCACGACCCTGAGCGCGGCCGGGCTGCTGGACGACGCCGCCGCGCAGCAGATCGCCGACGAGGCGAGCACCCGGGTGGAGGACGCCGTGACGTTCGCCAAGGAGAGCCCGCTGCCCGACCCGGCCGAGGCCGGCGCGTACGTGTTCGCGTGAGCGTGAGGAGGAGATCATGACCATCATCGAGGAGCCGGTCGACACGGCACCGCAGAGCAGCCACCGCCTCACCACGTCGAAGGCGATGGTCGAGGGCATCGAGATCGAGATGGCGCGCGACCCGTCCGTCATCTACCTGGGCGAGGACGTCGGGGCGTACGGCGGGATCTTCAGCTCGACCGCAGGCCTGCTCGACCGGTTCGGTCCGGGTCGGGTGCTCGACACCCCGATCTCCGAGACCGCGTTCATCGGGCTCGGCATCGGCGCGGCGGTCGAGGGCATGCGCCCGATCGTCGAGCTCATGTTCGCCGACTTCATGGGGGTCTGCCTGGACCAGATCTACAACCACATGGCGAAGATCCACTACGAGTCCGGCGGCCATGTGACGGTCCCGATGGTCCTCACGACGGCCGTCGGCGGCGGCTACTCCGACGGCGCTCAGCACTCGCAGTGCCTGTGGGGCACGTTCGCCCACCTGCCGGGCATGAAGGTCGTCGTGCCGAGCAACCCGTACGACGCCAAGGGACTGATGATCTCGGCGATCCGCGACGACAACCCCGTGGTGTACATGTTCCACAAGGGCGTCATGGGCCTGCCGTGGATGGTCAAGAACTCACGCGCGACGGCGGACGTCCCGGAGGGTGAGTACACCGTGCCGATCGGCGAGGCGAAGGTCGTCCGGCAGGGCAGCGACGTCACGGTCGTGACGCTGTCCCTCTCGGTGCACCACGCGCTCGACGTCGCCGAGACGCTCGCGGCGGACGGGATCGACGTCGAGGTGATCGACCTGCGGAGCCTCGTGCCGCTCGACCGCGAGACGATCCTGCGGTCCGTCGGCAAGACGGGTCACCTGGTCGTCGTCGACGAGGACTACCTGTCCTTCGGCCTCTCGGGCGAGATCGCAGCCACCGTTACCGACGTCGACCCCGGGATGCTGCGGGCACCGGTCGCGCGGGTCGCGAACCCGGACACCCCGATCCCCTACGCGCACTCGCTCGAGTACGCCGTCCTGCCGCGGCAGGACCGGATCGAGGCGGCGATCCGGCGGACGGTGAGCCGATGACCGACGTGGTCTTCCCTCCGCTCTCGGCCGAGCGGCCGGAGGCGGAGGGAGTCCTGGCGACGTGGTTCGTCGCCGACGGGGAGCACGTGCGCGTGGACCAGCTCATCGCCGAGGTGCAGGTCGACAAGGTCTCGGCGGAGGTCCCGGCGCCCGTCGCCGGGACCATCCACCTCCTGGTCGGCGAGGACGAGGCCGTCGTCCAGGGAACTCCGATCGCTCGCATCGACGTCTGACCGGACGTCCCCATCGCGAGTCGTCCACGACGGCGCAGCGGTGAGCCTCATCCCCGCCATGAGCAGGCCGATGGCCGCACCGTCGGTACCGACTCGTAGGGTAGGGCCGTGCCGCCCCCTCCTTCGACCGTCGACGACGCGCGCACCCTCGCGCCCCTGGCCGACGACGCGCCGGGGACCCCGCTCGCGGTGCTGCGCCGCGTGTTCGGCTACCAGGACTTCCGTGGCGACCAGGCCGAGATCATCGACACCGTCGTCGCCGGGGGCGACGCGCTCGTCCTGATGCCGACCGGCGGCGGGAAGTCCCTGTGCTACCAGGTCCCGGCACTGGTCCGGCCCGGCACCGGCGTCGTCGTCTCGCCGCTGATCGCCCTCATGCAGGACCAGGTCGATGCGCTGTCCGCTCTTGGTGTCCGGGCCGGGTTCCTCAACTCGACCCAGGACCTCACCGAACGTCGCCGCGTCGAGCGCGCTTTCCTCGACGGCACGCTCGACCTGCTCTACCTCGCGCCCGAGCGCCTGCGGGTCCCGGACACCCTGGACCTGCTCGAGCGCGGGACCATCGCGCTGTTCGCCATCGACGAGGCTCACTGCGTGTCCCAGTGGGGCCACGACTTCCGCCCCGACTACCTGCAGCTCTCCGTGCTGCACGAACGCTGGCCGACGGTGCCGCGCATCGCCCTGACGGCGACCGCCACCGAGGCGACCCACACCGAGATCGCCGAGCGACTGCAGCTCACCGCGGCGCGGCACTTCGTGGCGAGCTTCGACCGGCCCAACATCCAGTACCGGATCGTCGGCAAGGACAAGCCCCGCGCCCAGCTCGTCGACCTCCTGAGAGCCGAGCACCCCGGCGACGCCGGGATCGTCTACTGCCTGTCCCGGGCGTCGGTCGAGCAGACGGCGCAGCACCTCGTCGAGCACGGCATCCCGGCGCTGCCGTACCACGCGGGCCTCGACTCCCGGGTCCGCGCGGCGAACCAGTCGCGGTTCCTGCGCGAGGACGGTCTCGTGATGGTCGCGACGATCGCGTTCGGCATGGGGATCGACAAGCCCGACGTGCGGTTCGTCGCCCACCTCGACCTCCCGAAGTCGGTCGAGGGCTACTACCAGGAGACCGGCCGAGCGGGACGCGACGGGCTCC